>ERZ826146.374-NODE-374-length-53907-cov-14.308958_pt1 | contig 53907 bp, 99 predicted proteins | sample MGYA00519857_ERZ826146 | MGnify/ENA primary metagenome ERZ826146 (study PRJEB31778, sample SAMEA3449222) | human gut metagenome | biome: human gut; feature: human-associated habitat; material: faeces | place: United Kingdom | collected 2010/2012 ...
GATTCTCTCGGACTTGAACCGAGGACCGTCCGGTTATGAGCCGGATGCTCTAACCAACTGAGCTAAAAATCCAAAATGGGGCGTGATGCCGTTAAACGCCCCAAATATGAAGTTGGTGTTTGGTCTTGCTGCCAGTCCCCATCGGCATACAAGCCAAAAGCCCACCGAGCCGTGCGATGGCTCTTAACAGGATTCCCCTAGTGGGTGAAAGGTTGTGTTATCCATCGGGAAAAATGTCCAAAAACCCGATGAAAAGCACCAGACGGGAATCGAACCCGTTTCCGCAGTTTGGAAAACTTCTGTTCTGCCATTAAACTACTGGTGCATATATAAGACCCTGCGTCCGAAAATCAGCGTCTATAGCCGCCTTGTTTCTTGCCATAATCGCCGTACAGTCATGAACTAAACCGCTCAAAGGCAAGCGTAACAAACAGGGTACATATCGGTATTATTCCTTTGGCATGTAAAAAACTGTACTGCCAGAGAAGGGGAGTTCTTCATACAGAGCGTGAATCTCTGCAAGCACTTCCATTGCTCGATCTTCGTTCCTATATTCTCCGAGAACAATAGACTTGAGTGTTATATCGTTAAGGATGGCCTTGACATAATTTTTAACTACTAACAGTGATACTCCACTTTCATCAATGGAAGCTGTTCTATCTTGGCTTAAAATTCTCATTCTGTTCACTCCTTCGGTTCAAAATAATCGCAGCCATAATCATATTCCGTGTAATCAGTGTAATATTCACTATCCTCGTTATCGCAAGTAAAAAGCAACTCTCGGTCTACACTGACATAGCTGCACTTACCGCAACATTCTTTTTCATCGTACATATGTAACACCGCCTACTTGCTCTTTCAAAGTGTAATCTTCGCAGTTATTATTGAGTCTGCAATAATAGCCTTTACAAACTACGTTTCCGTAGTCCTCAACAATGAAATATTCGCAGTCAGTACAGGTTACATTTGGATGATACTTTGGTCTTGTAGGAGATTTTAATTCCTCAATCTCCTTTTTCAGATTTTCGATTGTACGGTCTCGCACATCGACATCGAATTCCAAATCCTTAATTCTTCTAAATGGGTTCCAAAACATTTTTGTCACTCCTTTGTGCAGATGGGGGCTTTTTGTTTTTGAGGATATTTGTGGGACTAAGTAGAGGCTTTTTCTACTCCTATCCAGACCCCCACCCCCGTCCATTCTCAACGGCGGAATCATCCAAGCCGCAACAACCGCTGTTCATCCGCATTGGCTATAATTTTCTGTATTTATTCGCAAAATGATAGTTATGCGAATAGTTTTAAATCAATATATTGTGTCAAGCATTTATTTTCAACTAGATATTGATTTATCGTTTCCGCTGTCCGTCAATCTGTCTGCATCTTGTGCAATTTCAACAGTTTTAACCTCGTTCAGTCTTGGAAGTTCGGCAGCTGATAGGGCGGTGCGATGTCTGTTAGCATCTGGCGCATATGGGCTGTTCCAACCGTAAAAGTGATTTAGGATTGCGATAACGCCTACAGGGTTCTGCTTTCCTGTGGCTAGTTTGCCCGATAAACTCTCAAGCCTTACATCTACTAGCTTTTTGTAAATTTTGAAAGCTTTATCACTTAGTTTTTTATTACCATTTCCCCATTCTTTTATTGCATCTCTACTTATCCCTGTTAAAAAACTAAAACCATTGATAGATACTTCTTTATCATTCATCAGGGATATATATATATATATATCGCAGATATGGTCTACAAGCTCATAGTCATAGGCATTACAATTGCTCATTGCTCCTATACCATTTTTGAATAAAATACTAGATTTTAACTGTTTTGTGTCTGGGAATACATTTTTTTTAATATACATTAGCGCCGCATTCCAGACGCTCTGGGATTCCTTGGAGATATCCGAGATCCCCTTTTCGGCACAGAATGAATCTAAACATGCTTCGATTTCTGAATCGTAAATTTTATTTTCCATGATCCGCGCCTCCTTCCTCGTTCCTGCTGCGGTAAATTAAAAAAGCCACAGAAAAAGATTTTACTCTCGTCCTGTGGCGTGTTGGTATCTCTGTAAAAAATTGGGGTGCCGTCCTTGCCGTTCAGGTCATCCAGGGCAACGGCGTTAACTGGATGCCTTTTAAATTCAATTTTCTTTCTTGTGGGATATGATACAAAAATTTAATCATTCTGTCAATAGGGAATTTTATTTTTTTATGATTTAATCGGTTTCTGTATTTGTTTTAAAATCTAATATATTACTACGTACTTAAATTCTTTTTTAGATTTCATTCTTGAATATATTAGATTTCATTGGTTTTACTGTATGAAGTAAGATACTAGATTACATTCTTTTTAACCCCTTACAGATACAGATGCTTGTATGGGGTATCGTGCATCTTTCAAAAGCTATCTTCTTAACCTAGTTTTTTGAGCCTTTCTATTATGTCAGAATCTTCTTTTTCATCCAGCTTGTATGTGATTAAATGTTCTGGCTTCATGTTCAGAATGATGCAAATTTTGTTAAGAGATTTCATGCTTATATTTGCATCGTTTTTCTTGATTTTCCGCCATGTGTCGACAGATAACAATCCATTTTTTACAGCCGTGTAAGAAGTAACCCCGGCGGATTCTAATGCAGCTGCAACGTCAAATTTAAATACAATCATTTTAATAACCTCCTTCGTTTTTCCTATTCTCAATTATACGAATTCCACCGCAAAAAATCAAGATAAAATATCTTTAAAAAGATATCTTCCTAAAATATTAAATCTTTTCAAAGATATCTTTACAAAGATAAATAAATGGTAAAATATGGAAAAATAACCGCCATTTCTGGCGGTCGGATTTACAATGTTTCTAATCTCGCTCTGGTGAGCATCTCGGCGCGCTTCTTTTCCTTCTCTGCGGTCTCCATTGCCATAAGTTGGGCATAGGTGGCGGCATATTCTGGATTAGCTAGCAGCTCGCGCCGTTCCTGCTCCTCCTGTTCTTTCCGCTCCTGTCTTTCTTCCTCCTGTCTGATTTCGTCTGTTTTCCTGTTATCAAACATGGCTTGGATATCCTCGATTGTTAGCGGTTTTAAGCCGTTTTCGGGCGTTCTGACGGGCGTTTCCGCATCGGGTATGGGATTGGTCGGTTCTGACGTTTCCGGCTCTACAGGGGCAATCTCCGCTGCTGCTGTATCTGGTGTAGAATCTTGTATTTTTGCGGATTCTGCGGGAATGTCTCCCAATGATTTAAGGACGCAATCGACAACATAGTCATTGATATTTCCGATTTCAGTAGCTTCTAGGCGTTGTCTCGTTCCCTTTGGGAATCTGATTTGTATAAAGTCAAATTTATCCCGATAATTATTGATTGCTTTTTTGGTGTATTCAGGTGTCTTTCCCATATTAAAACCTCCATTCGTTTTCTTTTATTATATAACACTTTATATATGTAGTCAATATTAAATGAAGTTGTGCAATATATTGTAATATATAAAATTTTATATATTTTTTTAAAAATAAGTATTGACATTATATATAACATGATATATAATAAGACAATAGAAAACAACAGAGGACAACGAAAGGAGCAACCGCCATGACAAATTATTTAAAAGAAAAGATTAACAACTGGTATAAAAATTCTGAAATTGACTACGGCGTAACGGGTAAATTCATTGACTGTGAAGTGGTCGGAAACAACTTGATTATTACATTCGAGGAAGAAAGCGAAAAATTAAAATGTGAAATCTGCTGGTACAAAGAATATAGCGAAGAACAACTATACAATGTGTGGATGGAAAGCGAATGGCAGGAAGCAGCATAAGCCGAAACGGTCAGAAATGACCGTCAGCCGTGGGATAGTCTCCCGGCTCTGATGATGGCAGACGGAAAACGAAAGGTTAAAAAGGGTGATAATATGATGGAATTAAGAAACGAACTTAAAAAAAGCATTTACAGACTGAACAGATGGGAAAAACTTGCAGACCTTGCACAAGATGAATGGGATAAAGACCCAATGAATGAAGAAAGAGAAGAAGCCGCAGACCATTATTATGAATTGCAATGGAGAGAGTTTTTGCACGCTGTAACCCTTCTGAATAAAATTGCAGATGGAAAACTGACGGAGCAGGAATGCAAAAAGCTACTAAACAGGGGGGACCGCGAAAAGATTATGGAGATAATTTGATGAAATAGTCGAAACCGCCTCCGGGCGGTCTTGGGTAGGGCGGCAACCTTCCAACCGATGAGACAAGCCAAAGAAAAAGGAACATGAGAAAAAGAAAGGAAAGATAAGAATGAAAAAATTTGAACTGTTTATGTGCTGTCAGGGTAACGGACTGGCTGTATATAACAAAGCCGTTTCAGAAAACTGAAATTTCCGTCATTGATGTTTAATTCTGCTGCTATCCGCCATAATTTTACTTTTCTATTCGCGGCATATTCTCTGACATCTTTATTTCTCATAATAATTATTCCTACTTTCTTATATGTTGTTGTTGACTTTTACACTTGCAAGTGATATTCTAATTTCAGGACATATAATATTTTGTTCTGTTATAAGCACATATTAACATATTAATCATTGCTGTTGTTGTTTTGTGCTAATGTTTTATTATTTTTAATTTTTTTATTGAAATTTCCGTTTTTGGAACTTTTAAACGTGAGGTGTTATTTTGGAAAATCGTTACAAGAAAATACGTGAAGATTTTGAGTTTACAGAAAAAGGCTATAGGCTCACAACAAATAAGCTCGCCGATATTTTCACAAAAAAAGGCTATTCAACATTAACGGATAATGCTATTAGAAAAATCGAAACAGATAAAAGAAAAGTTTCAGAATATGAACTGCGCGGATATTGCGAAGTTTTTAATACTACATCTGATTACTTGCTAGGTTTTACAAATGTATCTTCTATAGATAAAGAAGCACTTGCAATTAGCTCAATAACTGGATTATCAGATAAATCACTAAATGAGTTAAAACACTATTCATATTTTCAACGAACATTTGCAGATAAACTAATTTCATCAAAAGCATTGTTAAAAATTATGGATGCGTATATATATCGAAACAGTTATTCCTTTCATAAGGTTGAAATTACAGATGAATTTATCGAGAAAGTTACACTAAGCAATGATGAAAATAAAAATTATCATTATTACCGCTCTGAACAACTTTTGCGAGATGCCTTAAATGTCCTGGATAATGACATAGAATTATTCAATATTTTAAACCACTCCCATACTAACAATATGTGGAAAACCAGAATTTGAACGCTTATACAGGCTTTACAATATGGTTCCTATTGACGTGTATTTATATGTCAGCGGCTTAGACCTGGAAACCTGTCAGAAAATAGAATATCTGAAAAATGTAGTTTATCAGAAATCAACGTTTTAAGGAGGGCGAACCATGTTAGATTTTTTACTTGCAATGTGTATATTTTTAGGCGACTATATGTGCCGCGTAGCTGCTGAGGATACAGAAGAATAAAAAAGGAGTATTTACATGATGAAGAAATTACAGCGTTTAAAAAGCCGCTTACAGGCCGCAGGGCTTGACGTTCTGCGGATTGGCTGTGTAAAAGGGGGTGGAACCAAATGAAAAAAGAAAAGTTTTTTGCAGTCCGTCAGCTTGCAGGGCGAAAAAGGGAGCGTGTGCTTGCGGAAGGGTACAGGGTGGAGCGCGGAGAATTTGTTTTTTATATCTGCGGCTCTGGTGGCTCTTGGAGCGTGACGGAAGAAAAAAGCGGTATGTTGATAGGTGTTTACGGAAAAACCAAAAAAGAATGTATAGAAAAATTGCAGGCGTTCGACCTGTCAAGGCTTGAAAAATTCGACCCTGAGAAGATGAACAAGGAAATGCTTTCTCTGCCCCTCTGCGACTTGTGAGAGGGCGTTTTCTTTTTTTGGCGGTTAATCGGTCAAGTGAAATAAAAAGGCGGCTTATAGGGGCGAATATAGGGCGAAAATGCATATTGAAAATGTTTTCTGTTTTTGGTATTATAAAAATGATTAAGATTTCCCAGTGGATAAAAGTGAGAAATGGCACTGCTTTATGCGGTGCTTTTTTCTTTGCCAAAAATAGGGCGAAAAATTTTTTGAAAGCAGAACCCCAAAAACCCACCAAAAAGGCAAAATATTCACAAAAAGACAAAAAATATTGCAAAAAAATTGTTAGTGTTATATGATGGAAGGACAAAACAAAAAAGAGGGTTTTATATGAAATTTCAAAGATTAAAAGACATGGTTTGCGGTGCTGTGATTGCATCAATGGTCTTGTGTTCTGGTACGGTGGCATTTGCGAAGGTGGCAAATACGAACATCCCCGTATCGTTCAGCAACATCAAGATTATGATTGACGGAAAGCAGCTGAACACAAGCAAAGAACCATTTACCTACAACGGAACAACATATCTGCCAGTCAGAGCAGTTGCAGAAGCGGTTGGTAAAGAAGTTACATGGGATGGCGCAACAAAAACGGTTTATCTTGGCGAAAAGCCGCAGAATACCACGCAAACAACAAGCAATCAGACAACAGAATTAAGCGCAAAAGAATACTATTATGAGAAATACGGTTCTTTTTATTATGACCTTCTTGTAACAAATAATTCTCCCGATGCGCTGAGGATTGAAAGCAATGTAGTTGCAAAGGATGCGGCAGGAAATTCTATCGGGGCAAAGTCTGATTCTGCTCCTGTTGTCGGCAGTGGAGAAACAGCTATCTTGACACATATTTTTGATAGTGTTCCTGCAAAAACAACATATACATTAAAAACAGAAAAAGAAACATATTTCAAATCAGCAACCGCAGATTTGAAAACAACTTCCTCCAAAGCAGGGGATAAGGTTCTTGTTGCTGCTACAAACTTAGGAAACTATGATATGGAATTTGTAAAGGCAACTGTATTTTTCTTCAAAAATGGGAAAGTAGTTGGTTCTGATTACAAATATTTAGACGATAATAGCTACAAACTGAGCGCAGGCGGAACAGTTACGGAAGAATTTGAGCTATTCCCAGAAAATGAATTTGATAAGTATGAGGTATACGTTGAAGCGAGAAAATAATATTGAAAAGGAGTTTAACCATGGAAAACAAAGAAAATGAAGTAAAAAAGTGCAAACATTGCCAGTCAGATATTCCGAAAAAAGCTAAGATTTGCCCGAATTGTCGGAAAAAGCAAGGCGGTAAGTTGAAATTTATTATTGCATGGATTTTTTTAATTATTATTGCGATTGCTTCGATTGGCGGCGGAGATGGTTCAGGGAAAAAAGACGATTCAGAAAATATTTCGCCTGAGCAGTACAAGTCTGAGTGCATAGATGTTTCCTATGATGATTTGGCAAGGAAACCAGACGAATACGAAGGGCAGAAAGTGAAGTTCCGCGGACAAATTAGGCAGGTCGTGAAAGATTCTGACAGTAGCACTTCCGAATATTTGATTCCTGTTACGGAAGGTGATTACGGTTTATGGGATGATAATGTGTTTGTAAAGCTCAGCCCAGACAACAAGGATGGAAAATTCCTTGAAGATGATATTGTAACATTCTACGGCGAATCAGCAGGGGAGTATAAATATAAAAGTATTTTGGGGCAGTCTATAACAATCCCTTGTGTGAAAGCTGTTTACATGGAAATTACGGAATAAGGATAGAATCAAAAAAGAAAAAGAATAAAAAGCAATAGAGAATGAGCATCGCAGAAAAGCGGTGCTTTTTCTTTTGGGAATTTTAAGAAAACACTTGACAAAATGTAATTACAAAGTTAAAATCAAAATGTAATTACAAATTGAAAGGAGTGAGAAAAAATGTCGCCCAAGATGGGACAAAAGATAACGGATAAGCCAAAAAACAAGTTAATTCAAGTTAGAATGGATAAGGAGACGGTAGAAAAATTAGATTATTTAGCTGCTGAACAAAATTCTGATAGGTCTAAAATAATTAGGCAAGGGATTGAAATTCAGTACGAACAAAGAAACAAATAAAAAAAGGCGGTAACTGCCACAGACTACCAATCAACAACAGTTGCCACCGCACGCCATAAGGAGTGTATATAAAGTATAGCACTGTATACCTCCTTTTGGCAATAATAAATAAAGGAGGTTATCGAAATGAATGATGTTATCACAATCGAAAACACCGAAATGCAGATTAGAGAGTGCAAGGGACAACGGGTTGTGACTTTCAAGGACATTGACATGGTTCACGGAAACAAAGCCGGCACTGCAAAAAGAAACTTTACAAGGAACAAGAAACACTTTATCGAAAACGAGGATTTTATTGTTGCGACAAGGGATATTTCTAAAAGGGACAAATTGTCCCTTTTGAATATTGATGTTCCAACAAGGGGAATAACGCTATTGACCGAAAGCGGATATTTGCTTATAGCGAAGTCCTTCACCGATGATTTATCGTGGAAGGTGCAGCGGCAGCTTGTAAACGCCTATTTCAAGGTCAGAGAGGTACAGAAAGAGCCATATTACAAAGAACCGCTCGCAGAGGATTTCACGCCCAGAGTACCAATTGTATCTGACTGGTACGAGCGGAACAAGGGCAGGATGTATCGACTTTGCAGAGACAGCGGAAACAGCCGCAGCTATCTTTATCATTGTATCTTGAATAAGCTCTCTGAAAGATACGATTTGAACGCAGCAAGGGAGATTTACAAGAATGAGGTCGGGAATTATCCAGAATACCCGATTGATATTGTAAAATATTTCCCAGAGTTAGAACAGGATGCGGACAAAATTTTGGACCGTATCGAGAGAATCACCTACAGGTAAAAAGGAAAGGGGGCTAATAAAAGCCCCTCAATCCTAAAATATTCGTTTCAATATGTAACGATTGCCGCCACAAGTGACGAGAGCCTTAGAAAGACCATCGTCAATAATTTCCGAATTGGAAATTTCCAGAACTTTTACCAGAGATATACCGACATTGTCGCAGATTCTAACGAACGTGGAAAGCCGCATATCTTCCGGTTCCTCATTGATGATATTATACATAGCCTTGTATGATAAATCGCACTGGATGGAAAGCTGCGCAACGCTCCACCCCTTTAGAAGCATCTCGCGGCATAACTCGGATTTAAGATTCGATATACATTGCCCCGGTTTTACCCCATAATTCACACACCTTTCTATTTTGTAGTCGAATGGAAAGTTTTGCTGAATGTTTGGTAGTCAACTGCAATGGAATCCTTCTCCCTTCTGGTATAATTAGCTTGTACCTAAAAAACAGGTACACCGCAGTTCTGGTTATTGGGCGGCGTTTGGATTGGCGTTCTCGCCGCCTAATATCTATTGTAAACCTTGAAAATAAAAAGTCTATAGCTAAAAATGTCGAAAATGTAGAAAGGGCGTATAAATTATGTTAAGAAATGAAGAATGTACGGATAAAATGAGCCAATTTCGTGAAGAAATTATCGATTTAATATCTAAATTTGATGATGTGCGCCGCCTGAGGGCGATTCGTGCATATCTCATGGCGTTGTTAGGATGATAAAAAAGAGAAAGTCAATGGATTGCGCATTTCCATTGACTTTTTTTATTACTCTTTTCCGATAGAATCAACAAGTTTTTCCAATACTTCCCAATCTGATTCATTCAGCTTAGCCAGAGCCGTTACGAGCCTGCGCTTGAAACTATCTTTTCCGTTTCTTTGGATTTCGCCAAGCATTTCAGAAATCTGCTCATCTTTAGATTTTACAAACATTTCGTCAATCCCATCTCTGAGCCAATCCTCATTTACAAACTTTCCGTTCCAAGATTCCAAACAAATTATTTTGAAAATCTTATCTGTTACTGGTCTATCTCCTTTTTCAATTTGAGATAAATAAGTCTGTGCTACTCCTATTTTCTTACCGAAATCACTTTGATTCATTTCAAGGAATAGCCTTAATTTTTTCACGCGCTCATTTACACCATTCAATGTAGACACCTCCTTTCTTGTAATATAATAACACAAGAATATTGCAAATGCAATAATTTTTTCTTGACTTCATAACGCATTTGCGTTATTATGATATTGCAAACGAAATAAGGAGGTGGTGGGATGAAAAAAGTATTTTACTTTTCTTTGGTTGCATTAGCGGTTTCTATTGTAGCCTTCATGATTTCAATATCAAGGGTAATATGATGGCTGTGATACTAATTGTGATGGAAACAATGGATGTTATGACAGAAATTTTGGAATATTTTCTGGACGATTCCGCCGTTTCCTTCGCTAATTTGGATTGTTCGATGGCTGTATCAGCTTGAATTTTTGAACTTTCCGCGACTGCTTTGGCAGATTCAGCTTGAGATTTTGCAGAATCAGCAAGATTGCGGAGTTCATGAGATGTTTTCTCAAGAAAAGCCGTCTGGTGTTCCATCATTTCAAGAGGGCTTTTACCTTCTTCATAATCTGGGGACATGGCATCTAAGTTGCTCTGCATTATTTTATTGATTCTATCGTAATCATGAAACATTTTGAAAATCTCCTTTTTAAAGGGATTATACCACAAAACAGGGAAGGAGGTGAAACGATGGAAGAAAGAAAATTCGGAAAAACCATAGTGGATTTTACTTCTAAAGGCTCTATTCAGTGTATCGCTATAGCGCATACAGAAAAAGATAGAAACGACTTACTGAAAAGAGCCTACAGGGTAATATTCACGCCAAATACGGAAGGAATCAACTGTTGGGTTCTGTTTCGGGAAAAATCGGAGGTCGGTCTTTAGACCACTCTAAATGAATCCATCGATAGTCCGGCGGAAATCCTTCTGAAATACCGATAAATCGCCAACCGCATTTTTCATAATCTGAAATGATTTGGTTTATCTGGGATTCCGAAAGGTTATCACATTTGATGATTCGTTTTTCCATAAATTCACCTCCTTATTATTTGATAAGGAAATTATAACACAGAAAGGAATGGTGCAATGCACGATTTACAGATTTTTAAATACAACGGAAAAGAGGTTAGAACCATCCAGAAGGATGGCGAGCCTTGGTGGGTGCTGAAAGATGTATGCGGAATTCTTGGAATCTCAAAGTACAGGGATACGGCATCCAGATTGGACGAAGATGAAAGGGGGTCGGTTAGGGTGGACACCCCTGGGGGAGAACAGGAAATGACGGTTGTCAACGAAAGCGGCTTATATAATGTCATTCTCCGCAGTGATAAGCCAGAAGCAAAGCCTTTCCGCAAATGGGTTACGTCAGAGGTACTTCCCTCTATCCGCAAGAATGGCGGTTATATTGCCAACCAAGAAAACCTTACTCCAGAGCAGATTGTAGCAAACGCCTTGATTGTGGCGCAGAACATCATTTCCCAAAAGGACAAGCAGATTGAGCAAATGAAGCCAAAGGCAGAGTTTTTCGATGCCGTAGCTGATAGCCGAACTGCAATCTCAATGAATGAGGTATCAAAAGTCCTTGGCATTAAGGGATATGGACGAAACAATCTTTTTGAATTTCTGCGTAAAAATGGGATTTTGGACAGGTGGAACGTGCCGTATCAAAGATATATCGATTGCGGATGGTTTAGGGTTATCGAGCAGAAATATACCATACAGGGCGAACCTTGCGTGACAACGAAAACACTTGTTTATCAGAAGGGCGTGGATGCCATCAGAAAGAAAATTTTGAACGCAGAAAAAACAGTTTAAAGGAGGTGCAGGAAATGAGCGAAAAGGAAAAACAGGTAGTAGAGAAGCTGAAAGAAGCAATTCCGCAGATGTCCGATTTTGACAAGGGCTATATCCTCGGAAAAGTCGAGAGCATGGCAGAGCGGAAAAAAGAAGATACGGAGGAAAAGGAATGATTGTAACAAAAATTATTTTAATCATATTACAATTTTCGTTTTTTGTAATTTGTACATTAAGGTGTATTGAAAACGAAAGCAAAGCCTTGGGGTTTTGTGCTGTTTCATTTCTTTTCTTCGCAATTCTAAACTTTTTTAGATTGGTAGATTTGGTATTAGTGAGGTGAATAAAGATGTATGTAAATCCATTTGTAGCAGGCGTTTTCGTGACAATCGCATCGGAGATGGTTCTGATTTTCCTGTATGCCTTTTTTAACCAGAAGAAGTAAGAAGGGCAGGGATAGGAAATGTCAATCGGGTTGCCGCGTAGAACGCCAACAAATAAAAGAGTAGTAGCCTGCAATATCTGCGGTAAGGTTTGGAACATTGCCGCAACACAGGATACCAGAAAGGGCTATTATTGCCCAGAGTGTAGCAAAGGTAGGAGTGAAAAACATGAAAATCGAACAAATCAGAGAAGCAGCGCAAAAGAAACTGTTTGTAGGAAAGAAGGTTAAGGTGCTTGAGTTTGGCAAGGACAGGCATGGAGCAAACGTCTTGCGGAAAAGAAGAACAGGAACGGTAACAGGGTTGTATCCATTCATCTTCACCGCCATTTTTGCAGGAGGATACACAGAGAGTTTTCGTTACAGTCAGTTCTTTGAAAGTGATGGGGAAGTGGTGAGGTTATGAGAAATTGGAAACGGACTGCGTTTTACATCCGCCGTGGTCTGCTGCGGTGGGCAGCTATGTTTCTGGGAACGCTTCTTTCTCTTTGTGTCATGGTGTTTGTTCTGGAAAATGCTGACGGGCGAATGATGTTTTATCTCGCGAGCAGCGTCATGATTGCAATCGCAATCGGCAGTTTGTTCTACGGAGGGCAGGAAAAATGAAAAAGCCTGTATGCAATTTTAACTGTTTTGAATGTCCGCACCCAGATTGCATCTGTGATGATTTTTCGCGAAAGGAGTATGTGACGGACGCTGAAATCAACAGAATTGCAGGGATGACGAGAAGCAAAACAGGCTTGAGAAAAAAAGAATACCTCAGAAAGTATTATTCAGAACGCAAAGAATATGCCAAAGCATACCAGAAAAGCTATTACGAGAAAAACAAGGAGAAGATTCGCGAAAAGGCGAGGGAGCGTTACCGAAAAAATAGAGATAGATACATAGCAAGCGTGCGAGCCTATCAGGAGAGCAATAAGGAGAAGGTCGATGCCTACAAGAAAGAATACTCAAAAAAATATAAAAGACGAAAAAGGGAGGAAAGAGAGAATGAAAAACGGCAGAGAATTGACACCAGAGAATGAGTTGCAGGAACTTTGGGAGTTGAACGGCAGGGTGAAGGCTGTTATTGCGTATCTGAAAACAGATAAATTTGTGAATGCCGAACAAATATTGGCTATGCTTGCTGGCGGTGATGATGATGGCTTACCCATGCAGGACAGGAATAAAGACTGAATGTGACAGCTGCGGATACTGCGAAAAAGAGCAGGAAGAATGTCCGCACTGCCAAGAAACGCAATACGAATACCTTTATAAAAGGGATGACGGAGAAATCGTTGGCTGTAGCGAATGTATAGAAAGGATGTGGAGTGATTGACGGAAGTGTTATTGAAAAAAATCAGCCTTAAAAACTATATGGGGGCTGAAAATGTGGAGGTTGACTTTTCCGAGAAAACGGAAATCAGAGGTAAAAACCGTTGCGGCAAGTCCACGCTGATGAACGCCTACTTTGATGTTATGACAGGGAAATTTGCTAACGGTACCGCACCGACCAATATTTGTCCTGTGGACGAAAACGGAGAAGAAAAGCCTGTCAAGGAAATCGAAAGAGCGATTACTTTGGAAATCAACGGAATTGAACACGAAATCAGAAAAGTGACTAAAAGAAAGTATCGCAAGGGTGTTTTTATCGGGAATGAAACTGTTTATATGCTTGATGGCGTGTCTGCGAAAACTGCGGAAGTAAACGATTTTTTAGCCAGTATCGCACCGACAGAAACGGTGGCAATGTGTTCTAATGCGTCTGTATTTTTGTCGACCTTGAAAAAATCGACTGCGGATGCAAGAAAAGCCATTGAAGGTCTTTCTGGGTTCGATATTGAGCGTTTTTGCAAGGAAAATGCAGAATACCAGAGCATTTACGAAATGACCGCAGGAAAGAAAACGGAGGACGTATTGAAGCAACTGAAAAAACGCCTTTCTGTCGAAAACGGAGAACTGGACAGGCTGAATGTTGAATTGGACTACGAGCAGCGCAGACTTGACAGGTCGGATGATTCTGATTTGCAGAAATTGGAATCCGAGAAAGCGGTTATTATCGGAAACATTGATAGTATGGAGAATCTGAAAGAAACGCTGAATATTTCTATAGACAGATATACATATCTTGTCGGTCTGGTTGATGACTTGAAAAAGAAGATGTCAGCCATTGAGGACGAGCAAAAGAAAGCAAAAAACGAGAAAATCGAAACTCTGAAAAAATATATAGTGGCTATCGATGCGGATATTGATAACTTTTCGGAAAAAGTTAAAAAATACAACGAATCATCTGAGAAAGTTTTTGGAGAGATTTCTTCATTAAAATCGAAATGCACTGAATTGAAGAACTGCCATTCTATCATGGACGCGGTGCAGTACGGAAATGACTATATTTGCCCTAAATGTGGCAGGGGGTTCAATTCAGAAGAAATAGAGGTTGTAAAAGAAAAATTATACAAGGAAAAAGAAGATACTTTATGTGAACTTAAAGACAAGGTTGATATTCTTGAATCCGCAATCAAAGCAGAAACTGATACATATTTAGATTTTAATAAAAAATCAAATGAATGGGCTGAAAAGGTTTTTGATAAAAGAGAAATAAGAAAGTCTTTGGAGATTAATTTGGAAAAATTGCTTTCTATCGGCTTTGAGAAAACGGAAGAATATAAAACGCTTGAAAAACGGCTTAAAGAAGCAGAGGAAGAATCCTCTAAACTTTTTGAATCAACTGATTTATGGCGGCAGGTAACGGAGAGGATCAGTAACTATAAGGCTGACCTTTCGCAGAAAGAATCTGAAATCAAAGTTATTATCAGAGATACCGAAAACACAGAAAAACGAATTGAATTGTTGAAAGAATCCGTAAAGGAACAGGCACAGAAAGCAACGGATGTTGAACGCCGGATTGATATGTTGCAGGATTTCAGCATTGCCAAAAACGCAGCTTTGGAAGATATGGTAAACAGAAAATTTGAGTTTATCAAAATCAAAATGAGCGAAGAAACATTGAACGGAGATATTAAGGAAACTTTGAGAATCAATGTTAACGGCGTTGATTACTTTAATGGATTGAATCACGGAGACAGAATTCTTGCGGAAATTTTCTTGTTAAAAGGATTGCAGGACATGAACGGAATCAAGCTGCCGATTTGGATTGACGATACAGAATCATTGGACGAAAACAGGATTCCAGATGTAAGCCGCCAGTTAATTGTTATTCGCAGGACAGATGATGAAAAATTAAATGTATGCAAAGTGGAGGTTTGAAAAATTGGAATGAAAGGATATAAAGGTTTTCGCAAGGGGCTTATTTGCAAAGATAAGCAGTACGCAGAGAACACGATTTTTGAAGAAAGCGAAGCTAATATTTGCGTGAACGGCATGCACTTCTGCAAAAATCCTATGGACGTACTTGACTATTATCCGTTAATTGATAATAACGGCGAAATGTGCGAATTTTCGGAAGTAGAAGCAATGGACGAAACTCTTACAAATGACGAGAAGAAATATTGCACAAAGAAACTAAAAATCGGCGCAAGGCTGTCTTTAGTAGAATTTATTAAGGCAAGTTTTGACGTAACCTATCGGCAGATTAAAGAAGAAGTTGATAATGTTTCAGAAAAAGAAAATGTCGCAGACAACGCTACACTGGCAGGCGGAGAATGGGGCTACACTGGCAGGCGGAGACAACGCTACACTGGCAGGCGGAGACAACGCTAAACTGGCAGGCGGAGAATGGGCTACACTGGCAGGCGGAGAACATTCTATCATGGTTTCTGAAAACGGCGGCAAAGCTAAAGGCGGTATCGGCAGTTTAATTGTTATGGTCGAACGAAACGGCAAAGGAGAAATCGTCAATTACAAAGCAATCCAGATTGATGGGGATACATATAAAGAGGACACATGGTATCAGTTGGAAGATGGAGAAATTAAGGAAGCGGAGGAATGAGCATGAAATACAGAAAGAAACCCGTGGTAATTGAAGCGTTTAAATATGATGGAGATTTAAAAGGAGCAGATGGTAAATATTATGTCCCTGATTGGGCTGTAAATGCCTTTGAAGATGGCATTATGTATTATAGTACCATTCAATTTGATAGTGTAGATGGAGATGAACTCTATATTGATACTTTAGAAGGGACGCACCATGTAAGTGTTGGGGATTATGTGATTCGTGGAGTGAAGGGAGAGCTTTACCCCTGTAAACCAGACATTTTCGAGCAGACATATGAAGCATGTGAGGAGTGATGCAGCATGGCAGAAATGACAGCGTTGGAATATTTGAAAGAAAAATATAGAATGACGAAAAAATGCCGTATTTGTTGCGCTGATTGTCCGCTTGGCAGTGAAAACAATACAACTGGTTTCGCGTGTAGCGATTTTCAGGGAGTACATCCAGAGATTGCAGTTTATATCGTAGAAAAATGGTCGAAAGAACATTCGAGAAAAACGATTTTACAGGATTTCTTGGAGAAGTATCCGAAAGCCGAACTGGAATATAACAAATTTCCAGAAATTTGCCCTCATTCTTTGGGATACGCAACAAATGAAAAGTGCTTTTTAGATACGGACGAACAATTTGTTTCAGAAGAATGCGAAGACTGTTGGAACAGACCGTTGGAGGAGGAATGAAATAATGGCTGAAAACACACAGGTAGCAGAAAAGAAGGAATTTACAACAGCATTAAGCCAGTGGTCGAACGAAATTGTAAAACTGATTGAAAATGACTATTCGTCCTGCGGCGTTGTTTTTGATGAATATTCCAGAAAATGCGCTATGGAGGCAGTTGGCAGCATTTACAATCTTGTAAAGAACGATGGAAAAGCGAACATGAATTCACTCGATACAAGCAACTTGAGGGGTATCGTTGAAAACTGCGCAGGTCTGAAATTGAACCCTTCGGCATATCCGAGAGAATGTTATTTCCAGCTTAGAAATGTAAAGCGTGGGAACGAGTGGGTAAAGGTTGTTGAAATGGGTATCGAGGGTGCAGGATATGATTCCCTTCTCTCTCATTACGGCAAGGATGTCGAACAAGTTTATCCATATTGGGTAGTTAAGGAAGGAGACACCTATATCCCACCCAAACATAAGGGCTTGGAACTGACACCGCCGGAATGGGAGGAAAAAGGACAGTCAGATAAAGCGGTTAGGGTTGTTTATCCTGTCAAACTGACAGACGGTACAGTAACGTATCTGACAGCTGATAGGGCAAGCGTAAAGGTCAATTTGTTGGCACATGTGAAACAAAATATGATGAACGCCACATTCGGTGTTTGCGAGGATAGATACAAGGCAACGCCAAAGCAGAAAGAGGAAATCAAGGCAAAGAAGGATGAAATTTTGAACGCATTGAGAGCGTGCGATACGGTAGATGATATGTTGGGATGTGAAGTCGCAAGACCATTTATCAGCGGTGCGTGGCTGGACATGCCAGAGAGCATGATTCAGCGGAAAATGTGCAACAACGCCACAAGAAAGTATCCGAAAAATTATGACCAGATGGCGAGACAGGCACAGATTGAACTGGATGATGCATACCGCCAGACACAGGATGATGTTGTGGAAAGTGCAAATGCCGTTGATTTTGACGAGGAAAACATCATTGATGGAGAAATTGTACAGGAGGTGTAAGCGGTGATTATTATGAAGTTGACTATTTTTATTTGGATGATTGTTATTGTGTATTGCTGGAGAATCTTTTGGTTGTTTAGCAAAGATGAAAAAATGGGATTGCGTAGAGATTTCAACTATTATGTAGCGAAAAATAAAATCATATTAGCTGCATTTGCCGCCACCGCTTTTACGTTAGTGAGCGAAATTTGGCTTTTGGTAAGGGGGTAAAAATATGAGAGTTATTAGTCAGGACGGAAAAGTTGATTTTCCGTATCAACAGTTTGTAGTTGCAATCGATGCCACAAACGAAACAGCGATTCTTGCTTTTCCGACAAGCGTTGATGATGATACCTATTTCAATTTAGCTGAATACTCAACAAAAGAAAAAGCCGAAAAGGCTATGAAAATGTTGAGAGCGGAATACGTAAACTTCCAAGAAACAAAAAGTATCAACGGAAGTTATTTCGCTTTCAATTATCCGAAAGTCTTTCGATTTCCGTATGATAGCGGGGTGTGATGATGATAGTCGATACAAACACAGAGAATATCTCAAAAACAGAACATGTTGAATTTGTCAATTATACAGGTTCTTTCCCTAATCTTTGCAGGGGGGTATTGACTTTAAAAATTGACGGAGAAATAGTTAAATTCGGTCATGATTATAAGGATTATTGTTTGAAAACATCAAAATTTAATGATTCTAATTATGATTCGTTTTGGCAATCTGGAGGATGGATAGATGAAGAATATCGCACGCACTCAGGAGAATGGGAAATATACTTAAACAAATTACCGGAACAATACCGTCAGTATGCAAGAGAAATAGATTTGGTTTTTAATTCTTGCGTAAGACATGGATGTTGTGGAGGTTGTTCTTGACGAAATTAAGATGTATTGCAATAGGAAGATACCATGTTGATGGTATTGAATAATCGTTAGGAGGTGCGAAAGTGCTGCTAAAAACGATAGCAACAGGGAGCGCAGGAAACTGTTATATGCTCGCTGATAGCAATGGAAAATCTCTTATCCTTGCCTGCGGTGTTCCGAAAGGAGTGATTAAGTACGGAAGAATGGAAATGGATTGATGGATACGAAGGGCTATACCAAATTTCAAATTATGGAAGATTGAAAAGTTACAGAAAAAATAAAAATGGGAGGATAATGTCAAACACAAATAAAAATGGATGGTATTTTACCGTAAATCTTTTTGACCACGACGGGAAAAGAAGAACAGAGCGAATACATAGGCTTGTGGCAAAGGCATTTATAGGAGAAATCCCGAAAGGTTACCACATACACCATAAAGACGGGAACAAACAGAATAATAGATTAGATAACCTTGAAATAATACATCCTGCTAAACACAGCATGGAAACAATTAAGAAAAACAAAAATGTAATCAAAGGGATGAATGACTACAATAGGTACGTCAAGCCCAAAAGAGTCAAACAATACACATTGGACGGTGTATATCTTGCCGAATATGTCAACTGTGAAATAGCAAGCAGAATGACAGGGATATGCCAAAGAAATATATCTCAAGTCGCAAGCAAAGAGCCATACAACTCAAAAGGCAATGTAAGAAAACAGGCTGGTGGCTATGTATGGGAATTTGAGAAAGGAAGCGAGGTGATGTAGATGTTTTTGAGAACGGTAGTCACAGGCTCAAGTGGAAATTCACACGCTTTAATCAGTGGAACAGGAGAAATTTTGTTACTTGATTTAGGCGCATCAGAAAAGACTATTAAAAAAGGCGTTGATTGGAAAATATCAAATATTGTCGGAGCAGCAGTTACTCATAAACATCTCTGACTTGACCATAGCAGGTCGATAGAAGATTTTAAAAGAATGGGAATACCCGTTTTTGTACCATATCTGAAAAACGATAGTAAATCGGTAAATATGGGCGGATTTGTAGTAAAATCTTTTGACCTTACAACGATTGATGGCAGATGGACACACACAGATGCGGATGGAGAGCCTTGTGCTTGTTATGGTTTTTTGGTTGAACACAAGGAAATGGGGCGGATGCTTTACATTACCGATTGCAAAGTTATCAAATGGAAGTTTAAATCCATTAACCACATTCTTCTCGGCGTGAATTATGACAAGGATATGATTTATCCAGATAACGAAGGGAAAAAGAATCATATTTTCGGAGGTCATTTGGAGCTTGAAACCGCTTGTGAGTTTGTAAGGGCGAATAATTCTGATTCCTTGCATAACGTCATAATGTGCCATCTATCAGCCGATAATGCAGATTCTGATAAATTCATCGAGCGTATGAAAGAAGCTTGTCCTGCGGCGAATGTGTACGTTGCAGGGCGTAATGACGGGTGGTGGTTGAGCGATGGGAAGGTATGAGTTTTCATTAAATACAAATATCAAGGCGAAGGACGGCATTTGCCCCTGCTATGGATGCGAAGGAAGGAACGCTGGATGTCATTCAAAATGCGAGAAATTCACGATTTGGAATCAGAAGCATTTGAAAAATAAAAAAGAAATGCAAAATAAGGCGTTCATCGAAAATCAGGCAGATTACCGAAAGAACGAATACTTTAGAAGAAAGAGGGACAAGCAGAAATGAATAAATGTATTTTTGTTGGCAGAACAACAAGAGATGTTGAACTCAGATACACGCAGTCCGCCAATCCTCTTGCGGTAGGAAGAACTTCCGTTGCGGTCGAAAGCGGATACGGAGACAAGAAGAAAACGAGTTTTTTCAATATCTCCGCTTTCGGCAAAACGGCGGAAACAATGGATAAATTTGTTAAAAAAGGTACAAAAGTTATCCTCGAGTGTGAAGCTGCGCAGAATGAATACATAGACAGAGAAGGGAAGAAACAAAACACTGTGTCTTTCATTGTCAAATCATTCGAGTTCGCCGAAAGCAAATCGGCAAGCAGCAGTGCAGGGCAGATAAGTGATGCGCCGAAACCGCAGAGTAACACGGATGGTTTTTATCCCGTTGACAATACCATTGAGGATGACGATTTGCCGTTTTAAAAAATAAGAAGGGTGGAGACTGATTTTGAGAATAGAAAATTTAATCGTTTTTTTGAAAGATAATTTTGAAAAAGGGATACAAATGTTTGATACTCCGAATATTGTAGGCGATTTCATGGTGCCTATTTATAAGAAGGACAATATATCGGTGTTGTTCGCGCCGGAATATGACTATATTGAGATATTCGGAATATCTGATGAAGAATTTGAAAGAGTTGAAAAAGAGGTTAATCGGAAAAGGCGGTAAGATTTGTAAGGCGGTGGAAAGATGGACTATCAGAAATTCAAGAAAGCGAAGGCTATCGAAAAGAAGAACAAGGAACGCCTGCTGAAAGTAAATCCAAAATTGAATGAGGACAGCGGAATTTATTTCCTAACAAGAATTGATGAAAACGGATTCAAATACGCATACATCGGGCAAGCAATACACCTTATTACCAGATTGTCGCAACATCTTGTTGGCTATCAGCATATCGACCTATCTTTGAAAAAACACGGATTATACGATGCCGAAACAAATCAGTATGGATGGAAAATCGGATTTATGCTTTATAAGGATACCGAGTTGGATAGTGCGGAACAGCACTGGATAAAGAAATATGCTGATGGTGGTTATCAGCTGCGGAACAAGACAAGCGGCTCACAAGGCGAGGGAAAATCGCAAATTGCGGAATATAAAGCCGCTAAAGGCTATCGTGACGGCTTGGAGCAGGGCAGAAAGAATCTTGCAAAGGAATTATCGCATATTGCCGAAAAGCACCTCACAATCGAAATTAGAGCGGATAAGAGGGGCAATAAGATTTCAGAACGGCAGTATGAGAAATTTATGAGTTTAATTAAGAATTGTGGTGACGGAGAATGAAAGAAAATCCCGCAAATAAAATAAAGGATACAATGTGGAAATTCCTAATGGACTACGGTCAAGAAGCAGACATTCAAGGATTGAAGGAATCTGTTTATGATTTAATCGGGATGACCACACAAAAAACAGCAGGACAAAGAAAGGGCAAAAATGATATTCCTTGGGATGAGTTGGATATGACGCTTATGACAATCGTTATACAGGCGACGTGTTTGGTTTTGTCTGGAAAATTAGGCGAAATCCAACAGGATAGCGCAGATTGGAGCAAAGAAATGGTTGATGAGGCAATAGAAGAATACAGGAATGGAAAGGCGGCGAATAAATGAGAATTTACATCAGCGGAGCAATTACTGGAACAGAAGATTTCAGAGAAAGATTTTTGAAAGCGGAAAAGGAATTGAAATTTACGAGCATAAGAAGGGATGATTCATGAAATTTGTTGATTTTTTCTCCGGTGTAGGCGGTTTCCGCAGAGGGATGGAGCTAGCAGGACATGAGTGTGTGGGATTCTGTGAATTTGATAAATTTGCAGTAGCCGGATACACAGCTATGCACCTTATGACAGAACAGGAGCGAGAGTACATAAGAACGTTGCCGAAAAACAAAAGAGTAGCAGAAGCAGGGAAGGAGGAGTACAGGCATGGAGAATGGTATGCAAATGACATTAGACGGATTTTCGCCGAGGACATCCCGAAAGCCGACTGCTGGTGTTTCGGATTCCCCTGTCAGGACATCAGCGTTGCCGGAAAGCAGCTTGGCTTTGACGGAGCAAGAAGCAGCTTATTTTTCAGAGTTATGCGCCTTGTGCAAGACCTCGAAGAAAAAGATAGACCCACATACCTATTCATTGAGAACGTTAAAAACCTACTTAGCGTTAATGGGGGAACGGACTTCCTTAAACTTCTCATTGCACTGGACGAAAGCGGGTACGATGCAGAGTGGCAAGTTATCAATTCTGCCGATTACGTCCCACAAAACCGGGAGCGCGTATTCATTGTGGGACATCTTAGAGGACGAAGTGGAGAGCAAATATTTCCTATCGAAGGAGCAGACGGAGAAAATCATATTCAACAAATAGGAAATTTTGTGGAATTGGAAAGACGGAGCAATCCAAGTGCCGGACGGATCTATTCGCCGGAGGGAATCGCGCCCTGCTTGAATGCGAAAGGCGGCGGCAGACAGGAACCGTATATCGCCCTTCCCGCCTTTTGCGATCTATCCTACGGGGCGGGACTGCAACTGCACGACAAAGCGTTTTGTTTGCAAGCGAGATACAATAAGGGCGTTTGCAATCGGAAAGAGGAAACAAGCGGTGTATGCGTTCCTGTACTTACTCCAGATAGAGAGAAAAGACAGAACGGCAGAAGAACGAAGGGAAATGGAGAGCCAATGTTTACTCTGACCGGACAGGACCGGCACGGAGTTATGATTTCAACGCCTGACGGAATGGCGTTTTATTCCATTTGGTACGAAAAATATCAGTGCTATATTGCTATCCGCAAGCTAACACCGAGAGAATGCTTTCGGCTGCAAGGATGGTCGGATGAATATTTCGATAGGGCGGAATTGGTAAATAGTGACAGCCAGTTATATAAACAGGCAGGGAACGGCGTGACCGTACCAGTAATATACGAGATTGCAAAAAGAATGAGGGCGAATGGGAACATTTCTGCCCGAGTTGTAAGGAGTGATAGAAATGAAGAATAGACACGAAATATGGGAGCTGCGGCAGATGCAGGCGTTGCCGTTAGAATCCAAAATCACGATGACAAAACACAGGATTCAAACGTGGGTAGATGAATTCGGGATTGATGGCGTTTATGTTTCATTCAGCGGCGGCAAAGATAGCACTGTATTACTGCACATAGCACGCCAGTTATACCCGGCAATGAAAGCAATGTTTGTAGATGTGCCTACACAGTATCCAGAGCTAAAAGAGTTTGTTTTGACATTCGACAACGTGGATATTTTAAAACCGAAAATATCATTTGCTCAGGTGTGTGAAAAATATGGGTTTCCTATGATAAGCAAAGAGGTATCCAATTGTGTCAACGGTGCGAGAAGCCGAAGGAGGAATGATAAATGAGACTGATTGATGCAGATGCCTTGAAAGAGGTATTGATAAAAGAGAAGGGGTTTTATCCAGCAATGGTCGCAAGTGCGATTGACAATTCACCTACTATTCAAATGACAAGTGTCGAAACGAAAACAGGGGAGAAAGAGGAAAGAGGTCTGCAAGATAACGTCAGCATAAAAGAGGTAAGGGATATGATTGAAGCAGTATCCGCTTTGTATAAAACACTTTCTTTTACACGCTTGGAATCATTAAAGATTGCTCGTGTGTGCAAAGACTGCCTCGAAAGAATAGAAGAAGAAAATCAACAATAAATAAGAGTGTGGTGTTATTTATGGCAATATACAGGAACTTACACATATCGTTCTGGACGGACAATAAGGTCGAGGACGATTTTACGCCAGAGGATAAGTATTTCTATGCTTATCTTCTGACAAACCCACAGACGAACATCTGCGGCTGCTATGAGGTAAGCTTTAATCAAATATCGCACCATACAGGATACACGAAGGATACAATTTCAAGGCTGATAAGGCGTTTTGAAAATGTGCATGGCGTGATTCGGTACTGTGCGGAAACAAAGGAAGTCTTGATTCTCAAATGGTACAAGTATAATTGGAGCAAATCAGAGAAAACGCTTATAGGTGTTGAGAATGTTGCAAAGCATATTAAGTCCGATGATTTTAGGCGGTACGTTATGGATACGGTAAATAAGGTTAGAGGCAGTGCGGACGATTGCAAGACGGAAGAAGAACCGAAAAGTATTCCTTCCGTTTCTGTAAAGAAAGTATCTTCTGCGGATATGCTGAATGACATGGTTTCCGAGTTTGCTATTTCCGATTACTTGTTGGAATCGGTGCAGGATTGGATAGCATATAAAGGGGAGAGAAATTTCAAGTACAAAGAAAGAGGTCTGCGGACACTTTTAAAAACAATATCCGAAAAGTCAACACAGTACGGAGATACGGCGGTGTCAACAGCAATAAATGAAAGCATTTCAAGCGGATATCAAGGTATTGTTTGGGAGAAAATCGGGAAGGCTTCCAGTAGCGATATAAACTGGAATTTTTAGGGGGTGTGTTTTGTGCTGACAAAAGAGGAAACGAAGAAAATCCTGCGTATCATGTGTAACTGCTTTCAGAATTTCAGACCATCGAATATTGTAGAGACAACAGAGGTTTGGGAAATGATGCTTTCAGATTATACATATCAGCAGATTTCGGTTGCATTGAAATCCTATATTCTGTCTGACACAAGCGGATTTGCACCGACAATAGGGCAGTTGGTTGACAGGGTTCATTCTGTCAGCAAGCCGCAGGAATTGAACGAAATGGAAGCGTGGGCGTTGGTAAGTAAGGCAATCAGAAACAGCGGATACCGATATACCGAGGAATTTTTGAAACTTCCTGCAATTATTCAACGTGCAATCGGAACGCCAGAGCAGTTACATATTTGGGCTACGGATGAAGAATATAACGAGACAGTAGTTATGAGCAATTTTCAGAGGTCATACCGGCTTGTGCTGATGCAGAAAGATGAGAGTGCAAAGTTGCCAACAGAAGTGCGGAATTTGCTTTCCAATAACGAGAATCCTGCCAGAATAGAAATGCAGGATAGAATTAAGCAGCTTTCTAATGCGTTTGACGAAAAGAGCAAGTTGTTGATTGAGGGCAGGGAGAAGAAAGAAAGAGTAGTGGATGATTCTGTTATGGACACCGTTCATGCAGAATTAGAGAAAATAAAGGCAATGAGTATCAGATAAAAACCAGAACGGAGGAAGACTTATGAAAACGCCAATCGTAAAATCTGATGAAGGAAAACCGCAGCTTAACCTTGTGCCGTTGGAACTTTTAGAACCATTGGCAAGGGTGCGTGAATTTGCTGTTGAGAAATACGGTCTTGAAGGTATCGAATCATGGCGCAATATTTCCGATGATAGATTGTTAGCTGCTCTGCTGCGGCATACGATTACTTACCAAAAAGACCATGACGCGCGTGACGAGGAAAGCGGATTGCCGGCTGCATACCATGTAGCTATCAACGGTGTATTTCTTGCTATCAAGGCTATGGAGCGAATGAAAGAAAGATGCGGATACAAAGTCAAAGAAATTAACTTTTACGAAAATCTGCCGCCAGAAATGCAGAAAAGGGTAGACAAATTTATTTCTGCGGTTTACGAGGGTGGTGCGAAAGATGAATCTGAATCAGATTGAAAAGAAAAAACGGTATCAGAAGCAAAAAAGAATCATTGAAGAAGCAAAGACAGAAGCTATTGAAAATATGCAGAAAATCATTGATAGAGGGCTTTCTTCTCAAATGGAACTGGTTATGCTGTTGGTTCTGCATGATAAATTTGGTTTCGGTCCGGAGCGGTGCGCAAAGGCATTGGTTGCTTTTGAACAGTTATGGGCTGATGTTGGGGATAAGCACCTTTGTCTTGATGATATTGAGGAAGTAGTAAAGGCTGAAATTGGAATCGAAATGACTGAGGATACTATTTTTCAGACCGACAAGAAAGGGAATAAGAAATTGCTTTGGTCTAACGAGAATACATAAAGGGGGTACTCTTAATTGGCTTTGCGAGATTTGACAAAGCCAGAATTGCGAAAAATTATAGAGAACGCCAATTTTACCGAGGATGAGATGATGGTATTTCAACTGTCCAGCAACGGTTCCCCTATTGATTATATAGCGGACACGATGAAAATATCATCATCTACGGTAAATCATATTTTGAGGAAGATTTATAAGAAAATGGAAAGGATTGAGGATATGTCGAAGCCAGAAGTGCCAGTTTGGCAGAAAGTAACAATGACGATTGACGAAGCATCCGCATATAGCAGTATCGGGACTTCAAGAATAAGAGAATTGGCTAACAACCCAAGATGCACGTTTGTTCTGACCGTAGGAACAAAAAAGTTAATCAAAAGAAAGGAATTTGATAAATTCATTGAAGGAAGTATCGAATTGTAGACAACGTAAAGCCCCGTATGGTAGTATGAAACTGTATGGGGCTTTTCTCAAATCGAAAGGAGTGTAATAGAATGGGGAAAGACCTTAAGGGAAAAGAATTAGGCGTTGGTATCAGCCAGCGAAAAGACGGAATGTACACAGGACGATTTACAACAAAATCGGGAAAACGAAAGCAGAAATACTTTCATAAGCTACAGGAATGCAGGGCATGGATGGCAGATGCGCAGTTTGAGGATGAACATGGTGATGTGTTCTTTTCTGACTCTCCAACAGTCGATGCGTGGTTTGATTACTGGATAAATGAAGTAAAGGGAGATAGCATAAGAATTATAACAGAAAGAAACTACAGAAGTATGTGGAGCTTTTCTATTTCTCCAATTATTGGGAATATGGAATTAAAAGACGTAAAGCCGATTCATTGTCAGAAAGTACTAAATATGATGAATGAAGGGCATAAGACATCTACCATTAAGGTGCATAGAGATTTAATGTGGAGTGTTTTTGAATGTGCTGTCGAAAATTATTTAATAGAAAGAAATCCTGTAAGAAGGAATGTGAAAGCAACTGGTGGTAAAAAAACAGAAGCGCGAGAAGCACTAACTGTTGATGAGCAAAAAACTTTCTTAAAAGAATCAGAAAAATCATCATTTTATAATGGATATGCGTTTGTGCTGCAAACCGGGATTCGGGTTGGAGAATTGATTGCGTTAAAGTGGTCTGATGTAGATTTTAAAAATCGAAAAATAAAAATACAGAGAAGTGCATCGGAGGTCGCGAAACAAGGGTTTGTAATCGGAGAACCAAAGACAAAAAGCGGGCATCGGGAGATACCGCTTACAAAAGAAGCTGTCAATATTTTATATAGTCAAAAAGAGAAGAATTCTCAAAACAAAATTATTCCAATCCAGTATGCAGATTATATTTTTCTGAACAAAAACGGAAATCTAATTCAAAAGTCAGCGTATAATCAAGGAATATATGCTATTTGCAATAGATTGGGAATGAGAAAGTTCTCAATTCACTTGCTAAGGCACACATTCGCTACGAGATGTATAGAAAGTGGTATGCGCCCTAAAACGCTGCAAGCAATCCTAGGTCATAGCAAAATTGAAATGACGATGAATTTGTATGTTCATGTAACGGATGAATCCAAACTGGAGGAAATCGAAGCAATAGAAAAAAACTTAAAATTGGTGTAGAAATTGGTGTAGAAATAAAAAATACATATAGAACACCTTGTTTTATCAATGTTTTTAATAAGTATATACATTTTGGGAATGAAATGATATTGAAATTTTTATTCAAAATGAAAATATCTTGCTATAACTTTAAAAACATTGTTAATAACTTTATTTTCAATGGTTTTGAGTAATTCATACAAAAAAGATAAACATTGAATAACTTTTCAAAACCAATGAATAATTTTTAGAAAAATGGTGTAAAATTGGTGTAGTGGTGTAGAATTGGTGTAGAAAAGCCCCATACAAAACAAAAAAATATATGACAGAAAGTTGAGCGAAAGATGACACTTTTGGCTCTTTTTTTATGCGAAAATATAGGTAGAAGGAGGTTGATGGAAATGTTTTCAGATGAAGTCCTAGAGAAAATTTTCAGTCGTGAAGATGTAATGAAGATACCTCTTACTTATCAGTCCGTTATGGTTCGGGCGGTGCAGGAGGTTTTAGAGAAGGAGGGAATCGACTATGCAACCAAATCCTTATCAGAGCATGAACTATAATATCCAGCAAGCATATCCGCAGTATGGGTACAATCCATACTTTCAACAGACGCGGATGCAGCAACCGCAGATAGAACAGGTGCAGTCAGTAAATCAGCTTCAACAGCAGATGCCGCGTGGCGTAAATGGGCGCGTGGTGCAGTCTGTGGAAATGATAACGGCAAATGATGTGCCTATGGATGGTTCGGCGGCGTTCTTTCCGATGCAGGATATGAGTGCAATATTTGCTAAGTCTTGGAACGCTGACGGAACGATTAAAACCGTAACTTTCAAGCCAGTAAATGAGACTGCACATCAAAATTCGGCTCAGATTCAAGAAAATCTAAAATTTGAACTGTCGGATGGTACGGTAGCAGCTTTCATGAATAGATTCGATGAACTGTCGGAGAGATTGGAACAGTTGGAATTTTCTGTGAATAAAACCGTGGCAAAATCCGGCACGCAATCGACCAAAAGAAAGGCGGATGCAGAATGAAGAATTTATTTCAACTCCTTAGCGGCATAAAGAATCCGCAACAGTTTTTACAAGGAATGATGAACAATAGTCAAGTGATGGGAAACCCTATGGCGAAAAATGCCATCGAAATGATGCAGAAGGGGGATGCCAAAGGCGTAGAGCAGATGGCAAGAAACCTCTGCAAAGAGAAAGGGGTAAACCCTGACGAAATGATGCAACAAATGAAACAGAAGTTTGGAATGTAAGACATATTAGAGGTTGCGCGCAAAAACCTTGGTGCCTCTTTATGAATAAAAAATAATCAATCAAAAGGAGGAATCTAATATGTTCAACTCTACAAACAATACACCTTTTACTATGCCTGTAATGCCGGCAACAGGCGGTTATGGCAATGACGGTGCTTTTAGCGATGGCGGCTGGCTGTGGATAATCGTAGTTTTTGCTTTGCTTTTCGGTTGGGGAAATAACGGTTTCGGCGGATTCGGCGGCAACGGTGGCGGCTATGTGGCAACAGCAGCTACACAGGCAGATATCCAGAGAGGATTCGACACACAGTCTATCATTGGAAAACTGGATGGTATCTCCAACGGTATGTGTGATGGGTTCTATGCACAGAACACCACTCTTATGAACGGTTTCCATAGTGTTGATAATGCTATCTGCAATCTTGGATACCAGACACAGCAGGGGTTCAATACAACTAATGTTGCTCTGATGCAGGGTCAGAACGCATTGCAGGCACAGCTTGCCGATTGCTGTTGCCAGAACAGAGAAGCAATCGCTCAGGTAAGATACGATATGGCGCAGGATACTTGTGCATTGCAGAACACGATGAACACAAATACCCGTGACATTATCGACAACCAGAACGCAGGAACAAGAGCAATCCTCGACTACCTGTGCGCTAAGGAAAACGCCGACCTGAGAGATAAGGTTCAGAAGCTGGAACTGGCTGCTTCTCAGTCAGCGCAGAACGCTTATATCGCGGCAAATCAGGACGCGCAGACAGCGGAATTGATTAGAAGAATCAACCCTATGCCTGTACCTGCGTATAACGTTCCTGCCCCTTATCCTTATTCTGGATATGGTAACGGTTGCGGTTGTGGTTGCTGATGGCAGACAACCAAAATAAAGGGTTATCTTATTTAGATATGCTTACTGTCCTGTCTTTGTTTTTGCAGTTTGTGACTTGCCAACAGGTATCGAATGATACGCTGTTGAATGAATTGCATAGGCAGGACAGATATTATCTGGATAAGATAATGAAAGACCAGAAGGAAATACTTAAAATGCTATCTGATATTAAATCAGACTTCGCCCGCAGTGGTTGATACAAAGAGGGTAGGCAGAAGTCTACCCTTAATTTTTTAGGAGGTGTTATTTTATGGCTTGTAAGAACGTATGCCGACTTTGCGATAATTTCATTATATCGCAGTCAGTGAATTTTACAGGCGGAAATCTGATTATAGATTTACCTGCTGGCAGTTATGCAGACTGCCGAAAAGTTTGTATTGTGGTGGCTCAAAAAATCCCCGATACCACTACAATCAATGCTCCTGTTTTTATTACGATTGGCGGTGGGGCTGTGCAGTATCCGCTTATGAAGCGTAATTGCAGACAGGTTGTGGCATCTGGCTTGAGAACAAGAACCAGATACAAAACAGTAGTTGAGACAACGAACAATTCTGGATTTTTCAGAATGATAGGGGAGCCTTGCTGTACGCCAGATAGCAGATTATCTGCTATCAACGGAGAAAGTGCCCCTGCAACAACAGGCGGAGGTGAATAATTTATGCACATTGAGAGAATGCACAAAATGATTGAGTGTCTTTGTGAAAAGGCATGGTCCGAAATGGAAAAAGGTCTGGAATGTGTTGATACCGCCGAAATGGGACAGGTTGTCGATATGATTAAAGACTTAAATGATGCTGAATACAAAGCTGTCATTACAAAGGCTATGCAGAAGGCAGAGAAAGAGGACGAAGAAGAAGATAAGGAAATCCTTAGACGGTTGAAATCCGAATACTACGAGGACGGAGACAGGCGTTTCTACGACCATTACAGATACGCTGACGGTCGATTTGCACCAAAGGGCAGAGGAACACGCAGAGGATATACAGAACCGCCTTACTACTTCCAGACACCCGATATGTACCACGAATGGGATAGCAAGAGTGACGCAGAGCGTGGCAGGGATTTAGACCGCATGGGCGGCAGAATGTACTACACCGAACCTATGATGAGCGGTTACGACAAGGCAAAACGCCACTACACAGAAAGTAAGGAAATGCACAAGGCCAATTCTCAGGCTGATAAAGAGCAAAAGATGCGCGACCTTGAAGCATACATGAAGGAGCTTTCTGGTGATGTGACAGAGATTCTTTCGGATATGACACCAGAAGAACGTACTCTGTTGAAAGCCAAAATGACAACACTGTTGCAGAAAATCGGCTGACATAAAACGGATAGGGGGAAATACCCCTATCTTTTTTAATTGGGGGTGGTAATGAAATGGTATTTGAGATAAACGGTGTAAAATGGAGCGTTATTTCTGTTATGCCGCTATCTGACTGTCTGCGGCGTTCTGACGGTAGTTTTACAGTCGGCGTGACCGATAACACTACGCACTGCATTTGCCTTTCAAATCGGCTCGTAGGCGGCTTTAAGAGGAAGGTGCTGATACACGAATTATGCCATGCAGTCTGTATGTCTTATAACATACATATCCCATTGGAACAAGAGGAATTTCTTTGTGACTTTGTGGCTACTTACGGGGATGAAGTTTTCGATATAGTAGATATGATGGTCGGGGAAATTCGGAAAACAGCATAAAAAAAGGGAGTATACCGAAATTGATATACTCCCGATTTTTGCGTAGCTTATGATTGCAGCTTTTACGAAAGGGTGTACTGTTATTATACCATTTTGTTGAGGTCAACACAATGGTTATTTTCTAAATTCCGACCTGTTCAAGAAGAAGGTTTAACCCTTTGCGATACGCCTCCCCCTTAGTGATATTGTACTCCGCACAGTACCTTTCAAGCCTTTTCTCCGTTTCCTCGTCAGTTCGTATGCTGTATTTGATTTCCTTCGGGTTGTTTGATTTTGGTCTGCCCATCTTTTTGCGAGAAAGTGCGTAGTCTTTCCATATCTTTGCTCCTTCTAAGTCTCCGCTGTTAAGCATATAACTTGTCATCAATGTTTGAATAGTGAAGTCGCAAATTTCTTTTTCTTTTCCAGGGGCGCAGTTTTTTGGAAGTTCCCCATTTATTTCTTTTCCGTCATACAAAAATGTAATTATGAATTTGCTCGACTTTTCCTTGTGGTTCACAACGGTAATGCAGTCTGGCAATCTACGATTAAGAATATCTAACATTGTCATAAAATCACTCTCCTGTCTTTAACTATGCAGAATTTCATGTAGATTGTCTCAATTATACTTTATGTGTGGCGAAAAGTCAATCAATTTATCATATCTTTTCTACCATTTTCGTGAACCCAAGTAAATGGTTATTTTTTCGTCAGTACCACAATACTGCCCTTGCTTGTGATGTTGTAGCCGATAGCGTCTGCCACATCCCGAATTTTGATATAGTTAGTGCCATCCTTCAAAATGCGTTCCGCAACGTGTCCCTTTCCATCAATGATAACCTTGCATTTCTCTACCACTTCTTCATCCTCCGTTCCGTAGTCGAAAACATCATTTACAAGCAACCAGTGTGTGAATTTGTTGCACCGCAGGGGGACTTCTCGCACACCGTAAGCAGAGCCGTCGGCAGCTATGTAGTAGGGGTATCCGTTTTTCATGCCAGTGTATACCCCGATATGCCCCTGCATCCAGACTAACGCCCCGATGGGTGCTTTTTCGATGGTTGAAATAGGGTTTACGCTTTTTGCTCGTTCTTTCCATTGGGTACTGCCGAGTTTCACGCCACACGCCCACGAAATCAGACCAGAGCAGTCTACACAAACCTTTCCGATTTTCTTTCGGTCACTATTCCAGACCATCTTTCCGTATTTGTTCTTCAGATAGTTGTAGTTGGCTTCGGTCATTACAGAGCCTTTCATGCCGTAAACGTACGCTATGCCAAGTTTGGAACGGCAGAAGGCTACCAATTCTTTACCAGTCATCTTTTTCGCCATATAATCATCCCTTTACAATCTCTTTGACCGCCTTGTTTTCTTTCAGCATTTTTCGCATTTCCTCCAGTGCTTCATCCACCCACATAGAGAAGGTGTCGAAGGATACCGCCATAGCTAATGCAGGGAACCGTTGCACGAATAAATCATAGGTCTGCCGCAATTTCAGCTTGCCTGTTCCGCTCCCCAACTCCGCTTCTGCCTGCGTGACCGCCCACAACAGCCACTCCTTGACCTTTTCCCTCTGTGCCGCCGTTGGCATTTTCAGAAACCGCCCGATAAATACACCGACCATCCCTGTGACCGCCATCAACGCAACCACCAGATACCAGTTTTCCATTAAGAATGTAATCTTATGCACTCGCTACATCTCCTTTCACTCTTTCAATACAATATCAGCAATACGGATAACGGCTTCAATGCCGTATTTTTCAGCCCATTCGCGAATCAACTTGATAACATATTTGTACCTGTTTTCATTTTTCGATTTCCAATAGTAGAAACCGTTTGCAACGCCGCACTCTGTAATTGAAGCAACCGCCACCTGTGCAAGCGGAGATATATCTTTCTCTGTGACGAAAGTACCATATATAACCGCCGCACTCAGGCAGATTGCTACAAAATCAGATATGTAAACAAGTTTCTTGCTCGTTTCCATTTTTCTTGCCATACGATCAACCTACTTTCTCCCAGCCCTGCTGGTATTCCGAGGGCTTCCAAGTATTGTTATCGATGGTCGAGCGATAGCAAACGCCATTCTCCGTGCAACAGTCCCCCTTCGCGTAGGGGCTGGTTGCCAGCGAGATAAAGGGCTTTGCTTTCGCAGGGTCATCACTCCATACAAAACCCCACTGTGCAGGCAATTCCTCGGGTTCGGCGGTGTAAATGGTGCTGTCATATTTCTGTAGCAGCTTTACCACTCTGCCTGCGGTACTCTTGCAGACAAAGCCGACAGGGCGGTTCAGCATATTTTCTTTTTCACAAGCCGTCTGGAAATCTGGGATAAACCTGTCCTCAGCGTTTAATTCCGTTCCTGTCATAGTGTCCGCTTTCTCCTGTACCGCCTGCGCCGCTAACTTTGCCATGTGCTTAATCGTTTCCATCATACCTCATTCACCCCCTCACTGATTGCCGCCTCTAATTTTTCTACCGTTACGCTGTCCGCCGCAAGGGCGTTTAACTGCTCCTCAATACGGTCAAGCTGGGAGGGTTTTGGTTCTGGCATGGGTTCTGGTTCGGGCGGTGTGTATTCTGAAAACGTACCTGTTTCGGGGTCATAAATCATGCCAAGCGTAACAGTATCGTCACAAGGAATAGCAGTCACAGGGTTGCCGGAAGGGTCTGGCGGCCAATGTGGTTCTGTTTCTTGGTCTTTCAGAACGTCAATCACTCTGTTTTGTAAAATCATTGCATAAGTTTTCATATTCTCACCTCACCATTCGATAATTACAATACCGTTGCCGCCATCGCCGCTGCTTGCGCGTTGTCCGCCGCCGCCTCCACCAGCACCGATTCCTCCATCTTTACCTGCATTAGAACTGTGGTCACCATCGCCGCCGTCTCCGCCTCGTCCAAATCCTGCGCCGCCGCCCCCGCCACCACTATATACGTCGCCGCCTGTGCTTGATCTGTTATAACCGCCTTTGCCGCCATAAGATTCAGGACTATCTTGGCCGTTTTCACTATATGCGTCTGCTCTTGCACCGTATCTACCGCCAAGTGCACCATTATGTTTTTTAAACTGTTTGCTTCCTCCACCTTCCAGTGTAACTAAATTGCCAATTACAGTCGCACCGCCGTCATTGCCTGCTGTGCCACCGATGCCTATTGTAATCTGAATGCTTGTTTGTGGCGTAACAGAATATGCTTTTTTAATTATTCTAGCTCCACCCTGTCCTCCGCTATGATTGCCGCCAGCACCTGCGCCAAAGGCAGTAACCAAAATCTTTGTTACACCGGAAGGAACGGTAAACGTGCCATCTGATGTGAATGTTTGTGTACCGTGTGCTTGAATTAGAGTACTTAATACTGAATTAACTGTATCAATTACCCATGAACCTACATCCCAACTCATGATACAACACCTCCAATCCTAGTTACTGAACCGCTAGTATCTATTGTAGTAGTTTTCGTGATTACGTTACCGGAAGGTCCAGTATACTTAGATACTACAGTAGTTAGTGTACTTGAGTTCTTTGTAATTGTTGTAACAGTTTTTCCACCATCACTGTGAGTTATTGTAACTGTAGTTACATTACCAGATGTACTAATAGTAGTATCTTCACTTGAAAACCCCTGCACATTCATGAGGGCTTCTCTGTTTAATGGCGTACCCTCTACGGATGGTTCGTCCGCCATTTCAACCGTCACATATTCGCTTGTGCCATCTGCATGGGTGATTTTTCTCCGCCCTACCTGTGTTGGGATTCTATCTAAAAAATCCTTCATAGCAACCGTTCACCTCCGCTATTTATCGTTCCGCAGGGGATGTATTCCTGCTTCATATTTTCTGTCATCGTCTTTCCGACTGCGGCAACTCGTTCCCAATCGTTGACCTCCTGCCAATCAAGGTAATTGCTTTCTCCGAATACAGGCAATCCCAATCCAACCAAAAACAACTGCACCAGAGCGGTATAATTCGCTCGGATACGGTTGATTTCCGAAAGCCAAGGTATATTGACTTCCTGCCAATCGGTGTAGGTTATGCCATTAAAACTCTCCCTGTAGTTTCTGTATGTTCTGGGGATGTAGTAGCCTTCCTTCTCAAGCCACTGCATCAATTCCTTGTGGTTGCCCTCAATGCGGTTCAAGTCCTGATAGTTCAGTGCGCCCTTATTGTTTTCCTCGTTCGCCTGAGCCGCTCTCGCCGTAACGGTGTCGGATACAGTTCGGTTAAAAATCGGTGTTATCCAAGCCATTAACTACCACCCCCAATGATATATTGGCACTCGCCCTTAATCGCGCCGTTGTAGGTCAATTTCTGCTGAACCATAGTAACAGGCGTTTCATTCGCGAAGTTGCTTGTGAAGTTGACAGAATCTCCAACGTCCAGTTCTGGATATCCTCTGTCTGGCGCACTGTAAGTGTTGCGCCGCAGAGTGACCGCCGCTACCCAGTTTGCGTATGCGATAGCGTCCGTCTGGTTGTCAATGAGCGTATTGCTAACGCCGCTCAAATCCTCGCCTACGTCACTGTATTTCTTCCTGTACTCGATTTTATTCTCCGTAAGGCTATTCCCATTGATAGTGACTGTCCCCGTCCCCTTGAGCGTTACAACGGTCTTGTAGGCGTAGAATTTTGCCGTGCCGACCATTGTTAAGCCGCTGCTTAATACAATCTGTTGGTTCGTATACGCCGAATGGGTGAAGGTATATTCATGCGCCGCGTTGGACGATACCTCAGCCGCATTGACCGCCGCCGTTACCTCCGAGTTAACCTTGACGGAGTTATACTCCACAGACAGGTTGCGAAGGGGAGGTATCTTCGTTGTGGTGGGCGTATCCGTCATTTTGTCAAAGTTGATATCAAATCCTGTCGCGCTGTCATTCTCGCGCAAAATCTGAATATAACCGCCGCGGCTATGGTTCATGATACAACGCCCTGCATTAGCTATCAGCTGCAAGCACTCATTCACTTTGGAGGAGGGCAGGGGATTGTGCGTGTAGATTGTTTTCAGTGCGTTATCCAGTTCGATTGTATTCTCAAATCCTGCAAACTTCATAACATCTGTAGCAAGGTCGAACAGGCTTCTTCCTGCCGCCGAATACACGCCCTCGTCATAAGTCATTGTCAAATGGTCTGCCAACCCTACACACTTTATGCTGACCTCTGCCACAATTCCAGATTTCGATACATCAAAATCGCCTGTAGAGTAGGACAAGCCCCAAGGTATCCACTCAATAGAGCCGTCCGACAATTCATAGCCGTACTGGTAATTGACAGGCTGTCTGCTTTCCAGATATTCCCATAAGCCAGATGGGTTTTCGGGGTCATATCTTCTTTGCGTATCAATCAGCGTAAATTCAAATTCCTGCTTTGGAATTTTGGACGATAACAAGTCGATTTCCTTCGTAGAGGAACAGCTTGTAATATCATCGGTAGTCAATCTGCTTACCAGACCATAAATCAACGAAAGCAGCCTTGCCCTACGGTGCGGTATGCTTGATTTTATCCAAAAGAATTGTGCTTCGTTGCATATCGGAATATGCTCTGACATTTCCCAATAGGTTGTATTTGGAGAAAATGTCTTATCAAAAACAGAAACACCATCCTTTTTCATCAAGATACGAAAACTGCTCGGATAATCTCCCATGCTTTCATCAAACTGAAAGGTTAGCCCAGGGAACTGCACATAGTCATCAAACGTAACCTTTACGCTTGGCTGTATAGCGTATATCCCTGTATCGTCACTGATTTCCGTACCGACATACCCTTGATAAATCGGGTTTACTTCTCTCGGCAACGGATTCTTGCCGTCCAACACAAAGCGGTTACGCTCCATTGTTTGATATGTGGATGGGGCGGTTGTGCCGACATCCACACTGTCAACGTCACTGTACGGCAAATGTCCGTTATCCGTTGGTCTGCTAAGACCAGGTGCATCGGGGTCTGTCACGCCAAATACAATTCTCACATAGGATAGGTTGCGGAGCGTTTGTTCTGTTTCCTCTTTCCATTTTTCTGTTACCGGATACATAAAACCACCGCCTTACTTCCCTGTATCTACGAGCGAGGCTTTCAGCCCTGTAAACATTTTCGGTGTGCCGTTCTCTGCTACCCAATATGTAGAAACGGAATAATCGCCCCAATACATTTCCCTTGTGATGAATTTACCTTCTTTCGGGTCATAGTAGGTCACTTTGCCTATGAAGGTTTCAATCAACTGTAAAATCTTCTGCAATTCCTTGGGATAAATAACCTTCCACTCCAAATTCAATTTTACTTGGCGGCGGTTTATCTTTTGAGCCACCACAACGCCGTTTGCATTTCTGCCACTGTCAACCAACTGCTGACCTTCGTATTCCTGCACAGAAGGGCAGGTAATTTCTGTGCCGTTATATCTGATTACTGCCACAAAAACCACCTACCTTTGAAATGCACCAAGACCAAAGTTGATACCTCGTCTTGCGGATACTCTCTGTTGATTGTTATAAATAACGTCTCCATCCAGTTCAATCTTCTGATTCAGTTCGATTGGCTGACTGCTACCGTTCGCCATTGCCTGTGACATAGCTGTTAAAACTGCATTAAAAATTGCACGTTCTATCTGGTCATTGCCGCCAACGGCTGTTTTGCCGCCAATACTTCCGACCAGTTCCGGTCCTGCCTCTCTTGCAATAAACAGTTCGCCAGACCGAGGAAAACCGCCATTCGCAAACATTTCTATATTGAAACGCTGCGCCTGTTGCATATTGTAGCCGCCGACATGACTGTATTTCTTTCCTGTCAGTCCTGCCAGTGAGTTTGCGTCCGAAACCATCTGGTTTAGCATCCTTGTGACCTCATCAGATACTTGCTGCAAGGTCTGTCTGATAGCATCAAACGTGTTGTAAATGTTATCGTAAACTTTTAACAGATACGCTGTTATCTGTGCATTGGAAACCGTACCAAAATTCGTTGTTATAGCACTTATGGTTGCATAGAATGTATGCATATTTGAAATAATATCTGCCGTTATCATTTTAAAGTTTTCTCTCAATATAGCCCATGTCGCATCCCACTGTGAAATGTCTGGTGCTTCAACCGATACAACAGGGGCAAGACTGCCACCGCCAGATACTTTGTCTACGATTTCATCAATAACACTGCCTGCGCCCTTGACAGATTCTTCCATACCTTCAACGATACCTGCGCCCAGATAAGCACCGACCTCTCGTTTAAACAGTTTGGAAGGGGAGTGGATTTCTGCCGCGCTCTTTGTGCCACTAAGTATTCCGCTTACAACTTCCTTCACACCAGAAGGCACTAAAGAGAGCAAACCTTTTTTAATGCCCTCCCACATCCATTTGCCGATTTTCTCAATCGTGCGTCCCATGGATGTTACGGCATTGTATACGCCCTGTGGTATCCCTTTAAACAGGTCGATAATCATTTTTATTTTTTCTGGTATTGAAGATGAAATCCAAGTTGAGATATCATTTCCCCATGTAGGGAAGATGGAGGATATTAAAGTTGAAATTGCAGTGCCAATTTTAGATGGCAATTCAGAGAACCAACCAACAATATCACTTATAATCTGCGGTATTGTTTCCGTGAAGAAATTCTTAATTGCAGTCCATTTTTCAGAAATGGTTGTTTTGACGGCTTCCCACAATTCAGAGGTTGCCGTCTTTAATTCATTCCATTTCTCTGGGTAGTAGCTTACAATCTCATCCCATGTTGTTTTGAAGAAATTTTTAATAGAGTCCCATACTTCGACTACTGTTTTCTTAATACCATCCCACAACTTCGCAAGAAACTCTTTTATCTCATCCCAATGCTTTATAGTCATAAAAACGGCTAATATAGCCGCCCCTATGGCAAGCGTCCAAGGACTTAATATAAATCCTGCAATCTTCGGTCCAAGACCAGCAATAGCAGTTCCTATACCAGTAACAATCTCCGAGCCTGCTATCTTTGCTGCGATTGCTTTGGCTATTGAAGCACCCAGACCAGTAAATTTCAATAACGCAACAGCGGCTATGATAGTTGATTCTATCGGCGCAACATCAACAAAACCATTCCACGCTTCAAGTGCCGCCGATATTGCTTCAAATATCAGCGTTCCGATATTGGACAGAATGGTGACAAAATCAATTTCCTTTATGAATGTTCCAATTTTTTCTCCTATCATTGCCCAATCTGTACCCCGTACGGCTTTTATCAATGTGGTTAAAATACCGTTTATCCATTTATTAGCCGTATCCGCGGCAAGGACAAAATCGAAAGTAGAGAAAAATGTGTTAAGTCCTTCTGCTATGGATAACCCGAAATTATCCCATTTAAACTCAGTACCGAATGAATCAAGGAAATGCAATGCGGTGTTCAATGCGCCTGCTATTGTTGCCCCTAAAACAGAAAATGTATCGGGCGATATTAAGCCGTTTAAAAAACTTGCTAACCCAGTTCCGAATTTGTCCGCCTTTTTATATATTGCATCCCAGTCAATACTGCCGAGTGCATCTTGTATCTTCTGACCTAAATCAGCACCAAGGCTGTAAAAGTCCCCCGTTTTAAACGCTTCTTTTATTCTGTCAGCAAGACCTTTTATCTTGGAATCAATCTCGACAGTTTCAAACATATCGGTAGGGAGAAGGTCTCCTGCGTCATTGCTATCTCCATCGTCTGGGCTTCCACTGTCACTCGGTTTGTCTATGATGTGCAATTCATCAAATCCGAGCGTATAGTCCTGCATTTCCTTTAATGCCTTAGCCGCTTTTCCTGCGCCGCCTGCCGTTTTTTGTAGGCTTTTTGCGTAGTCCATCTGCACTTTTTTAGCCTGTACCGCATACCCTTTGCCTGTCAGTGCCGCAATGAATTGTCCCAACATATTGATTGCCTTCGCAAGCCAACTAATGAAAGTAGCAAGGTAGGGTGCGACAACAGAAAGAATAGGCTCAAACGCCGCCGCAAATGCGTTTCTCAGCTGCATTAAAGCGGACATCATAGAGGAAATATTGGCGTTTACCGATTGGCTGTACTGCGCTAAACTCTGCATACCTTCTGCAAATGCAGACTGTATGGTACCAATCAGCTGAAATACAGTGGAGTACAGTACAGACATACCAACCATTTTAGGCAAAGAAAAACTATTGCGACCGCCAGAGCGACCAAAAAGCCCACCGGATGAACGCCCACGAGATTTATTTGAGCGTTTCCTCGTTCCTTCACGTTGCGTTTTTTTACTCTGATTTTCCTGCAAACCCTCTTGAATGTTCGGTATTTTAGAGCGTGCAAGTGCAATAGTATCTTTCAGATTAAGATTTGCTATTTTTGATTTTTGGCTTATTCTCTCCAACTGCTTTTCAAGCGGCTTTAACTGTTTTGCATTTGCACCAGACGATTTCAATTCTTCTATGGTTTCGGTCAGAACTCTAACCGTATTTTCCATATTTTTAAATTCTCGTTCTGCCTTTTCGATTTCCGGAAATTTGATTTCGCTAAGTCCGAGTTTTTCTAAGTCAACTCTAAATCCATTGACAAGACTTTTTGATTCCTCGATAGTTTCAGCGAATTTCCCATTATCAATATCCAGAACGCCTGTCATGCCAAGATTTTTTGAGATCTCTTTTTCTATTCCAGAAAATCTGTCTGTTTTTGCGGCGTTTTCCGAAACACGTTCCATTGCGGCGGCAAGCTGTCCTGCAACGGAAACAGCACTGCTTGTTTCGCTCGTTAAATCGGACATTGATTTTGCTGCATCCTGTATCTGTTCTCCGTTAATCTGCTTGCCCATGTCAAAAATAGGGATATCCTTCAAATGACTATAATCTTCAACAGGTGCAGATTCTTTTTTTGTCTTTTTTGTGAGTTGTCCGAGATTCACACCTTTTAACGCAACACCGATTTCCTTTGCGCTGCTTGCGGCTTTTGAAAAGTTGTGTGCTATGATTCTTGCTTGTTTCGCAAATTCTTTTATGCCGTTAATCTCTATTTCTGGTGTTTTAATGCTCTCCAAAACAGATTTAATTTCACGAATCTGTTTTGTGGAATCTCCTGTTTTCCCAATACCCTCAATAGACTCGCTCAACTTTTTGACAGACTTTTCCGCATCGGCGGCATCCGCCACAATCTTTATCTCAAGTTTATCTATTTCACTCATTATCCATTTCCACCACCTTCCCGTGAGAGATTTCAAAGTTAGACTGCATGGTTTTCAAACGCTCAACAAACAATTCACGCTGCTTTTGCAATTCATCATCGGAAAGAGGTTTGTTCTGCTTTTCGATTTCTTCAAAGAACGGATTTTTGGGATATTCGGATTTCGCTTTTCTTCCTGCCAAATTTCGCTCTACACCGACAGTAACGGCGGCAAGCGTATACTGACCGTTTATCCAATTCAGGTAATCTGCGTTTCTGACACGTTGATTGTATCCTTCTGCAATCGCAGACAATATTCTTGGATTCATTATCCAAAATTCATCCCACGAAACCCCAATAGCGTATGCCTGTGGGAACCATTCAGCAGTCAACAACTCACGAAACGATTTGTAGTTTTTTCTTATTCCGCTTCGCTCTGATTTTCCGCAGTTTCCGCTTCCGTTGTCTTGTTGGCAGCCCGAAAAAAATCAGACTGTTCCATAGCATCAGACATAGCTTCTGCCATTTCCTCAAAACTTCCACCGGAAACAATGTGTTTCTGCATTTCTTCCCCAGCCGCATTTCTTCCAATGCCAGCACAGATACCGAAATACGCTCTCATCATGGACATGGGCTTATCCTGCATAGCTTCAAGAGAAATACCTTCGTCCTCCAAGTCGCAAACAAGGTTAAAATCAAATTCTTTTGCCTTATATACTTTTCTGTTAATGGTAAAGTTTTTCATTTGCACAACTCCTTTTCTGAACAAATAAAAAAGGGATGGGTCTTTCTCCATCCCTTTAAGTTTTATTAGTAGTAATATTCGGCTGAATTGGCGTTTTCTTCGCTATCCGTCACAGCCTGTTCATTCTGCGAATAGCGTTTTATTCCCCCGTGAACGCAACCGTAACATCCATGCCCTTATATTCTTCAATCGTCAGCGGCATTTCAACTGTCAAAAGTTCGTTCTGGCTGATTTCCGGCTGTGGAATCTGTTCGGGAGGTTGTGCCACAACAAAGAAAGAGTTTTCAAAACCAGGCACGATTGTTTCAAACCACATTCTTTTGCCGCCTGTCAGACCTTTGTATTCTGTAATCAGACTCTCCCATTCTTTTCTGGTATCATCTGTAAGGTTTACTGTGATATTGAAAGAACCGCCTGTGTCAGCTCTACCCTTAACGTATCTTGTAATTTCATCTTCCAGTGCGGAAGCATCAATCTGTTCTGGCTCAATAGTAATGCCACCGATAGCATTTATTCTTGTAAGCCTTTTGAAGCTTGTCGGTTTTGTTCCCGCTGTGGTTTCCACGCCATAACCAAATGTGATTCCCAAACTGGAAATACCTGCTACTGCCATATTTCATTCCTCCTTTTTTGCATAAAAAAATAAAGCCCTAAATGGCTTTATCACGTTAAACTGTCATTTGCTCCTATTGTCCTTTGGAATCTTGCGGTACTTCTGTATGTATCCCCCTCATTAAATTCTGGAAGGGCAATAACCTTGAACCGCATTTCTTTGAATACGTCTGCTACAACAGACATTATTCTGCCTACATCCGATTGGCTTGTGTTTGTGAATATATCCACTTGGAATGTTTCCAATGTTGCGTTTATGGAGAGTCCCTCAAGGTCTGCTCCACGCTCCGCCGCCGCCATACGATGAATATAGACGGTAGGAAAGATAGCATCACTTAATTTCTTTCCGTTGCTTGTGAAGTATATGGTCGGATATTTCGATTCCAATTTTGGCTTAGCTTTCGTTTTTACGATTGAGAACACAACCGTTCCAATATCATAAGCCCATGAATTATCACTCAACCAAACACCTCCTTTGCAACCTCCGCAATCTTTTCTGCTAATTCTATGGACGTTTCATACATGAATGGGCGAGAGGGCATACCTTTTGTCCAGTGCCATTCGCCGTCACGAAAGTAAAACCATCCTTTTTCTCCATGATTATTTACGTCATACTTCCAACCAACAATGCCAATATCGGGATGCGGATTTTCCTTCCCGACAACGGCTGTACCGAATTCAATAAATTTTGCCCAAACGCATCCAGTGTACACAATCCACGTTGCGCCTTTTTTAATGACCGCCCCTTGCTCATAATTGATACTGCTAAGAAGTTCTCCTGTATAAACGGCATCGTATTGAGCAACCTTCATCTTGGCGGTCTGTACGCCGATTTGAGCGAGTTTTTTCGCAAACTCGTTACATTTATCGGTTAAGCTATATGCGTAGCTCTCAACCTCTTTTACGGCTTTCTGGATGGACTTATTGGACATGATGTTGATTGATATTTTTTTAGACATAGAAACACCTACTTTACATTCTTTTGCAAAAGAAACAAATCAACCGTCAGCCCTTCATCCGCAACGCCTTTGACAATGTAATCACAACTTGTCTTATCGACCATTGCCGCTTTATACCGCACCGCTGATTTCTTCCACACCAAATCCCCGACAGACAAAGGAAGTTTTCCCTTGTCATCGACAATCTGAACGAAATTTGTTGAATTATCAACGCCAAACTCCTTAATAAGAGATTCGCTCAATTTGTTGCTTATGGAAGAATAGAAGGGGACTGGCACATCATACCCAGTTGTGTATTCTCCTGTTTCTATCGGCACTTTGTTTCCGTCCACAGTGATGTATTTCAAATTGCCTTCCTCGTCCGTATCATAAACAGGGACTTGACCGATTTGCTTTGCATAGAACATCTTTTGTCTGTTAATATCGAGCATTTTGAAACCACCTACTCATGATTCATTCGTTCCTCAAGAGTATCAAGCCTATGATGTGCAGATTTAAGGCTCTGCTCCAACTTGATAATCTTGTCATTGTGCTTATTGATTTCTTCCCTCATCGTTGAGATCTCCGACTTTATTTCCTGTGTTGTTCCTGCGATAGCATCCAGTTTCATATTGATTCTGGTGTTATCCTTCACACGTTCCTCAATATCCTTTGTGTCTGTATGCTTGCTACTTTTCAACCCGAAAAAGACGGAAAATGCCAAAGAGACTATGCTTATGAGGCATGCTATTTCGACTTGCATTTCTGTACCGCCTTTCTGCTTAATAATTGCGCATCAGCCCACCGCCACTTGATACGATGCACCCCTGCTGCCGTTTCGTTAAGAAATAGAAATTTATCGAATTTAATTGAAAATTAAGCGGAAAATTTAATTAAATTTCATTTATTTTCGATTAAACTTTCATTATTCTATAGAATTATTGAAACTATACTTTGCACTTTGAAACAGCAACGCACCAAAAACGACTAAAGGGGTCGATACCAACCCCTTTAAAGAACCTTTACAAACGGGTATACGCCAAAGAACAAATCCTCTCTATTCTTCCAAGAACGGCTCACTCCGTTTTCAGAATAGCTTGCCATATATGCTTCTCCTGCCTGTGAGCGGTCATAGACTGCCAAGTCAACGATATTGTTCTCAAACCTTTTCAAATCCTCCGCAATATCATCCTCCGAGTATGTATCTGGATACATACGCTTTATGGCAATCTCTTTTTTTGCCTGCTCTATCAGTTGATTTAAGAGTGGGTTTTCTTCCTTTCGGTCGAATACCACAGTATCGTCCTCGTCAACATGAAACTGCCGCAGTCTGATTTTTACTTGCTCTAAAATGCTGTAATCAGCCATAAGCAATCACTCCCCTTACATGCCAAACGCAGACAAGATATACTGTTTCAACTCTGTGCCGTTCATTTCAGCCGCGCCATCAATGCCAACCTTCAACGCCAACTGTCGCAGTTCATCGACAGGCATGCGCGCGATTTCGCTTTTTGTATAGGCTTTCTTGCCGTTAGAATCTGGCACTTCCTCGAAAGGCTCATACCAGATTCCGTTATGTTTTACTTTGTGGTCGAATTTCATTTAACCGACCTCCTTTTTAGTAGCATTTAATAACATAGGTGCTGTCCATTCTCTCATAAGAGGGCAGTACAATTTCGGATACGGTTGTCTTTGTCTGCACAGGGTCATTAGACACCGTTACCGCAACCGCAACGCCTGTATTGACAATGGATACATCTGCATTTTCGCTACCCATCAGCGTTCTTTCTTCTGGTGTAGTACCGTACCATGTGTTGCCCAGTGCGCCGTTAGGAATCAGTGTTGCAAAACCATCTGGATAGAATTTGGCAGCGGTGCCAGCTTCGTTTTTGTACTGCTTGGAATAAACAACGATGTTAATTCCGAGTTCGTTAGAAAATATTTCTTTCACACGATTATCATCCATGAAGATATTTGCTGTTGCGTTCTGTGCCAGAATTGCAGATTTGATGTTCTTATTCTGCTTCAGATAGCCCATGGTCTGTCTGGAAACAATCATAGCAGAAGGTCTTTCTCCCGTTTTGGCTTCTACGGAATCCATTGCTTTCGCAATATCTCCCATAGGGTCAGAATTTTCAACGTCAGACCATTTATCAGTTGTTCCGCTCAACTCTGCAAAGTTGTTTGTTTTGTACTCGTTGTTAGGGTCGTAGTTGTATGCGTATGTAGTACCATTTGCCTCAATAGAAATCTTAGGAGAGCCATCAGCAGGGGAGAGCAACTGCATAATCATTCTTTCGGGTACAACCTTTGCACCTTCAATCAAATCATTTACATCGTCAAAAACTCTGTTCAATATCTCCTGCGCATAGGGGTCTGTTGACTCCTGAACACGCAACATTTCCTGCTCGTCAGTTTCTTTGACAATTCTGGATTCACGGAAGAACGCCATTTCTGTCTCTGTCATCTTAAAACCTTCTCTACTTCTCAGTGTAGAAACTGCATCAAAGTTAGAAGGAGACAGAGAAACAGGCAGACCTTTTGACGTTTTAATCCACTTCAAATCAAGGCCCATTTTCTTTCTTGCAGGGAACAACCCAGCACCAAGATATTCTTTTGCATTGCTTGCAACCTCTGTCTGCACAATGGCAACCGCCTTTGCGCTGTATACGTCTCTAATTTTCATTACTTTACACCTCCTTATTCAAATACAATCAGCGGCATAGCGGTTTTCGCCTCTGTCGCAATCGTAATGCCTGCGTTTGCATTTGCATTTGCTTCATTCACGGAAGCGAACGCCCTTACGATAGTTCCGTTGGGGTTTTCATCGTATGTGTCAGAAAGCAAAATCCCGATAGCTGTATTGTCATTTACCTTCTTTCCTTCTGCGGAAATAGGGTTCCCAGCCTTGCACACGCCTTCCGCAAAAGCCGATGCATCCAGTTTTATAGGAACGAACAACTCGCCGCCAAGTTTTCTTTTCAGAATTTCTTTCTGTGTAGTTACATTTGTTTCAGTGAATTTCATTTTCATACCTCCTTACATATAACTTTTCAAGACTGATTCAGCCGTTTTATTTGCATCAGACCATTTACTTCCGATTTCCTTTGCAATTTTTTCAGCCTCCGTCTGTGTTTCGCCGCCGCCATTACTGCCGTTAGGGTTAGGGGAATTGTTTGCAATCTCCACCTCTTTGGCTTTGGCAGCAGCCGTTTCTTTATCAGAGATAATCTGACCGAGAACGTCATAATCAAATGTGCCGTCATCCTTCACAATCTGCGCCGCCTGTTCAGCAGTTACTTTGAATTTCGCAGCCGCAGTGCTTCTCTGCGTAGCCAATGTCTGTGCCTTCTCAAGTTCTGCGATTCTTGCGTTTGCCGTTTCCAACGCTTTGTTGGCTTTTTCGGTCTCAGACAATCCATTGGATTCCAATTCGTCAATCTTAGCCTGTAATTCATCTGCTTTATCGGCTTTTTCTTTGTACTGCGCTACCTTGTTTTTCTCGTTCAGCACTTCCTTGTTGCTCTGATTCAGCAGATTGGTAATCTGCTCATCTGTTGCTTCTGGAAAAAGTTTCAGCACATCTTCTCGTTTCATGGTTATTACCTCCTGTTCTTTTACTCACGCTTTTGTTACCGCAGGTCGCGCCTGCTGAGTTTTGCTATTTACCGCATAGCTACTTATTTTTTTTGCAAACAAAAAACAGCCGCTAAGGACTGTTTAAGTTTTCGTGTATTTAAGACTGCATCTGCAATTTACAATTTCCTCTGCGCTCGCTCCCAAAGAGTAGTCACGAGGGAAAGACATCTCGGATGCACCTATTTGAAAAGAATCGAATATCCCGACTTTATATCCATTCGCTTCGGCGTGTGTATGCCGCACCTTATCATCAAGCATGGTTATCCAAGTCTTGTACTTATAACCCTGCTTAACCATTCTGGTGTATTCTCGGTAGTTGCCTATGGTATTTGCTTCGTTCGCCGCAATGTTCATGGCACGCTCAACAGATGTAAAGTAGGGCGTATCCTTATTTTCAACGGTTGTTCGGATAATATCTTCTGTGATTTTCTCCGAATATTCTTTTATGTATGCTGTTGGTTCTCTGACCTTTAGAAACTTCAACGCCGTCTTTTCGTATTCTGCGGAAAGACTTTGAATGAAGTCTCCTTCATTTCCTTCTTGTTCCAAGAAAGCATAAAAAAAAGAAATAAAAATCGGCTCAAGTTCTTTTGCCAACTCAAGCCGTTCTTTCTTTTCTTCGTCAGATATTTCCATTTCGCCGAAATAGGTTTCATATACAATTTTCTCTGTATGCAATTCGTCATTCGGGATTCTTGACATGAAACCACCTCTTTATTCTTCTGCAACTGTTTGAGATTGTTTTGCAATCTCAGCCGCCCTGCGTTCCTGTTCTTCCTTTTCCTCTGCTGTCTGCCACAAAGCATCCATGTAAGGCTTGGAAAGAAGGAAGGTTTTTTCGGAATCTCCCCACAAACCAACTGTTTTAACCGCGATAAGAGGGTGTATTCCTGCCTGCAACAGTTGGTATAGAGTCTGCGATTTTGTATACATATTGTCCTGTGGACTATGATTTATCTGCACATCAAAATCCCTTGTAGTAATGCCCAAATCGTCATGCTTAATGCGAATGATATTCAGCACTACCTTTGCAAGACGTTTCTCCGCCGCTTTTACGATAGGGTCTTTCAGTTTTGCCCTTGTCTTAGAGAAGTCCCATCCGTTACGAAGCTGCACCGCACCCTGCGTATCACCGCCAGAGTTGTTATTGTTTTTATTAGGGATTGCGAGGATGGAAAGGGCATTGTCCCAAAGGTCATCCTTTGCAACCTGTGATTCGGTCTGGTTCAACTCCTGTGTCATAATATCGACATCGGCTTTGTTTTCGCCGTTGTTCGACTTAACAACCAATGCGCCCTGCATTTTCATTTTCCCAAATTCTTCTGAATCAATATCGCAGTTTACGAATTTTACCCACGACTGAACAAACTGCTCAATAGAATCCATGCGGTTTGACTGCATATTGTTAATGGAATCCAGAATGTCAATGACAAGTTCAATATCAGATAACCGCTCATGGTTATTAGGGTATTCCACAATCGGTATACCGCCAAAAGCATGAAGTCTCCAATCTGTAACGGAAGAATCATGTACTTCACAGGAATGTGTCTCCGTAAAGCACCTCTTATACAGTTTTCCGTTCCTATCCTTCGATTCCTGCACCGCCAAAATCGGTTCTTCTGTGTTTGCGTTATAAATCACAAATGTGTTCAGCGGAGTAGGGGATACAATACGAAATTTAATATCTCCATTTGAAAATTGAACAGCTTTAAACGATGTACCTGTTGCGGACTGCCATTCTCCAGACTTAATATCCTTTGACTGTTTATCAACATCCACCATGTAATCATTCAGAATGTCTACAGCTTTGTTTATCCGCTCATCATCCTTGCGGCTAACAAACTGTACAGGCTCTCCGTATGTTTGCCCGACCTTAAACTGTACGATTTCGTATGCGTGATTTTCAACAACCTTATTCACGATATCGTCTCTGACAACCTTTTTGCGGTAACGTATCGGCTGGTCTCCCTTGTAGTAATTCCAAAGGTATTCAATGACCGTTTTATTTGCATTGAAAACGCCGATACACTTTCCGATTACAGAAACGATATTTTCTGGCGTTATTTTCTCTACATTCGTGTATGCAATTTTTCTGCCGTAATTCCCCCGAACAATCTCTTGGAGTGTCATTCTATTACTCATGCGGCACCTCCCGATAAAAAACAAAACAAAAAACACCGACAAAAATCGGTGTTCGTCTGCTTGCATATTTCTTTATTCTAAATATACCACACTTTTTCGGGACATTCAGGACAACTTTCTAATTTTCGAGAAAACGATAAAACATTTTCTTTACACTATCCTCCGTGTTGCCGCCAACCCTTCTTGCAACATCAGCCCAAGAAAGACCATCAATAAATCTAAGGCGGATAATTCGCCTCATATGGCTATCTTTTATATCCGCTATAAACGCTTCAACTTTGTTTATCGTTTCCAACAACTCTAATTCAAGTTCGCATAATGTTGCTTTTCTTGAATAAAGCAACGCTTTTTTTCTGTTATATTCTGGATAGGGGAAGCCCTCAATGACAAATGTTTCCAAGCCGCCAACTCCGCCAGATACTTTGTCAAGAACCATTCCTTCCTGCTCTATTTTTATAATCTGCTGTTCAAGAGTTGATATTTTTTCTCTTACCTCGTCGCATTCTTGTTGGAGGTCTGTGTATTGTTTTAGAATTTCCTTTGTCAATAATATACGCCCCCTCTAAACGGATTTATGGTTGCCTCTACCTTCGCAATCCTATTTCCCTTTGTGATTCTTACCGCAAAGTTTGAAAAAACGTCTGGAACGTCATCAAACTGTTTCTTGCTACTTACAGAATATCGTTTCAAAAGTGACATCATTACTCCGTAAGGCTCTTTCGGGGAATACATGGATTCATCCTTGAAAATAACGTGCTGCAATATCCAGTTGGAACACTGGAAAATCCTTGCCTCTTTGTTTGTCTCTGTCGGCGTATCTGTAATATTGCAAATCCAACCCTTAGCCTCTACACGTTTATTCACTTCCATAGCAACCCTGTCTCCGCCTGCGTTTCGCTCAAATTCGCACTCCTGTACTCCATTATTGACAATAGCATTTGCGGCGTTTTCATACTGCATTTCATAGTCCGCCGTATTATCGCATACGCAGTCAACACAGTAATAGTTATCTCCGTATTTTTGCAGGATTGGCAGAACAAAATAGTCTGTTCCTTTTCCCTTCGTGTCGCACTGTGCAGTAATAATTTCCGGCTCTCCATGTGGGAGATTTAGGTATCTTCGTATCTTATCTTCAGGGAAAACAAATCCCTCACGTTCGATAGGCTCCTGCTTATACAGACATCGGTAGGAAATATCGTCCATCAAAAGTTGTTGGTCTTCAAAAAATTCTTTTGTAAACCCAGAAAATTCATAATCGAAATTACTTTCTTGCGTAATCGGGTCAATATCTGGTACTGCTATGGTTTTAACCCTCGGATTTCCTTCATACATATTTTGAATACGCCCGATAACATCATGCACAGACCATCGTGTAGCAATATGTATTTCCTTGCAGTTTTTGCCTTCGGAATCCTGTATTTTCCTCTGTCTCGCATCAACTGCGTATTTATTCCACAGCTTATCAAGTATCATAGGGTTCATAGCTTCCTCGATACCGCCTATCATATCATCCACAAACAGAAATTTAGATGCCCTTACTTTACCGGCATTTTTGCTGCCTACGGATGTGCATTGAACAGAAGGGAACGGCTTATATTTCCCGACATTAAACTGCTCTGTTTTTGCATTTGTACTGGTAACGTGTAGGTTAGGAAATATCTCGTTCCATGCGTAATCGTCTATGTTCGTGACAATATCGTACACACCATCGTAGTACATCCTCGTAATATCCCCACTATGAGAATAAAAGAGGTTAAAGTCTTTCGGAAACCAACCAATGACCGCAGCGTTGAAGAATTTCTCGATTGTCGTTTTCCCTGCCCCAGGAATTAGGCTGACACACAGAATATCGTACTTATCATCAATCATCCCTTGTAGCGCATCCATTAGCCCGATTTTCAAAAATTGTTTTCTTCTCGGCATATAAAATCGTTCTTTCGGCTCTCTTTTGTGTTCGATATAACGAAAGAAACTATCGACAACCTTATTCTGCGCTTCTATCAGTAAGACGGAATAAAATTTCTCTATAATTTCATAGCTTACTTTTTCTTTGAAGGCGTATTTTTCTAAATCCCAAATTGTTCCTCCAGAAGTATCAATGCAAAAGGTTTCAATGATTTCCTTGCACCTTTTTGATATTTTAAGACCGTACTCAATATCCTTCTCATTCGTAACAGCGGTTTTGATAGCTTCGCAATACGCATCAATAACCTGTTCATTGATTCCGTTATTCGATATGTATTTCTCGTAGTCCTGTACGGCACTTATCAACTCAAAACTTGCCATTAAAAAAGCACCTCCGCTCAAATAAGCAAAGGTGCAAAAATCCTTTGCCCTCAGATGTTTAGGGTTATCGGCTAACTTCCAAATCGTTAGTCGGTAATTGTTTTTAGTTTATGTCTGCAATGGTTTCCACAAAGCAGTTGTAATAAATATATCTTTTCCCATCAAAATCAAATTTAACATAACCGCCGTTGTTTGTATCAATATCGATTTTCCCTTCATAATTTGCTATTTTCTTTCCATCTGCTGTATACACAGTAATGGTTCTCTGCAACCCTCCCGATATGTCACTTTTAATGTTTACAACTGTTCTGTCAATGGTTGAACAACCAGTTGCTCCAATTATTGTGCAAACCAAAATACAAGCGATTGCGAACAGACTAATAATTCTTTTTTTCATGTGCATCACACTCTCCTTCCTTGACGCAGTCAGTAGGAATCGAACCTACACATCATTTTGACGGACGGATTAGCAATCCGCTGCGATACCATTACGCCATGACTGCAAATTATCTCACATACCTTTCTTTCCTTCTCCACGCCTCATCATTGTACTTCTCAAGCCATTTACACCGTTTAGCAATACATTTATGCTTGTAAGCAAGCTCCTTGTTCAACGCACCAGTATGAGCCTTGCAGTGGCAATATCCGATTGCGTTCCCTATGTATTTACCTGTTATTGATTTCTCTCTCATAGGCAAAATCCTTGCATAATACCAGTTTTGCGACTTTAACACATTCTTTTCGGTTATCAGTATCGGTGCATTTACCGTCTTTGTTGTATCTGCAAGTTTTTAAATCGCAATCACTCATTTTCGCAACTCCTCTTTGAATTTGAGAAATTTCTCCAACTGTTCTTGGTCTTTTTCAGTCCCGAACAGTGTATCAGGGAATGGCTCGCCTTTTATGTACATGTTGAAATATTTAGAGGCAGTAGGCACGCTGATTCCTATATGTCTTGCTGCTGCGGAAAGTGTCATCCGTCCGCTACAGAACGCTTCAAATGCTTCAAAGAATTTTCTCTTGCTTATGGTTTTTACGCCTTGCGCCATTGCAAACACCGCCTTTCGTTTTCAATCAAATAATCGGGATAACGTGTGCGTTTCCGATAGGCAGAAAGGGGTACATCCAATCTGCCATCGGCATTTTTTTAATTCAAGTGGGATTTACGCAACCAACACTCTATTCTGGTGCGACCAGACCTCTTAGATGGGTGTGGATTTGCACCACACATGAACCGCATTCCTATCAGCGTCCTCCGTACAATATTGTACCCGACCACTATCAGTTCTTAGATATAAGCGTTTACCTATTCCGCCACCATCTACCATAATTCAAAATTGAATTATCCTATGCCTACTCGCAGGCTAATAACCCGGGGTAAGTCCGCTTATCGCAGACCTAAAAGAATGCTTTCGGCACACGCATTTTTACAACGATTTTAACCCATAAGGTTGCGAGTAAGGTTTTCATCGTGAACCCTAACGCCAACAGAGGGATTTGAACCCCCATGTCGGATTCTAACCGACACAATGGTTTTCAAGACCACGCCGTTATAACCGTTTCGGTATGTTGGCAGAGGATGGGGATTTAAAAGACACCATCTCTAATAGTGAAATCCGAATCGACCTCACCTAAATCAAGTTTCTATCCAATCCCCATCATGATTTTTCAGTTTTGAGTTTAATGTCAGTCACGAAACCAGAAAAACGGACTGACAGGGGGTTTGTCGATTTTTGAAGGGCAAGTTTTATATACGGTCAGTCAGCAGAATCAATGATTGCGATAAACCACGATACCGAAAGACCGCAAATGGATTCTCTCGGACTTGAACCGAGGACCGTCCGGTTATGAGCCGGATGCTCTAACC
>ERZ826146.378-NODE-378-length-53770-cov-13.979689_pt1 | contig 53770 bp, 46 predicted proteins | sample MGYA00519857_ERZ826146 | MGnify/ENA primary metagenome ERZ826146 (study PRJEB31778, sample SAMEA3449222) | human gut metagenome | biome: human gut; feature: human-associated habitat; material: faeces | place: United Kingdom | collected 2010/2012 ...
CGCACAGAATAGCGAACCCGAGAAGTGCTATCCGACAAACAGAACTATCGGTAGCTTGCTATCGAAGTCAAATATGAATGATATAGGATAAATATATCTAATAACAAACTTTTCAACAATCTAAGTATAGTGATTTAATTACCATTGCCCTTTTTGAAAGGAAAAAATATGCGGATAATTACAGTAGATCTTCACGGAATGGCAAAAGACGAGGCAAGAAATAAGCTCGTTACGACTATAAGAAATGCACCGCAGGGCAGTGTGGAGCTTCGTGTGACGCACGGGTGCAATAATGGAAACATACTTCAGCAGATGGTACGCAGGGAGTTTAAATCGCCGAGAATAGATTATATACAGCCTGTGCTTGCAAATGACGGGCAGACGCTTATTTTTCTGAAGTAATCCTATAGTGTAGGGATCATATGTGAATAAAAAGTCGGAAGCGTACATCGCAAAAAGCTAGGAAGATGAGCAAAATAGCAGAAAGCAGTTGCTGATAAGCGAGGGTTTCAAAAACCATCCGGATGATTCTTATGCCAATTCCATGCGTCAGATATAATTTCTTCAAGGCTATCATGTACAGGATTCCAGCCAAGAATTTTTCTTGCCTTTTCACCGGAAGCCACCAGTCGTGCAGAATCTCCGGCACGTTTTGGCGTTTCAATTGCCGGAATCGGGTGTCCTGTCACTTTTCTTGCTTTATCAATTTATTTGATTTCAATACCGCCAAACGGTCTGATTGTCATAATGTAGCACGAATTTTGTCCAAATATTCTGTCCATTTCCGATCTATATGCATTGACAAGATCATTTGGTACAAATGCCTGAACAGTCCCTGCGAAACCACCTCCGTGAACTCTTACAGCACCATTGCCTTTTAATATTCGTTTCCCCGCCATAATTGCAAGTGGAATACCTTGTTCCGTTGGCTTTCTGCATGAGTATAAATTTTGCAGATAGTTCGTGGAGGAATCTCCCGATTCGTTTACAAGCGTGAGAAAATCCTCAAATCTGTTGTTTTTGAGAGCTTCCGTTTCTGCCTTTGCGCGATAATTGTCGCCAAAAAAGTGAATTGCACGCAAGACAGCTCTGTCAGAAATCTTCTTTTTAATATCAGGGAGATTATCCCAAAATTGATTTTCATCAACTTCACGAAGAACCTTTTTGCCGAAATATTCTGCAACTTCGTCCATTTCTGTACGAACGGCTACATAATCATCTGTCAAATCAGAATGCTCTCCTTTGGTGTCTGTGATGATCAATGCATAGCCGGTTTTTGAAAGGTCAAAATCAATTTTTTGGATACTTGGATTTTGAATGTTTTGAAAATCAAGAAAAACAAATCCACCAACGGAGCAAACCATCTGATCCATCAATCCGCTTTTCTTGCCAAAATAAAAGTTTTCTGCATATTGTCCGATTTTTGCGATTTCAACCGCTCCAATCTGATTGTTATTGTAATAGCTGTCAATTGCCGTTGCAATCAATGTTTCAAATGCAGCAGAAGAAGATATACCGCTTCCAGCAAGTACATTTGAAGTTGTATACATATCAAATCCGGAAATTTCTACACCTAAATCCTTAAAGCGAGCTGCAATCCCTCTGACAATTTCAGAAGAACCTTTTTCACCGATATTAACATCCAAATCGTCCAGTGAAACTGCAAATTCATCGTATCCCTCTGATTTAATTCTGATGATGTTTTCGTCATGAAATGCTGCAACACCGATAACATCTAAGTCAACTGCTCCTGCAATGACACAGCCATGTTGATGATCGGTATGATTACCGCCGATTTCTGTCCTACCCGGAGCAGAATAAACGTGTATATCATTTCTATTCGGATACAGTGCTGTGAATTTCTCCACAGCACTCATATATCGTGATTTCTGACTTTCTATATCCTGTGGCTTATAAATATCTGCGAAGATATTATCAAATCCACCACAAGTAACATTGTCTTGAAAATCCTGTATTTTCATTGCTTTCCTTCCTTCTTACGATCTTAAGGGCATAATTACAAATTCCAATTTCATCGGCTGATCTGCATGAATTCTGTACTCCTCATGCACCGGTGCACCCCAGGAATCATCGCCGCCGACACCCATTTGCTTTGCAGCGATTCTGACCCATGTGTATCGAACACTTGGAAGTTCATCCGGATGCATTGCGTTTTCGAGTTCATAGGCACTGTATGGCAGTACACTCATTTCAAACGGAGCAGATGCCTTTTGGAACGTCAGACCATGCTGCATATCATCATGGATTGAGAGCGTTCTTACTCCGGTACGGTTGCCGCATTCTTGCGGATTGAGATAACCGGAAAGATTTTCTTTTGCTGTAGATTTCCACAATCCCAGTCTTGCCCCTTTGCATCGGTCACTGTAATTTTCATCAGGACCGAGTCCGTAATACCGGAAATTGAAAAGCTGTTTTTTCATCTTGAAGTCCAATGCAAGAACCGGCATATCGGACATTCCGCTTACTCCTGCATAATTTACACTTACGCCCAGCTTTCCGTCAAAGTGTGCGGTATAGGTTACAGTAAACTCAAAAGTCGGAACACAGGCAGCCTGATATGTGAATGTGATTTTCAGAGCATCTTCCTGTTCCAGCCATGAAACGGTTTTATACTTTGCAAATTTGCCTGCGGCATACCACTGAGCAAGATTGTACGGCTCGGAAGCACCGGTGTCATTGTCTGTCATCGCTCTCCAGAAGCTGACCTTTGGTGTGCGTGTGATATATTCAAAATCATTGTATTTCAGAGAACTGATGCCGCCCTCTTTTTTGTCGAACATCATGGAGAAGTTTTCTCCGTGAATGCCAATGATAACATCGCCGTATACAATTGTCGGCTTTTGCAATGTGGTTTCCGGAATCTGATTATCTTTCACTTCAAACACTTCCTGAGCAAAGGCAATTTCGTGCCCTGCATCTGCCCATAGTGTCTGATCTGCGGTAACGGCGGAAACATGATAAACATATCCGTAATATTTGTCTGTGCCTGGATAATGATAGTGCAGGCAGAGCAGCCTCAGCTACTATCAGACAAAAGCTGATGAGTATGGGATATATGAATGTGTACGAACGGTTTTCAAGGGAGAAGGATTATAATGAGGAGCTTATGATGGTGAGAAAGACAGAGATAGAGATTTCATATGAGTAAATTGGCACGGTTGAAAAGCGTTTTATTTTTGTTTTGTTAAATTATTTCATTTCTGCTCATTGCTTCTTGCACTAAAAAATGCTATAATATATTATAATCATATTTTAATTATAGTTTTAACTTCAGAGGTGAATCATGAAGTCAATAGCATTTATAGATACTGAGGTCAGCACAGAAGATAATAAGTCGTATGATTTCGGTGCAATAGATAACTCAGGAAAACAGCTTCACACCGGTGTTCCGCATGAGTTTTTCAGCTTTATAGAAAACAAGGATTTTATCTGTGGACACAATATAGTAGATCATGATGCGAAACATACTGTAATACCGGAGAAAGCAAAGCTGATTGACACCTTATATCTTTCTCCGTTGCTTTTTCCCAACAGACCTTATCATGCACTTCTTAAAGACGATAAATTGCTTACAGAAGAGCTCAATAATCCGCTTAATGATTCACAGAAAGCTATGGATTTGTTTTATGACGAGGTTAATGCATTTAATGAACTTGATGATGAACTGAAGCAGATTTATTATATGCTTTTAAAGGACGAACCTCATTTTTCGGGTTTCTGGAGCTATGTAGGATTCAGTGCGAAAGATGATCTTGAAACGCTGATTTTGATTCACTTTGACGGCAAAATATGTGAGAATGCACCTATTTCCGATTTTATCCGTAATTCACCTGTGGAACTCTCATATTGCCTCGCTCTGATAAGTGCTACAGAGCGTTATTCGCTTATCCCGAGATGGGTTCAGATGAACTATCCTAAGGTTGATAACATCATACGAAGGCTCAGAAATACACATTGCCACAATTGTGCGTATTGCAATGAGGCGCTTGATCCTCATCGCTATCTCAGAAAATATTTTGGATATACCGATTTCAGAAAATATAATGGTGAACCTTTGCAAGAGAACGCAGTCGATTGCGCTATAGAACATGAGGCTTTGCTTGCAATTTTTCCTACCGGCGGATGTAAATCACTGACGTTTCAGATACCGGCACTGATATCCGGAGAAACGGAGCGTGGGCTTACGGTGGTAATATCACCGCTACAGTCGTTGATGAAAGACCAGGTTGATACGCTTGAAAAGAAAGGTATTGAAGGAGCGGTAACTATCAATGGTTTGCTAAGCCCTATAGAACGTGCCGAAGCTATAGAAAGAGTGGAGTCTGGGCTTGCTTCAATTCTTTATATTTCACCCGAATCATTGAGATCGGTTACGATCGAGCGTCTGCTTTTGTCACGACATATAGATCGTTTTGTTATAGATGAAGCGCATTGTTTTTCTGCATGGGGACAGGATTTTCGTGTAGATTATCTTTATATCGGAGATTTTATAAAGGAGCTTCAGGAGAAAAAAGGCGCAAACTGTAGGATACCGGTATCATGCTTTACCGCAACTGCTAAGCAAAAGGTTGTAAGTGATATTAAAGATTATTTCCGTAATAAGCTTGGTATAGAACTTAACCTGTTCACAACTGATGCCTCAAGAACAAACCTAAGGTATGCTGTATTATATAAAGAAAATGATAATGATAAGTACGAAGCATTGCGTGATTTGATAGAAACAAAAAAATGCCCGACTATTATCTATGTTTCACGAACAAGGCGAACATATGAGATAGCTAAAAAGCTGTGTTCCGACGGATTTAAAGCACGTCCGTATAACGGGAAAATGGAGAGCAGTGAAAAGCAGGAAAACCAGGAAGCATTTATAAATGACGAAATTCAGATAATAGTAGCAACTTCCGCATTCGGAATGGGCGTTGATAAATCTAATGTAAAGCTTGTTATTCATTACGATATATCCGATTCTCTCGAAAACTATGTTCAGGAAGCGGGAAGAGCAGGCAGAGATCAGTCCTTGCAGGCAGAGTGCGTTGTTTTGTTTAATGATTCAGATTTGGATAAGCATTTTATATTGCTTAATCAGACTAAGCTCAGTATCAGCGAAATACAACAGGTTTGGAAGGCGGTAAAAGATCTCACGAAAATACGCCAGGAGGTATGCTGCTCACCTCTGGAAGTAGCTCGAAAGGCGGGCTGGGACGACAGTGTGTCGGATATAGAAACACGCGTCAAAACAGCATTGCAGGCACTTGAAAATGCCGGTTATCTAAAACGTGGAAAGAATGTACCGCGAATATATGCAACAAGTATTCTGGTAAAGAATATGATAGAAGCATCAGAGAGGATAGAACGTTCAGTACGTTTTGATAACGATACGGATAAAATGACCGCAAAACGAATAATCAAATCTCTTATTTCAAGCAGAAGTATTGCCGAAGCAGATAACGGCGAAGCAGAATCCAGAATAGATTATCTTGCAGACAGACTTGGCATTGAACGTGCGGATATTATACGTTCAATACAGATAATGCGCAATGACGGTATTCTTGCCGATACCAAGGATCTGACGGCATACATAAAGAAAACCGACACCGAGAATAAATCACTGTTGATATTAAAAAAGTATCACGTCCTTGAAAATTTCCTGTTAAATATACTCGATGACAGTGAAATATCACTTAATTACAAAGAGCTTAATGACAAGGCACTTTCTGCCGGGGTTAAAAGCTCTACAGTAAATTCTATTAAAACTCTTCTTTATTATTGGACTATAAGTAACTATATTTATAAAGAACAAGACGCTTTTACAAACAAGGTAACTGTTGTAACCAAATGCGATGTTGAACTTATGAAGAAGCAGAGAGAAAAAAGTTACAAACTAGCCGATATCATTATCCGTTATCTTTTTAAGAGCAGTAATCACGGAGTATTGGAAAATGACGAAATACTTGTAGGTTTTTCTATTATTGAATTACAGAATGTATGCAAAAAATGCGGAGAAGATGTTTCAACAACGGATATAGAGAAAACATTGCTTTTCCTTTCAAAAATAAGTTCAGTTAAGCTTGAAGGCGGATTTCTTGTGCTTTACAGCGGAATGAGGCTCAAAAGGCTTGTGATGGATAATAAAATCCGATATAAGAATGAGGATTATAAGCAACTCAACGAATTCTACAAGCAGAAGATACAGCAGATTCATATAGTCGGCGAGTATGCAAATATGATGGTCAGAAGCTATGAAGCCGCATTGAAATTTGTCAACGATTATTTCCAAATGGATTATAAGAAGTTTCTTTCTGTGTATTTCAAAGGTGAAAGAGCGACAGAGATCGAACGTAATATTACACCCGAAAAATACAGACAGCTCTTTGACACACTTTCTGAGCGTCAGCTTGAAATAATCAAGGATGACACCTCACAGTACATAGTATGTACCGCAGGTCCCGGAAGTGGAAAGACAAGAGTTCTTGTGCATAAGCTTGCTTCGTTGCTTTTGCTTGAAGATGTCAAGCATGAACAATTGCTTATGCTGACGTTTTCAAGAGCGGCGGCACTCGAATTCAAGAACAGACTGCGTGAGCTTATAGGTAATGCCGCATATTTTATTGAGGTAAAAACGTTTCATTCGTATTGCTTTGACTTACTCGGAAAAATAGGCAATATCAAGGATTCTGAAAATGTTGTCAGAGATGCAGGCGCATTGATCAGAAGCGATGATATAGATCTCGGTAAGGTAACTAAAACGGTTCTCGTTATTGACGAGGCGCAGGATATGGACACAAACGAGTTTTCACTTGTAGAGGCTCTGATGGAACGAAACGACGAACTGCGAGTAATAGCTGTCGGTGATGATGATCAAAACATATATCAGTTCCGTGGCTCTGACTCAAAGTATCTCAGAAAGCTCATAACCGATTATAATGCTAAGCAGTATGATCTTGTGGAAAACTACAGGAGTAGCAGAAGTATAGTGAATTTTGCAAATTGTTTTGTCAAAGAAATAACGGAACGACTTAAAACAGCTGATATAAGTGCCGTTACCAATCAAAACGGCGAAGTCAGATTTGTAAAGCATACAGGAAGCTATATTGAAAATGCGTTGATAGATGACGTTATAAGTACATATGACGGTGGGACAACCTGTGTACTTACCAATACAAATGATGAAACTCTGGTTGTGCTCGGAATTTTGAAACAATGTGGGGTAGAGGCTAAGCTAATACAATCGATCGGCAGTCTTGATATTTATAATATAGCGGAACTGCGCTATTTTATCAAAAAGCTACAGCTTACAGATGATACAGCGGTAATAAGTAACGAACAATGGGACAATGCCGTATATGAGCTTCAAACAGCATATTCAGACAGCACTTGCTTACCGCTTATGCTTGATATATTAAATACTTTCAAGGAGAACAACAAAAAGCTGTATCGCTCGGATTTTGAGATATTCCTTCACGAATCAAGGCTTGAAGATTTCTACAAAGCAGAGCAGGGCGTTATCACAATATCAACAATGCACCGTTCAAAAGGCAGAGAATTTGATAATGTGTATGTTTTGCTAAATAAGCCAGATATTGCGTCTGACGAGAATAAGCGGAAGCTGTATGTAGCGTTTACCAGAGCTAAGTCAAAGCTGTGTGTTCATTACTCCGGTACAGCTTTTGACAAGTACAAAGACTGTGCTACCGATTTTTCCGTTGATGAAAAAGAATACAGCAGACCTACCGATATAACACTGCAGCTTTCGTATAAAGATGTTTATCTTGATTTTTTTAAGGATAAAAAACAGCTTATCTTAAAGCTGAAAAGCGGTACTGAGCTTGAAGTTGAAGGCAGGCGGCTTTATTGTAATTATTGCGGTAAAAAATATCCCGTTGCTCAGTTTTCAAGGGATTGCAGTAACAGAATACAAAGTATAACACAGAAAGGATATTCGATTAAATCCGCTCGTATAAGGTATATTGTGGCATGGAAAGGCGAAAATGACGAAAGAGAAACAGCTATTATTTTACCGGATGTTGATTTGAAGCTTGGCTAATAACAAAGAGAACTTGCCATATGCCGTTATAACGAGAGCGTATGGGGAAAAATCTCCGAGGACGCATACACCGTTATCAGCTTTGATGATGTGTTCAGAGACATAACGGAGTTCAGGAGCAATTTTCTTGACTATGAACAGCTCACAGATGAGCTTATCGGAGCTATCAACGGCAGAGGTGCGGTGTTCCGTGAGATATTGGAACGATTTTATGATAACCGCCTGAACAGCTTCAACTTCTTTACAAGGTACTATTCCGATACGCTCCGTGATGTGTTCACCGAAGCGAGAGCAGACATAGACAAGGCAGGTGCTTTCTTCAACACCCGTGCCTTGAAGAAGTCCACCGAGTATGTGAATGATGTTTTCAATCATATCCGTGAGGTTATGCGTGATGACTGGAACTTCGACTTCAATTCCGAGAGCGACATGAAAGCATTCAGGCTCAGTTTTGATAAGATCATCATACGGGGAAATGACCGTAACGATATTTACACTGTAGCAGATACAGCCCTTGTGAACTTCTTCTATGATTTCAGTTTTGCGATTCATAAGATGAAGCTATATGTTTGCAAGTGTAAGTATTGCGGTAAGGTATTCCTCGGAAAGAAAAATGCTGTCGCCTGTGAAGCAGAGAACTGTCAGGCGACCTATCAGCGTGTAGTCAAGAATGCCAAAAGGCGCAAAAGAGAGAATGGCACTTATAAAGTATACAGCACAAGACTCAGTAACTATATTGGTCAGCAGAAAACAAAACTGCCTGCCGAGGTGCTTGATGATCCTGCACTTGTGGAGAAGTATAACCAGCAGCGTAAGGTGTTCACGAAGCAGATGCAGGATAAGCTCGATGAGTATGAAGCCGAGAACCGCCTGCCTGATGAGGAACTGAGCGCTTTCTATGAAAAGATGAAGCAGGACGTTATGAGTTTTGTGTATGCTTTGGAAGCTGAGGCGGAGTGAGAGGGACTTTGATTCCGGTGGAGTCAAAGTTGAACACTACCGATTGTTGTCAAAATACATTGACTAAACACCTGTTTTATGCTATACTTATATTATTGGATATTGTAACTATTTGTAAGTTTTACGTTTGTTTAGAGAGGTCGATCAAATGAAACTGTTAGATAGAGTTGTAGAGAGTACAACTGAATATATCGAGACAATGCCAAAGACACTGCGCAAGAAATACGGGCAGTTTTTCACAAGTAAGGAGACGGCTGTGTTCATGGCAGGTCTATTTAATATTTTAGAAGGCTGTATAGAAATTTCTGTACTTGATCCCGGTGCAGGCTCAGGGATACTCTCTATTGCTCTTTTGGAGAGGTTAGATACTCTTTCAGTAAAGAAAGTTAATCTTGTCTGCTATGAAAATGATGATAAAATCATTCCGATACTGAAAGACAACCTCGAATATGCCAAGAATAAAGTTCCTTTTCAGCTGACCTATGAGATTAGGAACGAAAACTATATTTTGGATAATGAGATTGACTATAACAATATGCTCGGTGCAAAGCCTGATCCTTACAAATATGATATTATCATAGGAAATCCGCCTTACAAAAAGATACCAAAAGATGCAGTTGAAGCTCATGCTATGCCCGATATATGCTATGGGGCGCCGAATTTATATTTCCTTTTTACCGAGATGGCTCTTTTCAACTTGAAGGATAATTCGGAAATGGTTTTTATCATTCCTCGTTCCTGGACTTCGGGAGCCTACTTCAATGCTTTCAGACAAAAGCTGTTTAGTGAGAGTTTTATCGAACATATTCATCTGTTTGTCAGCAGAGATAAGGTTTTTGAGAATGAAAGTGTTTTACAGGAGACTATGATCGTAAAACTCCGAAAGACTATCCATAAACCCGCTTATATCACCATAACTTCCACAAACAGCAATAAGGATTTCTCTGAGATCACATCTTTCCAAGCCCCTTATGATATAGTTGTTTGCGGTAAAGATAAATATGTTTATCTTGTCACGAATTCCGAGGAAGTTGAAACTCTTCGACAGCTTAATCAGTGGAACGATACTCTGCCATCGTTAGGACTAAAGATGAAAACAGGACTGACGGTTGACTTCAGAAATCGTGAAGCCCTCCGAAATACAGCGGAAGAGACTGCTGTTCCTCTATTCTATTCTCAGCACATACAATCCGGAAAGGTAATCTTTCCAATAGGTAAAGAACACGAGTATTTAGTCACTGAGCAGTCAGGACTATTGCAGAAAAATGCTAATTATCTGTTCGTAAAGCGTTTTACCGCAAAGGAAGAACATCGTAGATTACAGTGCGGTGTTTACCTTTCAAGAAAATATCCCGGTTATAAACAGATCAGCACACAGAATAAGATAAACTTTATAGACGGGCTGAAAGGACTGTCTGAGTGCGTGGTTTATGGTTTATATGTTCTTTTCAACTCTACGATGTACGATAGCTATTATAGAATACTGAACGGCTCTACACAGGTGAATTCAACAGAAGTTAATTCTATGCCTGTTCCTCCCATGAGTACAATAGAGTCTATGGGGAAAGAGCTTATTGCCAAGAGAGATATGTCCGAAGAATCATGTGATATGATATTAAGGAGTTACTTATGAGTAAGATAGAAGAAGCAAGAGCTTTGTTAAAGGAACTGAATGTTCCAAGCAAGCAGCAGGCTGATCTTTGTTGCTATGTTCTCCTCGCAATGGCAGATATAAAGGAAGATGATAGTTGGTCGAAAGCGACAAATGAATGGATTCGTATTCATGATGTACTGACCTTTACAAAAGACAACTACAATGTCGCATATGCTGAAAACAGTAGAGAGACATTCCGTAAACAGGCTATGCACCATTTCCGTAATGCCGCTTTTATAGAAGATAACGGCAAAGCGACCAATAGTCCGAATTATTGTTATAGACTGACTGAGGAAATGCTTGATCTCATAAAAAGCTACGGAACGGATACTTGGGCTGACAAAAAAGAAAAATTCTTAACTTCCCATGAAAGTCTGATAAGTATGTACGAATCGAAACGCAGTATGCTGAAAATGCCTGTAAATATCAATGGCAACAGCTTCACTTTCTCTCCCGGTAAACATAATGAGCTTCAAAAGGCTATTATTGAGGAGTTTGCTCCGAGATTTGCTCCAAACTCTGAATGCCTTTATGTAGGTGATACTATAGAAAAAGACCTTGTAAAGAACGTTGACAAGCTGCGTGAGCTTGGATTTGAGATTACCTTGCATGATAAAATGCCTGATGTGGTACTGTACAGAGCTGATAAGAATTGGATATACTTCGTGGAATCTGTCACCTCTGTCGGTCCGATGGATCCGAAACGTATAAAGGAAATCGAAGAAATGACCGCTAATGTAACGGCAGGAAAGATATATGTGACTGCGTTCCTCGATTTCAAGACATTCAAGCATTTCTCAGAAAGCCTTGCGTGGGAGACAGAGGTCTGGATTGCAGATATGCCTGATCATATGATACATCTTAATGGAGATAAATCCCTCGGACCGAGAAAGTGAGGTCATTTATGGATAATATTAAATATCAAGTTTTCATAAGTTCTACATATACAGATTTAATTGAAGAAAGACGTAAAGTTCTTGATGTTCTTCTTATGGCAGACTGTATTCCTGCTGGAATGGAAGCATTTGTAGCAACTGATCTTGAGCAATTTGAAGTAATAAAGAAAGTAATTGACTATTGCGATTATTACGTTTTGATAATCGGAAAAAGATACGGTTCTATTTCACCTGAAACTGACATTAGCTATACAGAAATGGAATATGACTATGCAATATCGAAAGGTATACCTGTTTTAGTATTTGCTTTGGACGAGAGTGTTGAGTTACCTAAAGAAAAGGTTGACAGTGATCCTCTGCAGTTAGTAAAACTAAAAAAGTTTCGTGAAAAAGCAATGACTAATAGAATGGCTACTATATGGCATACTCCTGATGAGTTAACAGGGCATTTAGCTATATCGATCATGAAAGCTAAGTCAGAAATCAAAAGGCCAGGTTGGCAAAGAGCTGTTAACTATGATGAAGCGTCTTTAAGAAGGACTATTATGGATTTGCAAACTGATAATGAGAGACTTTACAAAGATGTATCAGAAAAGCAAAGTATCATAGATTCATTAATGGAGCAAAACAATATAGCTTTTGAAGACTGTAATATCAAATTTGATTATTACTACTTTAAAACAGTTTATTCTGGTAGCAAATTAAAAAGCGAAAAAGTATCCGATAATAAATCAATACCTTTAGTTGAACTTTTTAAGGTCATCTCATTAGAAATGCTTGATGTTGCAGTGGCAGAGAAAATAATTGTAAAAGCCATAAAATCTAAACTGTTTAAAGAAGATAACGATATTTATTTTAGTGATTCACAGATAGTAAAACAGGTTTTAATGCAATTATCAGAGTTAAAACTCATCTATTCATTTTGGAGCGATAGTAAGAGTACCTTGTTTTGGAATTTAACAGAAAAAGGGGAAAAATTGAGAAACGATTATCTCCTAATTCGTAATCAGCAACAATCAAACGAAGGTGAATAAGAAATGCCCCGAGGAAAAAACATAAATCTCTTCCTTATGGACGGAGATGCAAGCGGACGTATCAAATGCACACTTGCCAACTGGACAGGTGTTGCGTATAAGATACCTCGCACAGAAATAGAAAAATGTAAGAACCGTGAAGATCTGAAATGGAGCGGTGTGTATTTCCTTTTTGGCGTTTCCGATGATACCGGAGAGAACATCGCTTACATAGGAGGCTGGCATCAGGAAGAACGGCGAGGGCATTCTCTATCGACTTATGGAGCATAAGCGGAATCCAGATAAGGACTACTGGACGGAAGCTGTGGTGTTCACCACTTCCAACAACTCCTTCGGTCCGACCGAGATAAGCTATCTTGAGAACAAGTTCTGCAATCTTGCGATCGAAGCCAATAGATACACCGTAAAGAACGGAAATGATCCGTCCCCCGGACATATCACGGAGGAGAAAGAGAGCGAGCTTGAGGAGTTCGTGGACTATGCCAAGCTCATAATGGGTACGCTCGGTCATAAGATATTCGTTCCACTGAATAAGAGTGTCCCTGTTATTGAAGATACCTCGGATACTGCATCTGAGGAGATAGAGCTTTTCTTCACTCGCACTATCAAGAAGCTCAACTTTACCGTCGAAGCATCTGCCAAGCAGACTACAGAAGGATTTGTCGTTCTGAAAGGTAGCAAGATCGCTCCGAGCAGCGGTACTGATGATACTATATCATCCGGTAATCGTAAAAAGCGTGAGGAGTGCAGGACCATAGACAATATCTTACAGGAAGATGTGCTGTTCACCAGTCCGTCCAGTGCTGCTGAATTTGTTACGGGGAAAAGCTGTAACGGCTGGGTGTCGTGGAAAACAAAGGACGGAAAGACATTGCATGATTTGAAATAACAGATATGATTTATATTATAGTGAAAGACAATATATTTATTTGAACATAATTAGTTTAGTATCATACATTTTGTAATACTGTTTTGTCAGCTATATTTTTATATGAGATAATAGAAACGGCTAATTGCATAAATAAATAGTATAACTAAATTTTATATTTTAATACTAATTTAACGAAAGGAAGAGTAAAAATGATTGAAACACCTACAAAAATAAAAATATCACCTAAAGTTGATCCTACACAAGAATTTATAGAAATAGCATATGATTTTTCTAATCCTCTTGACTTAGTAAGAGAAGGTATTAGCAATGCCTTTGATGCAGGAGCAGATGAGATTGAAATATCATTTGCTGTTGAAAAAGATTGTGGAGAATCTATTCTTAAAACCATAATAAAGGATAATGGACATGGCATGGATATAGATGGATTACAATCTTTTTTTGATCTTGGCAATTCTACACGTCGAGAAGATGATGAAGCCATCGGCGAAAAAGGTCATGGAACCAAAGTATATCTTAATAGTTCTAATATTCAAGTTGTAACAATACATGATGGCAAAAAGTTTACCGCTATTATGGATGCACCGTTAAGGAAACTACATAATCATGAAACACCTGATGTTGAAGTAACCGAAGAAGAAACAACAGAAAGAAACGGTACAACAATTATAATCACTGGATATAACAATAATCGAAGAGATAAATTTACGCACAGTCATTTAAAAGACTATATTTTGTGGTTTACCAAAATGGGATCATGCGAACTTCTTTTCAAAGAGAATAAACACGAAAACGCGATACTAAAACTAAAAGGTGTTGATAAGAAAGAAACTGAAAGGATACATTTTGGTCATATATTTCCAAATGATAGTAAAAAGGTAGAGCTTTTGTTCGAGGAGTTTCTCGCTGAAGCCCCAAAGCATTATTGCAAACGAATTGTAAAATCAGGAAACCTTGATAATTATCCAGAAATACATTATGATGCAATTTTTGTTGTTGAAGGAGTAAAGGTTAAATATGGGTATAATCCTATGATACGTCATAGTGGTTACTCTGCACCTTCAGGAGCATATACAATTCAAGAGCGTTATGGTTTGTGGGTTTGTAAAGACTTTATTCCAATTCAACGTAAAAATGAATGGATAACTCAAAAAGGTTCTGAATACACAAGATTTCACGCATTCTTTAATTGTCAGGATTTCAGACTTACTGCTAATAGAAGCTCTGTTGATAATACTCCTTCTGAGATAATGGAAGATATAAGAAAAGCTGTTTCAAACATCTATGAGGAAATAATCCAAGGTGACGATTGGAGAACGTTAGATTGGTTAGAAAGCGAAGCTGCATCTTATAATTCTATACAAAAAGAAAAAAAGGATTTTGAATGGAGAATAAAGCGTGTTTCCACAGCCAAAATTGCAGATTATAATGGTATTCGATTGGTAGAGCCTACACAAGAAAATGGAGTATTCTCTATTTTTATGCAATTACAGGCAATCGAGCCAACGATGTTTCCATTTACAATCATCGACTATGACACACATGTTGGTATAGACGTTATAGTAAAAGCAAAAGATGATATACCAATAAAATCATCCAAGCTATTCTATGTTGAGTTTAAAAATTATTTAAAAAAAGATTTCAATCATTCATTTGAGAACCTGCATAGTATAATATGCTGGGATATTGATCCTAAAATTATTAAGCACGGCGATGAAGTGACAGATATTAGTCAAAACCATAGAGTACTTAAAATAGTACCACCTGAATACGAAGGAGATCGAACAAGATATTATTTAGAAAACTTGAGAAGTGAAAGAAAAATTGAAGTTTATGTTTTAAAACAATACCTCGAAGAAGTTAAAGGCATTACTTTCAGAGCAAGAACAGAAAACGAGCTTTATTAATATTTCAAAAAACGGCTGCACCCGAAGGCACAGCCGCTGAACCTCAAATATAAACCATACACTCAAACACCGCTTCTCTCGCCATTCCGACAAAGCAGTTCTCCAGACCGAGCATCTTCTCGGTATCCCAGCTGATGACAGCTTTCTGATAGCAACTATCGGTCTGCTTCCAAAGTTCTACCTGGCGAGTGATTGCTTCACTGACTTTCAGTTCCATATCATCAAGGTACAGCTCTATCTTACCCTCGTTGACGAGCCTGCGAAGCCTGTCCGGACAGTGGCTGTCAGAGAAATGAAAATGATACCTGATGAAGTCGGTGTTATAGGTCTTGATCTCCTCGGTCTGAGTATCGGCATTGAAATGTGTGACGGTCACAGTGTTGGTGTCCAGTCGCCACAGCGGAACGAATTTCTTTTTCAGTGGGCTGTATGCGGTCTGTTCACTTGTGTATCTGCTCATAAAAAATCCTCCTACTTATCGTTCAGATGTATCAGCGAGCGGTCATATAAATAGGCTAATTTTGTCCGCTGATATGATCTGCACATCGTTTAAAAACGAATAAGTACAAGGGTATGTCGAATGTTTTCTTGTCCGCTATTTGTCCGCTAAGGGTGCAAAAACTTAGCCAAAAACAGCGTAAACGAATTTTTGTGTATTATTCTAAAATGCCGTATTTTCGGGCTTTTCTGCACATCTCGACAAGTCACGAAAAGTGCGCCGAGATTTTCGATTCCTGAAAGGCATAGATAGAAAAGCAAGCCGCCGCAATGGAGATTTTGCTGCCTTGCTTTATTTCCACTGATAAGTCATCCTTTAGTGTTTTTGTTGTATTATTTATTAGATCCATTTTTCATACCCATCCTAATTTCCCGACTGGCATTCACCATATACAATAATCAAATTGTTTTTACTGATGAAGGCTGGTTTTAATTACTCAACAGTAAAAATATAACTCACTATTTTAATTTATTATAGCACATTTCCGCTGTACTTTCAATCAGATATAATGGAAATAAAATAATAAATCTAAATTCTGTCAAATGTTAAGTAGGATACGCTTATAACATACCAACAATCTCACCTGACTTCGATTTCTTTTTAGGCAGTCTTGATAACATTTAAATTCACCTTTATTGTTTATATAGAATTCTACCACCACATCTGTCCCATAAACCGTATAACTGCGTCACCGTGTCGCAGTTCTTAAAACATCAAAGAAAGAGCAGCGCAGTTACTCAGCGGTTACACCTCTCATAATCTTCACCAAGCAGAGCAGAGCAGTCTCACAAACACAACAAAAGAAAACTGCGCAAAATGTCGCACCCATAAAAAACACCTTGCCGCAGTATAATTCTGTAGCAAGGTGTAAGATATTCACGATCAAAAATTTCACGATATTAACTTATGTAGCACTATTTTGCACAATCCGTGACAAAAATTACTGTAATTTTCACCATTGTTTTTTGCTGTTTCAAAAATTATCAGCGAATTCTTAATCCGAATCCACTAACGCAGTTATTCTATTTTGCGTATCCTAACTATTGACAAATAGCCTTTATTTATACCACATATCAATTTAATACCAGGTATTTCTGCTTGGCTTTTTCGTCAGACAAACCTGTGCCGCCGGGTATGGCTTTGTATCAAGATTTTTTAGAACATAAAAAATACCCCATCGCAACTAAATGCAATGGGGCTTCTATCTGGAGCTAATACCCGGATTCGAACCGGGGACCTCATCCTTACCAAGGATGTGCTCTGCCGACTGAGCCATATTAGCAAACTCCTGACGGTTATTTATTATATCATATCGTATCGACTTTGTCAAGGAAAATTTACGAATTTTAAAGGAGATACACCGTGACAGGTTTATTAACGTACAATGTATTCCCATAATCAAACAAACCGCATTGTTGTGCGGTTTGTAATTGGTACGGGTAACAGGACTTGAACCTGCACGCTTTCGCACCAGAACCTAAATCTGGCGTGTCTGCCAATTCCACCATACCCGTATATAAAAACGACGCTGAACGTTCAGCGTCGTATGGCGGAAAGAGAGGGATTCGAACCCTCGAACGGGTATTAGCCGTTACACGATTTCCAATCGTGCGCCTTAGACCAGCTCAGCCATCTTTCCACGACTTAAATATTTTATCATATTTTAGTTGCATTGTCAAGAACTTTTTGAAAAAAGTTCTTCAGAGTAAATTACCAAAGTAAGTTCCACAGTGGTAATTTGAGTGGAACTTACTTTAATAAGAAAAATGTGGTAATATTTAGTGTTTGGAGGAGGTTTCCCGGAATGAAACGTGAATTATCCGTGAAAGTTGCGTTGTGTAGCTTACTCGGATAATTACATACTTTATCTTTTTACAAAAAATTGTGCTTTTTTCTCTTGACAAACACTATATGTTGTGGTATAATTTAAAAACAACAAACGAATGTACTTACTGCTTTTATATACAGTAAATTGAAAGGATGATAATTATGGTAAAAGTAAATGTAAAGAACGGCACGCTTGATCAGAAAGAGATAGATGCCTATGTTCAGTATGCGATTGAAGCTAATCCGGGAAAACTGGTAACCGAACTTGATATAAATCTTGACGGTGATTATGTCGATCTTACATATCATTTCGGTGAAATTCCGTTTGATCGCATCCGCCGTATCACAGGATATCTTGTTGGTACACTTGACAGATTTAATAACGCTAAAAAAGCTGAAGTTCAGGATAGAGTAAAGCACAGCATTACTCCTGAGGCTGAAGAAGATATTTATGTCACTGCTTAAACCGTCATTGTTCTCCAAAAAATGACAGTATATATTTAAGGCTATCCGCCCATACTTTTATTGGAAAATGAAAGCATGGGCGGTGGTTTTTTGTATTACAACAAGGTTGAGATAAGCGGTGTCAATACAGCAAAATTAAAGGTGCTCAAGGAGTCTGAAAAGATGGAACTTCTGCAAAAAATGCGTGACGGAGATCCTAATGCCAGAGAAGAGCTTATAAACGGCAATCTCCGCCTTGTACTGAGCGTTATACAACGATTTTCCGGCAGGGGGGAGAACGCTGACGATCTGTTTCAGGTCGGCTGTATAGGGCTTATGAAAGCAATTGACAATTTTTGCCCTGATTTTAATGTCAGGTTCAGTACGTATGCCGTGCCTATGATAATGGGCGAACTGCGTCGGTACTTGCGCGATTCCGGCTCGATCCGTGTCAGCCGCTCAATGCGGGACCTTGCATATAAAGCTATGCAGGCAAGGGAGAAGCTGACTAACGAACACTCGAAAGAACCGACGATAGAGCAGATAGCAAAGGAGATCGACGCTAAGCGTGAGGACGTAGTAATTGCACTTGAGGCAGTAAGCGATCCGATATCGCTGTATGAGCCTGTTTTTTCTGAATCGGGCGACACAATATATATGATGGATCAGATAGGCGACAATAACGATGATAAGAACTGGCTTGACGAAATTGCTTTGAAAGAGGCAATAATAGGGCTTGATGACAGAGAAAAGAATATTCTTAAACTCCGCTTTTTCCGTGGAAAAACACAGGTAGAAGTAGCACATGAAATAGGTATCAGCCAGGCGCAGGTATCAAGGCTCGAAAAAGGCGCGCTCGGTAAAATAAAAAAAGCATTATAAACTAAAAATTTAAACATATCGACTTGTGCAATTACGCATAGTATGTTTTAATATAAAATAAGCGTGTGTTGACCGTGAAGGTTGACAAACGCTTTTTTGTTTACATTTATTGAAAACCCGCCTTTTATATGTTATACTGAAAACAGGGGTGAGCGTATGAAACGTAAAATAAACAGAAATACGATATTGAATATTGCGATCGTTGTACTTGCCGTAATATGTGCGGCGCTGTGTCGGTGCTTTGACAGACTTGCCGAAATTCCTGTATTACGGATCTGCAGAAGCTTAATATACATCGTATTGTTTTTGTGGTGGGGAGTTATGCTAAGAAAGCGTATAGTGCAGGTGCAGGCAAAGCGGTTTATGACAGCCATTTCGTTTCTTATAGTTTTTTGGGTACTGGTCAGAACCGTAAAATTCATTTTTGTTGAAAACCCTACAGTTATCCGCTTGCTGTGGTATTCCTACTATATACCTATGATATTTATTCCCGTGCTTTCGCTTTTAGTTACTCTTTCGTTGGAAAAATCGGAAAATTATCGAATATCCGGAGTTAAGATATTGTTGCTTTCATTTTCTGCCATACTGGTTGCAACAGTGCTTACAAACGATTATCATTGCTTCGTTTTCAAGTTCCCGGAAAATGTACAGGTGTGGAGCGACAGTGATTACAGTTATTCGTTCGGATACTGCATTATTGCTATTTTTATACTTTTCTGCACTGTCAGCGCTCTTGCGGTGTTGATATACAAATGCCGCATACCAAAGACGAAAAAAATGATCGTTCTGCCTGTCATTCCTGTAGCTCTGATGGTAATATACAGTGTTTTATATGCTTGCGGTGCAATATCAGGCGGCACGATATTGCATAAGATCTCGGGTGATATGACGATTACAGCAAGTCTGCTGATAATGCTTACATTTGAATGTTGTATTTACAGTGGGCTGATTCGTTCCAATACGCATTATATCGAATTGTTATGTCCGTGTACGCTTCAGACGCTGATAACCGATGATGATTACAATGTTATGCTAGCTTCGGACTGTGCGGAAATGCTGTCCAAAGAGGAGATGAGGTCTGCGGAAAAAATGCCGATAACAATAAGCCGCGGTAAACGCCTTTCATCAACAAAGATCAAGGGCGGTCATGTCCTTTGGTTTGATGATCTGTCAGAACTTGAGGAGATCAACGAAAAGCTGGCTGAAATGAAAGATGATCTGAAGGAGGAATATGATCTTTTATGTGAAGAATATGAGCTTAAGAACAGAGAAGCCCATATTCTTGAAAGAGATAGGATATACGACCGAATACAGAAAGATACCGCAGGTCAGATAAAAGCTCTGAACAGTCTTATTGATAGATTTGAATTAGAAGAAAATGAAAATGAACGTAAAAAGCTTCTTGGCAGAATGGTGATAATAGGCGCATATCTGAAACGAAGAAATAATCTAATATTCCTCTCCGAGAAATCCGATATGATAAGCGAAAAAGAGCTTTATCTTGCGTTTCGCGAACTGATTGACAACCTTGAATTGTATGGCGTTACCTGTGGGCTTGATATAAAAGCGGATACTCCTTTGCCATCGTGTACTATCACTGAAATGTTTGATACTTTTGAGAAAATTCTGGAGCTGTCGCTTGAAAGCATAACTGCAGTCAACGTTGTTATAAATCGTAGCGCAAACGCTTGTAAAATGACTGTAATATCCGATGCCGTATCCGATCTGAGCATATTAAACGGCAGCAGGATAAGCGCAGTGCGCGATGATGACGGAGAGTGGCAGATAACATATACCGGGGAGGCGGAAAAATGTTTGACATAGGCAGAAAATTCAGGCTCAGAAGAGCTGTAAAAGAAGCATTCGATAATCTTCCTATCGGTATATGCTTTTTTGACAGAAACGGTATGGTTACATTATGTAATACACAGATGAATAAGCTTGTGTATGAGATCAGCGGGAACGATATCCGATATATAGACGACATATTTAATTTGCTCGGTGAAGAAAGAAGCTCGGGCGGCACAGTCATTATGGTCGACGGTAAAGCATGGCGTTTCAGACCGGATATCGTTATTGATGAATACGAAGACTGTTATACGCAGATAACCGCTACAGATGTAGACGAATTGTATGCATACAGGTTAAAACTCGAAGAAACAAGCAGAAAGCTCGAACGGGCGGGCGAGCGTATGAGAAAGCTGACCGAGAACATCAGAACGGTCATACGCGAGGAAGAAATACTCGGTATGAAGATCCGTGTTCATGATGATATAGGCAGGAGCGTGATCGCGACCCGCAGTTTGCTTAACAATAACCGTCCGACAAATGAACTTGACCTTACTGTGTGGAAAAATGCGGTCAGGCTTCTTATGAGGGATAACGAAAAGAACAGCGGTACATACAGCTATGATATATCGGAACAGCTGAAAGAAACGTCTTCTGTTCTCGGGATTGAAATAAATATTACTGGAGATATTCCCGATTTGTTTTATAACAAGATATTCATCACAGCGGTCAGAGAGTGTGCGTCAAATGCAGTACGTCATGCAGGCGCAGCAAAGCTGAACGTAAAATGCAGTAAAAGCGGCGGAAGACAATGGATAGCCTTGTCAAATGACGGAAGAGTTCCGGATAGTACCGTTACGGAGGGCGGCGGTCTTTCATCGCTTCGTGACAGAATAGAAAAAAGCGGCGGAACAATGAACATAAACTCATATCCGTTTTTTGAGCTTGTAATATCTTTCCCGCTTAAAAAGGAGGTAACGCTATGACGCAGGTACTGATAGTTGAAGATCAGAAAATGATAAGGGAAAGCCTTGAAAATATGGTTACACAGACAGACGGCCTCAGACTTGCAGGCTCTCTGTCCTGTGCCGCACTTGCCGAGCAATACTGTATGCGGAGCGATATCGACCTGATACTTATGGATATTTGCACAGAAAATGACGAAAGCGGATTTGTCGCTGCAGAAAAGATCAAGAAACGCTTTCCGACAATAAAAATAATCATCATAACATCTATGCTTGATTACTGCTATCTTGATAAGGCGAGGAATGTTGGGGCTGAAAGCATCTGGTTCAAGGATGCAAGCGCAGAAGAGCTGCTCAGCGTTATAACGAGGACGATAGACGGGGAGTGCGTATATCCCGACAAAATGCCGGAAGTATCGGTCGGTAACGCTACCAGTTACGAGTTTTCCGAAGCCGAGATCAGAGTTTTGCGTCTTCTTGTGGAAGGTATGACATATAAGGAGATGGCACAGGAGCTTTGCGTTACTCCCGATTGTGTCAAGGCGCACGTCAGCAGTATGCTTTCTAAAACAGGTTATTCCTCAAAGACCAAGCTTGCCGCAGTTGTAACCTCAAAAAAACTGATTGTTAACGGATTTTGACATAAATTTTCAGCATTTACTTATAATTTACCCATTTGGGTAATGGCTTAATTGGAACGGTATGGTATAATAACCTCAGACAGATAAACCGCATAAGCGGATTATCCCGTGCAAAAGCACGGTAGGCGGTTACCCGCCTGTCTGAGAACATTTTATCATCAAACTCTTTTGCCGATTTCACGCTATACCTTAGTTTATCTGATTATGACGGAGAATTATTATGTATCACTCATTGAGTTTTGAGGATTACTGCAACGGAATGGTTCGTGAAGATAATAAATCAGACGGTACCGTAAAAGTATCCGGATTATCCGTTGTACACAGCGCTATGTCAAGCCGCAATTGCTATTCTTTTTCGCTGTATCACGCAAAGAACGGTAAATATGTCATGGACGCATTCTGTAATTGTTTTGACGGCTTCGAAACAAAGCGGATAGATATGGGGTATACAGCAATAGAAGACGAAGACGCTTTAGCTGTGTTGCGTCTTGCGGATACAACGGGGCTTATAAAAAGAATAGAGGAATATAAAACCCGGAAAAACAGTTGTCCTGCGGGTATGCAGCCGCACGACAAGCCTGTAAGAAGTTGCTTGTTATATTATTCGGACGGTTCCGTAAAGAGTGCGCCTTTTGAGATTGACAATGAGATAAAGAGTGCTTTTATAAAGCTGGCTGAGAAATACACTAAAGGCAAGGTCTGTATGCAGAAATGAGTTTAAAAAAGGGGCGGAGTATATGGGCTTTTTTGAAAGAATGAAAAAATACAATTATAATGATGTAATTGAGATCTATGCGTCCTGCGGTCATATGTGTTACACCTATAGCTATAACTTCGATCTTGTTAAAAGCGGTGATAAATGGCTGTTCAGCTGTAATTGCTCGGTAAGCGACAAAGAAGAAAGAGTCAAATCGGATAACCGTGAGATAACGCAGGAAGAAGCCGAAAACGTAATCAAAGCGGCAGAGGAAAGCGATCTTGCGGATAAGATCAAGAAATACCGACCAAGACCGTTAAGCCGTGTGGTTTTTGTATGCGATGAAACGATGTATTCGAGCAACCTGAAGTTTGCAGACGGCACTAATCTTAATGCAGAATGCAAGGTCAGCGAAAATGTTAAGGATTTGTTTTATGCTCTGGCAGAAAAGTACGGAGAGGAAGAGGCTTCCTGATTTTGCAGGGATAACACTACAGTCTGCTATATTGTTAATAAGATATGACGATAGTCAACTGCGTAAATATGCAAACAATAATTATAAGGTAAAAAAGCTGATAAGCTTAAATAAAGATGAAACAGGAGGAATATAATGGGACTTTTTGACAGACTTAAAAACACAGCGGCAAGCGCTGTAGGAGGTGCGGTAAACAATGCCGCAATGTCTTTGGGCAATAAGAGCGAAACATTTACATTCACGGCACTTCCGGAAAGTCTTGCACAAATGCAGGCACTGCCTGAGGCAAATCTTGATTCGCCGTTCAAAACTGCCGCTCTTACAGTATGCGCACTTTGCGCTTATGCGGCGGACAAAAATATCGGTACGGAAATGCTCAACTGGCTGAGAGGACCGCGCCCGCTAAACGGCGCTGAAATTTCATTCCTCAATGACCGTTTCCGTGACGGAAAGACCTATATCCCGTTCTCATATTTTGAGGGAGCAACACCGGATAATGATTACACGCCTTCAGAACCGTTCAGAGTAACAGTACAGAGCACACACGTTTCAGGCGAGGAGCAGGGCTATATGAAGCTGTTTATTCCTTGCGGCGGCGCAGACAGCCCAAGACCCATAAAACTGCGTATGAAGGGCGACGGCAAATGGTTCTTATGGGAGCAGTACCTGCTTACAGGTATACGCACACCCAAATCCGCAGACCCCTGGGCATAAGCTGTAACGGCATATGTTCGCATAAATCAGGAAAATTCAGAGTATGAAAGGATGAATAGTATGAATCTTATTGGTAAATGGAAAGTTAAAGAATTGCCGGTTTATCCCGAACCGGGTAAAATGATTTTCGTAGCGGTTGAAGACTTCCCGAAGTATATCACTGACGAGGATCTGCTTAACGATTATATGCAGCAGGCTTCTTTTATTTACGAATTTTGCGAAGACGGCACGGTTGAAATAATGATGCCTATTCCGGAAGGAATGATGGAAAAGGCAAAGGAGCAGGGAGCTAAGATAAAAGATAACTACGGAGTGATCGACACTACCGTGTGGAAGGAAGAAGACGGTAAGTTATTCTATGATACAAAAATAAATGGTACTGTTATGGATGAGCCTGTTTCTTCATTTGCTGAAATAAAGGAAGCGGAAGACGGCACTATCCGTTTTAACGCAGGCTTCACCGTTTTAGAAAGAGTATGATCTCCTTGTTGATCGGGGGTTACCACCGTATGCTGCGGCATACGGTGGTTCTTTTTATAAATCTCCCGGTTTTGTCTTGAAATCTTCCTGATAAAGTGCTATAATCATACGTCGAGTGATCAAGAAAAGAAGGTTATTTTTTGGCAGAAAAAGCAAGATCCGTTTCCCCTGAATTTTTCGGAACAGAAAGCGTGTGGAAGATAATGCTCCGTATCGCTCCGCCAATAATGCTGGCTCAGCTGATACAGGCAATGTACAATATAATCGATAGTCTGTTTGTCGGACAGTATTCCGATGACGGTCTGACCGCCCTGTCGGCTATCTATCCCGTTCAGCTTATCATAATAGCTCTTGCGGTCGGTACGGGAGTTGGGACCAATACGCTTATGGCAAAGCAGTATGCGCTGAGGGACGAAAAAGGCGCAGATCATACGGCAGGTGTCGGAACTGTTCTTGCTGTGATAATGTGGGCGCTGATTTCCGTAATATCAATGGTGTTTATGGGATCGTACGTTGCAATATCGGCTCAGTCGCCCGTTGCAATGCAGTACGCAAACGAGTACGGTATGATAGTAAGCATAGGAAGCATAGGACTTTTCCTTGAAGGAAACTGGACAAAGGTGCTTCAGTCGGAAGGCAATATGAAACTGCCGATGATCGCTCAGATTGTCGGAGCGGTAACGAATATCGTTCTTGACCCGTTGCTGATTTTTACCGCAGGACTTGGGATAAAGGGTGCGGCAATAGCTACCGTTATAGGTCAGATAGCCGCCGCAGTTATCGTCGGTGTAAAAGGCGCACGAAAGCCGCCCGAAATAAAGCGTATCCCGTCTATCGCAAAAAGCATATACAAGCTCGGTTATCCCTCAATATGTATGCAAGCACTTTACACTGTTTACATAGCAATTCTGAACATTATACTTGCGGGATTTTGCGACGAGGCTGTGACCGTGCTCGGACTTTATTATAAATTGCAATCGTTCTTCTTTATTCCGCTTCTGGGTTTGCAGACGTGTATCGTACCTGTACTCAGCTACAATTATACATCGGGAGATTATCTCAGATGCAGAAGGATTTTCCGCAGCTCACTGATAATTTCCGGTGTATTTATGATACTCGGCGTATTGTCGTTTGAGCTTATCCCCACTCAGCTTATAGGGCTGTTTACTCAGAGCGAAACGGTAAAAAGCATAGGCGCAGTGGGTTTCCGACTGATAGGAGCAAGCTTTATCCCCGCCGTATTTTCGTTTATGACACCGGTTTTCTTTCAATCGATAGGTTATTCCAAGACCAGTACGTTCCTTTCCGTATTACGTCAGCTTATCTGTCTGGTACCGTTATTCTGGATATTCTCGTTTATCGGTCTGGATTACGCATGGCTTGCATTTCCGCTGACCGAGGTAATTACAGGAGCTATCGGTATGGGAATGTACTATTATGCTGTAAAACGTTTTTGAATTATGATATAAAAATTCCCCGTTTATCTTTTGGTAAACGGGGCTGATCTTTATAGGCTCTATAATAAATGATGGGAAAACCAAGAACCGAAATACAGAAAAACTCCGCTCTTTAACAAGAGCGGAGTTGCAGACTGTCGAAAAACCTCTTGTATATATAAAAACGGGGTCGCAGGGGCGAAGCCCCCGACAGGGACTAGGGGCGGTAGCCCCAGCAAAATAGCCCCTTCCCACGGGGAAGGGGTTTGGGGATAGGGGTTGAGGATAAGCACTTTTTTGAAATAACAGACTTTTTCTACAAACTGAAACTCCGCTCTTTAACAAGAGCGGAGTTGAATGTTATTCAATTTTCTTTATATGTTTATTACTGTTGAAAATAAGACATACGGCAACGCCCATAATGCCTATTATGAAAAATATGAGTGCTGCACCCGAGCCTTTTCCGCTTCCGAATATATTGCACATAAGCGAATTATGGGGCATAGCCGCCATTAAAGGCTCTGCAAAAGTGTCTACTGCCAATCCGCCTAAAAAATTGCCCAGCGGAATAGTAAAGAACTGCAATGTGTTTCTTGCGGAATATACACGTCCCTGCATATGGCAAGGTACTTTTGTACGCATTATAACATCAAGGTTTGCGCTCATCATCGGTATGAGTATCCATCCGAGCACAGCGCCTGTACACCATAGAAGCGGTGTTTGCCCGAATGCAAGAAAGAAGTTTTCCGTACTCATTGAAAACAGCAGAGAAAGACATATCACCCTTCTTCTGCTTTTAGGCTTCGGCATGAGTGTAGCAATTATGCTGCCTATAAGCGTTGCAACGCCTACACAGGTACTTACTGCACCAAGTGCTTGTGTGCCTCCGCCTTTTCGTGACAGCACCATAGCAGGCAGAACTGCTTCATACATAGACGCAACCAGATTTATTGCCGACAGATACATGATAAGCATGAGTACCTGTTTGTGAGATTTTAAAAAATCAAGACCGCTTTTAGCGGATTTGATCAATGAAAGCTCGGCGCTTTCTGCGGATTGCTTTGGTATACGGATAAAAAACATCAGCGTAATAAAGGCTACCGCAAATGTCAGAAGATCGACAGTCAATACTGCTTCAAGTCCTGAAAATGAATAAACAGCAGTGGCGATCACAGGGGTAAGTATAGAGGAAAGCGATGATGAAAAATACCTCAGACCGCCTATTTTCTGATAGTGCTTTTCGGGTACAAGCGCAGTTGACGCTATTTCAGATGCAGGCTGTTGAACAGTGTTCATCAGTCCGCCTATCGCATTGACAATATACAAGTGCCACACCTGCAAGGCGTTACACGCAAACAGCAGTATAACCGTAATGGTACACAACGCCGATATACTGTCGCATATAAGCATGGTATTCTTTTTGTCAAACCTGTCGCACAGCGCACCTGCAAATATACTGAGCAATACATACGGTGCATATGATGTGATCGTAAGCATAGCTGTATACAGTGCTGAGCCGCTTTCTCCGTACAGCCAGAGTACAAGCGCATAGCTTGTCATAGCACTTCCCAGTGCGGAAAGTGATTGAGTGAGCCAAAGCAGTATAAACTGCCCAAAGCTCTTACTTTCATTATTTTTATTCATAACCTTGCTCCTTATATTTTATGTTTTCAAAAAAGCAAGGTCAGCGGATAATGTATTAAGTTTTCTCCATGCGGTTATCCGCTAAGCCTTGCATGGAGGTAAGATGGCGCAGATTACCAATGTAATCACTCCTTAAGAAAATTTAATTTAAATCAGAACTTGACAACTTCCTGCGGCTTTGTGAACGATGACAGGGTAGCAGTGGCATTTTTAAAGTAAAATACCTGCGTGTTGCCGTCATCCGCATCATACAGAGCCTTAAGCTCAGGGTAAGCCTCAAGCATAGAAACCCTGGCCGCACGGTCGTCGTCCTCGACAAGCTCCCCTTCAATTCTCAGCCAGTCGCCGTCAGCCATAGCGCATATCTCAACATTGGGATTTGCGGCTATCTGATGCGATACAGCCTTTTTCTTACCTGTCTGTATATACAGCTTCCCGTTGTAGATGTGAGCCGTACCGAAAGGTCTTACCCTCGGCTTGTCACCGTCAACAGTCGCAAGATAATATGTACCTGCGGCTTTCAGAAATTTGCATACATCAAGTAAAGTTTTCATAGATATACCTCCTGAATTAAAACCCTTTCGGGATATTGCCGTTATCTTATTGCCGCCTTGAAAGCGTTATAGTTGCCTGCCTCACGCTCGCTATGAACATAGGCAACATAGATCTCGCCTATCAGGTTACCATCTTGAAACAATCCGAATATATCAATTTTTCCCTTGTTAATATCTCTTGTGTTTTCAGCAATCATTTCATCTGGGCCGTTATAATCAAAGAATTGAAACAACAGCTTTATTTCATCTGTGTTTATTATTCTAACATTCATTATAAATTCTCCAAAGTTTCTATCATTTCCCGCCAATCCCTTACGCTCAAATATTCAAAGTCGGCATTGGCATTATTATTTGTATCGCTATAATAAACAGGAAAAATTCCTGCGTTATTTGCACCGACAACATCATTTGAGTAGCTATCCCCGCAATACCACACCTTGTCAGATGTCAATCCGGATTTCATCAATGCAATTTCAAATAGACGCTTATCGGGTTTTCGTATCATATAATCACAAGAAGATATTATAAATTCAAACCGATTGTTAGGGAGTAATCTGTCAAAACGCTCCTTTATTGCTTCGCCTGACCACGCATTGTTGCTGATTACCGCAGTACGAATACCTGCTTGATTAAGATAATCTATCATTTCATCTGCATAAGGCATAATTGCTCCTTGTGAAGCAGCAGTCCAAAAAATTATTTCGTGTTCCAAAGGCGTCAATGAAAATTTTATGCCCAAATGTTCGAATGCAAGGCGGTTTCCGACTCTTGCTGGAATGTCATATCCAAGAGTATTCCTTACACTTTCAATTTCTCCGAATATCTTATTTACTTCACTCCGAATGTCTTCAATCGTGCAATTGTTTGGATTTTTCACTATGTATTTCATAAGTTCGACGTTTCCTCTGTCAGAATTCCAATCAGGCTCGCAAAGCAAGGTATGTCCATAGTCAAAAATAATCATTTCGGGTTTTGTTATTTTCATTTTAAATTACCTCAGTATTATTTGATATAGTATTCCAACAGCTTCTCATCAATAGGAGCAATCGGCTCTTTATCCTTAATATCCTTGTAAAACGCCAACTTGACTATTTCAGCACGATCGTTTATTTGATGATAGATTTCTTCAATGGTCATATTTTCAAGGGTAACACCATACAGACCACCATATTCAATGCGTTCCTTGGAAGAAAAATAGTCTGGCATCATAAGAAATTTCATCAATCCAAGGTATTTAAAAGCAGCACCTTCAATTCCTAATTCTTCGTAGCACTCACGAATAATGCAATCTCTCGGTGTTTCGCCTTTATCAATACAGCCAAAGTACAAGCGCATAGCTTGTCATAGCACTTCCCAGTGCGGAAAGTGATTGAGTGAGCCAAAGCAGTATAAACTGCCCAAAGCTCTTACTTTCATTATTTTTATTCATAACCTTGCTCCTTATATTTTATGTTTTCAAAAAAGCAAGGTCAGCGGATAATGTATTAAGTTTTCTCCATGCGGTTATCCGCTAAGCCTTGCATGGAGGTAAGATGGCGCAGATTACCAATGTAATCACTCCTTAAGAAAATTTAATTTAAATCAGAACTTGACAACTTCCTGCGGCTTTGTGAACGATGACAGGGTAGCAGTGGCATTTTTAAAGTAAAATACCTGCGTGTTGCCGTCATCCGCATCATACAGAGCCTTAAGCTCAGGGTAAGCCTCAAGCATAGAAACCCTGGCCGCACGGTCGTCGTCCTCGACAAGCTCCCCTTCAATTCTCAGCCAGTCGCCGTCAGCCATAGCGCATATCTCAACATTGGGATTTGCGGCTATCTGATGCGATACAGCCTTTTTCTTACCTGTCTGTATATACAGCTTCCCGTTGTAGATGTGAGCCGTACCGAAAGGTCTTACCCTCGGCTTGTCACCGTCAACAGTCGCAAGATAATATGTACCTGCGGCTTTCAGAAATTTGCATACATCAAGTAAAGTTTTCATAGATATACCTCCTGAATTAAAACCCTTAACGGGAATATAGACTATTTTATAACTGCCTTGAAAGCGTTGTAATTTTGCGCTTCGCGCTCGGTATGGAATACCGCAAATTCTATCGCCTTAAAATAACTTCCGAATGTCTTTAACTGCTCCGCAAACACCTTTGCTACAACGCCCGGCGGGTTCATAAACGCACCACAGCCGAAAGCGCCGAGTATCAGCGCTTCGTTATCGTTTGCCGCAGCAATTTCAAATATCCTGCGTATCCTTGAGCAAAGTAGCTCAGCAAGCTCTTCATCGGTCACTTTCGCTTGCTTATCGCCTGCTCCCGGGTTCATACTGTTGCTCGGCTTCGGACGCAGATTGGGAGCGGCACAGGTGATAATGTTCACCTTCTGCCATTCGCTTTCGGGTAACAGCTTCGGTACACTTGTATCGCTCTTAATAACATATACATCGGGCGTATAGATACAGTCGTCATTGTACAGCGGATTTCTTGCGGCTCTGTGCGGAGTGTAAAAGCAACCCCGCATATCGCCTGAATTAAGACAAGGATATAGCGTTGAACAACGGCAGATAGCCTCCTCCTGAGCCGAAGAACCGTGTGTTACACCTCCGCCCGGGTTACTTGCCGAAGCAAAGTTCAGTACACAGGTCTTCATACCTTGCTTTGCGTATTCAACAGCCGCTTCAAGCGAACGTTTACCGCTTACTGTAACTGTCGGTGAATATCCTTTAGACTGCGGCAAATCCACCGCTTCATTCGCTCCCGTAAATTTCTGATTTGCGATAGAATTGCTCACAGCCGCCTTAAGTACGGCATTGCTCTTATACTGTTTTATTGTATCATCAAAAACATCTATGTTGATTTGTCGTTTGTCCTGCATATTGTTCCTTTCGTGTATTATTTTTCTGACGCTCCGATCAGATCGTTCATAATATCGGAAGCATCATCCGCTCCGTCCATACCGTCAAGCATTTTCTCAACAGTGGTTTTATCCTTATCATCCTCATATTCGCTCTTGTATTTCTTCGGCTTGTCATTATCAAGACGGCGCATAAGTATCGCCTGCTTGTATAAGTCCGGCATCTCCTCGGCAAGCTTTTTCCTGTCTGCCATAGGCACCTTATCGCCGTTCATTATCCGCATGGCTATCTTAAGGAGCTTGCCGTAATCGGTGAATTTCTTACCGCTTTTTTCAGCCTGCTTTTCTGCCTCGCGCATTTGTTCAAGCTGCTGCATTGCGCTGTCATATTCCTGCTTTTTCTGCTCTCTCAGCTGTTCAAGCCTTGTCTTTTCCTCGGCGCGAGCGTCTTCGGAAGTAGTGCTTTCCTGTGCTTTCTGCTTCTCATCTGCACCTGTTTTATTCTGCGCAGTCTGCCGATTGATTTGATTTTGCGCAGGCGAGTATAAGCCTGTAGGTTTAAAAGTTACGTTCATATATATTCTCCTTTGTCATGACATTTCATCGTATCGTAAATAAATCAAAAGGGCAGACAACTCCCGTCATCTGCCCCGATATTCAGTTTAATTACTTTGAAAAGCTGTACTTATCCGAAAAATCGAAAGTAGCGAAATAATCCTCCGGAGTTTCTGCACGGCGTATAAGCTTGAACGAGCCGTCCTCCTTCAGAAGAACCTCTGCACTGCGGAGCTTACCGTTGTAGTTATAACCCATCGAGAAACCGTGTGCGCCTGTATCGTGGATATAGATTATATCGCCTATATCGATTTTAGGAAGCATACGGTCAACGGCGAACTTATCGCAGTTCTCGCAAAGACCGCCTGTAATGTCGTACTTGTGGTCGCAGGGCTGATTTTCCTTGCCCATGACCGTAATATGATGATATGCGCCGTAGATGGCAGGACGCATAAGGTTAGCGGCACAAGCATCAAGGCCGATATATTCCTTGTAGATGTGCTTTTCGCGGATAGCCTTTGCAACAAGCGCACCGTTGGGAGCAAGCATATATCTGCCAAGCTCAGTGAAGATAGCTACATCGCCCATACCTGCGGGAACGAGTATCTCTTCATAAGCCTTGCGTACGCCCTCACCGATAACCTTTATATCGTTTGCGGGCTGGTCAGGCTTATAAGGAACGCCTACACCGCCGGACAGATTGATAAAGCTTAACTGTACACCTGTCTTTTCCTTTATCTCAACAGCCGTTCTGAACAGAATACCTGCGAGTACGGGGTAATACTCGTTTGTCAGCGTGTTGCTTGCAAGGAATGCGTGCATACCGAAACGCTTAGCGCCCTTTTCCTTAAGTATCTTGTATGCTTCGATTATCTGCTCATGGGTCATACCGTACTTTGCATCCTTGGGGGTGTCCATTACGTTGCCCTTTTCGCTTGTCTTGAATTCACCGCCGGGATTGTAACGACAGCAGATGGTTTCGGGGATACCTGTCAGCTTGTCGAGTACATCTATATGCGTGAAATCGTCAAGGTTAATTATAGCACCGAGCTTGTAAGCGAGCTTGAAGTCCTCGTCGGGAGTAGCGTTTGAACTGAACATTATATCATGCTGTTTAGCGCCCACCTTATCGGACAGCATAAGTTCCGTGTAGCTTGAGCAGTCGAAGCCGCAGCCCTCTTCCTTAAGTATTTCCATAAGGTAGGGATTGGGTGTTGCCTTTACGGCAAAATATTCTCTGAAACCCTTGTTCCATGAGAATGCGTCATACAGCTTTCTTGCTGTTTCTCTTATTCCTTTTTCATCGTAAATGTGGAAAGGCGTGGGGATCTCCTTTATGATCTCCTCCAGCTTTTCCTTGGTGGTGAAAGGTACTTTGCTCATTTTTATGCCTCTTTCTTTTGTTTATATTCTGCCGTTTCGTTACGGCTTGATTTATAGTTTGCTTTTACTCAGACTCCGAGGTACTTTGCAAGGAAGTCAACGGACATCTTTATCCACTGCTTGCAGTTGTCAAGATAGAAAGCCTCGTTCCAGCCTGTTACCTTGTCGCAGGTAGAAAGTCCGTGAGGACCGCAGTCGAACATATGCAGTTCAACGGGTACTTTATTTGATACGCAAGCCTTAGCCATAACAAGGCTGTTCTGTGCGGGAACGCAGTCATCGTTTGCGGTGCACCATAAGAATATCGGCGGTGTCTTTGGTGTTACGCGGTTTTCAATAGACAGCTTTGACAGCTCATCTCTTGAAGCGTCCTTGCCGAGCAGTACGTCAAACGAACCCTTGTGCGGATTTGTCGTACCGCTGATAACAGGGTAGCTGAGTATCGCCGCATCGGGACGGATATCCTCGGGCTTACAGCCGAGCGCCTTGTATATTGAAGGATCTTGCCACATTGTAGCAGTACAAGCGGCAAGGTGTCCACCCGCGCTTGCGCCCCATACCGCGAGCTTGTTCGGATCTATGCCGAACTCTTCGCATCTCTGCCTTAATTTCAGGATAGCATATGAAGCATTGAGAAGCGGGGCAGGGTGTCGTGCATTGCAGCTGTATATAAGTACAAAAGCGTTATAGCCCTCGGCGAGATAGTGCATAGCAACAGGTTCGCCCTCTCTTGCGGAGCAATATTCATATCCTCCTCCGGGAAGAATGAGAATGCCCGGACGTTTTTCACAGAACGGCAGCCCTTCAACGTTATCAAGCATATACGCCTTTAAATATACCGTCTTTTCTTCGTTAAGAAAGTATGTCTTTATAGTCATGCTGTAATCCTTTCTTTATGTCAATTTCCGCGTTTTAAGCGGAGATACAGTTTCACACAATAATTGTACTACTTTTCGGAGAAAAAATCAAGTACCGCAACATAATAATTGCGGTACTCAGATTCGGTTATTTCACCGTATACTTGATAATATTGCTTATCGGCACATACTGACCCTTGATGTATGCCGAGAGATAAATTTCATAACTGTGACCCGGCTCATTTCCGAAATAGCAATAGCTGAGCTCGTCCTCTGCATTTCTGTGGAGCATCTCCTTTCCGTCCTCATATACCATCCAGCCGAGGTTCGAATAACCTGTGACTTCGGGACGTGTGACGGTGTAGCTTTCATCTATCGTTATTGTGACGGGATCATCTATCTTTATCTCGCTCTTCTGCTGTTCGTTCCACGAAAGGAAATCGAATTTCTTGCCGTTTACCTCAACATCTGCGGTGCAGTTTTCTTTATCGCAGTTTGCCTCATAGCCGAGCAGTGAGCCTGCACTGCTTCCGTTTACCGTTCCGCTGACGTGGCAGTTTTGGTAATTTCCCATAATAGCCTGACCCGTGAGAATGCCGACATTGTCATCGCCTGTTACAATGGCATTTTCAATATCAAGATCAAACACTCCGCATACCGTTCCCCAGCCGATAAAGCCTGCGTTGCTGTAGTCCGAATATATCGTCATATACGTTATCTTGTGATTTTCGCCGTATACACAAAATGAAAACGGATGGTCTGAATTGCCGCCTCCGCTCCAGCCCATAGGCGCCCATTTATAGTCGTAAAGGTCAATATCGGCTGTAAGGACGAGCGAAAGCTGACCCTGCTCTACAGGCTGAGTGTTCACATAGTAAACAAAGCTCGCAAGCTCCTGCGGCGTTCCTGCGGTAAAATATCCGTTTTGGACACACTTGTCGATATGATCCTTATCCGCAAGGGATAATATGTCGCCGCATTCGGCGTTGTTCAGCCAGTTATCGTTATCGGGATAGGCGCTCAGCAAATCGGCTTTTTCTTTTTTCAGCTTCTGCATTTCCTTTGCTCTTTTTATCTCATCGCTGTTTTCACGGTAGAAGAGAATCTGCGGATAGCGGTCGCTGCTGTCTGCGAAAACGGCAAGTATATCGCTTCCGTACATAACGATACTGAACAAGGTATCATCGCCTGAATAAACATTTATAATATCGTTCTTGTATTTTGCGGATATGTCATAGGCCTTTTCCGAAAGGCTGTCGAATTTTTCGCCAAGCACCTCTTTAAAAGCGTTGCCTGTCACGGTGAGCGACTTTCCTGCAAAGAATGTGAGCGTTGTGTTCAGGTCATCGGGATCTACCCATACGCCGTTAATAGCAGAACCTGCATCGGTCAGCTCATTATACTCATCGCTGTCTTTTCTTACAAGTTCTACCGATGAGATATACTTGCCGTATACGTTATACAATTTCAGCTTTTCGCCATCAAGTCTTACGAACGCGTTGGCATCTTCAAGTAAAGCAGATCGCAGCTTTACACCGTCAAGTCCTACTGTGTATGCATCATCGCCGCTCTCACTTTTGAGCATTGAGAGAAAATTGTATTTCTTTATATTTATCGTCTGCCAATAGGTTGTGTTACACGTTACCCATTCACCGATGACCGAGTTTTCAAAATTTTCGGCAAGCTCTTGCCCTTTAACGCTGTAGACGTGATATGCTGTATAGCGTATACCGTCACAGTTGATTTCTATCGTATCTGAATCTTTCGCTGTGATACAGGCTTTTTTTATTTCTTCATCGGAAGAATTGTCTGAGGTACGGTCGCTGATCTCGATAATATCCAATTCGTCGAATATTGCCGTTCTGCCTTTATCGGTAAAGTTTGCCACAAAGCCGTTTTCATCGATCCATGTCCCACTTAGAAATTTATCGGTGTCCGAAAGCTCTCCCGACGGAATTTCAGTTACGGTGCGTAAAGACTTTTTAGTTTCGGAATTATCGGCTTTGCTTTCGGTTTCGGACACGGAGCTGTTTTGCACGTTCGAGTCAGGGTTATCTCTGCTTGTTGTTTTGCCGGATTGGCATGAGGTCAATAATAAAGATGTGATTATTGCTGTGGTTATTGCGGCAGGTAAAAACGGATTTTTTTTCATATATATTCCTTTCTGAAATGAAATGGGTATTTCGTGTGGTGATGTTCATTTGCTATACATAATTTTACCATATAACAAAGATTATTACAATAGAAAAGAAGAAATTTTATTATAAAAGTTCAAGCTTGCGACTGCCTTAAAATCGATAAAATCTGAGATATCCGTCATTCCCGATAAAGCAGTATACGCAAGGATTCAGGTGTGATACTTCAAAGTAAACAAAAGCATATCCGACAACACACATTTTATATACTGCTAAGCGGAATATCTTTGCTAAATTTACTTTTGCAATTACTTAAAATTGCTAACCGCAGCCTCTGGAATTTACTTAAACCATAACTCCGAGAAAATATTTCAATTATTTTAAAAAACCCCCTTGACAGCCTGCCGACATTGTGCTAAAATACCCAAAGCAAAACCGATTTTTCCGTGTAATATCGGCTTTACAAAAAGAAATAGAGTCTGCGCAGAGCGTTTGAAACACGACTTTGCACAAAATGTGAAAACGATTACTGAATTTTGTCTGTTGTTAGGTAAATTTTTATCTTTATTTCGGCGGACAACAGGAAAGGTGTGGTGAAATGTTCCGGTTTAAATGGATGCTCGGAAAGATGAAAGGCTACCGTGCGGTTTACGCCGTAGCACTGTGTCTGTCAGTGGTGATACAGTCGTTTTTCCTTACAGGACCTATGATTGTTGAGCAGATAATAAGTATATTTATATCTTCTCCGGACGCTTTGCAGAATATTGAAAATCAGCGCGATCTGCTGATACTGCTTTGCGTTGCGATGATCTTATTCGTTTTTGTTCGTACCTGTCTGCAATTCCTTGCAAAAACTCTTTATGAGATAGTATCACAAGGCGTTCTGCAAAAAGTACGAAACGAGCTTTTTGAGCGTATTCAAAATCAGGATATGCACTTCTTTGACACTCATACAAAGGGCGATCTTGTAACAAGGCTTACGGGCGACCTTGATATGATACGTCATTCTATCGCATGGATAATTATGATGGTGGTTGAAAGCGGTGCATTGTTCTTATTCACCGTGATCTACTTTTTTACGATTGACTGGCTGATGACGCTTTGCATACTTGCGCTTACTCCGATACTCTTTATAGTGACTCGTATGTTTGCGAAAAGAGTAGGACCGAAATATGTAGTGCTGCGTGAAAAGCTCTCGCGACTTAACACAAAGGCGCAGGAGAATATCGCCGCAAACCGCGTTGTAAAGGCTTTTGCCCGTGAGGATTACGAAAAAGAGGACTTTGACAAGTATAACAAGGATTACTGCGAGCATAATCAGGAGGCGGCTATGGTATGGCTTACATTCCAGCCTTACATAGAAACACTGGCGCAGGCTCTCTGGGCTGTGCAGATGCTTGTCGGCGGCATATTTGTTATCAACGGAAGAATTACAATTGCTCAGTACACAGTATTCTCCGGACTTCTGTGGACTATAGCAAATGCTATGAGAAATATCGGTATGCTGATAAATGATTTACAGCGTTTCTTTGCTAGTATTTCCAAGATTATCGAGGTATATTATTCACGCCCGAATATCGTGAACAATCATAACAGTGCCGAACGTCCCCGTCTTAAAGGTGATATCGAGTTTAAGAATGTATCGGCAAAGTTCGGTGATATTACTGTCCTTCACAATATCGATCTTAACATAAAACACGGTGAAACCATTGTAATAATGGGCTCTACAGGTTCCGGCAAAACAACGCTTATGAACCTTATCGCCAGGTTTTATGATGTGTCGGAGGGCGGAGTATATGTTGACGGAAAGAACGTAAAGGATTACGAACCCGATGTACTTCGTGCAAATATCGGTATGACTACTCAGGAAGTCCTGCTGTTCTCCGATACGGTTGACGGAAATATAGCATACGGTAAGTCGGATCTGCCTTTTGAAGATGTAAAGAACTTTGCTCATTTAGCGTCCGCAACATTTATCGAGAAGATGCCTGAGCAGTACGAAACGATAATAGGCGAGCGCGGTGTAGGTCTGTCGGGCGGTCAGAAGCAGAGAATAGCGCTGGCGCGTGCTATGGCTATCCGTCCGCCGATACTGATACTTGACGATACTACATCTGCACTTGATATGGAAACAGAGGCAGAGATACAGGAAAACCTCAATAATCTTGATTTTGAGTGTACAAAGCTGATTATAGCTCAGCGTACATCCTCCGCAAGATACGCAGACAGGATCATTATCCTTGAGGACGGTCGTATCAAGGAGTGCGGTACACACGATGAGCTGATGAAGCAACGTGGATATTACTATGAAATATATACCCTCCAGAACGGTACAGAAGAGGAGGCGGTTTAAATGGCAAGAAATAAATTCGACGTTGATGAAACACTTGAAACACCATTTGATTTCAAGCATTTCAAACGTGCAATGGTTTATGTAAAGCGTTATAAGTGGAAGATGATACTGGCACTTTCGCTGTCTGCAATATCGGCAATAGTTGCGCTTATCGGCCCTTTGCTTACAAAAGAGGCTGTCGATGTGGCGATACCGGACGGCGATATTCCTTATATAGTATTTTTGTCGATAGGCTTTTTGCTGTCTATAATTGTCAGCGTTGTGCTCGGAAATATCCGTCAGCGCATTATGACAAAAGCGGGTCAGCTTATGATATACGATATAAGAAAAGACCTTTTTGCGCATTTGCAGGAGCTTCCGTTCCAATATTATGACGACAGACCGCAGGGCAAGATACTTGTCCGTGTCGTAAACTATGTAAATAATGTATCGGATATGCTGACAAACGGCATAATCAACTTCATTCTTGAAATATTCAACCTTATATTCATAACGATCTTTATGTTCTCGGTCGATGCAAGACTGGCGCTTGTTATCTTTGCGGGCGTTCCTGTATTTATCGTTGTTATGATAATACTGAAAAACAAGCAGAGAAGGGCATGGCAGGGAGTTTCAAACAAGAACTCAAACCAGACCGCATACCTTGCCGAAAGCATAAACTGTATGCGTGTAACGCAGAGCTTTGCGAGGGAGAACGAAAACCTCGGCATATTCCGCAGACTGTCTACCGCCTACAGAAAGGCGTGGATGAAAGCGGTCACGGTAAACAACTTTGTCAGCTTCTCGGTCGATAATATAAGAGCGGTGGTAGACTCGGCACTGTACTTTGTCGGACTGCTCGTTATAGGCTATCCCGCTGTGTCGCTTGGCTCGATACTTGCAATGAGCAACTATTCCTCACGCTTCTGGCAGCCTATAATCAATATCGCCAGCCTTTATAATAACTTTGTAAATGCGGTGGCTTACCTTGAGCGTATATTTGAAACGATGGACGAGCCTGTAAACGTCAAGGATGCCGAGGACGCTTACGAAATGCCTGATATCAATGGTGAAGTCGAATACCGCAATGTAACATTCGCTTATGAAGAAGGTAAAAATATCCTTGAAAATGTAAGCTTTAAGGTAAAGCCGGGTGAGAGCATAGCGCTTGTAGGACCTACAGGTGCGGGTAAAACTACTATAGTAAACCTGCTCTCACGTTTCTATGACCTTACAGGCGGCGCGGTGTACATAGACGGCAACGATATAAGCAAGGTTACGCTTCATTCGCTTCGCGATAAGATGGGTATAATGATGCAGGACAGCTTCATATTCTCCGGTACTATAGAGGACAATATCCGTTACGGCAAGCTTGATGCCACCGAGGAAGAGATCAGGGCGGCGGCAAAGACGGTATGTGCCGATGATTTCATCATGGGACTTGAAAACGGCTACAAGACTGAGATGTATGAGGGCGGCTCGCAGCTTTCGGGCGGTCAGCGTCAGCTCGTATCCTTTGCGAGAACGCTTATCTCCGACCCGAAGATACTTATCCTTGACGAAGCGACATCATCTATTGACGCAAAGACCGAAAAGGAACTGCAAAAGGGGCTTCAGGAACTGTTGAAAGGCAGAACGAGTTTTATAATCGCTCACAGGCTTTCAACGATCAAAAACTGCGACAAGATAATGTTCATCAGCAACAAGGGCATTACAGAAGCAGGTACGCACGATGAGCTTATGGCTAAGAAGGGCGACTATTATAAGCTCTGTATGGCACAGAAATAAAAATGGAAAAATTTACGAATAAAGTAGCCTCAATACTTATATCGCTTTCCATAATTCTTTCATCATCGTGTGCACAGAGAGTGACAGTAGTTGATGAAAATGCAAGTACCGTAAAATTTATTTTCAACGATGATGAAACCGTGGTACGTACCACAAAAGACGTACTCGGCAAAATGTCGCTGAGGGAAAAGGTAGGACAGCTGTTTATTGTACGCCCGGAAGCTCTTGCCGAAAACAGCAATGCCGAGACAGCGCCGGCTACAGACCGTGTTGACGATGCCGTTATCAGCCGTATTGAAGAATACCCTGTCGGCGGTATAGCGCTTTTCAGCAGGAATATTACAAGCGCCGAGCAGTTACCGATGTTCATCTCCGACCTGCAAAGCAGCAGTAAATATCCGCTTTTTATCGCCGTTGACGAAGAGGGCGGAAGAGTTGCCCGCATTGCAAATTCTGATTTTTTCAATGTAGCAAGCTATAAGAGTATGGAAGATATAGGCAAGTCTGGCGATGCGTCAAAGGCGGAGGAGGTCGGCAGGCAGATTGGCTTGTACCTAAAAGAACTCGGCTTCAACCTTGATTTCGCGCCTGTCGCCGATACAAATACAAATCCGCAGAATATAGTGATAGGCGATCGTTCCTATGGCAGTGATCCGGCCTTAGTCGCCTGTATGGTTTCGGCACAGCTTGACGGAATGCACGACAGCGGCATTATGGGAACGCTTAAGCATTTCCCCGGACACGGCGACACGAAGGATGACACTCATTCGGGATATGTGAGCATAGAAAAAACGTGGGACGAGCTGAAAGAGTGTGAGCTTGTTCCGTTTATAACAGCGCTTCCGAAAGCCGATATGGTGATGGTATCTCACATAACCGCCGTAAATGTAACAAGCGACCAGCTGCCGACCTCAATGTCGGAAACGATGATAACCGGAAAGCTCCGCAATGAGCTCGGATATGACGGAGTGATAATCACGGACGCTATGGCTATGGGTGCTGTTGCCGATAACTACACATCTGCCGAGGCGGCAGTAACCGCAGTAAAAGCGGGGGTTGATATCGTTCTTATGCCGCAAAATCTCGATGAAGCGTTCAACGGCGTAATAAATGCGGTAACAGACGGCGAAATAAGTATGGCACGTCTGGATGAAAGCGTAATGCGAATATTGAAGCTGAAAGCAAGATACAAATTGATATGATGTGCTGAGGACTGCTGTAATTTATACAATTACAGCAGTCCGATTTTCCTATAAAACTATAATTTTTTGAGAACAAAAACGTTTGCTCACCTGATTTTCATTTGACATTATATAAAAACCGCCGCACAGGTTTGGTAATGCCTGTGCGGCGGTCGCAGGTGTTTTGCGTAAGGATTAGCGTAGCATTGTCATTGTCATCGGCGTAGTTTTTATGATGGGGTCATTTTAAATTTTTACCGATGATATCAGGATAGTTATATGAACTCTGAAAAAACACCCTCATATATATAAACGTTCAAAACGCAAAAACCTGACATCAAAATTCGGCAAAACTTAAGATTTTGTAGAAATTCACAAATTTATTTTGATTTATTGTGAATTTTGACGATAATTTTTATGTCAAAAATGGATATTAAACTTAAAACAGTATTTTTTATACATCATTAAGCCTTGCCTTGACTACAGTACTGTTGAAGCGCATATTTACAGCGTTTATTACTTCGGTAAATTGAACGGAATATTCCGAAAACAAAAATTGATTATATGTGCCGAAGAGGAGCGCAATAGACGATTTTTAACGTTTTAACAAAACAGTTTTTTGCTGTTTGTATATAGCGTTTTCTTTGTTTACATTCAACAAATCAATCGCATCAGCTCCGTTATATATTCCTATATCACCTGAAAAACGGATACAGCCATATATTTTTTATATTACCGACTTGCTTTTTTTCAGCTGTTATGGTAAAATGTAACTGAATGATACGGGTAACCGTGTCAGATTATACAGGAAATATATCATTTAAATCCACATCTCGAAAGGACATATCATGGAAAATAACAACACGAACAATCAGCAGACCAACTGGCAGCAGGCGCTCAACGAATTTAGTGACCAACCTGAACAGCAGGCACAGCCTCAGCAGTTCGCACAGCAGGCACAGCCCCAGCAGTTTGCACAGCAGGCACAGCCCCAGCAGTTCGCACAGCAGGCTCAGGGACAGTTTACTCCTCAGGGTATGCCTGCATATGATGCCGGTAATTTCGCAGTTGTACCTCCTCAGAAAAAGAGCAAGGTATTGCCGATGATCCTTATTATCCTTGCTGTAGCAATTGTTGCAGGCGGTGTAGTTTTTGCTTGCCTTAATCTGTTCAAGAACAAGGCAAGCGGTTATGAAGCGTTAGAAAGAAATTATTTTGCATCTGCCGAAAAGAAAGCCGATGAATTATTAAACAGTGCTAAGAATGTCAAGACCGGTCTCGAACAGACTATTACCTTAAATGTATCAAAAGATCTGATAGGTTCTGATACCGATATTGCTCCTACGGTTATAAAGGCTAAGAGCAACGTTGACAGCGCGTCTGAAAAGGGATCGGGATCACTTGCTTTAGGTGCGGGTGATGAAACTTATATGAATGTAAACTTCTGGCTTGCCAACGGCAAAATGTACTACACTGTACCCGAGCTTACAGATAAGTACATAGTAATGGATCTCAATGAGCTTTCCTCATCTTTAAAGGATATTTCCTCCGGCGGAAGCTCTGATTTCAGCGGCATTCTTACCGTTTCAGATGTAGCGGAAGCTCCTTCGGCATCGACAAATTATGAAGAGATACTGAAGAATATAGATGACGAAACATTTGACAAGATCGTTGACATTATTACCGAAGCTTATTTCGACAACTTTACAAGCGTTGAAAACAAGTCTGATTCATTCAAAATGTCGGACAGTACCGTAGATTGCACATCGTACACAATTGATTTTACAGTTGAAAAGGTGATCGCTTTCTGTACAGATGTACTTGATGCGGTAGAGAAGGAAAGCAAGATTATGGATATCCTTTCACAGTTTGGTATCGATAATGCTTCCTTCCAGTATATCAAGACTCTTATGACCGATTCGACAAAGGATGCTACAGAGGATGAACTCAGTCAGGTAGCGGCTACAATGATCGTTTATGTTAAGAATGACAACATTATCGGCAGAAAGATATCTATAGTTGACGCTATTGAAGCTGTTCTTGTAACTTTCTCTGACAAGGCACAGTTTGAATATTCCGTAAACGCTACAATCACGAGCAGCACAAATATCTATGCAGGCGCAAAGGGCACAGTAAACGGCAACAACTACACAGGTACCGCATCTGTTACGGCAGACGGTCAGACCGTTATTACAGCTGACTTCTCATTTGACGCTACAAACGGCAACGGTACATACAGCTTCAAGGTTACGACCGATGACAACGAAACCTTTGAGGTCAAGCTGAATGTTGCTATGGACGGCAATAACGGAACATTTGATATCGCAGTTGCTTCAAACGGCGCAGATATGTTCACATTAAAGGTTGAGAGCAAGGAAGCGGCATATACCGAGGAAGCTCTCCCCGATATCAACAGCTCAAATTCTGTTGATATTTCCGACAGCGCCGCTCTTGAAGCTTTCAGCACAGAAATATCCGCTAACTTACCCACACTCATCGAAAAGATGCAGAATATTAAGAACCCCGACATCGTATGCTTTATGCTTGTACAGCTTGTAGCAGGTTCTATGGTTGCATAATTAAGATTTTACATCACACGACCGCCCGCAAGGGCGGTCTCAGCTTGTAGAGAAAGTCCATTTTTATAAAAATGGAGCAAATTCTCTATCCCTAACCCCAAACCCTTTCCCCGTGGGAAGGGGCTATATTACTGGGGCTACCGCCCCTAGTCCCTGTCGGGGGCTTCGCCCCTGCGACCCCATATTTAAACAAGCAAGAGGTTTTTCGACAGTCTGCGACCGCCCGCAAGGGCGGTCTTTTTCTTGACTTTTTGCTGTTTTGAACGTATAATTAGTGTATTAACAGTGCGGAGGGGTATATATGAATCTGGGTATTCAGATCGTTTCGTTCGGCGTTATGCTGACAATCGCCGTTATCTATTTTTTGAATAAGCACATAAAGCTTCTGTCCACAAGGATATATACGCTTTATCTTTCGGTTTCGCTGTTCTACAGCGTTTTTGAAGGCTGTACCATTTATACCCTGTATCATATTGATACAATAGATCCGTTCATAAACCGCCTGGCGCATCAGCTGTTTATCGGCTCACTTGTATTGATTTTGATGTTCCTTTTTATCTATATCGATATCCTGACCAGAAAGCAGAAGCGTTACAAGCTGATAGAGTTTATCATAAGAATCCTGCCGGCTTTGCTTTCGCTTGTAATTACTGCGTTTGGCAGGATAGATTATCATATAGGCAGTGACGGCAGATATTCGTACGGACCTGTTGTTTCGATGCTTTACGCTTGCCTTGCGGTGTACGCACTGTGGACGATCATTACCGTTATCCGCCGCCGCAAATCCGTACCGAGCCATATAATGTTTACCGCACTTTGCGGAATATCAGGATGGATAATAATCGGAATAGTGCAAGTGTTCAATCCCACATGGCTTATTGAATCGATGGGCGTTTCGCTTATGCAGCTGTTTATTTTTCTGTCGGTCGAGAACCCGCACGAATACAACGATATGGATATAAGCGGCGCGCTGAATCGTCACGCATTTGAAATGATGCTCAAGGAGTGGTGTGAAAACGGTAAAGGCTTCTTTGTTGTCACATTCACACTTGCAAATTCCGAGCTTCTTAAAAATTCTGTTGGCGTAAGCGAGGTATATAATATTCTCGGCTGGGCGGCGCTTAAGCTGACGACTGTTCTGCGTTCGGATTATTATCACACCTCCGACAATAGCATAAGCTTTATCGTAAAACACAAAGCTTGCTGTGAGAAGCTGATCAGATCCGATTTTGACAAGACAGAATTTTCGACATCGGCAGGCGTCAGGGTCAATAGCTCTTTCAGACTTTCGTTTATCGAGTGCCCGAAGTACGCCGACAGCGTAGATAAAATTACCGAGCTTATGACGCATATACTCGGTGCAAAGATGAGATCCGAACGTTCTATTCTCGTGGTCAGCGGAGCTGTTATAGATGAAATAAATTACCTTTCCGGTGTAGAACGACTGCTGCAGTACGCAGTCAAGAATGACGGACTTGAAGTATACTACCAGCCGATATATTCAACAACAAAGAAAAAGTTTGTATCGGCAGAAGCGCTTGTAAGGCTCAAAGACAGAGAAACGCTCGGCTTTATATCGCCCGAGATCTTTATTCCGATGGCAGAGCGCATGGGGCTTATTTCAGACCTCGGCAACATCGTTTTTGAAAATGTCTGTCGTTTTGCACAGCAGAGCAATATAAAGCAGTACGGATTAGAGTACATAGAGGTTAACATCTCCGCAGTACAGAGCGTTGATATATCGCTCCCTGACCGCTTGCTCGACTGTATGAGCAAATACGGTATCACATCGGATTTCTTTAATCTTGAAATAACCGAAACCGCCGCTGTAGAAGCCGGCGAGCTGCTTGACCTTAATATGTCGCGGCTGAAAACTATGGGCTGCGGCTTTTCGATGGACGATTTCGGAACAGGTTATTCAAACCTGTCGCAGATGGCAAATACGGGATTTGATATCATAAAGCTTGATAAAAGCCTTATCTGGCCTTGCTTTGATAAGAACGGCGAAAAGCCACGGACGATCCTTGACAGCTGTATAGCAATGATAAACGGTCTGGGAATTTCGATAGTAGCCGAGGGTGTAGAAACTAAGGAGCAGGTGGATTTGCTTACTTCAAAGGGCGTTGAGTACCTCCAAGGTTATTATTTTGCTAAGCCTATGAATGAACATGATTATTTGAACTTTTTGCAAAACAATTGTTAGCGTAATTGCTCAGCCTTTTGTTTATGAATACTAAAATATTTAGATTGCTTTACAAACTTGTCAGCCTGTGTGCTTTTGCAAGTTACACTGAAGCAAAAACGTGAGCTTGATTATTATGTCGTTAAAAATGTTAATAATATTATGAACAGATTTGTATAAAAAGCGGCAAAACTCCCTGAATTGTTCCGGAAATTATTTTTGAATGTGTATATTTTACGAAAAAGTTACAAAGTATATTGACAATTTTATTTTAATGTGTAATAATATGAAGTAAAGATAAGGAGGTAGTTATCTTATGATGGGAATTAAAGAAAACTTTAAAAGAGGCACACTCGAGATGCTTATTCTTCATCTCTTAAACGGTGAAGAAATGTACGGCTATCAGTTGACTCAGGAAATCGGCAAAAGAAGCAACGGCACATTCAGAATTACCGAAGGTTCAATGTACCCTACGCTCTACAGACTCTTAGACAAAGAGCTCATTGCTGATCGTCTTGAACTTGTCGGAAGAAGACGTACTCGTGTTTATTATCACATTGAGCCTAAGGGTGTTGAATATCTTGAAAAGCTGGAAAAGGAATATGAACTTACCAGTGCAGGTATTGATGCCATTATGAGTTATGTTCCTGAAGACGAAGAATAATCGTTTTTTCGTTGCAAACGGCGGTGTACGTTAAGAGGTACACCGCCGTTTTATCACATTTACTGCATATTATTAAGGAGAATGATATGTTAAATTACAGTAAATATATAATAGATGCTCATGCTCATATTTTTCCCGATAAAATCGCCGTTAAAGCGGCTGACAATATAGGGCGATTTTATGATCTTTATATGAACTTTGACGGTACGACAGATACACTGATAAAGCAGGGCGATGAATGTGGTGTTTCTAAATTTGTGGTGCAGTCGGTCGCAACTGTACCGCATCAGGTAAAGCGAATTAACGACTTTATCGTGTCTGCCGTGCAGAAATATCCCGACAGGCTGATTGGCTTCGGCTCGCTTCACCCGGATATGAATGGTATGGAAGAGGAGATCGACAGGCTTATTTCAATCGGACTTCACGGAATAAAGCTACACCCTGACTTTCAGAAATTCGCTATAAACGATGAAAATGCCTGCCGTATATATGATGCAGTGGGTGATAGGCTTCCGTTTCTTATTCATACGGGCGATAAGCGTTATAAATATTCAAATCCCTCGCTTATGGCAGAGATAGCAAAAAAATATCCGCACACCCGCTTTATTGCCGCACATTTCGGCGGCTGGTCGGAGTGGGAAAAGGCGGAGCAGGAGCTTGTGGGACTTGATAATATATGGGTAGATACCAGCAGCTCATTCTATTCGATGACTCCGGAAAAAGCCGCAGAGCTTATCACAAAGTTCGGCAGTGACAGGGTGTTCTTCGGCACGGATTATCCTATGTGGAGAGCGGACAAGGACCTTGAGTTTCTCGACAAAATCCCACTCGGCGAGGATATAAAGGAAAAGGTGCTGTGGAAGAATATAAACAGCTTTCTCGGATTGGGGCTTTGCTGATGAAGATATTTCCTCTTATATTCATATCCCCGATCAAGAAAAAAGCTGTAATCAAATCGGGCTATCACGATTATTCGCACCGATGCGGAATGCTTCTGCTCGAAAAAGCTTTTTCGTATATCGGAAAACCGTTTTCGGAAAACGACATATCAAAAACTTCAAACGGCAAGCCGTATCTCAGCGACAATTCGCTGTATTTCAGCATTTCTCATTGTGACGGAATGGCGGTGTGCGCTTTATCCGAAACACCTGTCGGAATTGACTGCGAGAGCATACGGCGCACCGGCACAGCCGTTATGAAACGGTGTTACAGCGCAGGCGAAACGCAGTATGTTCTGACTTCAGCAGACAGCGATATTATGTTTTCGCGTCTGTGGACATTAAAAGAATGCTATGTGAAGATGACGGGTGACGGCATAGCATCGGATTTAAAGACCAAGTGCTTTGATATGAAAAACGGAAGGACGCTTTTTGAAAGCGGTGCGGTTTTTTATCATTATGACAGTCGCTTCAATAATGAACATTATTTTATAAGCGTCTGCATTAAGACGATTGATGAAAAGTTGGCAAATACCATTAAAAAGGCAGATTTTGACATTGACAATAAGCATATTTTGTTGTACAATGTATCAGACAACTGAAAAAAGCGAACGGGAGCTTGTTTGACAGGCTGAGAGGGAAATGATATTTCCGACCGATAACTTGATTTGGGTAATGCCAACGTAAGGATACATACGCATACGGTGGCAATCTGTATGCGTTTTTTTATTGCCCGAAAGGAGTTAGTATATGAATATAACAGCAAAGCAGATGCTTTTGTATGCTGTCAGCGACAGGGCATGGAGCGGCAGCGACGAGGAATTTCTGTCGCAGGTCGAACAGGCGATAGACAGCGGAGTCACGGTATTTCAGCTTCGCGAGAAGAATACAGACTATGAGCATTTCAAGGATATTGCCCTTAAGATAAAGCCGATTTGCAAGGCTCACGGTGTTCCGCTTATTATAAACGACAACGTAAAGCTTGCAAAGGAAATTGATGCTGACGGCGTACATTTAGGACAGAATGACCTTGACATAAAAGCCGCAAGAGAATATCTCGGTGCGGATAAAATAATCGGAGTTTCCGCTCACAACGTAAAAGAAGCACAGGCGGCAGAAAGCGGAGGTGCAGATTATCTGGGAAGCGGTGCGGCATTCGTTACTTCCACAAAGACGGACGCGGGCGCAATTGATCACAAGGTGCTGTCGGATGTAGCCCATTCGGTCAGAATACCTGTAGTTGCGATAGGCGGTATAACCGGTGGTAATATATCTCGCCTTGAGGGACTCGGACTTGACGGAGTAGCGGTCGTATCGGCGATATTTGCCGCAAAGGATATCCCCTCGGCGGTAAACGAGCTTAAGGCAAAGGCTGAAAGAGTAGCGGAAAGCTCGTCTAAATAAGAAAGGATTTGATAATATGAAAAAGATACTTACAATAGCAGGCTCTGACTGTAGCGGCGGCGCTGGCATACAGGCTGACATAAAGACGATAACCATGCACGGAATGTACGCTATGAGCGCAATAACAGCCCTTACGGCACAGAATACAACGGGCGTATACGGCATTATGAACAGCTCCGCTGATTTTCTGAAAAATCAGATAGACTGTATTTTTAAAGATATCCGTCCCGATGCCGTAAAAATAGGAATGGTAAGCGATGTTGAGATAATCGAGGCGATCGCTGAAAAGCTGAAAGAATACAAGGCTGTAAATATAGTAGCCGACCCGGTAATGGTAGCTACCAGCGGAAGCCGCCTTATAAGCGAGGACGCTACCGATGCCCTTATGACAAAGCTCCTCCCTCTTGCGGATATCATCACACCCAATCTTGCCGAGGCAGAGGTGCTCACCGGTATGAAGATCACAACAAGAGAAGAGATGGAGCGGGCGGCAAAGGTGCTTTCCGATAAGCTCCCTTCAACAGTCGGCATAATAATCAAGGGCGGACACCTTGACAATACGGCGGACGATCTGCTATATGTAAATGGTACAAACCACTGGATAAACGGCAAGCGTATCGATAACCCGAATACGCATGGCACAGGCTGTACATTCTCTTCTGCCATAGCCTGCAACCTTGCGCTGACTTCCGACAAGGTACAGGCTGTCACAAACGCAAAGGAATATCTTGCGGGTGCTATCGCCGCAAAGCTCGATCTCGGTCACGGTAGCGGACCGCTTATGCACAACTATAAGATAGTTGAAAAGGATATATAAAATGCCTTTTGTAGAGTTTAATAATGTCACATTCGGCTATAAGGAGGACGATTATCTTCTTCTTGAAGATCTGTCGTTTTCGGTTGAAAAGAATGATATAATTACCGTGATCGGTGCTTCCGGTTGCGGCAAGAGCACACTTTTCCGCCTTATGACCTGCCTTGAAACCGCTTACAAGGGCGAGATACATATTAACGGCAGGACACCGAAAGAAGCAACAGGCATTGCGGCATTCATGCCGCAGAAGGATCTGCTTATGCCGTGGCGGAATATACTTAAGAATGTGACCTTACCGCTTGAAGCACTCCCGATATCAAAATCCGAACGTGTAGCTCAGGCGAGAGAGGCACTAGAAAAGGTTGGGTTGTCAGGTTGTGAAAGTAAACGTCCGTCCGAGCTTTCCGGCGGTATGCGTCAGCGTGTGTCGTTTGCGAGAACGCTTGTACAGCTTTGGCACGGCAGAGAGCTTATGCTCCTTGACGAGCCTTTCTCGGCGCTTGATTCGCTGACAAGGATCTCAATGCAGGACTGGCTTATCGGGCAGGTAAAGGGGCTTAACGCCACAGTTATGACAGTAACGCACGATGTTGAAGAAGCGATGCTTCTCGGCAATAAGATATTTCTGCTCAGCGGCAGACCTGTAAAGCAGATAAAGGTGATCGATGTAAGTCATATCGGATGCCGTGAGGATCTGTATACGCCGTCATCGGTTGAGCTTAAGAATGAGCTTGTGTCGGCGTTCCTTACCGAAAAGGCAGAGAGGGGAGATAATATATGAAAAAACATCTTCCTGCCGTACTGACGGGAATAGGACTGCTTATATTATGGCAGATAATCGCGATGTGCATAAACGCGGCTTACATTCTGCCGTCACCGACACAGATCGCGGTGAAGATATGGGAGCTTCGTGACCCGCTGTTTACGGTGCACACCCCCGCAACAATGCTTGTAACGCTTATCGGACTTTTGATTTCGATAGTTCTCGGTGTGGGACTTGCCATTGTAATGGAGCGCTTTGAGTATGTCGAAAGGGCACTATATCCCGTAATCGTTACAACGCAGACGATACCGGTCACGGCGATAGCTCCGCTTTTTGTATTGTGGCTCGGATACGGCATATGGAGCAAGGTGCTTGTTGCGGTGCTTATAACATTCTTCCCGATAACTATATCTGTACACGACGGACTTAAATCCGCAAAAAGGGAAAATGAGGAGCTGCTCAGGACTATGGGAATGGGCAGTACGGCGATATTTTTCAAGCTGAAATTTCCTGCCGCATTGCCGTCATTCTTTTCGGCAATAAAAATGGCTATACCGCTCAGCATTCTTGGAGCGGCAATGGGCGAATGGCTCGGTGCGCAGAGCGGACTGGGATATTTCAGTAAACGTATGATGACACAGCTTGACGGTGCGGGAGTATTTGCTCCTGTAGTTGTTCTTGCGGTGTGTGCAATGCTGGTTGTAGCTGTTATCAGTGCAATAGAAAGAAAACTTATAACATGGAGAAAGGAAATTTAACATGAAAACCAAAAGATTTGCGGCATTTGCCACAGCGGCGGCTATTATGCTCGGTGTGGCAGGCTGTGCAGGCAACACGACATCATCGACAGAGGAAAGCGGCACGGACGTTTCTTCTGCAACTAGCGAAACCAAGGAGCTTGAAGAGGTTTCGGTCGTACTCGACTGGTACCCTAACGGCTCACACGTTTTTCTGTATGACGCTATAGAAGAGGGCTATTATGCAGAGGAGGGACTTAAGGTAAAGGTTGAGTTTCCCTCAAACACAAACGATGCTATCTCAATGACATCCGCAGGTAAGGCTGATATCGGCTTTTACTATATGCATGATGTTATCCAGGCAAATGCAAACCAGGATATCCCCGTTGTATCTATCGGTGCGGTAGTACAAAATCCCGTAAATGTGCTTATGTCGCTCGGTGACAAGAACATAAAGACTGTAGCTGATTTAAAGGGCAAGAAGATAGGCTACGGCGGATCTGTCCTCAATGAAGCGTTTGTAAAGACGATGCTTAAGAACGCAGGTCTTAAGGAGGACGATGCGGAGCTTATTGATGTGGGATTTGAGCTTATGTCTTCTATGACAACAGGACAGGTTGACGCTACGATCGGCGGATTTGTCAGCCACGAAGTACCCGAGCTTGAAAATCAGGGCTTCACGGTAAACTATATCAAGCCTACAGACAACGGCGTGCCCGATTATACAGAGCTTGTATTCGTAACATCGAAGGACAATGCAGAGAAGAATGCCGACAAGCTGACACGTTTCCTCCGTGCAACAAAGAAGGGCTATGAGCATGTAAAGGCTAATCCCGAAAAGGGCGTTGAAAATCTGCTCAAGAATCAGAATACAGAAAACTTCCCGCTCAACAAGGACGTTGAAACAAAGAGTGTAGCTACTATCCTTTCTCTTGCGGAAAAGGACGGAGCACCGTTCTTATCACAGAACGAGGAAACCTGGACAAACAACATCAAATGGATGCTTGACACAGGAATTATCACAAAGTCGGTTGACGCTAAGGATATGATCGTAAAGCTGGTTGACTGATAACTTGACAAATAAGAAATACAGTGATATACTTGTTTCATAGAAATCATAAGATATTGATGAAATGAAGCGGTGAGAGATATGTGTAAGGCATTAAAATACAATTTCTGTAAGCAGAGGCTAAATAAAAGCACCTCTGTAAGTAATGCACAAAACTCTTGCGTAAAATTCAATATGGTAATAAAGGCACAGTCCGCGATGGGTGGACTGTGCCTTATTGTATTTTAAAAGGAAAGAGGTATGAATTTATGAAAGTGAAAAAGTGGCTGCTGGGGCTTATGACCTTTGCGGCAATGGCTGTGATGTGCGCGGTGTGCGCAGGAGCGGAAAACGAGCATACAGCTTATATCATGTATGCTGATTACGACTGGTTTCCAAGCATTATGGACTATTCCGGATATTACGAAGACTCATATGGAGATGTCACTACATGGAACTCGAAAACGTGTGATGTTTCAAAAAGTGGAACGTACACGGTTTCTATATCTGATATCAAAGCAACGATTATTGACGAAGAAACCGGAGAAGACTTGCTGGAACCTGTAACGGGAGAAGGTGCGGTTGTATTTCGTGTTGACATCGATGATCTCAGTGCTGATTTTGGCCTGGGTAGCGGAAGCAAAGGTTATGATGAGCTTAAGACAGCAAAAGAGTACATGGATTTTGCAAAGAAAAATGGCGCTGATGTAACTGATGTCAAGATAACGCAGGTCAAAGACGGAAAAACAACTACTGTTCCGGTTGATATGAGTAAAATCCACTTTGGAGATCTTGAAGGCAACGGAAAATTCATAATTGACATATACAACGAATATAGTGATACTAAGAGTGACCCGCCTATAGATACCAATAAAATCAACTTTGATGAAAGCCTTTCGGTTCAGTTTACTATCACTTTGCCAAAGGCGGTTCAAAAACCTGAGCGATCTGAATATGAATATACTGTTCTGGAAGACGGAACTGTTGAAATAACAAGATACAACGGTAATGATACTGATGTTGTTGTGCCGGATAAAATTAACGGAAAGAGTGTTACTAGTATAGGCAATTGTGCTTTCAGATATTGCACAAGCCTTAAAAGTATAACGATAC
>ERZ826146.391-NODE-391-length-52660-cov-7.806254_pt1 | contig 52660 bp, 51 predicted proteins | sample MGYA00519857_ERZ826146 | MGnify/ENA primary metagenome ERZ826146 (study PRJEB31778, sample SAMEA3449222) | human gut metagenome | biome: human gut; feature: human-associated habitat; material: faeces | place: United Kingdom | collected 2010/2012 ...
CCATGGACGGCAGCAAAAGTCTTAGCACCCCATGGACGGGGTGTTTAAGACGTACACGTCACTCCATCGTAGCCTGACTCAGACAGACTTAGATTTTCTTATTTTCGTACAGCGGAACAAAATAGACTCGGCTTTGTGCAAGTTGCCAATCAAAAAATTTTTAGGAAACCGCTTTTTGATACTTTTTCATATCCGGTATCTAAACCGTCCATCTCCAATCCCTTGAAAATGAACGGTTTTATATTCCATTACATTTTACACCATCATATACGCCAGTACCACACTTGCCACCGTACCGCCTAAAGTTGCCAGCAACGCACCTGCCAGTGTCCAGCGGCTTTTACTGACCTTGACCGCCATAAAATAGACAGACATCGTATAGAAGATCGTTTCCGTACTGCTCATCATTAAAGATGTCATCGTGCCAATCAGTGAATCTGTCCCATATTCTTTAAAAATATCCAGTACCAGTCCGGTTGCCGCGGAGGAGGAAAACATCTTTACGACCGTGACCGGAACCAGTTCCGAAGGAAATCCTACCAGCTCCGTCAACGGTGCGATCAGTTTTGAAATAAAATCCAAAAATCCTGACGCACGAAGAATTCCCACTCCGATCATCAGACCTATCAAAGTCGGCATGATCTGAATGACCGTGTGAAAACCGTCTTTTGCTCCGTCAATAAAATCGTCATAGACATTCTGCTTTGCCATCAGTCCGTAACCTACAATGGAAAATATTAAAAGCGGGATAATGGCATCCGATAAAAACAGTAAGATTTTCATACCTTCTTCACCCTTTCCATCACCCATGCAAAAATAACTCCAACTGCAGTCGACACCGTGGTTGCTAAAATTGCCGCTCCCACAATTCTTGTGGGGTTTGTGGAACCATACTGCGTCCGATAGGCAATAATGTTGATCGGGATCAGTTGAAGCGAGGAAATATTGACAATTAAAAATGTACACATTTCTGTATTAGCGATGCCTTTTGGCACTCCTCTTTTGCCAAGCACCGGACTTTTTCTTCTTTCATCCTCTAATTTTTCAAGCTCCTCCATCGCCTTGATCCCGGCAGGTGTTGCCGCCCAGCCAAGTCCAAAAAAGTTTGCGATCATGTTTGTGGAAATATATTCTCTTGCTTTATGATCTTTTGGGATAGAAGGAAACAAAAAGGTTAAAAGCGGCTCTAATTTTTTAGAAGCCCCCTCTATCAGTCCTGCCCGCTCCGCAATCTTCATCAGCCCCACCCAGAAGGACATGACTCCGATCATCGTAATGCAAAGCATTACCGCTTCTTTTGCCGAATCCAGCGCCGCTTCCGTGACACTTGGCAGATTTCCGGTAAAAGCTGCAAAAATCGTTCCTATGATGATCATAAAGCCCCATAGGTAATTTAACATGGATTTTTCCTCTTGCTTTTTTTCTATTCTATGCATACTTTTGCATTCGATGAAGATTCTGAAAAAGAAGAATAAAATATATAATTCTACGATAAGATATGTTAGAATGAGGTAACTTAAATATAAGAACGGATGGACAAAATCATGACATATAGAAAACGTTTTGCTGCTTTGGGAATGAGTCTTGTACTTACGGCTTCTTTTTTTACGGGCTGTAATGTCAAAAAATCTCTTCCTTCCCTGAAATCCGAAGAAAAAGAATCCGAGATCCAGTCAGAGTTCGACACCTATACCGATGAACTGTTTGAAGAGGAGGTCACTCTGAACACGATCGCCCTGCATTATACGCTGGCTGACCCGGCTGCCTATGGGATCAATGATTATGAGATTTCCTTAGGTTCCGTCACGGATGAATCCCTGTCCGAAAGTGTTACCATGTTAGAAAATATGCGTTCTTCGTTAGACGATTTTTCTTATCCTGCTTTACGGGATGATCAGCAGCTTACCTATGATATTTTAGATGATTACTCTAAGTTAGAACTCGATAATGCAAAGCTCTATCTCTACAGCGAGGTTCTCCAGCCAAGTACCGGTACCCATACCCAGCTTCCGGTTCTTCTAGCAGAATATACTTTCCGCTGCGAGAAAGATGTCACCGATTACTTAGAACTGCTGTCACTGCTTCCTTCTTATTTTGATGAGATCATTCAGTTTGAAAAATCAAAGGCAAATGCCGGACTTTTTATGTCTAAGCAAAACGCTGACACCGTTATCAGCCAGTGTCAGGATTTTATAGAAAACCCGAAATCCTGCTTTTTGATCGAGACTTTTGATAACCGGATCGAATCTCTGTCCACCTTAAGCACAAGTGCCAAGGAGGAATATCGTTCCCAAAACGAAACCTATGTCTTAAAAAAGATTATCCCGGCTTATAAAAATCTTGCCGCCGCCATAGAAGAACTTAAAGATTCCGGCAGTAACAAAGGCGGTCTTTGCAATTACGAGGACGGAAAAGACTACTATGAATATCTGGTCAGATACTCCACCGGCTCATCCGACAGTATCAAGGACTTACAAAAACAGGTCGAACAAAAACGAAAAGAAGATTTGTTGCAGCTTTCCGAACTGCTGACCAAAAATCCCATTTTGGCAAAGGAGAGCGAATCCTACCAGCTTGATACCAGTGATCCGTCACAGATCCTTGCACAGTTAAAGGAGACGATCAAGAAGGATTTCCCGGAGGCACCGGATGCGAATTTTACGGTAAAGTATGTGGATGAAGCCTTAGAAGATTATCTGTCTCCTGCTTTTTACTTAACTTCTCCGATCGATGACTATAAAGAAAATTCTATTTATATTAATGAAGGGTCTCATTATGAAAAAATGAAGCTCTTTACAACCTTAGCACATGAAGGCTTTCCGGGACATCTGTACCAGAACGTCTTTGCAAATACTTCCGGTCTGCCGTCCGTGCGTCAGCTTTTGAATTACTCCGGCTACACGGAGGGCTGGGCAACCTATGTCGAAATGATTTCCTATCAGTATGCAGGACTTGATAAGGATCTTGCCAAGGTTCTTCAATTAAACCAGTCCATTCTGCTGAGCCTGTATGCAAGCATGGATATGGGAATCCACTATCAGGGCTGGGATGCTTCTGATGTTAAGAATTTCCTCTCTGACTATGGCATCAGCAATGCTTCCGCCGCAAATGACACCTATGAATACATCTTAGGTGAACCGGCAAACTATTTAAAATACTATATCGGGTATCTGAAGTTTTTAGATTTACAGAAATATGCAAAAAAAGCCCTTAGCGAAAATTACACCGACCGGGCATTTCATGAGGCTGTCCTTCGGATCGGACCTGCACCGTTTGATATTATAAAAAAATATTTGTTAGATTATATTCCAAAAAGTGGGAAGTGATTAACCGTCACTTCCCACTTATCCTGTGGATCTGCAACAACCCTCACATGCTTTCAGGAATGCTTTTTAGTTCCCGGATCAGCTCTTCCGGCAATAATCTGTCATCCTTCATTTGATATGACATATTCATGTTTTCATATTTTATTTTTCCCAAGCGATGATATGGGAGTAATTCTATCTTTTCTGCCCCAAAATCCCTTAATTTCTTACACATCCTCTGAATGGTTTCTTTGTCTGCGTTAAAATCAGGAATCAGGGGAATCCGGACTACAACATCTTTTTTGCTGCTTAGAATGTCTGCCAGATTCTCTTCTATGATATCCAGATTGCCACCTGTCCACTGGTAAAACTTCTCTTTGTTCCAGTGTTTATAATCACACATTACATAATCCGTTACTTCTAATACTTCCCGGACTTGTTCCTTTCCTACACATAAACAGGTCTCTATCGCTGTTGTAATGTTATGTGCATGACAGTATTCAAACAGTGTCCTTATAAATTCTGCATGGAGGAGCGGCTCTCCGCCGCTCGCTGTGATACCGCCCCTTCCTTTTCCGTAAAAGACAATATCTCTTTTTACTTCTTCCCATATATCTTCTACGCTCATCTCCCTGCCCATAACAGACAGTGCACCGGAAGGACATATCTGTACACACTTTTTGTCCGTACAATCCATGCATTTTTCATACTCTATTACCTGTTTTTCATTTTCTGTTATGATTGCCTGCATCGTACATGCTGCAACACATTTTCCACAATGGATGCACTTTATGTTTTCACTATATACAAAAGATTCTGTTCTCCACGATTCAGGATTACAGCACCATCTGCAACGCAAAGGACACCCTTTAAAAAATACCGTTGTTCTGATACCCGGTCCGTCATGTATGGAATTTCTCTGAATATTAAATACATTTGCTCTCATCGTTTCATCCATTTTCTTTCCCCTGTAAAATATTTACAAATCCATTTGTGTTCGCGCAATAATATCTTCCTGTAATTCCTGATTCAAAGAGGTAAATAATGCATTATAGCCTGCTACCCTTACCATTAAATCCTGATAATTTTCCGGATGCTTCTGTGCATCCCTTAAGGTTTCATTAGAAACTACATTATACTGGGAGTGCCAGCAATGAAGATTTCCTGCCGCCTTTAAAATCTGTATGAATTTATCCTCGTCCTCTTCTGTCTTAAGTGTACTTGGATTGATTCGTACATTTAACAGTTGTCCTCCCGTGAAAAGTTCTGTATTGAGCGTTCCCACTGACTGGAACATTGCCGTTAAACCTTTTTTCATCGTTCCCGTAGATGGAGATATTCCATCTGCTGTCGGCATTCCCTTTTTTCTTCCGTCTGCGGAGGCTCCAACGATTGCACCGGAAGGAATATTGGCAGTTATGGTTACGGTGGAACTGGTATAGCAGCATCCTATCGGCCCTTTTCCCTCACGAAGGGTCTTATAATGATATATCTGATTTACATAATAGTTTGCCAGCTCATTTGTCAGCTTATCTACCTCTTTTTCATCGTTTCCGTATTTCTCTGTCCGCTCTAACAGATATTTCCTAATGACTTTGCCTTTTTCTCCCGCAAAGTCCGTATCTAAGGCTTCTTTCAGTTCTGCTGCCGTCATTCTCTTTTCATCAAAAACATTTTTCTTAATGGCATAGACTGCATTTCCCACATTTGGGATTCCAACCAGAGTGCCACTAACCATATCATAAATGGTACCGCCTTCCTTGATGGCCTTTCCTCTTCCTAAACAATCCTGTACCAGTAAAGAACAAAATGCATCCGGTGTCATCTGGGTCATTGCCAGTTCATTGACATTATCTGCAATGACATGCAAGCGCATATAATACTCTATCGCTCTCTTATAAGCCTGCTTCAGCTCTTCAATGGAGGTATATTCTTCTAATGGCTTCATATCGTTAAATACCTGCTTTTGGGATTTTGGGTCTTTTCCTCCATTTAAAACTATTTCAAGAATCTTTAAGAGATTAATCTTGCTCTTTCCGTTTGCACGATATCCCCATTTTCCCGGAACCTGAACCTCTGTACAACCCATGGTGGAATAATTCAGTGCATCCTCTTTTGTCACGCCTCTTTTCTCTAATGCGGCAATAATTGTCTGGTCATTTACAAAGGCAGGCATACCCACTCCCTGTTTTACAATTTTGACCGCTCTTTTCAAGAATGCTTCCGATATGTTTTCATGTACTCTGATATATACCGTCGGTTCTGGCAGATGTATTTCGTCTAACATTTCTAAACACAGCCATGACATCTCGTTTACGGCATCGGTTTTATCTGCCTTTTGTCCTCCTAAGCAGATGTTCTGATAGGTAGGAGAGCCCATCTGCGTTAAAGTATTAGACCAGGAACGCAATTTATTGTTGCTGTATATCTTCAGGTAAAAGCAGCCAAGCATTTCTTCTGCTTCTTCCATCGTGATTCTGCCTTCCTTTAAATCCTTTTGTAAGAACGGATTCATGTACTGGTCAAACCGTCCAAAGGAAAGGGAATGTCCATTGGTTTCAATATGCAGAATAACCTGTACAAACCACACACATTGCAATGCCTCAAAAAACGTTTCCGGTGCTCTTTCTAAGAGTGCCTGACATCTTTCGCTGATTCCTAACAGTTCTTCCTTTCTTGCTGCATCTTTACACTGCTCTGCCTGCTCTTCTGCTAAAATACAGTAACGCTTTATGTAATCCAGACATCCGTCTATAATCGCCTTGCAGGCACGGTAAAAGGTCAGCTTTTCTAAATCCTGCGGTTTACTTAAATCCAATTCATCTATATGCTTTTGAATCTTATCTCTCAATCCGGCAAAGCCCAGACGAACTACCATGTCATAATCCGGAACAATATGACCTTCTCCTGTCGAAACATTTCCCTGCCATCCAAGTACACCGGTCACACGGTCATCCAACACTTCCTGCGGCTGCATGGCAATAGCTCTGTCTTTTAATGTTTTTCCTTCCCACCACGGAAGAATTTCTCTTAATACTTTTTTATTTTCCTCCGTAATAGTGAATTTGTCACTGCTTCTTTTTTCTAAATCATCTAATTCATCCAAAATATATGCAAATGCATATTCCGGGAAGAGCGGTGCTGCCCGGTTTGAACTTGCCTGATTTCCGGCTAAAAGCTGCTCTTCTTCAATATAGATGGTCATATTTCTTAAAACATCCGCTAATGCCATTGCTCTTTTTTCAATATTTGGATAGGCATCATATTTCTTATAGGCTTCCGTTACAATCTTTGCTCTCTCGATACAGATTTTGGGAGTTGTGTTCAAAAGTTTATCGCGAAGCTTAAAAAAACGCTCTCTCATATCCTTTTCTCCTCCTACTATTTTTTCCTGACCTGATTAGGCTTTTATCCATTTTTTAGAACGTTCTACAGCATCTTTCCAATACTCGTAATGTTCTTTCATCTTCTCTTTTTTGATTTCCGGTTTAAATTCGGATTCTATTTTTACCAATCCTTTCACGTCTTCTGAGGAAATCAGGTTTGCATATAATGCCACCATATAGGCTGCCCCTAAGGCTGTTGCTTCTAAGGATTCCGGACGCATAATTTCAGCATCACAGTAATCTGCAAGTGTCTGTGCCAGCAGATTATTCTTTGAAGCACCACCATCAATCTTAATCTCTTTAATTTTAACGCCATTCTCTTCTACAATATTCAAAATATCTTTGATGGAAAATGCAATTGCTTCTAAGGTTGCTCTTGCAATATGTGCGTCTGTCGTACCTCTGGTGATTCCAATCATCATTCCTCTTGCGAACGGGTCCTGATGAGGTGCCATCAATCCGCTTAATGCCGGAATGAAGTATACACCGTTTGTATCCGGAACACTGGATGCCAATTTTTCTATATCTTTTGCACTCTCTATAATTTTTAATCCATCACGAAGCCACTGTATTGCAGAACCGGTAACCGGGACAAGTCCCTCAACTGCATATGTACACTTTCCGTCTAAGTTCCATGCAATTATAGTATCTACTCCACCCGGTGATGTCTGGAATTTTGAACCAACGTTAATATTTAAGACGCTGCCGGTACCATTGGTACATTTTACGGTTCCTGCATCAATACATGCCTCTGCAAATAATGCGGACTGCTGGTCTGCAATCACTCCACGGATTGGAATAGAACCTCCAAAAATAGTAGTTTCTCCATAATCGGAGGATTCTGACTGGATGCTCGGGAATACAGATACCGGCACTCCTACATAGTCAAACAATTTCTGATACCACTCCTGCTTTTCAACATCCATACATCCTGTACTAGAAGCATTAGAAAAGCTGGTTGCATGTACTTTTCCACCGGTCAGCTTCCATACTAGCCAGGTATCGATTGTTCCGAAAAGGACATCTCCTTTTTCGATTTTCTCTTTAATTCCAGGAATATTGTCAAGATACCATTTCAGGAAAAGCACATTGGTGTGTGGACCAATTACTTTTCCGGTTGTATTTAAAATCTCTTCAAAAAATGGTGTCGCTTTAATATCCTCACACATTTTTCCCATTCGTGAATCCTGCCATACAAGTGCATGGTGTAACGGCTTTCCTGTATGTTTATCCCAGATTACTGCCGTATTTCTCTGATTTGTAATACCGATACCAATAATATTTTCTGCTGAGATTCCCTTTTTCTCAATTACATTTTTACACATTTTAACACTTAAATCATAAATTTCTTCTGCATCATGCTCTACCATATTCTCTGCCGGAGTATGCTGACAGAATTCTTCATATGACTGCTCTGCAATCTGAAATTTTTTATCAAATAAGATAGCTCTTGTTCCTGTAGTACCCTCATCAATTACTAAAATATAATCTTTTCCCATAGCATGTCCTTTCTGATGCTTTTCATATGCATCTTGTTACCCGTTTTTGTTTTTTCTTCTCTGTTGCTTATGATATTTGTGCACATTTATATCATTTACATGCTTTATTTTATTATGTTTTTGCATTTTTGTCAATATAAAAGGGCATAAAAACATTATTATGCATTTTTATGCCCTTTTTTGCACTTTTACAGCTTATATTATTCGTATTCCGTGTTCTTCTGCATATTTATAATAGATTTCTGGCAGCTCTTCATCTACTATTAAAGTATCAAACTCCGATAAGCCGGCTATTTTTCCCAAAAATGCTTTTCCATACTTTGTTGTATCAGCAATCAGATACTTTTTATGACTGATTTCTAATAACGCCTGCATAACAGGAACTTCCTCAATTGCCGGGTGCGTGACTCCATCGTGAATGGATACGCCCAGAATACCAAGAAATATTTTGCTGGCACGAAATTTTTTAATTGCATCAATTGCAAAATCACCATAAAACATTCCTGACTTCTTTCTGTATTTTCCACCTGGAAGATATACATCTATAAACTGCTTCTCTACCGCTTTCTGTGCAATAATTAAAGATTGTGTAATCAGATTCAGGGATTTCATCTCCGGTAAGTAATCCAAAATCAATTCGGCTGTCACCCCATTATTTAATATAATCGTATCGCCGTCTTTGATTTCCTTTGCAGCCTTCTGTGCAACAATCTGTTTTTTCTCAATATTTATCGTTCTCTTTACATCGGGATTATCCTCTATGGGCCATTGTGACATTTCATTAATGTAATACGCACCACCATATACCATCTTAACTTTTTCATTATCTGCCAGTGCTTTTAAATCTCTTCTTATGGTTGTCGCATCTACATGAAATATATCCACCAAATCTGAAACTTTCACATTTCCTGATTTTCTCAGCATCTCTAATATTTTCTCTCTGCGTTCAATATATAACATTCTCTTCACTCCAACTCTCTATATTCTTTTTCTTTTTTAAATCAATGCCTGATAGACATCCCGTTTTGAAATTCCTCTGTCCTTTGCAACCAGCTTCATAGCTTCTTTATGAGAAACACCTTTTTCTTCATAAACCTGCATATGTTCCTCTAACGTAAGGTTTTCCCACTCTTTTTTCCGTTCTTCCTCTACCTGTTCTTTTGTCTTTCCCTCGAGTACTAAGACATATTCTCCGCGGGGTTCTTTGTCTTTATAGTAGTCCAAGACCTCATGTATTGTCGTTCTATGAGCCTCTTCATATTTTTTGGTCAGCTCCCGGCAAAGTGTGATCTTACGGTTGTCAAGTTCTTTTTCTAACTCCTCTAAGGTCTTTATCAGATGATGAGGTGCTTCGTATATGATGATCGTGCGTGTCTCATCCTTTAGTTCCTCTAACACCCTTTTCCGCTCTTTTTTATCCTTTGGCAAAAATGCTTCAAATGCAAATCTTCTGGTAGACAGCCCCGAAAGCGTCAATGCCGTAATACATGCTGCTGCTCCCGGAAGGGAGGTTACTTCAATTCCCGCTTCATAGGCAATCTTTACTAACTCTTCTCCCGGATCTGAAATTCCCGGTGTTCCGGCATCCGTTATCAACGCTATGTTCGTTCCCGACTGCATCTTTTCCACAAGCTGATGTGCTTTTTCGATCTTATTAAATTCGTGATAACTTGTCATCGGAGTTTTGATGTCGAAGTGGTTTAACAGCTTTATGGAATTGCGTGTATCCTCTGCCGCGATCAGATCCACCTCCTGCAATGTCCGAAGGACACGCAGGGTAATATCTTCTAAGTTTCCGATGGGAGTTGCACATAAATATAATTTTCCTTGCATTCCGGTATTCCTTTCTGTCTGATATCAATACCCATAGATTTCATAGATCTCGTCGGTGTATACCCCCGGCTCCTGATAGACGATCAGTGGTTTTTCTACCGTCATCCGCGGCTTTCCGCCTTTTAATCCCTCGATCAGTACCATGTTCGGTTCTTTATCTGCGTAGGGATAAACAAGCCGCATCCGTTTTGGCTCTATCCTGTATGCACACATTTTACTCAGGATTTCCGCCAACCGGAACGGACGATGCACCATATAGAATCTTCCATGCTCTCTGAGCAGTCTGCTGCCCTCCCTTAAAATGTCCTCCAGATCACAGAGTATCTCATGTCTGGCAATGGTCTTTGCTTCGTTTCCATTCTGCAGTCCATGCTGCCCTATCATATAAGGCGGATTTGTGGTAATGATATCAAAAGAAGATGCTCCAAACAATTCTGAAGCATCTTTGATATCTCCTGTTACGATTTCGATGTCCTTTTCTAATCCATTGAGTACGACACTTCTTCTTGCCATGTCTGCACTCTCTTTTTGGATCTCAAGTCCGGTAAAATGTGCTCCCTTTGTCTTTGCCTTTAGAAGAATCGGAATGATCCCGGTTCCTGTTCCTAAGTCAAGAGCCTTTTCCTGCTGTTTTACGTTTGCAAAACCGCTGAGCAGCACTGCATCCATGCCAAAGCAGAATTTTTCCGGATTCTGTATGATTCGGTAACCGTTTCTCTGTAGATCGTCTATCCGTTCATTCTCTAACAGATTATTTTGTATCATCAATCTTAGACTTTCCTCCGTTGTCCTCTAACGCCTTTAACTTCTTCATTTCTTCCGCGGAAATCTTCGTGTTGTCGCGGCGGCGTTTCGGACGGAATTTCAGCTCGTCCACCTTGTATTCACGGATTTCTTTTTCATCATTGACTTCTACGATCACTTTTACAAGCTGACGCAGAACTGATACGCTCTGTACTTCACCCTTTAAACCTTCAATGGTTGTGACATAATCACCGACATTCGGCAGTCTGGAATTCAGATATTCATATGTTTCTTCTTCGTTTTTCAAGCAGCACATCAATCGTCCACAGACTCCTGATATCTTTGTTGGATTTAAAGACAGGTTCTGCTCTTTTGCCATTTTGATGGATACCGGTATAAATTCTGATAAGTAGGTACTGCAACACAACGGTCTGCCACAGATACCGATTCCTCCAAGAATTTTTGTCTCATCACGCACACCGATCTGCCGTAATTCGATACGGGTACGGAATACCGAAGCTAAATCCTTTACCAGCTCACGGAAATCAATTCTTCCGTCTGCCGTAAAATAAAAAAGCAATTTGTTATTGTCAAAGGTGTACTCTGCTTCCACTAACTTCATTTCCAGTTTGTGTTTTGCGATTTTTTCTAAGCAGATCTGAAAGGCTTCTTTTTCTTTTTCCTTATTCTTCTGCTCCGTGATCTCATCTGCTTCTGTTGCAATGCGGATCACCGGCTTTAACGGTTGTACGACACCGTCCTCTTCCATCTCTCTTGGTGGGATCATGACGGTTCCAAACTCTATTCCACGGGCTGTCTCCACGATGACGTGTGTTCCCGTCTCTATTTCCATTCCTGCCGGATCAAAATAATAGATTTTTCCGGCTTTACGGAATCGGACTCCTACAATTTTTATCATGTTAATTCTCCTTTATCGTCAACAGCAGCAGTTCAATGACCAGATCAAAATTGACGTTGGCATTCAGACGGACTTTTGCTTTCTCTAATGCCTCTAAGATCTGCTCAATTCCCTCATAGGAACTTTTGCTCGCACTCTTTTTGATGTCATAGATCTCATCCCGGAATACCAGATGGTTGACATCTGCTGTTGCTTTATATAATAAGACATCCCGATACCAGATCATCATGATATCAAAATAGTCGTTTATTTCCAGTTTGTATTCACTGATCTGCTTTACTGCCTCCATCATTTCGTAGAGGTCGATCTCTTTTAATCTGCGGATCAGTTGTAATGCCGAGTTTTTAATCTCGTTAAAGGATTCTGAGGATGCTAATTTGATCGCTTTTCCTACATTTCCCTGTGCAAACGCCGTACACACTTCTGCCTGATAATCAGGGATCTGGCAATGCTCCATCAGATAACTTTTGATCTTTTCATTTGGCACTGCTTTTAAATCCAGTGTGATGCAGCGGGAATTTATCGTTGGCAGAAACGAATCTGCATTGGTTGTCAATAAGAGAATGACCACATATGCCGGCGGCTCTTCGATCGTTTTTAACAATGCATTCTGCGCCTGTACATTCATTTTTTCCGCTTCATCGATGATATAGATCTTGTACGGACTTGCATACGGCTTGATATCCACATCGTCCTTTACCTGTCTACGGATATCATCCACGGAAATCGTGTTTGGCTTCTCATGTGTCACATAAATAATATCCGGCTGGTTTTTGCTGATCGCCTGTTTGCAGGAATGACATTCCATACAGCCCTCTGTCCCATGCTTTTCGCATTGAAGTGCCATTGCAAATGCTTCCGATATCATTTTTTTCCCGGAATCATCCGGTCCGTTTAAAATATAGGCATGTGAAACCTTCTGCGATAAGATCGCATTCTGTAAATGTTCAATTATCTGTTCATGTCCTATAATCTCCGCAAATCCTGCCATTGAAATCTCCTTTATGTAGAAATGTCGATCAGAAGTCCCCTGATCTCATCCACTTTATTTAAAATATTGATATGATCTTTCTCATCTTTGACTAACTCTTCCGCTAATTCATCCAAATTCTTATCCACCAGACGGACAATACCATATACCCTGTGTCTGCCGCGCCGGTCTAAAAAATTCTCTCTGGAAAATTTATGGGAACGGTTGACTACCTCATTCATAAATTCCTTGACGAGCGAGCGGTATTTTTTCATATCCCTTACATCCATATGCTCGGAAAGCTTCTTGCCCTGTTTGTCGATCTCTTTCATCAGTCCGTTAAGCTTTTCCTGCAATTCCGACTCTTCGATCTTACTGGTTAAGGTAAACTTAAAATCTCCGTCCACCTTTTCCTTTGGAGCTGTCGCTTCTACCTGAGAAACCGGAGTTGTCTCATTAATCTTCATATCCATACGGTCACCTCATTGTGGATTCTGTCATACAGGATTTCACATAAGAAATGATCTCCTGCTCGGTATGCTCTAAATCATTGTTTACAAATGTCTTTGTGATGCCTGCCTCCTGCAGCTTTTCCGGTGAAAAATCTGCCTCATCCGCCAAAAATCTGCGGCACATCTCCGCATATTTCGGCTCTGCCTGACTTCTCTCCCGCTCTAAAGCTCTTTGCAAACGGACACCATCATCTACTTCTATATATATCGGCACCAGATACGCTTCTCCATAGTATTCTTTTAATTTCCGGTAGGATTCCACCGTTCCGATCATCAGATAATCGCGATGCTCTACATCGGTCTGTTTATCATCCACTGTGAGATATTTCCAGACCCCGTGTACCGTATTATATGCACGCAGCTCAATAATGCGCCCCTGCTTTTCGAACTCTTCTACCTCTTTTTCCGTAATAAAGTGATATTCTCTTCCCTCTTCTTCACCTTCCCGGATTGGGCGTGTGGTATAGGGAACGATGGTAGAAAAATGCAGCTTCTCTGATAATCTTGCATATAACGTATCTTTTCCTGATGAACTTTTCCCCATCAGACAAAATATTCTGCCCATGATCTCTCCCTTGATGCGTTTTTGGCAAAAAGCCAATTATAAATAGTATAATATAATTTTTACGGAATCACAACCTCTATCCGTTCATTTGATGTCCCGGACAATCCGCTGATATGCAGTCCGCTTTCCCGGCATTTTGCGATTCCTTCTAAAAATCCATTCTCGATCCGTTCTCCCGGAAGCAGGAGCGGGATTCCCGGCGGATACAGGCTGACCGTTACCGCACTGATCTTTCCTAATGCACTTTCTAAAGAGATCTCCATTTTTCTCATGTCCTCTGCTTCCCAGACCGGGTAGACCACTTCTTTTTTTCCATACAATTCCTGCATAAAGAGATACGAAACATGTTCGTTTTCATCTTCTATTTTGATAGATTCTTCTACCGCAACATCTTTCCCTGTCTTTTTCATCTGTTCATCGATCGTATGAAGTGCTTCGGAAAGACTGAAAAATCCGTCCTCCGTGTCCATAATGCCGGTCAGTGCCAGTGCATAATAACCGGATGCCATCTCTAACTCCATATCCCAGTCTTTTCTTAATATGTCCATCAGTTCTTTTCCGGTCATATCCGTATCTCCCGTATAAATGAGGATTTTTGTAGGATCAAATGCATATCCCTCTTCTTTTGAAAAATCTTCTTCTGTCAGGACTTTTAAATGCTTTAAGTCTTGCACCTTCCGATAAAAGGTGGTCAGATTCTCTTCTAAGTCTGCAAAATACCGCTCACTCCGGCTCTGTAAGATCCTCACACACCGGTCTATCGATGCCATTAACAGATAGGATGGAGAAGATGTCTGATACACGCTCAGATATTTTCGTATCCTTTCGGGTGCGATCCGTTCACTCATGCGGTGGAGCACGGCTGTCTGCGTCAGTGACGGAAGTGTTTTATGAAAACTCTGGATCACGACATCCGCTCCTTCTGATACTGCAGAAGCCGGAAAACTCTCTGAAAATCCAAGATGTGCTCCGTGTGCCTCGTCTACGATGAGCGGAATGTTCTTCTCATGAACCATTCCTGCGATCGTTCTGACATCCGAAAGCACTCCGTCATAGGTTGGCGAGGTAAGGATAACCGCTTTGATCTCGGGATGCTTTTTCAATGCCTCTTCTACATCTTTTGGATGGATGCTGCCCTGTATCCCTTCTTTTGTTATGGACGGATAGAGATATTCGGTCTTTAACTCTGATAATTCCACGGCATGATAGACGGCTTTATGACAGTTTCTTGCCATCAGTATGGTATCTCCCCTCCTTGTGGCGGCACTGATCGCTGCTAACAGTCCGCAGGTACTTCCGTTTACTAAGAAAAAACTCTCTTTTGCTCCATATAACTCTGCTAACCGTTCCTTGCCTTCTAACAGGATCCCTTCCGGTTCATGCAGATTGTCAAACCCTTCGATCTCCGTGATATCCATGGAATAAGGGTCCATTAATGCATGCTCTTTTCGCTTATGTCCCGGCATATGAAACGGGTATATTTCTTTTTGACGATATCTTTCTAATTTTGCATCTAAGTATTCCTGCTTCATTTTTTCCTCGCAATCATTTGCATTTTGTGATATAGTATTGTCGATTCTAGTCTTTTACAAAGGAGGATTCCTATGGAGAATGCATTAGTAATTCTCTGTGGCGGTGACAGTTCACGCATGGGTTCTGACAAAGCCCTGCTTCCATTTGGCAACTGCTGCATGGTTGAATACCTTGTTCATAAATTTGAGCCATATTTCTCAAAAATATATTTATCCGTAAAGCAGAAGGGCATTTATTCCCATCTGCATTTAAACGTACAGGAGATTTCCGATATTTACCTGAATGCCGGTCCTTTAGCCGGTGTGTTCAGCACTTTGTCCATGATCGATGAAGAACGGGCTTTCTATATTTCCATAGATACGCCTTTTTTCGATCCGAAGCTGGCTGCACATCTCTTAGAAATGAGTGCATCCTACGACATCTGTACGATACAGCGAAAAGAAGACGAGACCGAGCAGATCCTTTCTACGGTTTACTCTAAGTCCTGCATTACCAAATTAGGAAAATGCCTTCTTTTACGCCAGTATTCCATTAAAAATGTTCAGGACAAATGTAAGACGTTGTATGTTCCGCAAGAGGACTTAGACTTTTTTCCGCCTCTTGATGTACAGTTTTTTGAACTCGATACAAGAGCTTCCTATTATCAGGCTTTACAGTATCTGCATAATTTAGAAGGAGATGCCATATTTCGGGAAACTTCCAGTTAATCGGTTAATCCAGATAACGCATTAATTCCGGCATCCAGTCTCCTAAATAGTAATTTCCCTCGGCAAGGGAATCCCAGATCGGACGATAATAAGCGATCATAACTTTCATGACCTCTTCAAAGGAAGGGGTCTTCTTTTTTTCTTTCTTTAAATAGGATTTCCATTTCTTTTTCATGTAAGAACTGCTCTGATATCCTTCAAACATCTCAAAACGCTCTTTTTTCAGTGGAATCTTTTGCTCTTTTGCAAGACTTTCTATCTGCTCCGTGACTTTTCTGCTGCTGTTCATTTCTTTGCTGAGCAGCTCATAGAGAATATAATAACTTCCAATGTCATTGATAAGCTCCATATCCCGCATGATACGGATAAAATGCTCCGCTAATATCCCTTCCATCGGATAATGCAGATATTCCACACTCCGCTCCTCTTCTAAAAACGGATGAAGCTCTTCATGGGAAGGGTCTGACGGCTCCTCTTTTTCCTGCTCTAAGACCAGCTGCACCGGGATCTGAAGTTCTTCGATTTTAGCACTTAAATATACGCAGATGCCTTCGTCCTCTTTTTCTACCCGGTATTTCCACCAAAGCTCTGCTTTTTTCTCATTCTGAAAGATCTTACTCATGCGGTGTATCACATTCCGCACGGTCAGCTCTTCTTCGCTTAAGATCATATACTCTAAACGTGTCGGTGCTTTCCGCCTGTAATACTCTAACGATAATATGCTGTTGTTTTTTAACCGGAAGTTCTCTGCCTCGTCAGATTCACAGACCGCCGTTACGGCTTCTTCTATGACAAATGCCGACAACAGGTTCTCATATGGGATTTTCAGTTCTTCACTCTTTGCCTTTACGGCTGACAGGCTCTTTTTGGACATTACAGCCACACCCCGATCCTATTGCGTACTTTTTCTACCACTCGACGCTCTCTTGCATACATCATGAGTTTTGCGATGTCTTTTTCTTCATCTTTGATGAATGCAAGCAGTCCCTTTTTCAGACTGTCTGCATCTAACTTGTCCTCATATTTCAGACAGTCGCAGATCAGACGCTCTTTTTCGTATATCTTTATCTTCTGTCCGTTCATATCGAAGGTTTCGACACCCATCTCTAAGACTTTCGTTTCCGTATAGTATGGATGTACGATCGGATAATCCATCTTAAATCTGGATTTTGAAGTGTTCTTATCCACCGCAATACTCCATATGTAAGGACGTTCTTTGAGATATCCCTGATAATAAAGACCGCTCTCCATACACAGCACTCCATCCGGGAACAGCACCGGTATAATCTCTTCTTCGGATTTCTTACGATAACCTAAGGAATAGTACCCGCTCTTGATCCTTTCTAACTTTCCTTCTTCTACAAATCGCTGGAGTACCCGATAGTCCAGACCTAAGGTATACAGCTCTGACGTTTTCGCTACCCCGCCCTTTTCTTCGATCAGCTTACGGATTGCTTCTAGCTGCTGCTCTTTCTTCTCTTGTCTGGATAATCGTTCTTTCTTCTCTTCTGCCATTTTTTTCCGCTCCATAGATGTACTTTTGGTATTTTTATATACTTATTATATGCTCTTGGAAAATCCCTGTCAAACCTATAAAAGCGAAAAATCCTTGTAAAACAGGGTTGTTGTTCCGGGTGATTTTTTCTATAATATTCTTATATGCTTTTGGCACATGATTGAGAAATCTATGACTATAATAAAAAGGAAAGGGGATTTACCATGGACCATCAAACCATGCATTCTACACTTCGCAAGAATCCGTCACGACAGACCTGCGAAACCATTATCAAGCGGATTCTGATGACGGAGGTTTTAGAAAAAGGAACAAACCGACACTTTAAGCAGGCTTCTGATTTCATGTCTTACTTTGAATCTCTTTATCCTGCCTCCGACAGTCTTGCCAAACAGGTGCAGCGGGCTGTCAAATCCATGAATATGCCAAAGGACTCTAACGGCTATTTTATCATCAATAAGTCCAGAGAACAGTTAGAACAGGAAGAGGATCTGCGTTATCTGTTTCAAAAGGCTTCCGCTTCTGTCGAGCCGTTAGAAGAATATGAGACTGTATTTTTAAGAGCAGATGCTAAGTTAGCTTCCTATCTGATGGATACGATCGAAGGTTCCATTACCTTTCAGGATAAATACATTACGATGGTAAAGACTTCTAATGGGATCCTGTTCTATACTTTAAATAAACCTGTTTTGGTAACTCTTTTAAATAGTCTGATAGAACTTTAAGTTAGATATCTTAATATGAATTATTTATACATTATCTGACATTTTATTTGTTATTTCGATATGTCTATAAATAACAAAAAGGACAATTTCTTCAACTTAAAATTGTCCTTTTCTATGTTACTTGTCTTCGATTTAAGTCTTATTCTACTTTCTGCGCCATTTCTTTTTCGAATTTCGGATGATGGTATAACGTGGGTCCGGTTTATTTCGCTTTCTGTCCACTTTCGTCTTTATCACAAAGGAGTTATCGGAAACATATCGTCCGATCAGTGCTAATGCTGCACAGACTAATACGATGATCACTAACATCACAATGGTATTTCCTTTGACGTATGCTGTCTTTTCTCCCTTTTTGCCTGCTTCTTTTGTATTGTCAAATGGGAACTTCTCCGGCTCTGCTTTTGTGACCATGATATCGGCTCCACCCACAGCATGTCCTGCATAGGTGTATTCCAGACGGCCGGCACTGTTCTTTGATTCACCTTTTTCTTTCACTTCTACTTTCGCATCTTCAAAAGAAGCGGTCTTTGGAAGGATGATCCCTCCGTTTTTATCCAAGCCTGCAAAGGACTGATCCGTATTCAGGATTCCCGTATCCTGTATCTTGTCCTTGGTATATGCTTTTTCATTATCTTTGACACTGAATATCTGGAAATTGTCAAAACAGTAATTGAACAGATTTACCGTGTCTTCAAAATGTGCCGGTGCCTGTGCATTCATAACGACACAGACTAGGGACATTCCGTCACGCTCTGCATAAGTGACCAGTGTACTGTTTGCCGCTACGGTATATCCGGTCTTTCCTCCGGTACATCCATCATAGATATATTTTGCCGTACGGAACGGATAGAGCATATTGTGGTGATTATGCAGTGTGGTTTCGTCTTCATGCTTATTGGTCGGAGGAATGACATAGACCTTCGTACCTGTAATCTTACGAAATTCCTCATTCTCATATGCGGCACGAGCGATCAAGAGCATGTCTCTCGTTGAGGTATAGTGCTGCTCGTCCGGAAGACCGTTCGTGTTATTAAAATGCGTATTCGTACATCCTAATTCTTTTGCCTTTTCATTCATCATATCGACAAACTTGCTGACATCACCACCGCCGATATGCTCTGCAACGGCATAGGCACATTCATTTGCAGATTCGAGCATGACTCCGTAAAGACACTGCTCTAAGGTCATCTGCTCCTCTAAATCTCTTGAAATATGGGAGGTGTCTCCCTCATTTTTGTATACCGCATCCGCTGAAAAAGTAACGATATCGTCCATCTTTCCTTTTTCAATGGCGATCAGCGTTGTCATGATCTTCGTAATACTTGCCGGGTAATGAACCTCGTCTACATTCTTTTCATATAATACAGCTCCCGTGTTCATCTCCATCACCATCACACACGGAGATGCCGTTTCCGGTGCCTGCGGCCAGTATTCAGATGCCTGTACCGGGATCATGCTGCCTGTAAATATTGCCGTTATGCTTAAAAAGAGTGCTATGCCCTTTTTCCATCTGTTTTTCTTCATTCTTTCTTCTCCATATTATCATTCCCTGATATTTCTATCTTCTATTTTTAAAATTGCTCACTATTTAATAGTATAATCTCCCTGTCCTCTTGGTGCAACTTATTTTTTATAAACTCTTTTTTTTCCTGTCCTTTTCATGTAAAATATGTATTGCAAAATGATTTTATAGGAGTGACATTATGAGACTTAGGAATATTCCGGGCGCAGATGAAGCAATCGCTGACAGCCCGCATTGTATACAGGAACCGATGGCAGAAAAAGGGCGCTGGCATCTGATATTTGGAAATGAGAATCCGATCCACATTGAGATCGGCATGGGAAAGGGGCAGTTCATCATGAAGCTTGCAAAAGAACACCCGGATATCAATTACATCGGAATTGAGCGTTATTCTTCCGTACTGCTCCGTGCTTTACAGAAAATGGAGATAGAGCCTCTGCCAAATATCCGCTTTTTGTGCATGGACGCTTCTATCATTACGGAAGTCTTTGATAAAGAAGAGGTCGCTAAGATCTATCTGAATTTTTCCGACCCATGGCCAAAAGAACGCCATGCAAAACGCCGTCTTACCAGCCGGCAGTTCTTTGAACGCTATGATAAGATTTTAGCAGGAAACGGTGTGGTGGAATTTAAAACGGACAATGATGATCTGTTTGCTTTCTCTATGGAGGAAGTAGCAGAAGCCGGATGGACGCTTGATGCGCATACGTTTGATCTGCACCACGACCCGGTCTTAAACGAAGGAAATGTAATGACTGAATACGAAGAAAAATTTTCTTCTCTCGGACACCCGATCCATAAATTAATTGCAAGGAGGTCTTTTTCTTGAAAAAATATTCTACCGTCATCTTTGACTTAGATGGAACACTTTTAAATACGATCGAGGATTTAACGAATGCCCTGAATCATACGTTGCAGGAATTTAATATGCCGACCAGAACGCTTCCTGAAGTCCAGAGCTTTGTCGGCAACGGACTGCGGCTTCTTTTGATCCGTGCAATCCCACAGGGCGAGGATAACCCACAGTTTGAAGAAGTATTTGCCGCTTTTAAAACCTACTATACTGACCACTGTAAAGAAGCAACTGCTCCGTATCCGGGCATTATGGAGCTTTTAAAGACTTTACAGGAACATGAGATCCCTATGGCGATCGTTTCTAATAAAAATGATGCAGCAGTCAAACGTCTTGCAGCAGATTTTTTTGAAGGGATCATTTCTGTGGCGATCGGTGAAAGAACCGGCGTAAGAAAGAAACCTGCACCGGACACCGTCTTTACTGCCTTAGAGGAGTTAGGCGAACACGCTGACTCTGCCGTTTATGTAGGGGATTCTGAAGTAGATTTACAGACTGCTGCAAATTCCGGCATGGACTGCATCAGTGTTGCATGGGGATTTAAGGGACGTGCCTTTTTAGAAAAAGAAGGGGCATCCCACATTGTGGACACCCCGGAGGAAATCTTAGGCTTCCTTATTTAAGATTTCTTCCATCTCACGAAGAGATGCTCTCATATTTCTCATTCGTTTCTGGATAAAAGATTTGTGATAAGTATAAAAGAGTATTTTGTTAAAGATATCCATTTTTTATTTTATCTTATGCAGAATACTCTTATCTGCTCTTTGAAAATTCGATCTCTATCTTTGTTCCTTTGCCTTTTTCACTGGTCAGCTCCATATGAGCACCGTGCTGCTGGATAATATGTTTTACAATGGCAAGTCCGAGTCCGGTTCCTCCGGTGGATTTCGAGCGGCTCTTATCTACCCGGTAAAATCTTTCAAAAATCCTCTCCTGATGCTCTTTGGAAATTCCGATACCATTGTCCTCGACACAAAGATAGATTTTTCCCTTTACCGGTTTTACCGTAACATCTACTTTTCCACCTTCGTTATTATAACGGATCGCATTGTCACAAAGATTATAGACGACCTCTTCAAGCATTTCTTTGTTGCCTTCTAAGTAAGCATTTGTTCCATGTATCGAAATAGTAATACCATGATTCTCGGCTGAAAATTTCAGCATATTCACACAATCCTCAGCTATTTTATATAAGTCGATCGCTTCATAGATCACCTTCTGTTCGGAGGTGTCTAACTGCGACAGACGGATCGTATCATTGATCAGGGTCAGCAGACGTTTTGCGCTCTTATGAATTTCTCCCGCAAAACGGATGGTTTCCTCTTCATTCGTCATTCCATTCTGTATTAACTCCGAATAGCCGGAAATAGCTGTCAGCGGTGTCTTTAATTCATGCGAGACATTTGCCGTAAATTCCTGTCGCATCTTTGCATTCATTAAAATATTTTTATGCTGCTCCTGTATCGTATTGATAAACGGCATCAGTTCTTTATAGGTTGTGATGTCCTCTAAGTGATCCAGATTCTCTGACATCTGCTCGATCGGCAACAACAGGCTCTTTGTCAGAACATCTGACAGCATCTTACTGATCGCAAGAATCACAAAGATCAGGATCAGGATTGCCGGAGTCACTTTGATAAAGACACTCCAGATACTTCTTGACTCCTTTGCAACACGAAGAATATTTCCATCGTCTAAACGGACTGCATAATAAAACGTATTCTTATCTAAAGTATCCGACGTACGGATTGCTTTTCCATTTCCATGCTTTAATGCCTGGCGGACCTCCTGCCGGTTTGCATGGTTCTCCATTTTTTTTGCATCCGCAAAACTGTCGTAAAAGACTTTTCCGTCTTTTTTTATCATTGTGATCCTGAGGTCATCCACATCGGGATCGTATTCTCCCTGCAGGATCTGATCATATGACTGTGTCTCTTTGATGACATCTGCATAGGTCTTTAACTCGTCTACAACTTCACTCTTAAATAATTCATAAAAAATAACGGTAGATAAACAGAATGTTAACAGAATACCTACCGCCGAAATAAACATAAATTGAAGATTTATCTTTTTTTTCATCTTATATCACTACTCCAATCGATAGCCTACGTTACGCACGGTCTTGATCCGTTTTCCACTTTCGCCTAACTTCTGGCGGAGTGTCTTAATGTGCATGTCAAGGGTTCTCGATTCTCCTTCAAAGTCCACACCCCAGACGCGTTCCATGATCACGTCGCGGGAAAGAACAATGCCAACATTTTGGAGCAATAATTTCAAAAGTTCAAATTCCTTATAAGTAAGCTCACAGGGCTGCCCCTGCACGCTTACTTTATGTTTCTCATTATCAATCGTGATCTCACCTAAGGACAAAACTTTAGATTCGTACATATTCATGCTTCTGCGAAGAAGCGCTTTTACTCTGGAAATCAGCTCCATGACTCCAAATGGCTTTGTCAGATAATCGTCTGCTCCTGAATCCAGCCCCTTTACCTTATCAATTTCCGTGGTTTTAGCTGTTACCATAATGATCGGAACCTTTCTGGTTTCCGGATTCTTTCTGAGCTTTCTTAAAATCTCAAGCCCATCCTCATCCGGAAGCATGATATCTAAAAGAATCAAGTCCGGTGTCTTATCGGAAAGTTTATGGTAAAAATCTTTTGCACACTCAAAATCCATTACCGTATAACCACTGTTTTTTAAAGAAAATGTCTCAATTTCCCGAATATTCACATCATCTTCTACAATGTAAATCAAAGCCATTTCATCACCTGCTTTTTATTTGTCAGCTTTACCTATCTGATATTTATTATAATACATCTGATATAAGTTCTGGAAGTCTTTATTATCCTTCTGTTTTACTTCATTCAGATATTCGTGTGTTTCAAATCCATCTTCTTCTACCTGGATCAGGCAGACTGCAATGTTCGAGCAGTGATCTGCCACACGCTCATAGTTTGTCAGAATGTCTGACAGGGAAAGTCCGAGTTCAATCGTACATTTTCCTTTACGAAGACGTTTTACATGATGGTTCTTGATCTTTACATTCAGGTCATCAATAACTTCTTCTAACGGCTCTACTCTTTCGGCAAGTGCCATGCTTCCTGACTTATATGCTTCTACGGATAAATCCATGATCTCTTTTACTGCTTCGCCGTAGGTCACTAACTCGCCTTTTGCTTTTTCTGAGAAAGTCTCCTCTTTTGCCTGCATTTCCATTGCAGTTTCGGCTAAGTTCAAAGCGTGGTCACTGATCCGCTCAAAATCTCCCATACAGTGGAAAAGATTTGATACGGTATGATTATCCTCATCAGACAGAGGTTTTCCACTTAACTTCATCAGATATGTTCCAAGCTCATCTTCATAGTGATCGATCATATCCTCTAAACGGAACACATCTTTGACTTTTTTCTGGTCATAATCGGTAATCGAATCAATCGCATACTCTAAGGAACGCTGTGCTAATTTTGCCATTTCGATTCCAACATTCTTACACTGGGCAACAGCAAATGCCGGCTTCTCTAAGAAACGTGTATCGAGAAGTTTTGTTGCATCCGGGATTTCCTCCACTTTTTCGTCTTCGGTCTCCGGAATCGTAAGTGTTGCCAGTTTTACTAATACCTTTCCAAATGGAAGCAGTACCAGTGTTGCCGCAATATTGAATGTACTGTGGATCACCGCAATACCCATTGGGGTTGCCGCATCGTTTAAGAAATCAAAATGTACAAACGAGTTGATCGCATAGAATGCCACCATGAACAGTACCGTTCCGATAATATTAAAATAAAGATGTATCAATGCTGCACGTTTTGCATTTTTCTTCGCTCCAATGGAAGAAATCATTGCCGTGACACAGGTTCCGATATTCTGTCCCATGATAATCGGTAATGCGATTCCAAAACTCATCGAACCGGTTGCACAAAGAGCCTGCAAAATACCTACCGATGCAGAAGAACTCTGAATAACTGCCGTTAAAACAAGACCTGCTAACATACCAAGAATCGGATTGGTGAAAATCATCAGGATATTTGTAAATTCCGGCACATCTGCAAGAGGTTTTACTGCTTCACTCATAGTTTCCATACCAAACATCAGGACCGCAAATCCAAGCATAATGGATGCAATGTCTTTTTTCTTGCTGTCCTTTGTCAGCATCATCATAAAGATTCCGATTAATGCTAAAATCGGAGCGAATGAGGACGGTTTTAAAAGCTGTATAAAGAAGTTCTCGCTCTCAATTCCCGTCAGACTCAAAATCCAGGAAGTGATTGTTGTACCAACATTGGCACCCATGATAATTCCCACTGCCTGGGATAATTTCATAATCCCGGAGTTAACAAAACCGACAACCATAACTGTCGTTGCCGAGGATGACTGAATGACTGCCGTTACTCCTGCACCAAGTAATACTGCTTTAATTGGTGTAGATGTCAGTTTTTCCAAGATCTGTTCCAGTTTACCACCGGAAGTCTTTGCAAGACCGTCTCCCATAACATCCATTCCGTACAGGAACAGAGCCAGTCCGCCTACCATTGTCAATAAATCAAAAAAATCCATCTCTTCTCCTCTTAAATTTACATACTTTACTATTTTTTTACACTATCAAAGCCATTGTAGGTGGGGTTTGTAAAAAACAAGGGGTATTTATGTAAAATCTATGTAAATTTTCGAGGTTAGAAGTATTTTCCTTTGCTGTTTTCCTAGCCCGGATGGTTTCCTGTAATGGAGAAGATTACCCATTCTGCAATATTTGTTGCATGATCTCCGATTCTCTCAAGATACTTTGATACCATGAGAAGATCTGCCGCCTGTTCTCCGTTGTCCGGATTCTGATGGATCGCATCAATCAGTTCTGCTTTGATCTGATCAAACAGATCATCGATCACATCATCACTTTCGATGACTTTTTCTGCTTTTTCCAGATCTTTTTCTACATAGGCTTCGATGCTCTTTACTAACATGACCATTGCTTCTTTTGCCATGGTCTGCAGGTGTTCAATGTTTCTGATATAAGGAGTTCCTGCCATTAAGATCGTCATTTCCGAAATATCTGCTGCATGATCTCCGATCCTCTCCATATCTGTGATCATTTTTAAGGCTGCGGATATCTGACGCAGATCCCTTGCCACCGGCTGCTGCTGTAAGAGAAGTTTCAGACAAAGACTTTCGATCTCTCTTTCTTTTTCATCGATCTCTTCATCGAAATCTACAATCTCTTTTGCTTTTTTGGCATCCTGTTTCATCAATGCGGTAATTGCCATCTCGATCGCTTCTTCGATCAGGCTTCCCATATTGATCAATTCATTGTTAAGCTGCTCTAACTGTCTGTCGAATCGGTTTCGCATTATCCAAACCTCCCTGTGATGTAATCTTCTGTTCTTTTATCTTTCGGCATGGAGAATAATTCTTCGGTATCTCCATATTCGATCATGTCTCCTAATAAGAAAAATGCTGTCTTATCAGAAACACGGGTTGCCTGCTGCATATTATGCGTTACCATAATAATTGTATACTTATTTTTCAGATCAATTACTAAATCTTCGATCTTTGATGTGGAGATCGGGTCTAATGCAGAAGTCGGTTCATCCATCAGAATGACCTCCGGTTCTACTGCAAGTGCTCTTGCGATACAGAGTCGCTGCTGCTGTCCTCCCGAAAGACCAAGTGCACTCTTTTTCAGACGATCCTTTAATTCATCCCAGATCGCTGCATTTCTTAAAGACCGCTCCACGATCTCATCTAACACTTTTTTATTACGGATCCCGTGTGTCCGCGGTCCGTATGCAATGTTGTCATAGACACTCATTGGAAACGGATTCGGATTCTGGAATACCATACCTACTCTTTTTCTCAATTTATTGACATCCATGTTTCCGTAAATGTCTTCTCCGTCTAAGGTTACGGAACCTGTAATCTTACATCCTTCTACTAAGTCATTCATACGGTTCAGACATTTTAAAAATGTGGATTTTCCACATCCCGAAGGTCCGATAAAAGCTGTGATCTCGTTTTCAGCCAGATTCATGTTGATATTTTTTAACGCGTGGTAATCGCCATAATACAGATTGAGATCTTTGATTTCAAATTTGTTTCCCATCTGCTCCTCCTATTTTTTCGTAAATTTTTTTGCCACAAAATTAGAAAGCATATTGATCAGAACTACAACGATCAGTAATACGACCGCTGTTGCATATGCCTGATCTGTGTAAAGTCCCTCTTTTGAAAGACTGTACATATGGATTGCAAGTGTTCTTCCCGAACTCATAATACTGGAAGGAATCTCTGCTACGGTACCTGCCGTATAGATCAGCGCTGCTGTTTCACCTACCATACGCCCGATCGCAAGGATGACTCCTGCTAAAATTCCCGGTACTGCTGACGGAAGAACGATTTTAAATATGGTACGCAGTTTTCCTGCTCCAAGTCCAAAACTTCCTTCGCGGAATGAATTCGGAACTGCTAACAATGCTTCCTCCGTTGTCCTCATAATGACCGGAAGCACCATAATGGATAAGGTCAGCGCTCCTGCTAGAAGGGAATAACCGCATTTTAAAGTTGTAACAAAGAATAACATTCCGAACAGTCCATAGACAATAGACGGGATTCCTGTCAGTGTTTCCGCCGTAACGCGAACCACTCCCACCAGTTTGTTTCCTTTTTTTGCATACTCTACTAAATATATCGCTGAAAAAATTCCGATCGGTCCTGCTATACATAAGGAAAGTAAGGTAATGATCAGTGTGTTTATAATTGCAGGAAGCATGGACACATTTTCGGTCGTATACTTGAGTGCAAAAAGGTCTGTGCTTAGGTTTGGGATTCCTTTTACTAAAATGTAGATCAGGATAAAGCCCAGTGCTAAAACCGTCAGTAAAATTGCCAGTTTTGTAAGCAGTGCCAGAAGTAAAGAACCCGGATGCTTACTGTAATTTTTTAATTTCTGTTTTCTTGTAACCCTGTTAATCGGTTCTTTTATTTTCATTTCAACATCCATTAATCAGCCCTCCTTCTTTTTAATACGGAAAATAACAGGTTGATCATCAGAATAAATACGAACAGTACCACACCTGTTGCGATCAATGCTTCTCTGTGAAGGTCTGTAGCATATCCCATCTCGATCACGATATTTCCGGTCAGGGTTCTGATCCCTTTAAATATGCCTTTTGGCATTCTTGCCTGGTTTCCTGCAACCATGATAACAGCCATGGTCTCTCCGATCGCTCTTCCGATTCCAAGTACAATTCCTGCCATGATTCCCGATTTTGCTGCCGGTACAACGGTACAATATACACTTCTTTCATGTGTTGCACCCAGTGCCAGTGCACCTTCGTAATATTTATTCGGTACGGCACGGATCGCTGATTCCGATACTCCGATGATCGTTGGAAGTATCATGATTCCAAGCAGTATGGATGCCGTTAAAATACTGTTTCCGTTTCCTTCAAAGGTATTGCGGATAAACGGTACAAGTACGACCAGTCCGAAAAATCCATATACAACCGACGGGATTCCCGCTAACAGCTCAACACCCGGTTTGATAATTTTGTAAATTCCCTTTGGACAGAACTTCGCAAGATAGATTGCGGACAATACACCGATTGGTACTCCAATGATGATCGCTCCTGCCGTTACATAGATACTTCCAAGGATCATTGGCCAGATTCCGAAAATATTATTTCCCGGTCTCCATCTCTGTCCGAAGATAAAATCGCCAAATCCGATCTTTTTCATTGCCGGTATTCCATTCATGAATAGAAAAATACAGATTAAAACAACCGATATGATGGATATACATGCTGCAATGAGGAATATGATCTCCATCAGTTTTTCTTTTCCTTTATATTTGTTCATATCATTTCTCTCTCTATTTATTTTCAGATACTACGGATACCCGCTTGTCAGCGGGTATTGTGTTCTTTATTTGATTACCTTATTTTAAATGAGGGAAGGAGCCGTAGCTCCTTAACCTTTTTTACAGCTCATCCCAGCTTGTTACATCGCCTAAGTAGATGCTCTTTACCTGGTCGGATGTGATGTCATCTAATGTATTGTTCTTGTTTACGCTGACTGCGATTCCGTCCATTGCGATTGCTGTTGCTTTTAACTCGCTCTCGCTGTCTTTTAAGTCACGGGATGCCATTCCGATATCACAGGTTCCTTCCATTGTTGCTGTCATACCTGTTGTGGAATCACTTTCCTGAACTTCGATCTCTGCATCTTTGTTTACTGCTAAGTATGCTTCTTTTAATTTTTCCATAACCGGTGTTACAGAAGAAGAACCTGCAACTACGATCTTACCTTTTGCTCCGTTGCTCTCGAATTTTCCATCTGATACGGAAATGTATCCGTTGTCTTCGATTACTTTCTGTCCGTCATCACTCATGATGTAGTTGATGAAATCCTGTGCAACATCGCTTACGTTGTCTTTTGTTGCAATGTTGAATGGTCTGGAGATTTTGTAAGAACCATCTTTAATGGTATCTACGCTTGGCTCTACTCCGTCTACCTTTAATGCCTTTGTTGTGTCATCTAAAGAACCTAAGGATGCATAACCGATGGCGTAATCATCTCCGGCTACTGTAGTCATCATAACTGCTGTGCTGTTTGCAATAACAGCCTCCTCTGTAGTCATATCCATCTTTTCACCATCTTTTTCCTGTTCTACTCCAAACAGTTCGATGAATGCTCCTCTTGTTCCGGAACCATCCTCACGGGATACTACGGTAATGTCAGAACTTGTATCAAATCCGTCTGACTTCTTTTCACTTGTTGTCTCTGTCTTTGCAGAATCATCTTTTTTGTTGTCTGCACTGCTGCCGCATCCTGTTAATGCACCGATCGTCATTAATCCGGCAAGTAATAAACACACTGTTTTTTTCATCTTTTTTCCTCCATATTATCTTTTTCATATTATGAAATTTTATATTTCCTTCTCTTTGGAAGGTATGCTTTTATTCTAGGAACTCTATGTAAAATATAAAATCACTCTTATGTAAAATGGGGGTAAAATGTAATTAAAAAAATTACACAGACAAAACTCTATCATTTCGTCTGTGTAATCCTATAATTTTTCTGAAAAAATATTTTGTTTCTTAAACTAGCGGGCTGCACAAAATATGGAATGATTACAATGCGGTTACTTTTTCACTGATCTTCTTGATAATACGGACAACCGTTTCCATTCCTTCTACCGTTACATGCTCCATTGGTCCGTGATAAGCATATCCGCCGGTTCCAAGATTTGGGCAAGGCAGTCCTTTGTGGCTGAGTGTTGCCCCATCGGTTCCGCCACGGATCGGGTCAGGTGTCGGCTCTATTCCGTTTTCACGGATCGCTTCCTTTGCAATTTCAATAATTTCCATATGCTCACGGATAATCTCATTCATATTGCGATAGCTTTCCTGTATTTTCAAGGTAACTGTTTCTTTTCCATATAGATCCTGCATCTCTTTTTCTATTTTTTTCAAATAATCGATTCGATTCAAAAATTTCTGCATATCGTGGTCACGCACAATATAGGAAAGTTCTGCTTTTTCCACATTTCCGGAAATATCGGTCAGATGATAAAATCCCTCTCTGCCCTCTGTATGCTCCGGTGTCTCGTTCTTCGGGATTTTGGACTCTATCTCACAGGCAATGGCTGCTGCATTGACCATAATGTCTTTTGCCTCTCCCGGATGTACGTTCACTCCATGGATCACAAATTCAGCACTTGCCGCGTTGAAATTTTCATAAGCTATTTCGCCCTCATATCCGCCATCTACCGTATATGCAAAATCTGCTTTGAAATAATCCAGATCAAACAGTTCCGCCCCACGTCCGACTTCTTCATCCGGCGTAAATCCTACCCAGATATCTCCGTGAGGGATTCCTTCTTTTTGGATTTCCTCTACTGCCTGCATAATTGCTGCTACTCCTGCCTTATCATCAGAACCCAGCAGCGTTGTTCCATCGGTTGTGATCAGCGTTCTTCCTTTTAAAGAAGCCAGATGTGGAAAATCCTCTACTTTTATATAAGTTCCACTTCCCGGCAATAAAACATCCTCACCATTATAATTTTCGATGATCTGCGGCTTTACATTTTCTCCCGAAAAATCCGGTGCGGTGTCCATATGCGCAATAAATCCCACTGCTTTCTTACATTCCATTCCCGCAGTTGCCGGAAGCAGACCATAGACATAACAATGTTCATCTAATTTTACTTTTTCTAAGTTGAGTTCTTTCAATTCCTGTTCTAATACTTTTGCAAGCTCAAACTGCCGCTTCGTACTTGGGATGTTCTCCTGATCATCTTCAGAGGTTGTCCAATAAGATACATATTTTAAAAATCGTTTTTCTACTGCCATGTTTTGTTTTTGCTCCCTTCTGTTAAAATATGTTTATGATTAATATTATTAATCGTCAATAAGGAATGATCCATCTTGCTACTTAAGCTGTTAGAATATAGGTGGCAATTGAATATCTTCTCCGTTTATTCTATTACTATATCTCTCATCAATATGAAATCTATACTTTTTCGTAAATTAGCAGGCTGCACAAATGAAGTATGGAACGTTTCTTTTTGTGCAATGGAAATGAAACTCAGGAAATCGTGAAGCCCATTGGCGCACACGATTTCTGCTTTCAGAGGTTCATTGGAATGGTCTGCACAAGGAAACGTGGAATATTTCATTTGTGCAGCCCTGCGGAAACATTTACAAAAATATAATTTCAATATCAAACCCTTATTGCATAAAAAAAGCACCATCCCCAATGTTCTTCTAACATCGAAAACAGTACTTTCAAAATGGGTCTTCAGGGGTTCGAACCCTGGACACCCTGATTAAGAGTCAGGTGCTCTGCCAACTGAGCTAAAAACCCATGCATTTTTCAACGCAAGAATGATTATACTGTACTTTTTTGAAAAATGCAATACATTTTTTGAAAAAAATTCGGATTTTAGAGCACATTCTTAAGAATTTTCACATTTACACATTGCTAACCAGTTTTTATGAATGGATGCAGATATATAGATTAGATAAGTTTTTTCAAAAACCTCTATAGAGTTTAAAAAAGCAGAGGAGAAACTTCTACTTTAATTTTTTCCATGCTTTTTCAATATGAATATTGGTTTTATCCTGTCCTCTGGTCTTAATCATTTTCTTTCTTATTTTCTTTTCAGCTTTAATCATCTTTTTTTGTTCTTTTTTTTCGGCTTTTGCCATTTTTCTTTGATATTTTTTATATCTTCGTTTTCTCTGTTTTCTCTCTCGTTCTTCTTGTTTAATAAGTTCTTTTTGATATATGATTCGATTTTTGTATAAGTATCTGAAAGTAACAGCGAATATAATAATTAGAACAAAGAGCTCTTGTTCATTTGTCATTTTCATAACTCCTTTTTTCCAATAGTTTAGCATAAGGGAATAAAAATTACAAATTCTAACAAAAATGACACCTCTTTCAAGGTGTCATAATATCATATATAATTAAAAGTCAGTGTTCTTCCAGCTGAGCTAAAAAACCATACATTTTTTAACAGATTTTTTATAAATTTGCGATTAATGCTGCAATTTCATCCGGAGTCATCATTTTGTTTGGATCTGACATATCCGGAATCAGCACTTCTTCTTCCTCTTCTTCAGCTTCCTCTGCCGGTTCTTCTACCTGGATAACCGGTTCTTCTGCTACCGGCTCCTCTATTAATGGTTCCTCAACCAGTGGTTCTTCTATGGTTGGTTCTTCCATCAGTGGTTCCTCTATGATTGACTCTTCTACTATTGGCTCTTCCATCAGTGGTTCTTCCATGATTGGCTCTTCTATGACCGGCTCCTCTATCAATGGCTCCTCTATCATTGGTTCTTCTACGACCGGTTCTTTTATAATTGGTTCTTCCATGACCGGTTCTTCTATAATTGGTTCTTCCATGACCGGTTCTTCTTCCATCGGTTCTTCCGGCTGCGCATTTTCCATAACAGGCTGTACCGGCTGCTGCATAATTACCTGTGGCTGAGAAGATGTAATGGAGTTTACTGCCTGGAGGATCTCATTTCTCATATTCAATTCTAATTCTTTTATGGAAGAACTCAACTCCTGCTGTCTTAAAATCACTTCCTGCAGACGCTGTTCCATATTCTGATTCTGACCGTCTAATAATTTTTCATTATTGTTCTGCAGTGTTCTTTCAAAACTCACGATCTTTTCTAACAATTTATCATTAGAATTCATAAGTGCATCTGCATTTTCTTTACTTCTGTTAATATTGATCTTTGCAAATGCTTTCTGTGCTGTTAATAATTCTTCTGTTGGAAGCTGGAGATTTTTTTCAATATAATCCATTCTCTGAAAGACTTCATCAAATGATTTCTTGATGATCAGATAACTTGCTTTTTCTGACTTCAAAAGACCTTCATGCTCTTCTTTTTCTTCTCTTAACTTCTGATACTGTAGCTGCATTACGCTGTTCATCAGCACATAAGAAAAAATTAAAAATACTAGACCAAATCCTGCTAAGTAAATCGGATTTCCCTTTAAAATAATCATGGTATACAATTCTGCTAAAAATGACAGTACCATAATTAATACGGAAAATGTGATTTTCAGTTGGCTGTTTTCTCTTTTCTGTTCCCCTGAATTCCTTTTGCTCATGTGAAATACCTCCGTGTCATCTAAGTAAAACGCTTTTGGGTGACAAAAGCATTTTTAGAACGTCATTATTAAATATATTATAACGTTTATGACATCGGATGTCGATGGTTTTCTGCAACAATTTCTCCCTATTTTACTTTAACTTCTCTCCATCCTTAAAAGCATTTCCCCAACCACGTTACCGTCTGATGAACACATTTTTTCAGTTGCATTAACTATGGTGTTGTGAAGTTCAATCAACTTTCAGCATCCGATACCCCACGCCAATGTGTGTTTGGATATATTGTGGAGAGTTCGGTTCTTTCTCGATTTTTTTACGAAGTGTTGCCATAAACACACGAAGGGAAGCAATATCATTATCCCAACTACTTCCCCAAATGCTTTGCGTAAGGAAAGTATGGGTCAGAACTTTTCCTATATTTCTTGTCAACAGGCAAAGCAACTTATATTCAATAGGTGTTAAATGCAATTCTTCTTCATTCAAATAAGCACAACCTGCAGCATAATCTACACGAAGTTTTCCGTTTACAAAAACAACCGCTTCGGCAGGGGATACTTTTTGCATCATCGATAACCTTCTTTGCGTGACTCGTAGTCTGGCAAGCAGTTCCTCAACAGAAAATGGCTTTGTTAAATAATCATCTGCGCCAGCATCCAACGCATCAATTTTATCGGTATCTTCACTGCGAGCACTGATTACGATAATTGGCATGTTTGACCAAGTACGGATTTTTTTAATAATCTCAACACCGTCTATATCAGGAAGTCCTAAATCAAGTAAAACAATGTCAGGATTGTGTGAAGATGTTTCTAAAATTGCCGATTGACCATCGGGTGCCGTCAGATATCGGTATTCGTGCGTTTTTAAGGTTGTTGTAATTAAATTTCTGACAGATTTGTCATCTTCTACAACTAATATTAGTGACTTATTCATATACTTTGACCTCCCCTGCCGGTAATGTAAATGTAAATACTGTTCCGTGCGGTAGATTATCTGAAACAGTAAGTTCTCCGCCGTGGGCGTTAATAATGGACTTGCACAAAGATAATCCGAGTCCTAAACTTCGGCGGCTGTCTGCAATTTGATTTGCACCGCTATAGAACATGTCGAATATCCGTGGCTTTATTTCGTCAGCAATTCCGTTTCCGTCATCCGATATAGATACGATTGCTTGTTTTCCCCGCTTTTCTGTCCGAATAACAATATGAGAGTTTTTAGGTGTATATTTGATAGCATTATCAACAATATTGATGATTACCTGAACAATAAGCTTTGCATCCATTTTTGCAAGAAGAAATTCTTCTTTGCTTTCAACGGAAATATGATGTTCTTCACTCTTTCGGTTAATATGATGTAACGCTTCTGTGATCACGTCATCCATCAAATCTTCCGTTATACGGAGATTCAACCGTCCTTCTTCAATCCGGGTTACAGCCAGCAAGTTTTCTACAAGGTTAATCAGCCACATGGAATCATCATAAATATCCATGTACAGCTGCTTTTTTGTATCATTATCAAAGAAATCGCCGTTGGACAAAAGATTGCTGGCATTACCGGAAATGGATGTCAGCGGTGTCCTCAAATCATGTGAAATAGCACGCAGCAGGTTCGCTCGCAACTGTTCATTTTTTGCAAGTATGGCCGCCTCCTGTTTCTCACGGGCATTTTTCTCATTTTCCAAAGCCAGGGCACATTCTCCGAGAATGGATAGTAGAATACTGTTTTCAAATGGATCAAGAGGTATTTCCCCCATCACGATTCCAATAACTCCATATACCATACTGCTGCTGCGAACAGCAAGGTACAGGCATTTTGCATTGGAAAGCGTTCCTGTTGTAGCTCCGGCACGTTTATTGTTTTTCAATACCCAGCCGGCAACGGCCTTTTCATTTTCGGAAATACACGATTCCAAATTTTCTTCAGTTACAGAAAAAATATGCGGCGTATCCAACACTTCTCCATCAGCTAAATAAAAAACGATATCTTTTCCCAAGAGTTTAATGAGCTGATTTGAAGTTGCAGATACAATTTCATTTTTATCTTTTGCCTGTTGCAATAGCTGGTTTGTATCAAATAACACTTTGGTACGGTAAGCAGATTGTGCCGCCTGTTTTGCTTGGTTTTTAATCCGTATAGCAAGAGAACCGGTTAAAAATGCCGCCAAAAACATGATAATAAAGGTAACAGGATAACCCTGATCATACGCCTGCAAGGTAAATTGAGGTTCCGTAAACAGGAAATTAAAGACCAAAACACTTACAATCGAGAAAATTAGGCTGTATATCTGATGTTTCGTGATGACAGCGGTGACAAGAACACCTAAAATAAAAACAGTAATGATATTTGCTTCGTCAAATCCAAATTTCTGGAAAATCATTCCGACTAAACTGGATAAAATCAGAATCGCAGTAGATTTTAATGTATCAGTGACAGAGAATACGATATGGTTCTTTTTCCTGCCCCCTCTTAACTGATACACTGCCGCATTAGAAACCGTATCCGGAATAATATGCACATCCAGGTTAGGGGCATAATCAATCAATTTTTCTGTCAGGGTCGGTTTGCTGAGCAAATGCCGTTTTGTAGCAGAACTACGTCCGATCACAATCTTTGACACACCGGACAAACGAGTAAATTCCGCAATCTGAAACGGAACATCTTCTCCGTAAACTGTTTCTATTTTTGCCCCAAGCTGCTCAGCAAGACGAATATTTGAACGCAGGCGTTTTACATTTTCCTCGCTCATCACCGAAAAATCTGGGGTTTCTACAAATAGAGCCGTAAACTCCCCTTTAAAAGCAGAAGCCATTTTTGCGGCGGTACGGATAATTTTCGCATTGGATGGAGAAGAAGATAGACATACAAGAATATGTTCGCCTGTGTGATAATCTCCATGATTTTTTATGCGGGTATTTTCTGTGAGGATATTCACCCGGTCCGCACATCGCCGCAGTGAAATCTCCCGGAGAGCTGTCAAATTTTCTATTGTAAAAAAATTTTCTACTGCCTGTTTTGCCTGTGTCTGTCTGTATACATTTCCTGTATTCAAACGGTTGATCAAATCCTGTGGTTCAATATCTATTAATTCAACCTGATCTGCATTATCAAAAATAGAATCCGGGATGCGTTCCCGTACAACAATTTCCGTAATGGATGCAACTGTATCACAAAGGCTTTCAATATGCTGAACATTGACAGTCGTATAGACATCAATCCCTGCATTCAAAAGTTCCTTAATGTCCTGATACCGTTTTGCATGACGGCATCCTTCGGCATTCGTATGCGCAAGTTCATCTACAAGGATAAGCTGTGGTTTTCTTTTCAACGCCATGCCAATGTCGAATTCGTCCAGTATCATACCATTATAAAAAACTTCTCTTGTAGGAAGAACTTCTAAGCCATTCAAAAGAGCTGCTGTTTTGGGACATGCGTGGGGTTCTACATAACCGGCTACCACGTCAATTCCCTGCTGTTTTGCCATATGAGCTGCTTCTAACATGGCGTAGGTTTTACCCACACCAGCCGCATATCCGAAAAAGATTTTCAAATGCCCTTTATTCCGGTTTTCTTCATCGGTTTGGATTGACTTTAGCAACTGTTCCGGATTTTGTCTGCTTTCGCCCATACGGTCACCTTCCTGTACAAAAACAATATATAAAAAATTATACCACCTTTTCTTCTTTTTTTCCATTCGGTCATGTAGCCGAAAACAGAAAACGCTTCGAAAAATCATGCAATTTTTCTACAAATACACCCTTCATACAATTAATGTCATTTTGCCATATCACTCTCGCTGGTTTCTCAATCGTGTTGATGGGATGTACCGCAATGTCTATAGAGCCTGGAGTAATGACACTTTGCTTTATTTGAAGGGATAAGGAACAATACTCATCTTTCAAAATATCGTTGGAATTTTCTATGATAAAGCCAAAATCAAGTTTATTATTTCCCAGCCCATTTATTATTTCACTTACAGAACCGTAGAACAGGTTCAGCTCATAGTTTGGGTATTCGCTTGAAAATTGTTCTAATAGATCTGCAATAGAATCTATGATTGCAGGTGTTTCGAATCCAATCCTGAGCTTAGAATCTGAAATAAGTTTTTGGGATTGATTTTCCTCGAGAAATTTATCCAGCTTTTCCATAAGAAAATAACCATAAATAAATGGTACCAATACCACCATAAGTAAAACAAAGTCTTTCATATCACCAACTTCTTTCAAAAATTAAATATGAAAACATTTTTGAATATGTTTCGTCTCCCCAAGAACAAGCATGGTACTGTCCTTTAACAACTGCGTATCGGAACTTATTTTCAAATTCATAATATCATTTGTTTTCAGCGCCATAATATTGACGTTATATTTTTTTCGTATATCCAACTGACCGATTGTTTTTCCTATCCATTCTCCCGGTATAGATATTTCAAAGATTGCATGTTCTTCATCTAGTTCTATGTAATCGAAAATATGATCAGCACTATAACGGATCGCAACCCAATCGGCAAGCTGCCTTTCGGGATAAACAATTTCATCTGCGCCGTTTCGTAAAAGAAATTTTGCATGAACATCACGAGCGGCACGAGACACCACCATTTTTGCACCGAGTTCCTTCAAAAGGGACGTTACTTCCAATGAATTCTGAAAGTTATCTCCGATAGCCACAATACAAACATCAAAATTTCCAACACCAAGCGAACTTAAAAAATCCTCATTAGTCGCATCCCCAATCTGAGCGTTAGTTACAAAGGGAAGTACAGCATCAACTCGGGTATCTTCTTTATCTACCGCCATCACCTGATGGTGCAATTCATCTAATTTTATAGCAATATGTCGTCCGAATCTTCCCAGACCGATAAGTAATATTGATTTCATTTTTTTATTCTCCTTAACCTACTGTAATTTTTTCCTGAGGATATTTTGAACCGTTAGGCTTTTTTTCAGAAATGGTAGCAAAAATCAAGGTCAATCCTCCCACTCTGCCAAAAAACATCAGGCAAATCAAGATTATATGGGAAACAAGCCCCAGCTTAGGAGTTATTCCCAACGATAACCCTACAGTCCCGATTGCCGACGCTGTCTCAAATAGAGCAGTCATAAGTGGAATATCTTCTGTGCTGCTAATTACCATTCCTCCGAGAAGGAATAAAACGATATACATCAAAAAAATCGTAGCTGCATTTCTGATAGTGCCATCCGGAATTTGTCTGCCGAAAAAATGAGTGTGTTCCTTTTTTCTAAATACAGATAATGCCGATGAAACGAGAACTGCAAGAGTTGTCGTTTTCATACCACCTGCAGTGGAACCAGGCGAGCCACCGATGAGCATCAGCATAATGATAAGCATTTGCCCAACTTCACTGAGTAAAGTCAAATCTGCCGTATTGAATCCTGCTGTTCTCGGCGTAACGGATTGAAACAAAGAAACCCATACTCTTTCTGTAAGAGGCATATTTGAAAACTCAAAATAAAAAAAGTAAAGAGCCGGTAAGAATATCAATATTCCTGTTACCATAAAAATCACCTTGCTTTGCATCCGGTATTTTTTAAAATGCCATTTATGATTCTTTATATCCTCCCAGGTAAGGAATCCAATACCTCCTGCAATAATCAGCATCATAATTACAAGATTTACAATCGGCTGTACAGAATAAGAGGTCAACGAGGAAAAAGGGGTTCTTATACCGATTAGATCAAATCCTGCATTGCAAAAAGCAGAAATAGAATGGAACAGTGAATACCATATTCCTTTCCAAAACCCAAAGTCCCTGCAAAAAACAGGGGCTAAAAGAACCGCACCAATGATTTCGATAAGAATAGTAGTCCGAATAATAAATTGCGTTCTCCGCACAATACCACCCACCGTTGGAGCCGAAATTGCCTCTTGCATGGTACTTCGCTGCATCAACCCGATTTTGCGTCCGGAAACAACAGCAATCGCAATAGCAATCGTAATAATTCCCATACCTCCGATTTGAATCAGCAGTAAAATAACTCCTTGGCCAAATAAAGACCAGTAGGTTGCCGTATCATTAATAACCAGTCCCGTCACACAAACCGCAGAAGTTGCGGTAAACAAAGCATCCAAAAAGGAGGTACACTGACCGCTTTTTGTAGCAATCGGCAGCATCAAAAGCAGACTGCCTAAGAGAATCACGGATAAAAACCCTAAACTAATCACTTGAAATGATGTTATATGTCGATGTCTTGATCTGTTTGTCTGTTGCATAACTATATCCCCATAATCTTAATTTCTTTTTTATATTTCCTTTATTCTATCTTTATTTGTATTAAATGGGCGTAAGTAAGTTTGTTTTGAAATTAAGATTGTATAAAGATGAGCAGAAGTCTGAAATCTTTTGCTCATCTTTTGAGAGTGCTAGTTACAGGATACCGTCCAACATCAAATTGAATTTGATGCCATCAATGACAACCTTCCGGAAATCATCGAATTCTACGGACACAACAGCCGCAAGATATCCTGCGACTACTATATTGATGACCGGATGCTGCTGCCGGAAAATGCGAAGGCATAGGACCTATAATGCGTACTATGCCTTATTATATTTCATTTATAACTTATTGTTGAGATAATAATTTCTTCATTTTTTGTATATCCTCATATCCATCTTTCATGATTTTATGATATCTTAATATTTTTTCCTTATCTTTTGTTTCGAGCACAACAAGACTATTTTCTATTTTATATATCATCGCAAGGCGCATTATCCTTAATTCAAACTCAGTTATTTGCCCTATTGAATATGATGTTCTTAATGTATTATCTGGTGATGAACATAATATTTTTGCTTCCTCAAATAAATCATATAACTCTTTTATTTGCTCAGCAAAATTTCCATCTATAAATAACTTCTGCAAAGATATATCCGAATTCCGAAAATCAATGTTTTCTTTAATAGACTTACTGGCTTCCTCTATACTAATAATAATATTTTTTAAACCTACAGGGGTTATCTGTGTTAAATTGCCTTCAAAATCTTCATAATAAATTAGCTGTACATTTACATTATTGATACATCCATTACCTACACGATCATATCCAACATATCTCTTCCATCCCTCTAAGAACATTTTGCATAAATGTAAACAATTAAACATATCTAACTTTGTTTGAGCAATAGCTACCTGTGTTTTTTTCCGTTCTGGAATAAACACTTGAATTATATAAAAAATGTATGCCGCTAAATAGCTAATTCCGATATTATATAAGGTATGATCACTTTCCTCTGACATGTAAAATAGTGTTCTACATATTTCATTATCAAATAATAATGGCCATGATGAGCCTTTAACAATAAAGTATATTGACAATAGTAATATAAGAGATAAAAAAAATAAAGTTCTCTTATAATCAAAGAAAATTTTATTTGTTATAGATTTTACAGTATATTTATTTTCTATTCTCATTTCTGGTTCTCCACACGCCTAAATGATGTTTTGTATATCTTTCAATTATGCTATATTTTACAGATATGTGCTCATTTTATAATCTAAATTCCAATCTCAACTTCAATGCCAGCCCTCTTTTTCCCCAATTTATCTCCGATTATAAATCCAATAATAGAAGAAAAATAATTCACATTTTTTGCCATTGTTTTCTTCCTTCTCTGTTCTGAATTGCCATGCGTATCATCATTTCAAATAACTCGCTGAAATGCTCATCATCTTCTGTTGTCCGTTTCTTTGGTCCTTTTATATGATTCTTTCCGGAAGCTCTCCGGGCTTTCTTATTCAGATGCCGTTCCATAAGCATCCGGTCTATATTGTCATTTGTGTACCATTTCCCTGACTGATGGATTGCATACGCACCTTTTCCAAGTGTCATAGCTGCCACACCATAATCTTGAGATACGACAATATCTCCCTTATGGCAAATGCTGATTAGCTTATAATCGACTGCATCAGCACCGGCTCCAACCACTATCACTTCACTGTAATCTGACTGTAGCACATGGTTCGTATCACAAAGCAGAGTCACCGGAATAGTATATTTTTCTGCAATCTTCTCAACAATGCGGACTACCGGACAGGCATCTGCATCCACATAAATATGCAGATTTCCAATTTTCTTTGCCATTTCTTCCTGATACATTGCATATTCTGTTTTGCTCATACAAACCGGTCCGATTGATGTTTCATATATCTGTCGGTCAGTAATATCTTTTGGTTCCTGTTCCATTAGTCAAATGCTCCTATATCACTATACCATTACAACTGTCAATCTCATGCTGAATCATCTGTGCAGTCCAACCGAAATATACAATCAAATGGCAATGGTTATATAAATATTCCATTTATGTCAGTTCCTTGTATAAATGATAAATTGGATATTCTATAAATGTTTTCTTTGTCTCATCATCAAGCAGTCCAATATAATAATCAGCCAGGCGTTTATTTCCCATCAATATCTGAATACCGGCCTTGCTTTGCTGATTAATATTTGTTTTTAAAATTCCCATTAATTCTGCAATTTCAGAGTCAGAAATCTCTCTCAATCTAATCTCGCATTGAATACGATTTATCACATGAATGTAGTTCTCTGGTTCCTTTTCTTCTAACCACTTACACAGTTCAAGTGCCATTTCCAACAATTCTTTTTTCTTAGATGCATCATATGCTTTAATTATTTCTAATATTGAAAAAACCATACGATTTCTGTGTCCCTGATTATCATACTTCATAAAAGCAGATCTGATTTTCTCAATATTTATATTGGCAGAATATGCATAATCCCTTTTGTTCATAATGCAATATTGGGTAGTTGGATAATCTCCACTTTCATCTAATTTGCAATCTATATCATATTCAAAGAAATCCTTGACATCATATAATCCGTCGCTTCGCTGACAAAAAAACATTAGCAACCGAATGTTAGATATTTCTAATGATACCACCGGAGGAATTTGTCCTTTTTCCTTAAACCCAACACTTTTCTTATGAACGATTGTATTAATAAGCATCTTCACATAATCTTCTTGCTTTTCAGTGAGCTTATCCATATCCAATGGTATGGACACATGCAAAATGTCCAACATTTCTTTTATTAATTCATAGTATTTAAGAGTTACTCTTGCACCCTCGATATCAAAGCTCTCTATCTCCTTTTGGGTAGGGCTAATCGGTAAATCCAACCCATTAACTGTAAGACACTTGGTGTCAAAAACATCAATGATAAAACGAAGATCTTGTAGTCTTTCATCAAGATTTCCTGTAAGCGCATATTTTAGCGTATGCTTATCTCTTTCACAAATATACTTAAAACTTTTACCAAAATAAAATGTTAATGTTTCATCCTTGTGACGCTCTACCTGGACCAAATCATAATACTTACGTCCATTAGAATACACATTAATGGAACGCTCTGTAATTACGGATTCCGCACCTTCCAAATGTTGAACAGGAAAGGAAAGCGTCCCGTCTGGATTCTGAATATGTAAATACAATTCATTGTTTTTTAGATATGAAAAGGGGTCATTTCTGTCATATCCAATGCATGTAAAATGACAATTCATCCTCATGTTGTCTCTGCCCAACAATTTTTCAACTTCCTCTATAGTCCAGTTCTTTCCTGTCTTCAAAATGCTCTGCTTTTGACTCTCTTCAATGAAATTAATAACAATATTCTCGAAATCATTTGGCCTATCGGGTAATTCTTTTAAGTTAATAGATATAGGCTTCTTACTCTGTGCTATTCTCAAATACTGATTGATAAGGAACGGTTGAAGTGCAGCATAATATATTTTTTTATTTTTATCTACGTCGATATGAACTACAAAATATAGCACGCCTCCATCATTACGGTACTTCTCCAAATTTGTAATACTTACTTTGTATTTAGGATTCTTTTTAGAAAACCTCTTAACTGTTTTTCCTTTGACTTGCACAGGAGCACGTCCAATCAAATCATCATTTTTCTTGTATTTATTTTTGTATGCATATATAAATCCATCCCAGATAGGTTCCTTATCTCTCTCATTAATATACTGAGACAGTAGGTCCGTATCCGCTAATTTAATTTTTATTGCAGCTGTTGCCGATGTCTCAATATCACCCATTACAACTCCTTAAATCTTTGCAACCAAATCAATAGTCGTCTTTTTCTTCAATATCTTTCTGCCGTTTTTTCTGCTCCTGTTTCTTCAGTAAAATGTTCCTATATCACAATTCCGTTAATATGATCAATCTCATGCTGAATTATCTGTGCAGTCCATCCAGAATACTTCCCATGCTGCAGTTTGAAATTCTGATCAAAATAATCAACTTCTATTTCTTCATAGCGTTTGCATGGTCTGACTCCTTCCAGCGAAAGACATCCTTCTTCTGTCTGAAATGACCCCAACTTCTTGGTAATCACCGGATTGACCATAGCAAACTGAAATGGTCCTGCTGCCACTACAATGATGGCTTTCTTAACTCCAATCATATTTGCTGCCATTCCAACACATCTATCAAGATTTGTCCGTAGTGTATCAAGCAAATCATTGATTACCTGTTTATCAGCCTCTGTTGCTAGTTCTGATTTTTGTGCCAGAAACAGCGGATCTTTTACTATCTTTTTTATCATATCTGTTCCATATCTTTCATATTTCAATTATCAAGATTCCATTCCGATTGCGGTTCTTCCATCATCAGATCAAATATAGTTTCTTCGATAACTTTTATACAATCGTCTGTATTATGCAGAATATCATTGCCCCAGAAGCGTATTACAGTCCATCCCATAAACAACAGCTTTTTATTAACTTCATCATCCCGTTGGCGGTTTCTTGATATCTTACTAATCCAGAACTCACTGTTATTACTTTTTTCCAGGCGTGGTTTTAATATTTCCCAGTCTTTTCCGTGAAAAAATTCTCCATCACAGAATATTGCAATCTTATATTTTGTCAGAGCAATATCCGGTTTTCCGGGAAGTTCCTTGTAATTTTTTCTGTACCTGTAACCTTTATTCCATAATGCCTTACGGAGCCGGACTTCTATTTTGGTATCATTTGCCCTGATATGCTGCATATTCTTCCGGCGTTGCTCTGGAGTTAATACATCAGCCATAATTATTCCTTCTTTTCAAAGGTATTATCCTTAATATAATTTGCAATAGTTGGATTATCCTTCATTATTCCCAGAAGCATCTGGTGATACTTTACAATTCGATGCTCCATTGAATTAATTCTCCTGGCATCAAAAATCTCCACGTCAGTCTGAGCTGGAAGTATTATGCCAACATTATTAGCATTCATCATCATGCTATATGCGAGCAGTTGCAATCTGTCATTTCTTGAATCACCATTTGTGTAATCTTTATATTTAACATCAAAAACAACCGTCTCTCCACTTTCGCAGTCTGTAAGAACTAAATCAGGTTTAATTGAACCAGATATATACTTCCCTGGATTAACTAATCCCTCTTCTTCAAAGAATACGTCCGTCTTATCGTCGAATTTTTCCAATCTGATACCCGTATCACTCCTACTTCTGTATGATTCAATTCCGTTCTTCTTAAGATATGCACGGACATAAACTTCAAAAAGTTTCTCCATTGATATTGCATATGGTACAATATATCCAGTTGTACTTATCTCGCCATTTGATTCAACTGAAATATCATCCAGAACCATTTTTGCCATTGCCATCACAGGTTTATAATATGTGTAGCATCCGGAAAATTTCAAACCATTACAAGCACTTCCGCTGCACTCAATCTCAGAAATATGCCTAAGTGCATTTGAACAGTATGAAATCATAGTTGCATAATTATTATTATCCTTGCTATAATCACCAAAATAATCAATAATAAATCTTTTTGCTTTTTTTAGTGCAGCTTTTAAAATCTGATTTTCAACAATATCATCCGAAAAACGTAAATACTGACAATAGAACCTGTCATTTCTACCATGCATTGTATTAGACCTTATATTTTTCTCGATAACAATTTTCCCTTTTACTTTGCCTGTAAGGTTTTCTTCTTCTTTAAGCATTCTACCCATAAGAGGTCTTCTGCATAATAATCTAAGTAAGGTAAGAAATACTGTTACAGTAATGATGCTATTTTCTGCCGATATTCCATCATCTACTTTTAAAGGCTTCTCATTTTCAAAGAAATAGAAAATTTCATTTCGATCAATTGCCTCAATATCCTTTTCTTTATGTCTGTTACTAATCGTTTGCGGTGCCATGTACCGATCAAACTCATCGTCATCACGTATATAATTCAGCAATTCCACAACAGTAACATTAAATCTAGGAACAACTTTTATCAAAAGTTCATTTCCTTCAGCATCATACAAAGTCTCGTCATCAACGGATTTTATTCTACAGATTCCAACCAGGTTTGACGAATACAGACTGTTTCTATAATAATGAATTCCAAGATTTACTCTTGATTCACTGTATGTAACATATAGTCTTTCAATGTCCTCTGGTTTGATGTAATCAGTAAATCCATCCATTCTGGTGTTGTCAGTTATAAGGTATATTCGTTTTCCGTCTTTTGGCTCTTGCCATCCATTCATATAACCACTCCCACCTATGATATAAGATCATAAAATATTTTTTCTACAACATCTTTCTGTGATGTCATATTTATCTTTCCAGCAATACAATTTAAGAATCCATTAAATCCATCAGTAGCATCACTAACATCAAAACTGATAATGCCATCCTTGTAATATTCTTTTAAGATAGGTATGATCTGATACTCAAACCGTTTCATCAGCTTATCCTTACTATCAACAAGAAAATAGGTATGTCCTATTTGCACATCTTCTTTTCTGTACTCCGGACTTAGGTAATCTTCTTCAAATATCCTTTCTACATTCTCATAAAGCATGCTTGCCTGTGCATTGAGCTCCGCTTGTGCATCACCATTTTCCACTTTATAGTCTCTGATAACCTTCACATCTGGTAACTGCTCAAAGAAAAGAAATCTACGCCTTATAGCATAATCTATTCCGCCAATTGATTTATCTGCCGTATTCATTGTTCCAATTATATAGAGATTATCCGGCATACTAATCCTATTGTCATTGTTTACAGTGTATGGTGTAGCAACTGGTTCTGTTCTATATTCAAGACCATAAATCAGTTCACCAAATACTGTTGCAAGGTTTGCACGGTTTATTTCATCAATAATCAAGAAAAATTTTGTCTTTTTATGTTTCTTGGCCAGTTCAGCTATATTACCCAAAACTTTATTTACAGTTTCATAAAGTATTGTATCTGATCCAGGCTTAGTTGATACCTTTATTCCCCTTATAAAATCCTCGTACCCATATGATGGATGAAACTGTACTATATCCCAAGCAACTTCAGGTTCTTCTTTTCCTTTAAATAATTTTGCACAATATTTATCCTCATCAGAATAATCAGCAATCTGAAGATCCGCTAATTCCTCATCAGTACAATTATGTGCCATATACTTCAAAAAAGCCTTTGCAGAATATGTTTTAGATGTTCCTGGAGGGCCTTGAAGAATCATCTGCTTGATTCCAAGCATCTCCATTGCATCTTTATATTCCTTATAGATTGAATCATTCATCTCATTATCTACTCCTTCCAATATGATTTCAGAACTATCTTCTGCTGTAATTACATCTCCAGGATTACCCCATAGTACACTAAGCTGTGCTATGCGTTTTCTGACCCGTTCATTCGCTTCTTGATTATATACAGCTTCCTCTTGCTTCCAATCTTTATTTTCCCTACCATCTTTATTTACACTTCTTGGCTCTATTTTCTTGAAATCACTTAAAAATATATCCCATTCTTTTTTTACATAATCAAGCAGTTTTTGCTTATCATTATCTGATGGATTATTTTTTAAGTACAGAGAATAAGCATCTATCAGCGTCTGATAATATTGCCAGACGATTCTAAATAAAACAAGATTTCCACCAAACGATTCTCCCAACCTGTAACCATCTGTATTTTCCCAGCAAGCAGCTTTTACGTAATCCTTCGGATGAAATCCACCTGTAAAATAATATTCCGAATCATCTACAAAAATGGTTCCTCCATTATACAGGCACCTACCATCTGATTTTCCACTTCTGCGAATTTTGTTATGTTGAATATTATTCGCAATCAGCATTGCCAAATAAGTAACTCCACCGACTTCCATCTCACGGTAACATACTTTTTTGTTAAATAAAATTGCGTTTTTTATCTGTTCGTCCGTTAGCAGTTTCTGGTCAATAATTCTACCAACAAGATTTTCTATCGGCACAGAACTGCACTGCTTTGTAGAATCCTCTGTAATGAATCGTTCTACTGTCATCCCGTTTTTATAATCACTGAAACAGCTTTTCCTTGGAGTTTTTGTCTGGACTGTTTTCTTTTTAATGCATGAAGCTTCCAGTAATAGAACAGATTCCTCAGCGGCTCTGTCAAGTATGCCCTCAGAAATATATTGCTTCAAAATAGGAATCAGCTGATACCTAATTTTTAATGAAACATTATCTCCACTGAAATACCCATGACCAAGAACATACCTATTCTGATCGTATGTACTGAGCCTATATTGCATATCCAAATAATTAAATACCAGACTCCGCACCTGATCGTAATAGACAGCATTTTCTGTTTCCGAATCTTCCGTAATATATTCAATATCAGACAATATCTCTCTGACATAAAATTTACTCATAAGATTTCCTGAAATAGCAATTGCCCCTGTCTCTGTTGCATTATATGTGCCAATGACATAAAAATTAGGTGGTATTTCAATAACTGTCCCTGAGTTCAAATTTAGTTTTGCTTCATTTCCTTCTGACCCAATTGCATTTATAGCATCACCTAAAAGCGTCGAAACATCGTTACGCTGTAAGTCATCCATAATCAAGACATACTTTGTACCCTTCTTTGTCTTGTAATCAGCAGCCGCCTTAAAAATTGTTTCAATAAGAATCTTATCCTTATATTCAAAAACCATTTTGCCTGATTCAGTATCAGCATTTATTCCACCAACCACATCCTCGTATGTAACGCTATTGTGGCATGATATAATCTCTACATTGACATCCTGATATGCACTTAACGGGAAACAGCTGTATTCACTTTTTGATAACTGTTCTGAAATTTTTTTGGCAAGGAATGTTTTACCCACTCCAGTGTTACCAGTGAGCAAAACTGCCTTTTTTTGATAAAGTGCCTCAGTCATTTCAGACAGCAATTTTTTAGTCTTCACTGTCATACATCATCACCTTATTCTATTTCATCTAACATTTCACTAAGTGCAAGAGCAACCCGTTTTGCCAGTTGTGGAGGTACTGCATTTCCAATCATTTGATATGCATTTCCTTGTGATCCCACAAAATCAAAGTCATCATCAAAAGATTGTAAACGTGCAGCTTCTCTAACTGTAATAGATCTGCTCTGTTTTGAATCATAATGAATAAACCTATTACCATCTTTATACAAATGTGCAATTATTGTTGTGCTTGGCAAATCCGGTTCCAGTACATGATATCTATGAATCGGAGATTTTGAACCAACTTTTTCTTCATATAATTCACTTATCTTTTTACTATCATACTCACGTCTTCCAGATTCGATATCAAGAGCAAGTGTCCTAAATGTATCCATATCACGCAGATTATGATATCTTGGTTTGTGCCATGTAACATTTGATTCAGGTTCACTATGGGATTTTCTTTTTTTATGATGTTCCTCATCATAAAAGGGATTACACTCAGGTAAATCTCCTATTGCCTCACGAACCGTAATTTTCTTACTTTCTTTAAAACTTGGTAGTATTTCAGAATAAAATCTTCCAAGAATTGATTGCGTATCTTTATATCGTTTTGTATCAATACCAACAATAATCATTCTTTCACGATTCTGTGGTACACCAAAATCACTTGCATTTACCTTAGCAATTCTCAAATCATCAATAATATCATATCCAATATTACTGAAACCCTGTCTAATTAAATCAGTGATTGGTGTGCCATCCGGAGCCGCACTCAAAATACCTGGAACATTCTCAAACACAAACACTTTAGGTCTGTAACGATTTACAACATTCAGATAATGTTCAAACAGATAATTTCTATAATCATCCTTCATCCCATTCTCATCTCTTACTCGCCCCGCTACAGAATATGCCTGGCAAGGTGGTCCTCCAATTATAATATCAATTCCATTTGCCTTATTTACAAAATAGTCAAGGCCTTTTCCTGTCCCAAATTCTGTGTCTTCCCAACCATTGAATAATTCTTCTTCTCTTTGAATATCAAAATGCATTACTCTTTCATCAGCATCTGATACATTCCATTTCGTTTTCAATCGGTTTACAAGTGTATTTACTTGTGGTTTTAACCATTCCACTGCTGCAATATCTGTATATTTACCTGTCTGTAAAAAACCATCTTCAAGTCCTCCACATCCTGCAAATAAATCTATCATTTTGTATTTTGCCATTACTGCCCATTCCTTTTTAAGTATTGTTTTAGCTGATTTGCAACAACTTGTCCTAACATAGGCGGCACTGCATTTCCAACCTGCCTGTATTGTTGCGATTTATTCCCATAAAAAATAAAATCATCTGGAAAACTTTGTAATCTGGCGCTTTCCCTCACTGTCGGAATTCTATTCCATTTATAATGAAAATGCGATCTGTGTCCTGTATTAATTGTGTTAGAAGGTTTTTGGCTGTGGTATCTTGTTAACGCTTCATGATATTTATATATCCTCTGATATTCTTCAGGCAGTGCTTTATAATTTTTACCTTCTGGCACAAGTGAAATCATTTTTTTTGTTTTTTCAATAGGTACACTTCCAACATGGTTGTAAACCTTATAAGAATTCTTTCTCATTTTTTTCTGATAATCTGACTGAGGTTCACTAATATAATCTTGTATTTCTTCACCATATATTATTTCTCCCTCATCAGTCTGCAATGATGGCAAGTCGCATATTGCCTGTTCACATGTCACATAATGTTCCTTATCAACACATGGCTCTGGGAATTCAAATACACTATCCGAATCTCTTAATCCAACAAAAAATACTCTTTTTCTTATCTGTGGAATTCCATAATCAGGTGCATATAATAATTTCGGTGTCATATTATATCCAATTTCTCTAAAATTCTGAATGATTCTTTTTGCCCCTATTCCTCCATTTGTCTGTAACATACCCGGAACATTTTCCAGAACAACAGCTTGAGGTTTCAACCTTTCTGCAAGTTTTACCATTGCAAGATATAATGAATTTCTTTTATCATTCATATTGCGGGGACCAGCAATAGAGAATCCCTGACATGGAGGTCCGCCTACAAGAACATCCAGCTTAATATTTCTATCCTTTAGATAGTTAATTATGACATCAATATTATCATGATTAAATAAATCTAACTTCATTGCTTCGGCTGTTCCATGATTTTCTTTAAATGTCTTTAGTGCAGCTTCGTCAAAATCAACTCCTAATACTACATCATATCCTGCATCATAAAATCCACGTGATAATCCGCCAGCTCCAGAAAATAAATCTACACAAGTAAACTTCTTACTCATTTTTATAATTTCCTCATTTCTTTATCATTTGAGCAGTATGTCTACTCATTCTTTTTGTTTTTTCCGATTATCCATCGGCTTAGGTACATCATCTGGAATTGCCCATACTTCTCCTACCTTAAATGCCCCTTGTATTCTATTTTCAGAACATAATACCTGAACACGTCTTTGTGAAATATTCCATTTTTCAGCCACTTGACTTGCACTTAAATATCCCATACTGCACCTCACTTTACCTAATAATTATATTCCACGGGACGAATAAAAGCAATGTTAATATACATAATATTTGCGAATTAACCATAACAAAAAAACGGCGGTTAATACACTCCCATGTATCAACCGCCACCTATTATGCTTCTGCTATCTTTCAGCATTTCTCGACTTTTCAATATTCCCCGTTCTCTTATCCTGTGATACCTGTTTCGCCAGTTTTATTTTTTCTCTCACAGACGGCTTTTCCAGTTTTTTCTCTGCTGCCTTCCCCTTCAGATACTGTTCCGCTGATTCCAGATACTCTGCCAACGGTCCAGTCTTTTCCTCCGTGATAGGATTGATGTCCACTGCAATTCCTGCAATAGCAAATCCCTCCTCGTGCAGTATATTGAAAAAATCATCTTCCCTGATTTTACCTTTATAGTCCACCACAACATCCAGATCTGAACTGATTTTCTCAATGCCCCGGCATTTGCTACCTGATAAAATCACATTTTCCACTTTTACATCAAGATTATTTTCTATAATCTTTGCCTTCACATAATAAGACACCATCTCCTCGATCTCTCCGGCATTCATTCCGTCCACTGGATGAAAATGTTCCTCTGTCTGCTCCCGGAAATCTTCAATCGCTTTTGCTGAAAGCATATTTTCTTTTTGGTTAAGCTCAGTTCAAAGTTTTCCAATCACGTGATTTAGGTTGGGATTATCATTTTCCATCAGTTCAAAATGCATCTCCTGACAGTCTGATAATGAAGCCAGTTTCTCTATTCTATTGTGATAGGTTCTGTACTGCACTTCATCCAACAATTTTTCTTCTAGCCTGAATGCTTCACTTCCTGTAATTCTATCCCAAATATCATTCTTTTCTGCTCGGATGACAAGACCATATCCGTCATCATGCCTCTGCTGTACCATGTGAATGATATCCTTTTCTCCGTTGATCTTGCATGAGAAATCAAATTCATTATACCCTGCATCCCAGTAATATCCTGCCTGTGCCAATCTGATATCTGTTACATCAAGTCTTGGGTTACCAATTGTCTCTGCAAAATAAAGCCTAGTATTCTCATTCGTAGCTGCTCTGAACTGTTCCACATCATTATTATTAACATAATGTGTCTTAATTCCAAAGCTTTCTAAATCCCTGAATAAATCAATGCTTCCGCCATATAAGCTTGCACTGCATACAATCTCGTCACCACTTTGTAATATATTAGTAAAGGCATTCGTTATTGCTGCCATACCTGATGAACAGGCAACACTCGCAACACCGCCCTCAAGAACTGTCATTCTTTTCTCAAATGCTTCTATTGTTGGATTGCTAATTCTACTGTATGAAAATCCAGGTGCCATATTATTAAATATCTTCTCGAGTGTCTCAGCACTCGCATGCTCAAATGCACTTGACTGATATATAGGTGTCTGTGTCGCACCAGTATTCTTATCTCCTCTGAAATCGCCATGAAGTAAAGCTGTATTAAATCTCATATCATTATCTCCATTTCGCATAAACCACAAACCTACTTGTTTAATATGAATTGAATTTTAACCCTTATGTTAATATTTGTCAATAGTTATTTCATATAAATTCGGTATGTAAATATGAATTGAATAAATTAGCGGTTTATGATACTCTATTCACATATATTTATTATAAGGAAAATAACAACTATGACCAATAAAACCAACTCAAAATCAAACAG
>ERZ826146.397-NODE-397-length-51835-cov-52.189262_pt1 | contig 51835 bp, 37 predicted proteins | sample MGYA00519857_ERZ826146 | MGnify/ENA primary metagenome ERZ826146 (study PRJEB31778, sample SAMEA3449222) | human gut metagenome | biome: human gut; feature: human-associated habitat; material: faeces | place: United Kingdom | collected 2010/2012 ...
CGGAGGTGGCACCTTCGAATATACGCGGCACGCTCGTATCGTGGAACCAGTTTGCAATCATCTTCGGCCAGCTGGTTGTCTACATGGTAAACTTCATGATTCTCGGCGACCACACCAACCCGGTTATCGAGTCGATAGGCCAAGGCATGAGCGAATTAGTACCCGGTTACGACCCTTGGACAGTATCAACCGGCTGGCGTTACATGTTCGGTAGCGAGGCCGTTCCCGCCGGATTGTTCACCATATTGATATGCTTCGTACCCGAAACACCGCGCTATCTCGTCATGGCCGGACAGGACAGCAAGGCTCTCGCCGTGCTCACAAGGATTAACGGAGAGGCTGAAGGCCGCAACATCCTCCATGAGATAAAGAACACCGTGACCGAAAAGACCGAAAAGATGTTCACCTACGGCATACTGGTTATCTTCGTCGGCATCATGCTCAGCGTGTTCCAGCAGGCCGTCGGCATCAACGCCGTGCTCTATTACGCACCGCGCATCTTCGGCGACATGGGCATGGAGAACCCGATGATGCAGACAGTCATCATGGGCGTAGTCAACATCCTCTTCACGCTTGTTGCCATCTTCACCGTTGAGAAGTGGGGACGCAAGCCGCTGCTCATCACCGGCTCTATCGGCATGGCAGTCGGAGCGTTCGGCGTTGCGCTTACGTTCGGCAACATGGATTTGGCCATAGTTACGATGCTTAGCATCATGGTGTACAGCGCTTCGTTCATGATGTCATGGGGACCGATTTGCTGGGTGCTCATATCCGAAATCTTCCCGAACACCATCCGCGGCAAAGCCGTTGCCATTGCAGTGGCCTTCCAATGGATATTCAACTGGATTGTAAGTTCCACGTTCGTACCGATGTTCAACATGCAGACCGCTTCAGACCCCAACTTCGGCCACTGGTTTACCTACGGCCTGTACGGCGCAATCTGCGTACTCGCCGCCATCTTCGTCTGGAGACTTGTCCCGGAGACCAAGGGCAAGACGCTTGAAGACATGACGAACCTGTGGAAGAAGAAGTAAATTAATTAAGAGTTAAGAATTAAGAGTTAAGAAAATATGCCTTGCAGGGCGGTGCTGTTGCGGTTTGCCACAAGTCACCCTGCAAGGCATATTTTCTTAACTCTTAATTCTTAACTCTTAATTTCTCAATTCTCAACTCATATTTTCTTAACTCTTAACTCTTAATTCTTAATTTCTAAGCGCCTTAAATCCGCTCATGGCTATGGGCACCGCAAGGACGAACGACAGCATGTCGGCGCACGCCTGGCACATCTCCACGCCCTGAAGACCGAGGAAATGCGGAAGTATTATTATCAGGGGGATGAAGAAGAGGCCGTTGCGCGAGGCGGCAAGGACATTGGCCTGCCAAGGCTTACGTATCGTCTGCATCATCATGTTGGTGTACATCACCACCGCGCCGAGCGGCAACGTGAGCAGCTGCCACCGCAAGGCAACACTTCCCACCTCGACCACCGCAGGGTCATGGCGGAACACCGCCACCACTTCAGCCGAGAAAGCGAAGCCCAGCACGGCAACAAGCACGAGGAACGACGTGCCGAGGCGCACGATGAACCAATAGCCCTCACGCACCCGGGCGTAAAGACGCGCACCGTAACAGAAACCGCACATGGGCTGGAAACCCTGCCCCAGACCGATTACCGCGGCAAAAACCACGAAACATACTCTGCTCACTATGGACATGCCGGCTATCGCGGCATCGCCGAAACGGCCTGCCGCCACATTGAGCAGGGCAACGCCTATGCTTGCCATCCCCTGCCGGGTGAACGACGGGGTGCCGCCGGCAAGGATTTCCCTGAACAACGCCGGGCGCAGCGAAAAGTCGCGCGGACGTATGCGGATGGTGCCGCCCTTGTGTGTCATGACCAGCAACACTACCATGCTGCACGCCTCTCCGACAAACGTTGACAGCCCCGCGCCTGTTATGCCCATGCCCATAAAGAAGATGAACACGGGCGCAAGGAACACGTTTATCAATGCTCCTGTAAGTATTCCGAACATTGCATAGGCCGCATTGCCCTGAAAACGCATCTGGTTGTTCAGGCAAAGCGCGCCGCACATGAACGGCATCGCCAGCAGGATGAACGCCAGGTAACGCCTGGCATAAGGCAGGACGGTAGGCGTAGAGCCGAGAAGCCGGACCAAAGGGTCAAGCAGAAGCAGTCCGGCAAGGCAGAGCACGATGCCTGCGGCCACTGCGCTGAAAAAGCCGGTGGATGCCATGCGGCGTGCGTTGCCGTGCCGCTTCGCGCCCAGCTCACGCGAGATGTAGTTGCCTGAACCTTGTCCGAAGGTGAAGCCTACGGCCTGGATTATCGACATTACGGGAAAGGCTATGCCAACGGCAGCCGTGGCCTGCGTGCTGATTCGCCCTACGTAAAAGGTCGTAACGATGTTGTACACGCTCGTTACGAGCATGCTTATTATCGTGGGAACGGCCATTGTGAGTATCACGCGGTGAACCGGCGCGGATGTAAGAAATGTGAAATTGTCCTTGTTGCGCATACCTTCGCCTTGGTAAACTTCACTGCAAAGGTACGCAAAAATCAATACACACAGACGTTTCCGTCTGTGTTTTATCGTTAAAAAACATATTGACTTCGCACAATTCACGGTGCATAATGCCAATGTGGACGACGCGCCGCAATGCCATTGGTAACGCATTGGCAGCCAGCAAGTTGCCAACGGCTTTGCAAAAGGTGGCCTTTTACCGTCCGAAAGGCCACCTTTTGCACGGTAAAAGACGGTCTTTTGCAGCCTGATTTGCCGCCTTTTGCAAAACATGCAGCCGCATAACACCGCAAAAGGGCGGCAATACGTCCATAAAAAACAACACCAAAACAAATTGAAACGATGTTGCGACATTCTAAAACGAGACTGTAAGCCAACATCGGTATATTTGCAAAAACAACAACGAAAAGCACCATGAAAAAACTATTCTCCGCCATACTGGCCTTAGCCGCATGCTGCGCCACATCATCAGCGGCCGACGTTACAGAAAGCTTTGACGGCCTTGCAACCGGCACGGAGTTTGAAATGACCTCCGCGCAGGGCGGCACGGCCACAGTGGCTGAAAACCCCATAGGGGAGGGTAAAATTCTCGACGTTACAAACTCAAACTACAACGCCGTACCGCAAATAAACTTCACGCTGCCCGAAGGGAAAACACTTGGCGACTGCACAGCCGTGTCTTTCTCTTTATACATCCCTTCAAGCAACAGTGACGGGAATGCGAACTACAAGCAAAAGCACATCTACCTGAACGGCGTACTTAAATATAAGGACACCGACGAACAAGGAAACGACGTTTATCCGAAGTTAGGAGAGAAAGATACATGGATAAGCATAACAGTAAGCACAGCCGCGCTACAGCTTACTGAAGAGGAGAAAAGCCTGGCGTCGTTCACACTCGGCGTAGGCCTGAACGACAACAAGCTGCATTACTACCTTGACAACGTTTCCCTGAAATACCCTTACAACACCACTCCGCCTGTGCTCCCGGCGCAAGGCGCATATTACACAGGCGAATACCGCAACCTCTTTATTGAAGCAGGATACACGCAAGAGCAAATCGACCAACGGCTCGACGACCTGTGGCACACCTACTTCGAAGGCGATGAAGACAATGAGCGCCTGTATTACGAGGTTGGCGACGACATGGCATACATACTTGACGCCAACAACAACGACGTGAGGACGGAGGGCATGTCATACGGCATGATGATATGCGTGCAGATGGACAGGCAGGACGAATTCAACCGTATATGGAAGTGGGCGAAGACATACATGCAGTTCAAACCAGGTGACGAGCGCGAAGGTTACTTCTCGTGGCAGCTGCCGACTGACGCAAGCAGCCTTGCGAATACACCCGCTTCCGACGGCGAGGAATACTTTATCATGGCGCTGATGTTCGCCTCCAACCGCTGGGGGAACGGCGAGGGCATATACGATTACGAGGCTGAAGCAGACTACATAATTAAAAACTGCTTCAACAAGCCCATGACCGAAGTGGCTCCATACTCATCGTTTACCAACCTCTTCAATATGGACGAGAAGCAGATAACCTTTGTTCCGTACGCCTCGTCGGCAAAGTTTACCGACCCGTCCTACCACCTCCCGGCATTCTACGAGCTGTGGGCCATGTGGGCTAAGGAGCACAATCAGGATTTCAAGGACTTCGCCGCGAAGAGCCGCGAGATGTTTCCAAAGTTCGCGCATGCGGAAACAGGCCTGATGCCAGACTACGCCGAATATGACGGAAGTCCGTATACCGGCAACGGTGACCATCATGATTTTCTTTACGACGCTTGGCGTTGCATCATGAACATGGCTGTGGACTTCTCGTGGTTCCAGCCCGAAGACGTTGACTATACTGCCCTCGTGAACAGGCAGCACAACTTCCTCGCGACGGTAAACAGCGGAGTTCCCAACTATTACAGCGTCTACACGCTTGACGGACAGCAGAAAAACGGCAACACCGACCACTCCCCCGGGCTCGTGGCATGCAACGCTACGGGCACGCTGGCAAGCAACCAGATGGTAGCATGGGAGTTCATCGACGATTTCATGGCCACCGCCATACCCACAGGCCGCTACCGATATTATGACGGCCTGCTGTATTTCCTCAACTTCCTCCACGCTTCAGGCAACTTCCGCATATGGAAACCGCAAAGCGGCACAGGCATAACCGACGTGCCGGCAACGCCCGGAATACACATCGACGGCGGCATGATACACCTTGGCGGCAACACCGGCGGACGCTACAGGATAGTCAACCTCGGCAGCGGAACAGTAATAATGAGCGGCACGGCGCAGCATGACACAATCGACATCGCCGCCCTTCCCCACGGCATATACGCAATAAGCGTTGACGGAAAAACGCTTAAATTCATTAAATAACCTAATTCTAACAATCTAAAAATTATCATTATGAAGAAACTATTTACTTTTCTCGCGTCCGCGCTGTTCGCAATGACAGCCGCGGCTAACGGCGAAGTGACCGACGGATGGCTGATGGTAGAAGACTTTGAGAATTCGCCGACAATCACCACCTACAATTATGTCGGCGACACGCCTAAAGGTATGGCATCAGTTATTGACAACCCAACAGCAGGAGGCAAGGTTGCGTCATTCGTAGGCGGTGACCACAACACAGTAATTGAGCTTGATGTCACTCTGCCAGACGGTAAGACGCTGAACAATTACAGTCTAATAGCGTTCGACCTCTATCGTAATGCCGATGACTCAAATTACAAAAGAATGCTTGTACAGGCCGATGATTACCGTATTCATATGGAAACATCTGGTTATCCAGAACAAGCTCCAGCTGAAACATGGACAGAAAAGTCATACAGCATTGACCTGACAAACACTGTCGGCAATTCGTTCAAGTTGAGGATAGGCATCTTAAGCGATGCAGCGGATTACCTAATTGACAACGTAAGACTAAAAGTCATCAACGAAGAAGACATGCCCGGTGAAAGCCAAAACGGTACTGTTACTGACGGCTGGCTAATGGCTGAAGACTTTGAAGGCTACCTTATGGGCGCAAAACTGACGGTATATCCAATCAAATACGATGCAAAAGGTAATGCCGACGTAGCAAAAGCACCGACCGACGACAGGGGACGGTCCGCACATTTCACGGCAACAGACTGGAACAACATAATCGAAGTGCCAATCACACTGCCACAGGGAAAGGTATTGAGCAACTACTCCGACATATCTTTCGACCTTTACATATGCGACGGCTCAAACACAAACAGAGATATATACATATATGCCAACGACGAGACAATACTTGCTCAATCAGGTAATCCTAATCAAGGGAACACTGGGGAGTGGCTTGCAAAAGAGTTCAGCATCCCCGAAGGATTGGCAGCCGGCAACACATTCAACCTAAGAATTGGTATGAGCACTGACGCTGGTGCGGAATATTACATTGACAACGTCCGTCTGAAAGAAAGTTCAGAGCCACTGGAACCTGGAACATCGCACAACGGAGAGATTGTTGACGGCTGGCTCATACTGCAAGACTTCGAGGCCGCAACGGCTGACGAGATTGGCGCATGGGACATAGGTGGCTACGGAATTCCAGAAGAAACGACAACCGAGATAATAAGCAACCCGACCGCAGGCAATGAAAGAGTGGCTTGGTTTGCTGGTGGAAACAAATATAACACAATACTTGAACTAAGCGTCGCCCTGCCTACAGACAAGAAACTTAGCGACTATTCAGACATAGCGTTTGACTTTTACAGGAACGAAAGTTTCACAAACAATTACCCGATGCTGTACATACGCGCCAACGACATTGTAATATATGACGACGGCGAAAGCGGAAACAACTACGGTAGCAGTGAAACATGGAGTGAGGTTTCAAAATCTCTCGTAGGCATTGAAGGGCTTGACGGTATAAGCGGAACATTCTATCTACGCCTCGGCATGAAAACCGATACTCAAGATTACCTCATCGACAACGTTAGATTGAAGCCAAACACGTCATCAGGCATCACCGACGTGACGGCTGAAGGAACTGCGATAGTTATCGGCAACGGATGCGTAACCATAACTGCCGACGATGAAACGGCAGTCGCCATATATACTGCGGAAGGGCAGCTCGTGGCAAGGGAGATAGTTGACGGCAGCACTACGATAAGCCTTGCACGCGGACTGTACATCGTAAACGCAGGCACGCAGGTACGTAAAGTGCTTGTGAAGTAATGCTTACGAGACTGGCAACATCACGTTCCAGATTAAAAGAAGTGGCCTTCCGCACTGCGGAAGGCCACTTTTTTGACTGCAATTTATCGCCTTTTACAAGGCAGGCTACATTATTTTCGCTGTGCGCGATACACTTGTATCGGGCGGAAGCCCCATCCCAACCTCCCAGAGGGTAGTGGAATAATTGAGTGACAGCCCCCTCCCAACATCACCGAGGGGAGGAGAATAATTGGTGACAGCCCCCTCCCCACCTCCCCGAGGGGAGGAGAATAATTGATTATGTTTGCTTTCCAGATTGCTCCCCTCCCATCGGGGACGTTGGGAGGGGGCTTCTACTATGTTTGGAGGGGGCTTCCGCTCTATTCGCTTACTTCCTCTACGCTGTAGCGTCCCATCTCCTCGAACTTTATGCCCTGCAAGGCTTTGGCGCTGCGCGTGCGCACGCCGTTGCTCACGTTGTCGATTGTTTCAGGACGGAAAATTATGCGATAGCCTTTCAGGTGGCGTGAGGGCGTCCATTCCTCGAGTGTGTCGGCAGGACGTGTCTTCATGCCCACCTTGAACGAGCCGATACCGTCCATTACAACGCGGCTGCCTGCAAGCAGCTCGTCACGCATCACGTCGGATAGGCCGGAGAGTACTGCGATGATGTCAGAGCGTGTCACGGTAGTGGCTCTTTCAATCTTTTCTGCCATCGACTGCATTGTTGCGACGTTTGAAACTGTAGCCCTTGCATACCACTTGCCTTGGTTGGGTGATGTCTTCCTGGTGTCTTGATAAAGCTTGTACTTTACTGACATAGTTTTTTTAATTTAAAGTTAAACATATAATGTAGTTTGTTCCGGCATTGAAAAGAATGCCTGCGCCAAATGTAGTGATATTTTCTTAAACTTGCAAATATATTGTAAAAAATTTTTTACAGCATGCACAATTACAGTTTTTACATTATGATGCAGATTTGACAGAAATTCTTTCAAGTTGGAAAACATTGACGCTCTGAGAATGCAGTATTTCAAAACAAAATACATTTATCCGCAAATAACGTAACGTCAGGTGTGCAACCGTAAATCATTGATATACAATACGTTATACATAAAACAAGAAATTTGTGCTTAAAATATATTTATGTACGTTAACGGAAACGTGCTTTTTTAACACAAAAAGCATGTTTTTCAAAATCGAAAGATATGCTTTCGATTGTCGAAAGCATATCTTTCGATTGTCAAAAGCATATCTTTCGATAATCGAAAGATATGCTCTCGATTTTCTTGTAATTATTTCTTTACAAATTAACTTAATGATTTTAACTAAATCGAGCTGGTTTGCATGAAAACCTGTACATAATTGAAGTGTCAAAAAGAAAGAAGAACGAAGAATATTGCATCAAATTGCAAATTTTCACGCGCTGTTGGATTTACATTGCGTTTACTGCTTTGCAAACTTCATGAAATTACATGCATGACGTGAAAATACATGACGACATAATGTGTTTGACGGCAAAAATGTATAACTTTGCAGGCGTTTTACGAAACATAGGCACAACAACAGGTTTTCAGAACACCATGTCAATGGAGCAGAAAGAAGAAGAGAACGTACACGAAGCGTTGAAGGACACGGCGATATTCCTTGCCGAATACGCCGCGACGATGATGGCTGTAGGTGCGCAGACGTCGCGCATACAATATAATACAGTGCGCATGGCGCGCTCGTTCGGCTACCACATCAACCTGCTTATATTTCCCAAGACGTTGAGCATAACGCTGCTTGACGCCGGGCACAACCGCTCTTATACCTATATAAAGAAGACGCCGGGCATGGCGCTGAACTTCAAAGTGAACATGAAGCTGTCGGCACTGTCGTGGCGGGCGTTCGACAACAAGCTGCCGCTGCGCGAGCTTTGGCGTCTGTTCAGGATTATTGTGAAGGAGAAACGCGAGAGCCGGTGGACGGTGTTGCTGCTGGCGTCGGTGGCTAACGCGTGTTTCTGCCGCCTGTTCGACGGCAACCTTACGTCGATGTGCATAGTGTTCGTGGCCACGCTCGTGGGCTTTTTCATCCGCCAGGAGCTTACCCGGATGAAGATGAACCACTTGGCCGTGTTCGTAATCTGTGCCTTCGTGTCGACGATGATTGGCGTTACTGATTATCTTTACTTCCACGGCGGAACGGAGGACATATCGCTCGGAACGTCGATGCTGTACCTTGTGCCTGGCGTTCCGCTGATTAACGGCGTGATGGACATTGTCGACGGCCACGCGCTCGATGGCGTGGCGAGGCTGATAAACGCCGGACTTCTTATAATTTGCATAGCTGTCGGGCTGTCGGCAACGGTCGTAATGTTCGACATCGACCCTACTACGTTCACCAAGGTGGTGCGTCCCGACGTTGTCCGGGCAGCAATAGCCGACGGCTTGTTTGCCGCCGTGGCCGGCGTAGGCTTTGCCGTCATCAGCAATCCGCCGCGCAAGGCGTTGATTGTCTGCGCCCTGCTGGCCTGCATCGGGCATGGTGTAAGGTATTTTCTGATGCACAATTCAGGCATCGCGCTCGACCAGGTTACGGCCTCCGCGATAGCCGGCTTCACGATAGGACTGCTCGCCGTGCCGTTCTCAATGCGCATACACTGCCCTGCAGAGTGCTTCGCCTTCCCTTCGCTGCTGCCCATGGTGCCTGGAATGTTTGCCTACAAGGCCGTGCGCGACCTGATAAACATAGTGCGCCTGCCCGACGAATACACGATGGAATACGTCTCGCGCTTTTTCCACAACTCGTCGCTCACGGTACTTATAATGTTCGGCATGGTTGTGGGCTGCATCATCCCGATATTCATTTTCCACCGCCAGTCGTTCTCGGTGACGAGGAAAAAAGATGAGTGAAGAATGAAGAGTGACGAGTGAAGAATATGTTTGCAATACATTAAGCAAATTAATTCTTCACTCTTCGTTCTTCACTTTTCACTTGACAACGCAGTTCTCAATCATCGGGCGATCTATTCCGCCTGCGCTGCGGAGATAGTTCAGGTTCTCGAAAAGGAAGTCTTTTAGTTGTTCATTCGCATTTTGATTGGATGAGAAAACGATTATAAAATCATACAAAATTAATGTCAAATGAGTCACTCGGTAATCGTCATTCCGCGCTCCGACGCGGAATGACGATTACCGAGTGACTCACTTGAAAACGATTATTTACTGAAAATAAAACAAAAACCATCCAACACATTTGCGGATGAACCCTTTTAGGCTGTGAAAGGTGGTCTTTTACAAGCAAAAAGGCCATCTTTCACACGATGAAAGGTGGCCTTTTGCATAGACCGCAGTAACTATAGGCGCAGCAAAGCGCCGTTACCGGCCTTATTTGGAGGCAGGCGACAGTTTGTTGACCTTCACCACTTCATACACGCCTGCATACGACTTGGCAAAGCCCTCGTCAGCCTTTCCCATGTCAATAACCTCTATTTCGGCATACACGGGCGTGCCGTTCTTCGTCCCGCGGGTAAGTTTGTCGTATTCACGCGCCAGCTCGCCCGACTTGTCAGCTATCCAGTAAGCCTCATCCGCGCCCTTCGGCGTGAACGAACGCACCTCGTGCGCCATCACGAGAGTGCCTTCCGTGACGAAGCTCTTGCGCTTTGCCGGAGTAAGCTTGGTCATCGGCACGCTCTCCTTCGCCTGCTGTCCGTTGTCACGGGCGTACCTCAACGTAAGCGCATTTCTCCTCAGAATGAGGCTGTCTTCAGTGAGTTTCACCATCACGAGGGTGTCGGCAAACGAGCCGGTGACACCGTTTCCGATGCTCTTGCCCGACAGTATGAGCAGGCTGCCGTCGCGCTTCCATGACTCATACTGCAACGTAGCCATGTTGACCGACGACGCGCGGCCTCCGCTCTCAAGCCTGAAGCCCTGCGTCATGTGCTCCATTCCGGGCACTGGCTCTACCCACGTGCCCTCAATTCCTGCCTTGCCGTTGCATGACAACATAGCACCGGCCAACAGTGTAGCAGCAAAAAATCCCGGCAAACAAATTCTTTTTGTTTTCATGTAAATAGATTTAATGTGATAAAATGTTTACTTCACGAATGTATGTTCAGCTTGCGCCAAAGCCATGATGGCATCGCCCTCCATGCAGCAACAAGCATGCGGTAGCGCCAGTCGATTACGCAAACATGTCGGTGGGCGTAAATGGCACGCACGATATGGCGCGCCACGGCGGTCTTGTCCATAAGCATCGGATAACGTCCGCCGCCTGCCAGCAGGTCGGTATCTGTGAAACCGGGGCGTATGTCGGTAAACCTTATGTGCAGCCGGCGCATGTTTGACAGCTGCTCAAGCGCCTGTATATATGTGTTCTGATATGCCTTCGATGCGCTGTAAGATGGCGCCGCGCCCAGTCCTTTTGTACCTGCGACCGACGATATTACGGCTATGTCGCCGCCGAGATTGGCCGCCATATAATTGAACATGGTGCCAACCATCACGGTGAAGCCCTTTACATTGACATCAACAGTGGCAAGCTCTGGCTCCGGCTCAAGCTCCGCGTTCTGCCAGCCAACGCCCGAACAGTAAACAAAGAGGCTCACTCCGCCGAGCCTTTTTGCCAGTTCCAGCAGGCGCGCGGATGCGTCCGCCGCCGTAACGTCAATCCTCATTACCTCGACACAGTCGGGTCTGGAAGCCTTAAGCTCCAACAGCAGGTCCTCACGACGCGCCGCAACGCCGACCGTCCAGCCGTCGGCAAGCAGCAGTTTGGCAACTTCGCGCCCTATGCCCGAAGACGCCCCGATTACTATTGCACGTTTCATAAGCGCGAAAATAGCAATATTCGGCAATACAGTAAAACTTTGCCGGTTTTTTAAAGCAAAATAAAATAAAATCGTTATCTTTGTGGCTGATTAGCATACAGCATTTCCAATAATTACAACAAAACAACATTTTTATGAAAGACTTTCTCAAATATATGTCAGCCACGGTAGTCGGACTGATTGTATTCACGCTCATTACAGGCGTCATCGGCACCATGTGCATAGTAGGCATGATAGCTTCGGGCAGTTCGGCAAAGGACGTAAGCGACAACAGCGTCATGGTAATCAACCTCTCCGGAATGCTCGACGAGCGCTCCGAGAGCACATTCATGGACGAAATCAACGGCAACACCGTAGGCACGATAGGGCTTGACGACGTGCTCTCGGCCATAGACAAGGCCAAGGGCAACGACAAGATAAAGGGCATATACATAGAGGCCGGCATGCTGTCGGCCGACTCTTACGCATCGCTCGCGGCAATACGCAACGCATTGCTTGACTTCAAGAAGAGCGGCAAGTGGGTTGTGGCATACGGCGACGTGTACACACAGGGCGTATATTACGTAGCATCGGCGGCCGACAAGGTGTTCCTCAACCCCAGCGGACAGGTTGACTGGCACGGAATAGCATCGCAGCCGATATTCCTAAAGGACGTTATGGCCAAGTTCGGAGTAAAGATGCAGCTTGCAAAGGTAGGCGCTTACAAGAGCGCTCCCGAGATGTTCACCGCCGACAAGATGAGTGACGCTAACCGCGAACAGGTGACCGCATACGTAAACGGCCTGTGGCAGAACGTATGCAAAGGCGTTTCCGAAAGCCGTAAAATCAGTGTAGAGCAGCTGAACGCTTACGCCGACAGCTTCGTTACGCTCAGCGACGCAAAGGATTTCGTGAGATACAAATTCGTAGACAAGCTCATCTACACCGACGAAATCAAGGCGGAAATCAACAAACTCCTTAAGAAAGACGCCGACGACGACATCAACACGGTAAGCCTCGCAGAAATGAAAGTCGTTAAAAGCAAGGAGAATAAGGGCGAGGAAATAGCCGTTTACTATGCCTACGGCGACATTGTTGACAGTGAAGCAGGCGGACTGATGTCTGACGGGAACAGCATCGTCGGGAAAAAAGTATGCAAGGATCTTGAAGACCTGATGGACGATGACGACGTGAAAGCCGTTGTGCTGCGCATCAATTCAGGTGGAGGAAGCGCATACGCATCAGAGCAAATGTGGCACTACGTTGAGATGCTAAAGAAGAAAAAGCCAGTGGTGGTGTCAATGGGAGGCATGGCCGCATCGGGAGGATACTACATCAGCAGCGGCGCAAACTGGATTGTAGCCGAGCCTACGACGCTTACCGGCAGCATTGGGATATTCGGAATGTTCCCCGACATGAGTGAACTGCTTACACAGAAGCTCGGAGTAAAGTTCGACGAGGTGAAGACCAACAGGCACAGCGCGTTCGGAACTCCGGCACGTCCGTTCAACGAAGAGGAGATGAACTACCTTAATAAATATATAGACCGCGGCTACAACCTGTTCCGCCAGCGCGTGGCGCAAGGGCGCAAGATGAAGGTTGAGGACGTTGAGAAAATAGCCCAAGGGCGCGTATGGCTCGGACAAGACGCTTTGAAAATCAAGCTTGTCGACGAGCTTGGCGGCCTCGACAAGGCCGTTGCGAAAGCCGCCCAGCTGGCAAAGCTCAAGGAATATCATACGTCGGCATATCCCGGCAAGGCCGACTGGCTGGACCAGCTGCTCAACAAGACCTCTGGGGGCAGCTACATAAACGCCCAAATGCGCCAAAGCCTCGGCGAATACTACGAGCCGTTCATGCTCCTGAAGAATATCAACAGCCAGTCGGCGATACAGGCGCGTGTGCCTTTCATGATGAACATAAAATGAGGTGAATGACTAAAAGCATGGAAGGCGATTTTATCAAGATAAACGAATGGATGACGCCCCTTAGCTGGCTGTACGGCCTCGGAGTAAAGCTGCGCAACCAGATGTTCGAACTCGGAATATTGAAAAGCCGCAGTTTCGACATTCCCGTCATATCGGTTGGCAACATAACGGTAGGCGGCTCGGGCAAGACCCCACATGTGGAATACTTGATAAGGCTGCTTAAAGACAAGGTGAAGGTGGCCGTACTAAGCCGCGGATACAAGCGCAAGAGCAAAGGCTTCGTACTTGCCGGGGCGGATACAAAGATGGAAGACATCGGCGACGAGCCTTTCCAGATGAAGACAAAGTTTCCCGACATACACGTGGCAGTGGACAAAAACCGCTGTCACGGCATTGACATGCTGACCGGAATGGAAGAAAGCAGCGACACGGACATCATCCTGCTTGACGACGCATACCAGCACAGATACGTCAAACCGGGAATAAACATCCTGCTTGTTGACTACCACAGACTCATCATCTACGACAAGTTGCTGCCCGCAGGACGGCTAAGGGAACCGCAAAGCGGCAAAAGCAGGGCCGACATAGTAATCATAACGAAATGCCCCAAAGACCTGAAGCCGATGGAATACAGGGTCATCATCAAGGCGATGGACCTGTATCCGTACCAGCAGTTATTCTTCACCACGCTTGAATATGACAATCTACGCAGCATATTCGGCGGCGAAGAAATGCCGTTACGCTGCATTGGCAAGGATACGAACGTGCTGTTACTGACAGGAATCGCATCTCCGAAACAAATGGTTTACGACCTGAAAGAACATTCCAAGAACATCACTCCGCTGACCTTTCCCGACCACCACCAGTTTACCGACAGGGACATCGAGCGGATAAACACGGTGTTCGCCGAAATGCCTTCACCCAAAATAATCATCACAACGGAAAAAGACAACGCACGACTGGCCGGCAAGGACGGACTGACCGACGAAGTAAGGCAACACATCTACATGCTGCCCGTCAGGATAAAGTTCATGCCCGGACAGGAAGAAGAGTTCAACAATAAAATCATCGGCTATGTACAAAAAAATTCAAAAAACAGCATCCTGGCTAAAACAAAGGATGACAACAAGTCCAAAAACGGCGATAATACTCGGCACCGGACTGGGACAATTAGCTTCAGAAATAACTGACAGTTACGAATTTCCTTACGAGGAAATCCCCAATTTCCCCGTATCAACAGTGGAAGGGCATGCCGGCAAACTGATATTCGGCAAGCTCGGAGGAGTTGACATCATGGCGATGGAAGGCCGTTTCCACTACTACGAGGGCTACAAAATGAAGCAAGTGACCTTCCCCATACGCATTATGTACGAACTGGGCATAAAGACTCTCTTCGTAAGCAACGCCTCGGGAGGCATGAACCCAGACTTCAAAATAGGCGACCTGATGATTATCACCGACCACATAAACCTGTTCCCGGAGCATCCTCTGCGCGGAAAGAACCTGCCGACTGGCCCCCGTTTCCCCGACATGCACGAGGCTTACGACAAGAAACTGATTGCCGAGGCTGACGCGATAGCCAAGGAAAAGGGCATACGAGTGGTTCACGGAGTATACGTAGGAGTGCAAGGCCCGACGTTCGAAACGCCTGCCGAATACAAGATGTACCACCGCCTTGGCGGCGACGCCGTAGGAATGAGCACCGTGCCGGAGGTTATCGTGGCACACCATTGCGGCATAAAGACATTCGGCATAAGCATCATTACCGACCTCGGACTTGAAGACCATCCCGTGGAAGTAAGCCATGAGGAGGTACAAATAGCCGCAAACAAGGCGCAGCCGCTAATGACCGAGATTATGAGGGAAATGATCAGGCGAAACGCTTGACCAATTCATAATTCACAATTCATAATTCATAATCGGGGCTTACGCCATTATTGAATAACCGTTTAATCAATTCATAATTCACAATTCATAATTCATAATCGGGGCATACGCCGTATTTGCAGACAGCGGCAACGGCGACAACCGGCTATGAATTATGAATTATGAATTATGAATTATGAATTACCACAATGACCGACATAGCAAAACTTGGAGAGTTCGGACTAATCAACCACCTTACCGACGGCCTGAAACCGAAGAACGAGGCTACGAAATACGGCGTGGGCGACGACTGCGCCGTGCTGCACTACCCCGAAACCGAGGTGCTCGTAACGACCGACATGCTCATGGAGGGCGTACACTTCGACCTTACCTATATTGACCTTGAGCACTTGGGCTACAAGTCTGCCATGGTGAACATCAGCGACATATTCGCCATGAACGGCACTCCGCGGCAGCTGACGGTGAGCATCGCGCTAAGCAAACGCTTCACCGTGGAAGACATGGAGCAGTTTTACAGCGGCCTGCGAACGGCCTGCGACAAGTGGGGAGTCGACATCGTTGGCGGCGACACCACGTCGTCGTACACCGGAATGGCCATCAGCATAACCTGCATCGGAGAATGTCCGAAGGAAGGGATTGTGTACCGCAACGGCGCACGCGACACCGACCTGATATGCGTATCGGGCGACCTCGGCGCGGCATACATGGGCCTGCAACTGCTCGAACGCGAGAAGAGCGTGTACTACCAGCAGGTGGACGAGGCACGCAAGAAGAACGACAAGCGCGCACTGGAAGAGCTGGCGCACTTCCAGCCCGACTTCGCCGGCAAGGAATACCTGCTGCAACGCCAGCTGCAACCAGAGGCCCGGGGCGACATCCTGCAACGGCTACGCGAACTGAACATACGCCCAACGGCAATGATCGACATCAGCGACGGACTCAGCAGCGAATTGATGCACATCTGCAAGCAGAGCGTATGCGGATGCAGGATTTACGAAAAGAACATCCCGATAGACTATCAGACAGCCGTGATGGCCGAAGAAATGAACATGAACGTCACCACCTGCGCCCTTAACGGAGGTGAGGACTACGAGCTGCTGTTCACCGTTTCCATCGGCGACCATGAGAAAATAGAGCAGCTTGAAGGCGTAAAGCTAATCGGACACATCACGAAGAAAGAGTTGGGGCAGATGCTCGTGACGCGCGACAACAACGAGTTCGAGCTTAAAGCGCAGGGCTGGAACCCCCTGAAGGACTGACGTTTACAAGCCTTTCAAGCATAAAAGCGCCCCTGCGAAGACGGAAGCTACCGCCCCGGCAGGGGCGTTTCTCATAACCGCCTGACTTTGAGCATATTATAAAAGGCCGTGTTTTGCAATGCAAAACACGGCCTTTTGCAAAGTAAAAGATGACCTTTCACATTGCGAAAGAGCACCTTTCAGCGTGCCGGCCGAAACTGAACGGCATTACGCCGTCCTGCCGCCATCAGCCGTTTTCCTTCGCAAGATGGCCTTTCAGGTTGATGGCCTCAAGCAGCTTTATCGCGTCCACATACTGCGCTATGCCCTCGGCCACCTTCTTTGCGTCGCGCATGGCAAGCACTACGGTTGACGGACGGTTGACAACATCGCCACCGGCAAACACCCCTTTACGGCTTGTCATGCCGCAAGGCGTATCGCGCGTTAGCACATATCCGCTCTCGTCAACGTCAATGCCCTTGGTTGTCGACACTATGCGGCTGGCCGGAACGGAGCCGATTGCCATCAAAACCTTGTCAGCCTTCTCCGTGCGCCGCTGTCCGTCGTGCTCTATCACCACGCCGCTAAGCGTCCCGTCCATGTCAAGTATCTCTACAAGGTTCGACTGCCAGTTGAACTTCACGCCCTCTTCCACGGCCTCGTCATACTCCGAACGCAGCGCGCTCATGTCGTCGATGGTCTTGTGATAGATTATTTCCACGCTCCTCGCACCCATGCGTATGGCCGTGCGGGCCGCATCCATGGCCGTATTGCCGCATCCAAGCACAAACACGCGGTCGCCTTCCTGCACGGGTACGTCCTCCCTCTCGATGCTCCCCTCGTTGTAAAGGCTAACCTTGCGAAGGAAGTAAACAGCCTGGCGCACGCCACGGAGGTTGCGTCCGGGGATGTCGGGCTTGCGCGGCTTCACCGTACCCGTTCCCATGAAGATGGCGTCGAAGCCCTGTTCAAACAACTGGTCGATGTTCAAATCGGTGCCAATCGTCGTGTTGCAGTGGAACACGACACCAAGCTCTTCTATCTTCTTAATCTCCCGGCGCACCACGTCTTTGGGCAACCTGTACTCCGGAATGCCGAACATGAGCACGCCGCCCGGCTCCGGCTCCATCTCAAATATTTCGATGCTGAACCCCTGTCGTGCCAAGTCGCCGGCTATTGTAAGCCCGGCCGGACCGGAACCGATTACCGCCACCTTGCCGCGCGTTTTCGGTTTAAGCTTGTCGCGGATAAGCCCCATGTCGCCGTCGAAGTCGGCAACAAACCTCTCAAGCTTGCCAACGTGTATGCCCTGTCCTTTCTTGGCGAGCACACAATGCCCCTCGCACTGCTTCTCATGCGGACATACACGGCCGCATACGGCAGGCAAATTGCTCTTGTCGTTGATAATCCTCATCGCGTTACCCAAATTGCCCATCGACAATTCGTGAATCCAGTCAGGAATGTCGTGGCTTATCGGGCATCCTTTCTGGCACTGCGGAATCTTGCAATGCAGGCATCTCTTGGCCTCGTTTATGGCCTCAAGCATGGTATAGCCTTCGTTAACTTCCTGAAAAAGCTGTTTTTGTTCTTCCATATAAAGCTTCTATTTGATTTGTTTCCAGTAGGCAAAGATAGTGAAAGACAAGCAAAATGCAAAATAAAAGAGTATTAAACGAGTATTTTCAGACATAACAACATAACCCGGCAAATCGCCATATTATAAAAAAATTATACTTTTTCTTTGCCATATTTCGTTTTTTTATTACTTTTGCCCATAGGAACAAGCATTAAAAGTCTTATGACATCCGCATTCGACCGAACATTTAAACTAGGCATTTTATTATCGATAATAGACTGGCTGACGTTCAACATCGTCTTTTTAGTGTCCTATTATCTTAATTGGTTCCCATTACTTGACTGGGACAACCACTTCACCACGTACATGATAACCGCAAACGTGGCGTATGTAATAGCGCTGCAGGCCATAACAATCAGCCTGCACCACAGGCTTGCCCAACCGGCAAGAGTGCTTAACAACACGTCGCGCACGTCTTTAATATTCACAGTCCTGTACACGTCTTTCCTCGGTATGTTCACCCAAGTAAGCATACCCGACTTCTGGGAGTCGCTCTTTTTCGGGACAATTGTGTTCATAACCACCAGCGTTGAGCGACTTTTCCTGCGCACATACATCATCCATTTGAGGAACAGCGGCCGTGACACGGTAAACGCAGTAATACTCGGAAGCGGCGAAATGGCACAGAAGGCTGCCTACGTAATGGGCGACAACTGGAACGGATACCACCTTTTAGGGTATTTCGCACGGCCCGACAGCATGCAGCTGAACATCAGGCCCGACGGGGAAAAACTTGAACGGCTCGGCGACAAGAACGACATAATGGACTACATAGAGAGAAACCGTGTCGACGAAATATACATAAGCGAAGTCCCATCGGGAGCGACAGGCTTCAAACAGCTCATGCAACTGTGCGACAAGGAAATGATACGAATGTACTACATGCCGTCAATATTCTACGGGGAGTTCAGGAAAGCCAAGGTAAAAGAGTTTGGAGACATATACGTACTGTCGCAATACAACGAGCCTTTGATGAACGTCAACAACAGGATCAAGAAACGGATATTCGACATTTTGGTGTCGTTGATGTTCCTCTGCACCTTGTTCCCGTTCATACTTGCCATCGTCTACATTGTCTCCAAGATAACAATGCCCGGCCCGTTGTTCTTCAAGCAGAAGCGAACCGGTTATGACGGGCGCGACTTCTACTGCTACAAGTTCCGCAGCATGAAGGTGAACAAGGACTCCGACACTGTACAGGCCGTAAAGAACGACCCACGAATTACAAAATGGGGAGCGTTAATGCGGCATACAAACATCGACGAATTGCCGCAGTTCATCAACGTCCTGAAAGGCGACATGAGCATCGTAGGGCCTCGCCCCCACATGCTGGCGCACACCGATTACTACTCAGAACTAATATCAGACTACATGATTCGCCACTACGTGAAGCCGGGAATTACAGGCTGGGCGCAGACACACGGAGAGCGAGGCGAAACGAAAACAGTTGACGATATGCGGCGGCGCGTAGAAAAGGACATCTGGTATATCGAGCACTGGAGCTTCTGGCTGGACATCCAGATTATAATGAAGACCGTGTCTGACGCCATCCACGGCGACGACAAAGCTTATTGACTTAAAGTTTACGAGATACGAGTTGACAAGCAGACGAGGGCATTTGAGAAGTTAACAAGAAACGAGTTGACAAGTAAACAAGGGGATTTGCATTTGCTTCAGGCAACAAAAAAGTTGACAAGTAGCAAGGCAAATCCCCTTGTTTACTTGTCAACTCGTCCCTTGTATCTTGTCCACTCGTTTCTTGTCTGCCAACTAAATCTCCACAAACTCGGTGTTTGTGATTGTTATGTCAGGATTGTCCTTTATCTCCTTTGCCTGCTTAGTGTAATAGAACGTTGAGTTGTCTATTGTCACGTCGTGTACGCAGGTCCTGCCGGGAAGGCCGGTCACCGACACGGCCGTCTTCACGTTGCGGCATGTAACGTTCGAGATATGAATGTCGCAGAACTCGGGAACAAACGGCGCGTCAGCCGGAACAGCAGCCTGTCCGCCGTCCTTGTCTTCCTTAACGCTGTACTTCTTGTCCATGTAAGTACACTCGAAGACCACCGCGTCGTCCTTTATGTCAGTCATGTAGATGTCGCTGATGTATATGCCCTCGGTCTTTCCGCCACGGCCAATGCCGCTCTTGAAGCGCAGGCCGGTGTCAGTGCCGCTGAAACGGTTGTTGCGCACAACGATATTCTTCATGCCTCCCGAGTACTCGGAACCTATGACAAAGCCTCCGTGGGCGTGGAACACGGCGTTGTTCTCAATCAGGATATTCTCGCACGGACCGTACTTGACACCCGACTCGCCGGCTCCGCCCTTCATGCAGATGCCGTCGTCGCCGGCATCAATCGTGTTATTCACAATAAGAACGTTCCTGCAACTGCTTATGTCGAGCGCGTCGCCGTTCTGCGCGTTCCACGGACAGCGGATTGTAACGCCGTCAACAATCACGTTCGTACAGCGCGTTGGGATGAGGTGGAACTTCGGCGAGTTCTGGATTGTCACGCCCTCAACGAGCACGTTCTCACAATCCGTGAACCTGATGAGGTGCGTGCGCATCTTCTCCTGCTTCTCCGGCGTGTCGGCAATGTTGGCGTAACCATTCAGGTTGAACGGGAACCACAGCTTGCCGTCCTCTACTACCGTGCCGCCCATGTTCAGAAACTCCTTCCACTCGGTGTCGCTCACCTTCGAGCGCTTGACCGGCCGCCAGTAAGCACCGTTGCCGTCGATTACTCCCTCGCCGGTGATGCTGATGTTCTTGCGCTTGCTCGCGTTAATCATCGGCGTGCATTTGGTGTCTTTCTTGCCGTTCTTTTCCTTCACAAAGAGGGTCTTGTCAGGCGAAGCCATCAGCACCGCGTTCTTCTCAAGATGCAGGTCGATGTTGTCTTTCAGCGAAATCAGGCCAGACATCCATATCCCGGCAGGTACGACAAGATGTCCCCCACCCTGCTTTTCGAGCGCGCTTATCGCCTTGCGGAACGCCTCCGTGTTGAGAGTCTGTCCGTCGCCAACCCCGCCGAAGTCCTTGATGTTCACCGTATTGTCAGGAATCGAAGGAGCCGAAACCACCGGCATCTGCACCGGCATGTTGCTGTAATACGCCCCGTAGTCTTTCGCACACGCCACGCCTGCCAACAACGTGGCGGCGATGAATGATAAAATGATTTTCCTCATGTTTGTTGATTAGTTTATAAGTTTTATCTACTGATTTTGCAAAAATACAGCAACTTTAAGACATTTCCAAGCATTAAACGTTTTTTAAGTGACCTTGCACCTGCTTATAAAAATATCAGTTGAAAAACAGTTCACAGCCAACCGCACTGCAATATGCCACCTTTTACAACGCAAAAGGTCATCTTTTACATTACAAAAGGCCATCTTTTACAATGCGAAAGACGGCCTTTTACAACACATTGATTATCAATACATTACACTATCAGCATAAAACCGCCACATTCAAAGACCTGAAACAAAACTGAAAAACACCGAAAATATTTTGAAAAACGTTTGGCCGTTTGAAATATAATGCGTACCTTTGCACTCGCATTTGAGAAATGCCAGATGCAGATGCGCTTGTAGCTCAGTTGGTAGAGCATCTGACTCTTAATCAGAGGGTCCAGGGTTCGAACCCCTGCAGGCGTACAAAAGAGATTTCCAAGAGGTTCAAGTCAAAGCGGCTTCCTTGTGGAAATCTCTTTGTTTTTGGGCTGCAGCAAGCCTTGCCTGTGCGGAAATTTCACACTGCAACAGGCTGCATAAAGACTTATTGTTGCGTATTACATACATGAATCCTGTAAAATCCAACCGCCTTGCATAATGATTGGCCTATTTATTTTAAATAGGTAAAATTCAACTTCATTGCTTTATAAATTCCCAACAATGGCCGGCGCAGCCCTGAAAAGGCGTTCAACGGGCATCACTCCGGCCTAAACTGACTGTCAAATACGTTTTTCACCCCCGTCCGTTGATATTGGTGTATCAATCAGTAATCTGTGTATGGACTGGCGGCAGCATACGTTGTAACTTTGCACCGGAACTTAAAACAGCGAGTTACAACAACCAATCAAAAAAACATAAAGCAATGAAAAAGTATCTAATCTGCCTGGCGATGGCCCTTACCGCAGCCACGCTGAATGCCTGCGGAAACGATGACACCGTGCAGGACGGCCCCGGAACAGAGCAGCCCGGGAACAACGATGACACCAACGATCCGACGGGAAGCGGCAAAACCCTTGTAGCCTACTTCTCGGCCACCGGCAACACCCAGACTGTAGCGCAGCACATAGCCGACATTCTCGGCGCGGAAATCTTCCGCATAGAAGCCGCCGATGAATACGCAGCCAATCCTTATGACGACAGCGACAGAATTCAGGACGAGGCGTACAACAACCGGCGCCCCGACGTAAAGACGCTGCCCGACGAAGAAACGATAGCTGCCTATGACACTATCTTTGTAGGCTCGCCAATCTGGTGGCACCAGCCAGCAATGGTGGTATGCACTTTCCTCGAGGCATACGACCTCAGCGGAAAGGTTGTCATCCCGTTCTTCACCTACGGAGCCACGACCTACCTTAACGAGTCCATGCAGCGCATATACGCCTCTACACCCAATTCAACACACATACCGGCAACACTGCCCGAAGACATTGACCCCGAAAACATACAAAGTTCACAGAACGACGATGCCGGAATAAGCATGCCTGGACGCAGCGAGAGCAGCGTGGAGAGCTGGCTTCGCGAGATAGGCGTAATCGAATGACAACAGATTAAAAACAAACGATATGAAACTGAAATATTTATTGCTCGCCGCAGCCGTATCAATAGGCATCGGCGCACAGGCCAAAGAAAAGGCCGGAAACATTCTCGTAGCATACTTCAGCTGGGGCGGCAACACCGAACACGTTGCCAAGTTTATCGCCGAAAAAACCGGCGGAACGCTCTTCCGCATCACCCCTTCGAAGCCCTACCCTACCGAATACACACCCTGCACGGAGGTGGCAAAGGCCGAGAAGGAGCAGAACGCGCGCCCTGCCATAAAGGACAAGGTGGCCGACTGGGACAAGTATGACATTGTGTTCATAGGCTGCCCAGTATGGTGGTGGACAGCTCCGATGATTATCAACACCTTCACCGAGAGCTACAGCTTCAAGGGCAAGACAGTAGTGCCATTCTGTACATACGCCGCCACCTACCGCGACGAAACCCTTGCAAAGATAGCAGAGCTTACTCCAGACGCCAAACACCTAAAGGGCTTCGGCGCGGTGAACCGCAGCACAAACGGCATAGAACAGTGGCTGAAAGAAATAAAGGTAATAAAATAGCATGACGTTAAAAAGCAACTGACTATGATGGTAACGATGATTAAAAGATTGTCCGTGGCCGCCTGTACATTGGCAGCATGCTGGTGCGTCGGCACGGCGCAGACTCCGGCCAACGTTTACTTCACGTCTGAAATATCGCCCGAATCCCTCCTCCGCATCTACCACACACTTGGCGTAAGGGCGACAGGGCGCGTTGCAGTGAAAATCAGTACCGGCGAGTCAGCCCGGACATACTATCTGCGCCCGGAATTCATCCGCGGACTGGTTGACGAGGTTGACGGAACAATAGTTGAATGCAATACCGCCTACACCGGAAACCGCTCCAGCACGGCAAGCCACCGCCGCGCCATAGAAGAGCGCGGGTTTACTGCCATTGCCCCGGTGGACATCATGGACGAGGAAGGCAGCCTTGACATACCTGTAGCCGACGGCACACACATCAGCTTTGACCGCGTAGGCAGTCACATTGCCAACTATGACTTCCTTATAAACCTCGCCCACTTCAAAGGGCACGCGATGGGCGGCTTCGGCGGCGTTTTGAAGAACCAGAGCATCGGGATGGCATCACGCGAGGGCAAGACGCTAATCCATACTGCCGGCGAATACAGCAACCCGGGCCAGGTTTTCAACAACCGGCAGGGCCAGGACGCATTCCTCGAGTCGATGGCGGCTGCCGCACAGGCAGTGCACAACTATTTCAGGGGCAACGTTATCTACATAGACGTGATGAACAACCTCTCCGTCGACTGCGACTGCGACGGCAGTCCGTCAGCCCCACAGATGCACGACATCGGCATACTCGCCTCGCTCGACCCAGTAGCACTGGACAAGGCGTGCCTCGACCTTGTGTTCAACCATGAGTCAACGGCCGGTGATGACAGCGCACCGCTAATCCAGCGCATCAACCGCCAGCATGGTACTCACATTGTTGACTACGCCGAACAAATCGGTCTCGGCACGACATCGTACAACCTAATAGACATTGACAGCGGCGGAACGGGAATAAACCAACCGACTGTTGATTCGCAGAGGTACAACGTCTATGACACCAACGGTGTAAAAGTGCTGACCAACGCCAAGAGCATTGACACTCTGGCACCGGGCGTGTACATAGTAAACGGACGGAAAACAATCATATACAAACATTGAAACAACATAAAGACACATGAACAGTTTTGACTATCAATACCCCGTGCGACAGCATTTTGGCAAGGGGTGCGCCGAAAGCGCAATCAAGGACGAGATGAAACACGTAGGCAAGCGGATAATGCTGGCCTACGGGGGAGGCTCGCTGAAGCGTACAGGACTGTACGACAAGGTCACCGGCTGGCTGCGCGAGTGCGGCAAGGAGATAGTGGATTTCGGCGGCATAATGCCCAACCCGACATACAACAAGGTGCAGGAGGGGGCGCGCATAGCACGCGAACAGCACGTTGACTTCATCCTTGCAGTTGGCGGAGGCTCTGTAATCGACTGCTGCAAGATTGTTTCCGCACAGGCATGCACAGACGAAGACGTGTGGGAAATGCAGTACACCAACCACCAATTCCCGACGAAGTTCATACCTATGGGAGCTGTCGTAACGGCGTCGGGAACGGGCGCAGAGCAGAACAACGGCGCGGTAATAACCAACACGGAGCTGCATCTGAAGCAGCCGCTCGTCGGTGCTTACCACTCGTTTACAGTGCTTGACAGCGACCTTACGCTGACGTTGCCGATGAAACAGGTTGTCAGCGGAGCGTTCGACACACTGAGCCACTGCATGGAAACGTATATGGGAAAGCCGCTGGAGACGAACTTATCCGACGAAATCAACGAGGCCGTAATGCGTAATGTGATTAAGAACCTGCGCGCACTGATTGCCAATCCAAGCGACGACTTTGCCCGTGGGGAGCTTATGTGGGCATCGGCGATGGCGGAGAACAGCCTTCTCAAGCTCGGCAAACAGACCGACTTCCAGTGTCACATGCTTGAGCATGCCATAGGAGCGTACACCGACTGCAACCACGGCTGCGGCTTGGCCGTAATCCACCCTGCCCTTTACCGCCGCATGCTGCCATACGGCAAGGAGAAACTTGCACGCATGGCCGAGGAAGTGTGGCGCGTCAAGGGTGAAACGGTAGAGGAAACGGCGGCGAAAGGCGTAGCCGCATTGGAGGATTTCATACGCGAGATAGGCATGCCGGCAAGCTGGCGCGAGATGGGCATTACTGACGCTGCCGTGCTGCGCAAGGCCGCAGACACCTGCCTGCTTACGCCCGGATGCTGCAAACGCTTCACGCGCGACGAGCTGTACGAAGCCCTTATCGAGCGGATGTAGGCCGCTTTCATAGTAAAACACCATTGAAACAGAAGCGAGATGATGCCTAAGATAATCTGCCACATCATGTCTTCTGTTGACGGAAGGCTGCTCACCGGCAGCTTATACAGTGCATAGAGAGCCGCGGCGGTGTGCACGTGGTGGAATACGCGGCACAGATATGGCTTGGAAACAGGCACTATGAAATGGTAACCCTTTAGCCGCGCAACATGCGGAAGTAACTTCATGGCCGTCAGCCATTTGCTATACTGAAAACAAAACATGGCTAATTGCAATGCAAAAGGCCGCAAATCGCATGCTAAAAGGCCGTCTTTTACACGCTAAAAGACGGCCTTTTGAATATACTCTGATTATCAATGAGTTACAAAGCAGCCGTTCGCAACGTTTCAATCAGGCATGTTCCGCGTGTTAAAATCTGGCTAATATGTGTTTAATAAGTATAAATACGCGGCTGTTCTGTCATATTCCTGCATGCTGAAACGTATATTGATTGTACTTAAAAAACGTATCATAGTTATGAGAAAGAGTATTTGTAAAATCGTGTGCGCAGTGCTCGTGGCACTCTGCCCGATAGCCGCGCAGGCCGGAGAGAGTGGTTTCGGAAAGTTCAAAGGCGTGTGGGCAAGCGCCAAGCAAGAGGCCGTCATAACCGACTCGGTGATGATGTATTTCGCAAAAGACACCGTTACAGGCAACGGGTCGGCTGCGCTGTGCGTGCCGTCGCGCAACATAAGCATGCTGACAACGTTCACGGCGGACACCATCCTGACGGAAAAAGCGCCGCAATACCAGCTTGCACTGGCCGACGACGGCACGCTAAGCATTAACGGCGAGCGGCTGATGAAGGTGGAGGACATCGACATCACGCAGCCATACGACATGCCATACGCCACCGACAAGTGGCAGATAGGCCGCTGTTTGCAGGAATGGCAGCTCGGAACAGTGGTAGAAACAAGCGGCAACGACATCGTTGTGATGGTCGGGACAAACCGCAACTCGTTCATGTACGGCATCACCGGCGGCATGGTTTACCTGCGCGCGGCGGCTCTGCTGCATTGCAACGAAGGCTCACTGTTCATCCAGAACATCCGCATGATGAAGAACCCGAACACTAAGGAGCGTTCAAACATCTTTTTCTACGACAGCCACGAGTTCCTGACACACCTGCCACAGATAGACAAGTCGAAGTTCAAGCCGGAGCAATGCGTCTTCGCAGGCGACGGGTTCATATACTGGTCGTACCAGAGCCACACGCCCGACGAGATAAAACTTAACGGCTGCGGCGAGACGTACACATACAAACGCACGCAAAAGGGCACGCCCGGCTTGATTGAATGGATAAAGTATGAACCGCAGAAATAAGTGAAGAGTGGAGAACGAAGAGTTAAGAATACAAATGTTTTGACATTAAAAGTCGCATGGATTTTTCACCTTTTGCTTTTCACTTTCAAGCCTTTCTTTTTGCTGTTTTTTTATAAAAAAAACAAAAGAAAAGACTTTGTCCTTAATAGAGTTTTTATTATCTTTGCGGCATTAGAATAATACTGTATCATTTGGCAGCAACCAAATATTAGCAGTATTAAATAAAATTCATTCCATAATAACGCAATTAACAATACATTCACGAAATTGAACTTTAACAAAATAAATACCAACCTATAAATAATATACAATCATGAGAACACTTAAAAACACTTTATTATTCATTTGTTTTTTGATTTTCTCTAATTCAATTAATGCCCAAAACGAGACAAAACAGCCATGGCAATACATGGGAAAAGTGGTTGGTGTTACTGAAATAGAGGTATATAGGGACAGGAATGAACAGTGTCTTCACTATAAGAATGCAACAGTTTTTCTTTATTCCTCCTTTGACGGCAATGATATGTCATATAAGATTTATGTACCCACAATAGGAAAATCATATGTGGTACATAAAAATAACAATTACAATGGTTCACAAATAGAATGGAGTAGAAATGGAAAACGTATTGTATCCATGCCTTCTTTAGATAACATGTATACACATTCTGCAGGACCTTATTACTTCAACGTTGCCGAAGTTAGACCTTGATGCAGAGCTGACAACCTCATATTGGCGCAAACGTAAAAGCAATAAAGTAAAAAAAGAAATGCTATTCCAATAATAAAAACATAAAAAGAAACAATAAATAAGTATTGAAAAGAAGGTACGAAGAGTGAAGAATTAAAGTGTTTTTGATGTTGATGTCACTTCAATTCTTAACTCTTCGTTCTCCACTCTTCACTCAACAAGTTTCCCTTCCGCCAAGGAACACGCGCATAACTACGGGCGACGTGTAGGCGTAAGGAATGTAATCGACCGACGGTATAGGCTCGGTGATGAAGAAGTTTGCCACCTTGCCCGGAGTTATTGAGCCGTAGTCGCCGCTCAGCCCCATTGCATACGCGGCGTTGATTGTGGCCGCGTTGATGGCTTCGGCTGGCAAAAGGCGCATCTTGATGCAGGCCAACGACACGACAAACTTCATATCGCCGGAGGGTGTAGAGCCGGGGTTGTAGTCACTGGCGACAGCTACTCCCAGTCCGGCGTCAATCATCTTGCGCGCCGGAGCGTATGGCATGTTCAGGAAAAACGACGTGCCCGGCAGCACGGTGGGCATCGTTCCGCTGTTCTTCAATATGTCAAACTCCGTCTCGGGCATGTTCTCCAGATGGTCAACCGACAGTGCGCCGTGCTTCACCGCGACAGGAAGTCCGCCCGTGGCGGCCAGCTCGTCAACGTGGATTTTCGGCTTCAGCCCCCACTTGGCGGCGGCTTCGAGTATGCGGTCGGTGTCCTCCGGCGTAAAGAAACCTTCGTCGCAGAACACGTCTACATAGTCGGCCAGACGCTCGCGGCCCACCTCTGGCAGCATCTCCGATATTATAAGGCTTACATATTCGTCGTGACCGTACTGCCGTCCGACGGCGTGCGCACCGAGGAATGTAGACACAACGCGCATCGGCACGCTCTCTTTTATGCGGCGGATGACGCGGAGCATCTTCATCTCGTCTGCCGTATTGAGTCCGTAGCCGCTCTTGATTTCTACGCAGCCGGTGCCCTTTCGCATTATTTCCTCTGCCCGGCGCATGGCCTGACGGTAAAGTTCGTCCTCCGAAAGGGAGTGCAGCAGGTCGGCGGAATTGAGTATGCCACCGCCACGGCGGGCTATCTCGGCATAGCTCAAGCCCATTATCTTGTCAACAAACTCGCCCTCGCGGCTGCCTGCATAGACTATGTGAGTGTGAGGGTCGCACCACGACGGAAGCACCGTTCCGCCCTGCGCGTCGACCGTTTCATCGGCCGCAATGCCGCAGGAAGGCATGTCCTGCATACTGCCGAACGCCGAAAACCTGCCGTCTTCGACAAGAAGCCACGCGCCGTCAAGCGTTCCGAGGCTCTTCATTCCAGCCCCTTGCAGGCGCGGTTTGTCCCCGCCGGAAATGCCGGCAAGAGTCTTTATGTTAGTTACAAGCAGGCGCATTGTTCTCAAGGAAGTCTATTGAATGCTTTATGTAAGGGTACATCACCTCGTCGTTGACGATGAACGGCACCACCTCGCGGTAAGCTTTGAACACGCGCTGGATGGCCGGTGACGACTTCAACGGGCGACGGAACTCCAATGCCTGGGCGGCATTGAACAGCTCGATTGCGAGCACACGCTGCGTGTTGAGCACCACCTTATATAATTTAATGGCGGCGTTGGCACCCATGCTAACATGGTCTTCCTGTCCTTGGCTTGACGGGATGCTGTCAACCGACGACGGAGTGCAAAGGCTCTTGTTGAGACTTACAACGGAAGCCGCCGTATATTGCGTTATCATAAAGCCGCTGTTGACACCCGGATTGGCTACGAGGAAGCTGGGAAGGCCGCGCGTTCCCGACACAAGCTTGTATATCCTGCGCTCCGAAATGTTTGCAAGCTCGCTTACGGCGATAGCCAGGAAGTCCATCGGCAGCGCAATCGGTTCGCCGTGGAAGTTGCCGGCTGATATTATAAGGTCGTCGTCAGGGCATACGGTAGGGTTGTCCGTGGCAGAGTTTATCTCCGTGTCTATGACCGAACGGACGTAGTCCAGCGTGTCCTTCATCGCACCGTGAACCTGCGGAATGCAGCGGAAAGAGTACGGGTCTTGCACGTATGACTTCGGCTTCTCCACAATCTCGCTGCCTTCAAGCAACTCACGCATGCGCCGCGCCGTATCAACCTGCCCCTTGTGGGGACGAACCTGATGCACGGCATCGGTAAACGGCTCAACAAGTCCGCAGTAAGCATCGAGCGACATGGCTGCGATAACATCGGCCCAGTCGCTCAACCGTTGGCTGTTCAATATCGCCCAGACGGCAAAGGCGCTCATGTTCTGCGTTCCGTTGAGCAGGGCAAGACCCTCCTTGGATGCCAGTTGTATTGGCTTCCAGCCGTTTTTCCTAAGCACTTCGGCGCCCGTCATGACCTTGCCTTTATACTCCGCCTCGCCCAATCCGACAAGAGGCAATGACATGTGAGCCAGCGGAACGAGGTCGCCCGACGCCCCAAGAGAGCCCTGCATGTAAACAACAGGGTAAACACCGTTGTTGAAGAAATCGACAAGACGCTCCACTGTGTCGAGCTTGCAGCCTGAATATCCGTAGCTTAAAGACTGTATTTTCAGAAGCATCATTATCTTTACAATCTCGTTTGGCACACGGTCGCCAGTGCCACAGGCATGCGACATCATCAGGTTTATTTGCAACTGGGCAAGATGGTCTTTACCGATTGACACGTTACAGAGCGACCCGAAACCAGTCGTAACGCCGTAAATGGGAGTCTCCGTCTCAGCTATCTTCTTGTCAAGATATTCCCGGCAGCGCACAATTCGTTGCTTGGCATCGTCGCTCAGCTTGATTTTGTAGCCGTTCCTGATAATCTCTCCGATGCGCTCGATTGTCAAGTGCTCGGCTGATATTTGGTGAATATTCATTCTTTTATTGTCTTTTAGAAGTTAAAGTAGTTAAAGAAGTTATCGTTCGCTACGCTCACTAAGAAGTTAAAGCCATTACTCTTGCCGGTTTTTCCTCCGTCTGCAAAGCATTTGGCTTTAACTTCTATAACTTCTATTCATTCTATAAATTCTCCAAGATGGAGTCATCTACCATGTTAGGCATTGTCACCTTAAGCCCCGGGGTGCGCTCCATCTCGCGCACGATGCTGTGCATCGAGCCTTCGTTGCGCGCCCAGCTGCGGCGTGCTATGCCGTTGTTCACATCCCAGAAAAGCATCTCACGGATGTGGCGGGCACTGTCTTCACCGCCGTCTATCACCATTCCGAAGCCGCCGTTGATGACTTCTCCCCAGCCGACTCCGCCTCCATTGTGCAGCGAAACCCACGTTGCGCCACGGAAAGAGTCGCCTATCACGTTCTGCACTGCCATGTCGGCGCAGAACTGCGAGCCGTCGTATATGTTGCTGGTCTCGCGGAACGGCGAGTCGGTTCCTGACACATCATGGTGGTCGCGGCCAAGAACAACGGGACGAGTGATTTCCCCTCGTTTGATAGCTTCATTGAAAGCGAGGGCTATCTTGGTGCGTCCCTCGGCGTCGGCGTACAGGATTCGTGCCTGCGAACCTACCACAAGGTTGTTGCGTCCGGCCTCTTTTATCCAATGGATGTTGTCGTCCATCTGACCTATTATCTCTTCTGGCGCGGTCTTACTGATTTCCTCCAGCACTTCGGCTGCTATGCGGTCAGTAGCCGCGAGGTCGTCAGGATTGCCAGAAGTGCAGACCCAACGGAACGGGCCGAAGCCGTAATCAAAGAACATCGGGCCCATGATGTCCTGCACATATGACGGATAACGGAACCTGCCGTCAGGCAACATGATGTCCGCTCCGGCACGTTCTGACTGAAGGAGGAAGGCGTTTCCGTAGTCGAAAAAATACATGCCGCGCTCCGTCAGCTTGTTGATTGCTGCCACTTGGCGGCGCAATGAAGCCTGTACACGGTTGCGGAACTCGTCCGGGTCGTCGGCCATCATCTTCTTTGACTTGTCCAACGACATGCCAACAGGATAGTAACCGCCTGCCCACGGGTTGTGAAGCGAGGTCTGGTCGCTGCCCAAATCCACCTTAATGTCTTCCTCGGCGAGGCGCTCCCACAGGTCAACCACATTGCCGACATAAGCCATCGACACCGTCCTACGCTCCTCAACGGCCTTGCGTACGGAAGGAATAAGCTCGTCAAGACTGGTATGCAGCTCGTCAACCCATCCCTGGTCGTAACGCTTCTGCGCTGCAAGCGGATTGATTTCGGCCACTACGCTGACAACGCCAGCAATGTTTCCGGCCTTAGGCTGTGCGCCCGACATGCCGCCAAGACCTGACGACACGAACAGCATTCCATGTATATCCTTGCGTCCGGGCTGCTTTTTGAGCTGCATGCGGGCGGCGTTCATCACGGTGATTGTCGTGCCGTGGACTATTCCCTGCGGCCCGATGTACATGTAAGAGCCGGCTGTCATCTGGCCGTATTGGCTCACACCGAGGGCGTTCATGCGCTCCCAGTCGTCGGGCTTGGAGTAGTTTGGTATCACCATACCGTTGGTTACGACAACCCGAGGAGCGTTCTTATGCGACGGGAAGAGGCCGAGCGGATGGCCGGAATACATCACAAGGGTCTGCTCGTCGGTCATTTCGCTTAGGTATTTCATCGTCAGCCGGTACTGCGCCCAATTTTGGAAGATAGCTCCGTTGCCGCCGTATATGATGAGTTCGTGCGGATGTTGCGCCACGGCAGGATTCAGGTTGTTCTGTATCATCAGCATAATTGCCGCCGCCTGAAGCGACTTGTGCGGATATTCGTCAATCGGACGCGCATACATCTCATACTTCGGGCGGAAGCGGTACATGTAAATGCGGCCGTACTTCTCCAGCTCTTCAGCGAACTCCGGCGCCAGTGTGGCGTGGAACTTCTTTGGGAAATACCTCAAAGCGTTGCGCAGCGCCAACTTCTTTTCTTCCTTTGTAAGTATGTCCTTGCGCTTGGGCGCATGGTTGATGGCGGTGTCGTATGGCATCGGCTCGGGCAACACGTCAGGTATTCCGGCGCGTATGTCAAATGCAAATTCTTCTTTTGTCATTGTATTTTGATTTTTGTAGTTAAAGGAGTTAAAGTAGTTAGCGCTCACTTCGTTCGCTAAGTAGTTAAAGTCATCGCCCTTGTGGGGTGTCGTCTTGTCATCACCTGCAAAAGTATTGGCTTTAACTACTTTGACAACTCTAACTACTTTAACTACTTGTTATGAATTATGAATTACCTTTTCTACAATCTCCATTATCTCGCGTTCAGCCTTGTCGGCATCCGCCATCAGGTTGTCGGCCTCGTTGATAAGGGCTTCGGCCTGTGCATTGTCTTTCAAAGAAGAGGCGTTTATCTTGACGTTAAGCCCGGCACCGAGCACAGCCGCGCGTGCGGCAAGTGCGCCTACGCCTGCGTCTGACACGCTGTTGGGATTGCCCGTCTCGGCCATCGCCTTGCACAATTCAAACGCCTTGAACGATGTCTTCATTGTTTCGAGCGGCACCTGGGCGGCAAACAACGTTGCTCTTTGTATGGCTTCGGAGCGCAGACGCTTGTCTTCTTCAGTGTTCTTAGGCATGCCGAAGGCGGCCATTATGCGGTTAAAGGCTTCAGTGTCTTCATCAACGAGGTGCAGCAGCTCCTCTTCAAGCTCCACGCCTCTGTCTGCATAACGGCTGAACTCTTCCCAGCGGTCGTCCCATCCGGGCTTGTGGGCGGAAAGGTTGGCCACCATCGTGCCGAGCGCAGCACCCAAAGCACCCATGTAAGCGGCCACCGAACCGCCGCCGGGAGCCGGCGACTCGCGCAGCGTTTCGTCGGCAAAGCCCTTCACAGTGAGTGCCGTCAGCTTGTCCTGTGCGGCGTTTCCGGCATCGAGCATGTACTCGATTACCTTCTCTTCGGGCACGAAAGAACGCAGGTCGTCAAGCCCCATCGACTTTATCGCGATGTTCAGTATGTCTTCTTTCGGCATGCCGGTGGAACGATGTTGCTTGCGGAGGAAATACTTTCCAGCGTCAATCAGGGCGCGTTCGGGCACCAAACCGACTATCTCCGTGCCTGTAACGCGCATGCCGCGAGCCTGCGCCGCGCGGCTTACCTCGTCGAAAGCGGCGTGCAGAGGAGTGGCGTTGATGTTGGTGATGTTCATCGACACCTGGGCTATACCGTACTCCTTGATATACCATCCGATGGCTTTCGTACCCTTGAGCGTGCCCGGACGCATCACGGGACGGCCGTTCCCGTCGCGCTTGATTTCGCCCGTTATGGGGTTGCCGATACGCTCCGGACGGCCTTTTTCGCGCACGTCGAAGGCCACGGCGTTAGCCCTTCGCGTGGATGTCGTATTGAGATTGAAGTTTACTGCAATAAGGAAGTCGCGCGCTCCGACAGCCGTACAGCCTGTGCGCGCCACGCCCTCGTCGAACGGACGTGCGCCGAAGTCGGGCTGCTCTGCGGCATCGGCCATCCTTTCTGGCAACGCCTCGTATTCGCCCTTGCGGCAAACGGCAAGGTTGCGGCGTTCCGGCTTCAGCGCGGCAGCCTCGTAGCAATAGCACGGTATGCCAGCCTCCGCGGCTATGCGCTCCGCCAGTTTGCGCGCCAAAGCGGCACACTCTTCAAGCGTTATGCCGCTTACCGGCACGAGCGGCAGCACGTCTGTCGCGCCCATACGCGGATGCGCGCCGTGGTGGCGGCGCATGTCTATCACCTCGCCGGCCTTCTTCACCGCCCTGAAAGCCGCCTCTACAACTGCCTCGGGACTGCCGACGAAAGTTACGACGGTGCGGTTTGTGGCCTCGCCCGGGTCAACGTCAAGCAGCTTTACGCCGTCCGACGCCTCTATTACGTCTGTGATTTGCTTGATTACCGCCTTGTCGCGTCCCTCGCTGAAGTTGGGCACGCACTCAACAATCTGCCTTGTCTTTACCATAGCATCAAATCTAATTACTGTCAACCTTAAACCTAACGGAGCGCGCAGGCGCGGCATAAGCCATGCAAACGCCCGCCCGCGCAGCCTCCTACAACTTGCAAAGATAGTGCATTTGCACCATAACAGCAAGAAAAAGCAAGTATTTTTCAAGCGCCTTTTTATACATAATGAAAGCCACGCGCCGTATTTTTAACACTGTCAAAGCACGCATCTGGCCGCATCACGACGACATGCCGCGCCGTAACTACCAAAAAGTAATCTTGCGGCAGGGCTTCAACTACAGGATGAGGCGGCACGAGGAAAGTGTCAAGATGAAATGTCTGCCATGCCGAAATCCTGCAAAATGTTACATCTGAAATGTACTCCTCAACCTGCAAAGTAGAAAAGCGAGAAGCAATATAGCAACCAAAAATACGGCAACACGCACCCTAACGGGTATAACCCGACAGCAAAAAGCAACGCCGCCGACCGTCAAAAAGGCCTCAAAACGCCGTTTTCGAGGCCATGAAAGACGGTGTTTGGCGGTGTAAAAGGTTACCTTTTGCCTTCCAAAAGGCCACCTTTTACACCTCCAAGCGCCGCATTCCGCTGCACAAAACGGCACAAGACACGCGCAAGCCGCTGGCATACAGCCTTTTGACTTTGCACACTTCACACGGCGTTATTTGCGTCCAAACGTCCTGATTTTTCAAATAACGCCGTATGAAAGCGTCAAGGGAAATCAATGTGTAAGCAAAAACCGCAGTTAGGTTGACAAGCGCGCTTCATTAATATAATAACCCACCGCCCCATCAGACACACCCAACAACGCATTTGGCTTTAACTCCTAACGGAGCGAAGCGGAGTGATACCCCCTTTAACTTCTTTAACTCCTGTGAATATTCGCTTGGCGAATATTCACCAATTTCTTTTGCATTGCGCCCGGTTTGCATTATCTTTGCAACCAAAAACACCGCGATACATGAACCGGCAATATACATTCTTACGATTTGTCAGCCGCAGGAAATACCTCATCGTATCTGTACTCGGGATTGTGATAATCGGCTTCGTAGGCGAAAACAGCATCCTCAAGCACGTGCAGAACCGCATGCTCGTGCGCGAAATGAAGGCCGAAATCGAAGCCTACAACACCCAATACGAGAAAGACGAGCATACGCTCAAGGAACTGCAACGCAACCCCAAGGCCATAAGGAAAATCGCACGGGAACAATATTTCATGAAAGCTGACGACGAAGACATCTTCGTCCTAAGCGACGACAACAAACAACAGGAAAGCAAAAATGAAACAACTGAATAAGGCGCAGGCCGTAACCATGCTCATCGGGGCGTTTCTCATGGTTGTGGGCGCAGGCATCTACGTGTTCACGGCGAAAGCCTTTACTGCATGGCTGTTCGCCGTCGGAGCTGTGGCTTTCGCCGCAATGCAGCTGCAACAGACCTACGAGGGGCGCAACATAACCATAAAAAGGCTGCGCCGCATCATGTCAATCGGCGACGCCTTGTTCATTATCTCCGCCGCGCTGATGCTCGAAAACACATACAACGCGCTGCTGCCGCTCTTCGTCAACTATATTCCCAACGGCTATTACCACTACCTTACTTATATACACAACAACTGGGTAGTGCTTCTGCTCATAGCCGCCATACTCGAAATATACACCACCCACCGCATATCAAGCGAGCTGAAGAAAGACGGCCAGCCCCCTGCAAGCCAGGCATAAGGCGGCTAAAAAAACTATAAAAGACGGCACATTTGTTTTAAATTGCATAAAAAATTTTCCATACATCGGCAATAGGTTGTACTTTTGTGCCTGCATTACAATACTCATTTATGATTAAGACTCTTTACGCATTGCTATCAGTCGTGGCCTTTGCGTCATGCGCAAGCACATACAATATCGAAGGCTCGTCAAACGTCCCCACGCTTGACGGAAGGATGCTGTACCTGAAAGCGTACGACGGCACTGACATGAAAGACATCGACTCGTGCGACATCGTACACGGACAGTTCCACTTCACCGGCCCGCTTGACTCCACACTGCTTGCCACATTGTTCATGGACGATGAGGGACTTATGCCCGTAGTGCTCGAAAAAGGCGAAATATCAATCAAGATTGACAATACACAACAGAAGGTAAGCGGCACACCTCTGAACGAAAAACTGTTCGTATTCATAGAAAAGTACAAACAGCTTGAGAACGAAGTAAACGAACTCGGCCACCTGCAAAGCCAAGCGATAATGGACGGGAAAGACCTTAACGAGGTGAACATACAGCTGTCCGAGAAAGCCAGCAAAATAGCGGAGCGCGAAGACAAGCTGGTAACATCGTTCATAGTCGAGAACTTCGACAACGTGCTGGGACCCGGAGTGTTCTTCATGATGACAGCAAGCCACCGCTATCCTGAACTGTCTCCGTGGATAGAAGACATAATGAGCAAGGCCACCGACAAGTTCAAGAACGACCCATACGTGAGCGACTACTACCGCAAGGCACAGCAGAACCAGGCCATAATGAACGGAACGGCCATTCCGGGAGACATCAACGCGCAGCCGGCTGACGTGCCCACACCCAACGAACTGGCCGCACCCGGCACTACAGGCAACGACTCGATTGCCGCAACTACGGGCGAATGACACCGTGGCCGCACACCGCAGGCATACATATTTATTATGACAATACTGATAAAAGACGCTACAATAGTAAACGAAGGAAAAGCGTTCAACGGTTCAATCGTAATCGAAGACGATTGCATATCTGACATATACGAAGGCGAAACACCCCGTGGCACGTTCGACAAGACCGTCGATGCCACGGGGTGTTTTGTCCTTCCGGGCGCAATCGACGACCACGTACACTTCCGCGAGCCGGGACTTACAGCCAAGGCCGACATCAAAAGCGAGAGCCGGGCAGCCGCTTTCGGCGGCGTTACGACATACTTCGACATGCCGAACACCGTTCCGCAGACTACAACGCTCGTCGCCCTCGAGGTAAAACGCGCCATTGCGGCACGCGACAGCCACGTAAACTACTCTTTCTTCTTCGGCGCCACCAACACGAACGCCGGTCTTTTCAACCGTCTCGACATACACCGCACACCCGGAATAAAGCTCTTCATGGGCTCGTCGACAGGCAACATGCTCGTTGACAAGGAAGCCGCGCTCGACCAGATATTCACCACCGCGCCCGTACCTGTAATGGTTCACTGCGAAGACACAGGGCTAATCAACAGCAACATGGCGAAAGCCAAAGAACTGTACGGCGACGACCCAGCCGTCATCCATCATCCCGAAATACGTTGCGAAGAGGCTTGCTACAAATCGACAGAACTTGCCGTAAGGCTTGCCAAGAAGCATAACGCCAGGCTGCACGTGGCACATGTAACAACGGCCCGTGAGCTTTCGCTGTTCGAACCGTGGACGGACACCATGCCGCAAATCACCGCCGAGGCTGTCATTGCCCACCTGATGTTCTCCGACAAGGACTATACAAGACTCGGAACGCTTATCAAATGCAACCCCGCCATCAAGACTTCAGCCGACCGAGACGCGCTCCGCAAGGCGCTGACTGACGGGCGGATAGCCGTTGTTGGAACTGACCACGCACCGCATCTGCTGGCCGACAAGCACGGCGGATGCGCCAAGGCGGCATCGGGAATGCCGATGCTTCAGTTCTCACTCGTGGCAATGCTCGAACTTGTTGACCACGACGTGCTGCCAATCGAACGCGTTGCAGAGCTTATGTGCCACCGTCCGGCAATGCTGTTCGACATCCGCCGCCGCGGATTTATCCGCAAAGGATACAAAGCCGACTTGGCTATTGTGAGGCCGGACAGCCCTTGGACTGTGACAAAAGACTGCATACAGAGCAAATGCGGATGGAGCCCGATGGAAGGACATACGTTCAACTGGCGCGTGGAACACACCTTCTGCAACGGCCGCCACATACTTGACAACGGCCGTTTCGACGACAAATGCCGCGGTGAAGAAGTCATTTTCAGATAATAAAGCACACCTATGATCGCCAAATTTTTCATCTATCTAATCATATTCATAACCCTTCCGGACCTTTATATGGAACGGCGCATACTGCGAAAGCATACAAGATATCTGTGGTGGCAGCGCGTGTTATGGTGGATTCCGGGAGCATTCATGTTCTTCTACACCATCTTTCTCGCGACAACACCCAACTTCGCGCCCGACAACCTGCTACTGCTGCACCTCTACCTGCTGCTGTTCGGAATAATGATAGTGCCAAAGTTCCTGTTCGCCTTTTGCTCGTTTCTCGGCTGGGCGCACTGCAAATACCACCACACCCACAACAACTGGGGCAACCTTGTGGGGCTTCTGCTTGGCACGGCTGCCATAATCGCCGTGGCGTATGGTGGCACATGGGGCTTCCGCAAGCTTGAAGTAAGGCAGGAAACATTTGTTTCCGCCGACCTGCCCAAGGCTTTCGACGGCTACAAAATCGTGCATTTCAGCGACGCCCACATGGGCACTTACGGCAGCAGATACGCCGACTTGCCAGAAAAAGCGGTACGTCTAATCAACGAACAGAATGCCGACATGGTAGTGTTTACGGGCGATTTGCAGAACATGGAACCAAAAGAGCTTTACCCTTTCATGGAAACATTAGGGCGGATAAAGGCCAAGGACGGGGTGTTCTCCGTCCTCGGGAACCATGACTATTCGATGTACATCAACGCGGAAAGCGCAACCAAGGTGGCAAACGAGCGCGAACTCATCAGCCTCGAACGGCAACTTGGCTGGGACTTGCTGATGAACGAGCACCGCGTAATACGGCGAGGAGCCGACTCGATTGTCGTGGCCGGGATGGAGAACGACGGCGGGCGGCGCTTCCCAAAAAAAGGAGACATAGGCAAGACGCTCGCCGGAGTGCAACCCGGAGCATTCACGCTGATGCTTGAGCACGACCCTTCGTCGTGGCGGGAAACAATACTTCCCAAGAGCGGAGCACAGCTGACGCTGAGCGGACACACACATGCAGGGCAGCTAAAGATATTCGGCTGGTCGCCGGCGGCAATCAACTACAAGGAATGGGGCGGCATGTACCATGAAGGGAAGCGTGCCTTGAACGTGTCATACGGCATGGGCGGCTTCATACCTTTCCGCCTCGGGGCAAGCAACGAGATTGTGGTGATAACATTGAAAAGCGGAAAATAAGCAAGCACACCCCACCCCTGCCATCCCGATGGGAGTGAGTTTGGAATGTATTGCCATATAAAAACAAAAGCAGGAACTGACGTTTTTCAATCAGTTCCTGCTTTTATTATATATTAAGAAGGTAGTAAATCCTCTCTCCCCTGGAGCATTTGAACATTTGTCAATCCACCTTATATTTTTCATCAAGTGCGCTTTCAATGGCCTTGCGGCTTTCTTCCATCAGGCGGCTGACGTTCTCCGCGCCCCTTGACTGCGGATAAACGGGCTTGTGGATGGTAAGGGTGAGCCTGCGGCGGTGAACCCAGTACCACTTGCTTGTGCGCGGCATGACGTCGAACGAGCCGTTGATTGTCAGCGGCACTACGGGCAGCTGCAGTTCGTCGGCCAGCATGAAAGCCCCTCGCTTGAAGGCTCCGATGCGTCCGTTGTACGTTCGCGAGCCTTCGGGAAACACCACAACGCTCATGCCTTCCTTCAAAGTATGGCGCGCCTTGTCGTAAGACGCCTGTATCTTCTTCGGCGCATGGCGGTCTACGAATATCTGGTGAGACTTCTCGCAGGCATATCCTACGAACGGGATTTTGCGCAGCTGCTGCTTCATCATCCACTTGAAGTTGCGGTGAAGGTGGCCGAACACGAGGAAAATGTCGAACGCTCCCTGATGGTTGCTCACGAACACGTATGACTCTCCGTGCTTAAGGTTCTCCCTGCCCGTGACTTTCACTGGCAGGAACAGCACCATAAGCACTAACTTCGACCATATCACAGGCGGATAATAGCCCCAGAAGTGGCCGTTGCCGATGATGCACCCCACGCTCGTTGTCAGCGCGGTGAGCAGCGTCAGCACAATGATTATCGGCAGGGCGATGACAATTTGGTAAATGCGGTATAAGTAATTCATAATTCACAATTCATAATTCATAATTAGGGCATACGCCGACAGCTTATTAAACAAAGAACAAGTCCCGGTACACAAGACATCCACAACACGCAATCTGCAATCCATAACCACAGGCTTCAGCGTGTTGAAGGCGAAAGCCCGACTATGAATTATGAATTGTGAATTATGAATTTATCTTCGGATACTTCCTCGTCCACCCGTCCCAGCGCAGCCGCATGACGCCGAAGAACGCCTCGCCGAATATGCCTCCGCTCATCTTCGACACGCCCTCGCGGCGGTTTACGAACACCACGGGCACTTCTTTTATCTTGAAGCCGATTTTGTAGGCCGTGTATTTCATCTCGATTTGGAAGGCGTAACCCTTGAAACGTATCTTGTCAAGCTCGATTGTCTCGAGCACGCGGCGGCGGTAACACTTGAACCCGGCGGTAGTGTCATGCACCTTGAAGCCCGTAACGAAGCGGACATACTGCGACGCGAAATAACTCATCAGCACGCGGCCGATAGGCCAGTTCACCACGTTCACGCCGCTGACGTAGCGCGAACCTATGGCAAGGTCATACCCTTCGTCATGGCAGGCGGCGTAAAGCCGCGGCAGGTCGTTGGGGTCGTGGCTGAAGTCGGCGTCCATCTCGAAGATGTAGTCGTATCCGTTGGCCAGCGCCCACTTGAAACCGGCAATGTAAGCCGTGCCCAACCCCTGCTTGCCCTGACGCTCGATGATGTGCAGACGGCCGCCAAACTCGCTGCCGATGAGGCGGTGTACGATGGCGGCGGTGCCGTCGGGCGAGCCGTCGTCAATCACAAGGATGTGGAAACACTTTTCCAACGAGAACACCGCGCGTATGATTTTCTCGATGTTTTCCTTCTCGTTGTAAGTCGGTATGATTACAATGCTGTCGCTTCCGTTCATTTTTCAACGTATATACAGGGCATGATTACCCACTGCAAAAATAGTGTTTTTATGCGAAACACAGGCAACTTTCACTCATATTTTTCTCCTTCTGCGGCAATGTTGGCCGTCACTTGCAGTGAGCACGGCAGCAGGCGCCTTTGCAATATGCCACCTTTTACCTTCCAAAAGGCCGTCTTTCGCGATGTAAAAGACGGCCTTTTGGAAGGTAAAAGGTGGCATATTGCAAAGGCGCTGACTGCCAATGCGTTACAAACATGCAGCCGGATGGGCTACAGGCTTTCCTTCACGCCGTTGCCGGGGAAGTGCATTCCGGCCGTGACGAGCTTGTTGCAACGTATATATTCCACATATTCCTTCCTCATTCTGGCGGCCAGCCGCGGGTTTGTGTCGTAACTCGGACAGATGTCGAGGCTCTGTATTTGCAGGTCGAAGCCGTGCATCAAGTCGCCGACGATGAGCAACCGGCCTATCTGATACACCGTGTGGCCAGCCGTATGGCCGGGAGCCGGCATAGGCTCGATGCCTAACGGAAGCACGTCGGTGTACTTGAACCGGTGTACCCTGTCGCCATACGCCGCCATTGCGGCCATCGCAGCCTTGCCGTTTTGGTTGCCCATGCGCATCCAATAACTGTATTCCGTATCGGGAACATACACCTCTGCATTGGTGAACACCGGCCTGCCGCCATCGGTCATGCCGCCGATGTGGTCCATGTGGAAGTGCGTAAGTACGAGCAAATCTATGTCTTCAGGCTGTATCCCGACTGCCTTCATGCGGTCGAGCAGCCGTCCGCCGCGCTCCATCCCGTTGCCCGTATCAAACAGGATGTTCTTGCCCTGCGTTTTGACGATGAAGCAACTGACCGACGACGGTACCGACCCTTCCGGCGAAAGACGCTCGACCTTGGCAGAATCGGCCTCTCCGTAAAACAGCTTGTTTGGCATACGCTTCTCTCCTTCGTTGTCGTTTATGGCGACAAGTGTCAGCGAGTCTACCTCCATTACGTCAACCCCCTCCACTGCAGCGGCCGCGTCTTGCGCGGCATTCGCCTTCGTGTTGCTACACGACAAGACAAGCAGCATGGCGGCAGAAACGAGCATAATCCTTGTAATCCCTGATTTCTTCATACATGTAAAATGATTTATGGTTAGTGGTTGCACAAATATACGCATAAATAACGGTTATCCAAAATTTTGCAGTACCTTTGTGTCCTGTTAGAAATGGAAATACAAGGAGTATTGGATTTATACGCCAAGTCGCCGCAGTCGGCGGCGTTGGCGAAAATGCTTTGTGACAAGTCGGCACGCACCGGCTACATCGACGGCGCGCTGGCATCGGCCGTTCCCGTGCTGTTCGCATCGGTGGCGGGCAGCGTCGGGCGTCCGTGCCTGTTCGTGTTGAACGACGCAGAGGAGGCAGGCTATTTCTACCACGACCTTACGCAGATGCTTGGCAACGCCAACGTGCTGTTCTTTCCCTCGTCGTTCCGCCGACAGGTGAAGTACGGCCAGCGCGACGCGGCCAGCGAGATACTGCGCACCGAGGTGTTGGGAAGACTGCTGGGAGAAAGCGAAGAACGAAAAGTGAAGAGTGAAGAATTTATTACCAAAGGCGCTAACAATACGTCAGGTCAAGAGAATTCTTCACTCTTCACTCTTCACTCTTCACTCCTCTATATCGTCACCTGCCCCGAAGCGTTGGCCGAACTCGTGGTATCGCGCCGCAAATTGGACGAGCGCACCGTGATACTCGATGCCGGCGGCACGCACGACATAATGCAGTTGGCAAAACAGCTACGCCAACTCGGCTTCAACGAGGTCGACTACGTTTACGAGCCGGGGCAGTTCGCAGTGCGCGGCAGCATAATAGACGTGTTCTCGTTCAGCAGCGAGTACCCGTTCCGCATCGACTTCTTCGGCGACGAAATAGACTCAATCCGCACCTTTGAGGTGCAGAGCCAGCTCTCTCGCGACAAGCGGCAACGCATCGAGATTGTGCCCGAAGTGGCTACGCTTGTCGACGAGAAAGTGCCCTTCCTGCACTTCCTGCCTGCCGACACTGTGCTCGTGATGAAGGACTTTGTGTTCTGCCGCGAGAAAATCGACCAGATATACCGCGACGGTTTCTCGTCGCAGGCTGTAAAAGACCGCCTCGAAGGGCTTACCGAAATGGAACAGCAGGCGGCCATGAAAGAACTGCGGGCCGACAACGCGCTGACAACGGGCGCACAATTCGCCGACGACGCGCTGAAATTCCGCCGCATAGAGTTCGGCCAGAAACCAACCGGCACGCCCGACGCGGTGCTGCATATCAATGCAAGTCCGCAGCCGCTGTTCCACAAGAACTTCGACCTGCTTGCCCGTGCGCTCGAAGACTACATCCTGAAAGGCTACAAGATATACATCCTTGCAGACAGTACCAAGCAGCACGAAAGGCTCAAGGAGATATTCGGAAGCAAGGAAAGCCCCCTCAACTCCCCCGGTGTGGGAGCTAAAGATACTTTTGTCACAGCTTGCCAAAGCTCCCCCAACGGGGGAGTTGAGGGGGGCTTTCCCTTCATTCCAGTATCAAAAACCATCCACGAGGGCTTTGCCGACAACGTGATGAAGGCCTGCTTCTTCACCGACCATCAGATATTCGACCGCTTCCACAAGTACTCCCTGCGTTCGGACACCGCCCGTTCGGGCAAGATGGCGCTGACAATGAAGGAGCTTCAGGAGATGGAACCGGGCGACTACATCGTGCATGTAGACTTCGGCATAGGGCGTTTCGCCGGACTGGTGCGCGTCCCTTCGGGTGACAGTTACCAGGAGGTAATACGCATCATCTACCAGAACAACGACAAGGTGGACGTGAGCATCCACTCGCTTTACAAAATATCGAAATACAAACGGCGCGACAGCGAAACGCCGCCGCGCCTAAGCACACTCGGCACCGGCGCATGGGAACGCCTGAAAGAGCGCACGAAGAAGAAGATAAAAGACATCGCCCGCGACCTTATCAAGCTCTATGCGGCACGCCGCAAGGAACGCGGCTTCGCCTTCTCGGCCGACAACTTCATGCAGCATGAACTCGAAGCGAGCTTCATGTACGAAGATACGCCCGACCAGCTAAAGGCCACCAACGACGTGAAAGCCGACATGGAAAGCCCCCGTCCGATGGACAGGCTGGTGTGCGGAGACGTTGGTTTCGGCAAGACCGAAGTGGCGGTGCGCGCCGCTTTCAAAGCTGCGTGCGACTCAAAGCAGGTTGCCGTGCTCGTGCCTACAACCGTACTGGCCTACCAGCACTACCAGACGTTCTCAAAAAGGCTCAAGAACTTCCCCGTAAGGGTTGACTACCTGTCGCGCGCCCGCAGTCCGAAGAAGACGAAAGAGGTGCTCGCCGACCTGGCGGAAGGCAAAATAGACATCATCGTAGGCACTCACAAACTCATCGGAAAGAGTGTAACCTTCAAGGACTTGGGGCTTCTTATCATCGACGAAGAGCAGAAGTTCGGCGTCGCAACGAAAGAGAAGCTGCGCAAGATGAAGGTAAATGTTGACACGCTTACAATGTCGGCGACCCCCATTCCGCGAACACTCCAGTTCTCGTTGATGGGCGCAAGGGACATGAGTATTATCCAGACGCCGCCGCCAAACCGCTACCCAATCAGTACCGAGGTGCATACGTTCGACAAAGAAGTCATCGCCGACGCGATAAACTTTGAGATGAGCCGCAACGGTCAGGTGTTTTTCGTCAACGACAGGATAAGCAACCTGCCCGAGATTGCCGGTCTGATAAAGAAGTATGTGCCTGATGCGAGGGTGGCGATTGGCCACGGACAGATGAAGCCGGAGGAGCTTGAGAAGATACTGATGGGCTTCATCAACTACGACTACGACGTGCTTCTGTCAACCACTATCGTTGAAAACGGCATCGACATAAGCAACGCCAACACCATAATAATAAACGACGCTCACCGCTTCGGACTGTCTGACCTGCACCAGATGCGCGGCCGAGTGGGTCGCGGCAACCGCAAGGCGTTCTGCTACCTGCTTGCTCCGCCAATGTCGGCGCTCACCCAAGAGGCGCGCAGAAGACTCGAAGCACTTGAGACTTTCTCTGAACTTGGCAGCGGATTCAACCTCTCCATGCAGGACCTTGACATCCGCGGAGCGGGCAACTTGCTCGGAGCGGAACAGAGCGGGTTCATGGAAGACCTCGGCTACGAGACATACCAGAAAATCCTTAACCAGGCTGTGACGGAGCTGAAGAACGACGAGTTCAGCGAGATGTACGAAGAAGAGATGGCCGGAGGACAGGAAATCGCCGGCGACGAGTTCGTGGAAGACTGCGCCATTGAGAGCGACTTGGAGATGTATCTGCCCGACCTGTATGTGCCGAGCAGCAGCGAACGCATGCTGCTTTACCGCGAATTGGACAACATAAAGGACGACGCCGGACTGCAGGAATACCGCTCCCGGCTTGAAGACAGGTTCGGCCCGGTGCCCCACGAGGGGCTGGAGCTTATGCAGGTTGTTCCACTGCGCCGGTTGGGACGCAGCCTCGGATGCGAGAAAATAATGCTGCGACAGGGACAGATGCGCATGCAATTCGTATCAAACCCAATGAGCGCGTACTACAAGAGCAAGGCTTTCGACAATGTGTTGAACTTCATCGGGCACAATCCTCGCCGCTGCAACCTGAAGGAAATAGCAGGAAAGAGGATGATGACTGTAAGCAACGTTCCCTCGGTTGAGGAAGCGGTAAACGTGCTGAGAAGCATTAATAGCAATTAAGAATTAAGAGTTAAGAATTAAGAAAATATCCTTTGTCAATTGGGGAATGGACATTTTCTTAATTCTTAACTCTTAATTCTTAATTATCTTTTCCCAATATGCCTTACCGGCTTGTCCTGTACGGCATCGCCGGAGCGTGTACCTGACGCAGAGTACCACGGGTTGTCATAACCGTACCAGTTACCCCAGCCCCAGTCATAACCATCCCATCTCGGCGACGACACCTTGTACAGGCGGAAGTCCATAGGATCGCCCCAGTCGCTTTCGATTGTCCCCCTGAAGTCGTTGCCAGACAAAAAATAGTCGTAAATGTAATAATACACGCCCTCTTCATAGGAATAAATCGTAATCGTTCCAGCGTCAACAGTCCACGATATGTTGCTTGCATAATAGTCCCAAGGCGCATTGCTGTAGAAGTCAACCCAGTAACCGTTGCCCGAAGAATATTCATACGGGCTGCGGTCGAAGGCTATCTCCGTGTCATGCGACTCATAATAATGCCCGCTCCATTCGCTCCATACATGCATGTCACCCTGCCATACGCCCCACAGGGTGTCCGCTATGTAGTCGTCTTCGTTGCAACTTGCAAGCGTGAACGCCGCCGCCATCATCATTATTATAACTGATAAAGAAGTAAACTTTTTCATACCGCAGTGTTATTTGATTAATGTCTTTGCTGCAAAATTAGCGTTTTCGTAGTATTTCTACAAGCATACGTCCATATTTTTACGGGGAAATCCCCTACCGTCCTTTATCGTTTTCCCTACGTGGGGAGTCCTCCGTGCCTGCAAAAAGCCACCTTTTACCTTCCAAAAGGCCGTCTTTCACACGCTAAAAGGCCACCTTTTGCAAGCCGAAAGACGGCCTTTTGCAAACGCGCTGATTATCAACGGGTTACAAAGGGGCGCAAAACCGTCCGGCAATGCGCCGCAAACGGAGCCTCCAAGGGTTAAAAGATGAAAATAAAACAGCACTAAATTTTGCTTTGATACGTATTTTCACTATCTTTGCTTCGCGAAGACAGGATGCGGTTCGGCAACGGCAAATCAAAAAAATCGTTTTTCATTTGCCGTTACGCTCACCTTTCACTATCTTTGCATAACGCAAGCCTGCATACTGGAAAGACGGGCGACACACCCTCACGACCGCTTGCACGGCTCATGCACAGGCAACAATGACAAACCAAATGTTATTAAACGACAAATAAGATGAAGACTATTTATGATTTCACTGTCAAGGACAGGAAAGGCAAGGACGTATCGCTGAAAGAGTATGCGAACGAAGTACTGCTGATAGTAAACACCGCGACAAAGTGCGGTTTCACGCCACAGTACGAGGAGTTGGAGAAACTTTACGAGCGCCATCACGCCGATGGGTTCAACATATTGGACTTCCCCTGCAACCAGTTCGGCCAGCAGGCTCCCGGCACTGACGAGGCCATACACGAGTTCTGCAAGCTGACATACGGCACGGAGTTCCCCCGCTTCAAGAAGATAAAGGTAAACGGCGACGACGCCGAGCCGCTGTACCAGTTCCTTAAAAGCCAGAAGGGCTTTGCAGGATGGGACGAGAGCCATCCGCTTACGCATATCCTCGACGACATGCTGTCGAAGGAAGACCCCGACTACAAGAGCAAACCGGACATCAAGTGGAACTTCACCAAGTTCCTCATCGACAAGAAGGGCATGGTAGTAGCACGCTTCGAGCCGACAGAGAAGATTGAGAACATCGAGAAACAGATTGTGGAACTACTGAATAATTAAGAATTAAGAGTTAAGAATTAAGAAAATATGCCTTGACGGTAAAACTGCCGACAAAACATATTTTCTTAATTCTTAACTCTTAATTCTTAACTCTTTTTCTATGGAAAATTGCGAACATATCCGCTGCCTCATCATCGGCAGCGGCCCGGCAGGCTACACAGCCGCCATCTATGCGGCGCGCGCCAACCTGCATCCCGTAATATACTGCGGCCTGCAGACAGGCGGACAGCTTACACAGACGACAACAGTCGAGAACTTTCCCGGCTACCCCGACGGCGTGGACGGCAACCAGATGATGCTTGACTTCCGCACACAGGCCGAACGCTTCGGCACCGACATTCGCGACGGAGTCATCGCAAAGGCCGACCTCGGCAAAGCTCCCTACACGCTGACAACCGACGAAGGGCACGTAATCGAGGCCGACACGGTAATCATCGCCACAGGTGCGTCGGCCAGATACCTCGGCCTTGCCGACGAGGAAAAGTACAAAGGCGGCGGCGTTTCGGCGTGTGCCACGTGCGACGGGTTCTTCTACCGCAAGAAGACAGTTGCCGTAGTGGGCGGCGGAGACACGGCATGCGAGGAGGCGTTGTACCTCGCTGGACTGGCCAAGAAGGTGTATATGATAGTAAGAAAACCGTTCCTGCGCGCGTCGGAAGTGATGCAGAAGCGCGTGAAAGACACCGAAAACATCGAAATATTGTTTGAACACAACACGCTGGGACTGTTCGGCGACGGCAGCGTTGAAGGCGTCCGCCTGGTAAAACGCAAAGGAGAGGCTGACGAACAGGTGTACGAACTGCCAATCGACGGCTTCTTCCTCGCCATCGGACACAAGCCTAACAGCGACATATTCAAGCCCTGGCTCGACACCGACGAGACCGGATACATCGTCACCCAAGGCGATTCCACACGCACGAAAGTGCCCGGAGTGTTCGCCGCAGGCGACGTGGCAGACCCCCACTACCGGCAAGCCATAACGGCGGCGGCCAGCGGATGCCGCGCAGCTATCGAGGCAGACAGGTATCTTAGGGAACAAGGCATCGTTTGAAAGGTGAGAAGGTGAGAAAGTGAGAAGGTGAGAAAACATGGCAAAATGTGTCTATCGCGCATGTTTTCTCACCTTCTCACTTTCTCACCTTCTCACCTTTTATCATCAGTCCCCCAAACATCAGCGCGCCGTTAAGCAGCAGAAGCTCGTAGCCGAAACGGTAAGTTGTGAAGTGGGAGGTGACGTAATCGAGAGCAAGACAGAGCAAGGGAGAGGCCACGGCGATGTAAGGCACGATGCGGTCGTCGGCCTTGCGCTTTGTCAAAAGACCGAAAGCGAAGAGTCCGAGCAGTGGTCCGTAGGTGTAAGAGCACAGGATATAGACCGCATCGATAAGGCTTGTGGAGTTCAACGCGCGGAAAGCTATGATGAACAACACGGCCGCCGCGACCATGCCAAGGTGCACACGGCGGCGCAGACGCTCGTCACCGGGACGCTCTTTTATGTCTACACAATAAGAAGTGGTGAGCGCCGTGAGCGAAGAATCTATCGTGCTGGCCGACGCCGCCACAATACCTATGGTGAAAAGCACGGCCACCAAGTCGCCCAAACGCCCCGTTGCGGCGAACATCGGCAGAAGGTCGTCGGGGCTTGAGGGCATCGCCAGCCCATCTTTTTGCGCCAGCATAATAAGCAACACGCCAAGGCTTAAAAACAAAAGGTTTACCGGCACGAAGGCGAAACCATACGTACACATGTCTTTCTGGGCTTCACGCAGCGTCTTGCAAGTAAGGTTTTTCTGCATCATGTTCTGGTTAAGGCCGGTCATAACGACGACGATGAACGCGCCACTGACAAACTGTTTCCAGAAGTTTTGCGGCGACATCCAGTCCGAGAACTCGAAAACGCGACTGTGAGAACTGTCCGCCACGGCCTTGACGGCTTCGCCAAGGCTCATGTCCAACGCCCCGGCCACCTTTATTATAATAAGCACGAGGGCGGCGAGCATGCACAACGTCTGGAAAGAATCAGTCCAAACCAAAGTCTTTATGCCGCCACGCCGCGAGTAAAGCCAGATGAGCAGCATCAGCACGGGCACGGTGACGAAGAACGGAACGCCGTAACCGTCGAGCACGAAGCGTTGCAGGATGATGCACACAATGTAGAACTTGACCGCCGCACCGCAAAGGTCGGACAGTATGAAGAAGGCCGCCCCCGTCTTGTACGACCGCCGTCCGAACCGCCTAAGCAGGTAAGTGTATATTGTTACGAGGTTCAGCCTGTAATAAACGGGCAGCAGGACGAACGCCACAATGAAATAACCGAGGATGAAGCCGAGGCACACCTGAAGGTAGGTGAAGTCTGACCTGACCGCCATTCCGGGCACGGAGACGAAGCTTACGCCCGACACCGACGCGCCAATCATGCCGAAAGCAACCATCCACCAAGGCGACTTGCGGTCGGCACAGAAGAACGTTTCGTTGGTGGCACGCCTCGAGGTGAGCCTGCCTAAAAGGCAAAGCACGGCGAAATACGCCAGCACAGTGATTATCATCAACATGGTGCAAAGATAATAAAAATATAACAAAAACCCACCCCAACCCTCCCAAAGGGAGGGAGTTTAATATGCTGTTGAGGTCTATTTCCATCCCAGTTCTCCCCACACCTCCCAGCCCTCCCAGTCCTCCCGGCAACCATCTGATTATCAGCAGCTTGCAAACTGCCATACAAAAGGTGGCCTTTTGCCCTGCAAAAGGCCACCTTTTACAACGCGAAAGGCCGTCTTTTACAAGCTAAAAGACGGCCTTTCGTTTTGCCGGCAAACTGCTCCGGCATGTCAAATCATCCCAATGCGCCATTCAATGCGCTACTACTGCAACTCGCGTATGGCGTCAACAAGGCGGCGGAAGTCGTCAGGATGCACGTCGCCAATATTGCCGATGCGGAACGTGTCGGCCTGTGAAATCTTGCCGGGATAGATGACAAAGCCCTTTGCCTTGAGCTGCTGGTAGAACGACTGGAAGTCGAACGATGCCGAGGGATAGTAGAACGAAGTGATGATGGGCGACTGCCACTCGTCTGGCAGGAGTGTCTTGTAGCCCAAGGAGCGCATCCCCTCTACGAGCACGCGGTGGTTCTCGCAGTAGCGTGCGTGGCGTGCGGCCACCCCACCCTCGGCCTTCAGCTCCGTCAGAGCCTGCATGAAGGCGCGCACTACGTGTGTAGGCGACGTGAAACGCCACTTGCCGTGCCCCTTCTCCATTGTCTCCCACTGGTCGTAAATGTCGAGCGAGAGCGAGCGTGCAACGCCCTTGCACTGCTCCAGAAGCGAGCGGCGGGCTATGATGAAGCCGAAGCCGGGCACGCCCTGGATGCACTTGTTGGCCGAACTGATAAGGAAGTCTATG
>ERZ826146.400-NODE-400-length-51714-cov-76.809210_pt1 | contig 51714 bp, 40 predicted proteins | sample MGYA00519857_ERZ826146 | MGnify/ENA primary metagenome ERZ826146 (study PRJEB31778, sample SAMEA3449222) | human gut metagenome | biome: human gut; feature: human-associated habitat; material: faeces | place: United Kingdom | collected 2010/2012 ...
GAAAAAGACGCGGCTGGCTGCCGCGCCTTAAACCGTAATTATTATTGTAGGAGGTGTAGTACCACAGGACGTAATCCTTGTCAGCCACGGCCTGCTGCGTCAGCGGCAGGCTGGGCAGGCGGCCGTTGACCTTGTACAGCCAGCCGGAGTTGGGGCCGGAGGTGAACTCGCCATAGGTGACGCCGCCCTTGGTCATGGAGCGGATATATCCGCTCTCTGCGCCGACGGCGGTGATGCCGCTGCCCTTCAGCGCCTTGGTGAAGGCATGATAGACAGTGCTGCCCTTCTTGACTGTAACGCTCTTGCTGAGCCAAGTGCCGTCAGGGGTAGAGATGGTCACCGTGACAGTGATGTCCTCGCCCTGCGTCGGCTCCTCCGAGGGCTTCTCCGTCTCGCCGGCGCCGGTGGCGTGAGAGGGCTCCGTCTTGACCGCGCTGAAGTCATAGACGTTGAATGCCTTACCCGTCGCCTTGTACTGTGCCAGCGCGATCAATGCGCGGAACGCCTGCTCGGTGGCCGTATCATTATAGTGCACATTATCCGTAAAGCCAAAACCGGTGTTATCCGCCAGCGCAAAGGACATCAGCCCCTCCACCACGGACATTCCGTTCTTGATGAACCGCTCATCCTTCTCCGGGTCCACACCTACAGCCGTCAGTCCAATAATGACCATGGCGGTGGAGTTTACGTTGGGACCGGAGAAAGCATCGCTGTAAACGCCGCCGTCACCCAGCTGCGTCTCCAGATACGACACGCCCTTGTCGATGGCTGCCTTTACCCGGCTGTCGCTGGCATAGAACGCCAGACCCATCAGCACATTTGCGGTGGTGTCTGTGGTTCCCGACTCGTTCCAGCTGCCATCTGCCCCTTGTGCATCCAGCAGCGCATTGACCAGCTGCTTTTCGTAGCCGTCTGTCCCGGCAAAATTTGCCTGATTATAGGCTGCCAGCGTGTACGGTGCGCTCCACGCGCTGGTGCTCTTTCCGGTCTTATTCAGCAACTCAATAGCGTTGAGGGGGGTATTGCTGTTGACCGGGTACAGCTTGGTGACATCTACGCCGTTGGCGGTCAGTGCCAAGATCGCTTTGTCATAGGCCGTATCCGTGGCTGCCGCCGACTGTATGGCTGTGATCGCCGCGTTGATGTAATTCTGCTTCGCCTCTGCCGTCAAGCCAACGCCCTTATGAGGATATGCCTTGGCGTAGGCCCCCATGTCCATTGCCCACCAATCGGCGGCGCGGCCGGTATTGGCGGCTGCGATGGTATCCATCACCTGCATCGGGTCAGGGAACAGCTTTTTCAGTGCGGCTTTGACCTCCGCGTTGCTCTTGAGCTTCATTTTCTCCAGAGCCGCCTTCTGTGCTTCACCGGAGAAATCAATGGCGTTGCCCACAACGGGCAAGAGCGCACCGTTGGGCTGCATACAATTGGCGGAGACATTCTTCACGGTGATCTGGCTGTCCAGACCCGCTACCATGCCGTACAGCTTTCCGGCGAAGCCGCCGTTGTAGCCCTGCGTGGGTGTGCCGACGATGGTCACCTGTCCCGCGCTGACAACGTCCTCCGCTCTGCTGATGACGCCGGCAAAGCCGCCGGTGTAGTCCGTGCCGGAAACGTCGCCGATGCTGTAGCAGTCCTTCACCGCGCCGTCGCTGGAGCCCACAAAACCGCCGGTATGGCTGCTGCCGGCAACAGTACAGCTGGTATGGCTGTCATAGATGTCGCCGCTGCTGTCGCCCACCAGTCCGCCGGTGGTCGTGGTGCCCTTGACCGTGCCGCCGGAGGAGGACTTGGTTATGGTACCGTTGTTCCTGCCCACCAGGCCGCCGGTCATTTCCGTACCGCTGACCTCCACATTGGCGGTGCTCTTATCTATCGCGCTGGCGATGGAGAACAGTGTGTGCTGATCCGTTTCGCCTCCGTTCAGGCCCACCAGTCCGCCCACGTTTTTCTCACCCGTCACCTTGCCGCTCACCGAGCAGCCGCCGATCAGGTTCGCCACGTTCTTGGACAGATCATTGCTGTCCAGCTGCACTTGGGCGTTGCCCACCAGTCCGCCCACATTCTCCTTGCCGGTGATCTGCACGTTCACCAGCTTCAGGTCGCGGATGGTCGCGCCCTTGATGGCGTTGAAGAAGCCTACGTTCACCCCGTCGGGAGCGTTGATGGTCACATTGGAAATGGTGCTGCCCTGCCCATCGAACATCCCGGTAAAGGGATTCGCCGCGCTGCCGATACCGCTGAACGGCGTGCCTGTCAGATCCAGATCGTCTTTCAGCCGGTAGTTCTTGCCCAGTGTCTCGGCATCTGTGGCATTCGCCAGCTTCAGCAGGTCGTCCACCGTTTTGATGTCCACCCAGCTAATGGCGGCGGGTGTGCCGGTCAGCTCCTCCCAGGACGGCCCCTGGAAGCGATTTTCAGTGGTGCCCTCAAACCACAGCACCTGATCGCCGTTCTTCACTGTGGCAAGAGATGCGCTGACGTTGGACAGCGTATCATTGATGGCAAACATCCAGCCGTCCGGCGCGTCCACCTCATGACCGTTGATGGTGTGGATGAATCGCCCGAAGGTGCTGGTGGAAGCATAGCTGTAGGTCAGCAGACCCTGCCGCTGCGCCTCGTCCATCAGATCCACCAGACGGGTGTTGCCGTTGCTGTCCATGGTGACGGTGATCACGTCGCCCATGCGGTTAAAGGTATAGCCGTTCTTGTCGTAGGAGGCGATGGCCAGCTTGACGGTGATTTTCGCCGTCACCGCCGTCTCCGGCACGGAAACGCCCAGCAGATAGGGCAGTCCGCTGTTCTTATCCGCCGCCTGTCCCCACACGCCGCTGACACTGCCGGAGATAGCCGTCAGGAAGCTGCCGGCTCTCATCTCGTCCAAGGACTTGCCCGTAGCTCCGTAAGCCTCAGCAGACGCGGAGGCAATGTTGAAGTAGCAGTTCGTGATGCCCTTGGACTGGTCGTACTGGAACGCGGAATCGGGCTTGTTGCCGCCGATGAAGCCGTTGCCCTGCTCGCCGCTGACGGTAACGACGCCTGCGGCATAGCAGTTCTCATAGGTGTTGCCGCCGTACACCGAGCGACCCACAAAGCCACCGGAATAGCCTCTGGCGTTGACATTACCCAGCGCGAAGCAGTTTTTGATGGTACCGCCGTAGCCCAGACCCACGAAGCCGCCGGCGTACTCGCTGGTGGTATTCACCGCCATGCTGGTCCAGCAGCCTTCGATCTGGCCGCCGGTCTCGTTGGCGCCCACAAAGCCGGCGTGCCCCGTAGCCGTCAGGCTGTTGGAGGTCAGCGTGCCGCCCTGCACATAGCTGCTGCGGATGATGCCGTAGTTGCGGCTGACCATACCGCCCAGCACCGCGCCGGTGTCGGCGGTGATATTGGTGTTCACCACGGCGCACTTTTCCATGCGGCCGTAGTTGTTATGCACCAGCACAGCCGCGTTGTCGGAGAACAGCACGTTGGCGCCGTCAATGGTCAGATCGTGGATATACGCCGTAGCGCCGGTGTACCAGAACAGGCCGCTGTCATTGTTGCTGAGGGTCAGCCCGGTGATCTTATGTCCCTGTCCGTCGAATTCGCCCATAAAGGGATAGGTGATCCTGCCGATGGACTTGGTCTTGGTCTGCTCCGCCGCCGTCAGCTTGGAGAAGTCAATATCCGCCGTCAGACGGTAGTTCTTGCCCCACTCCACCTGCTGCTTGTTGGGAGAACCGGTGTCCCCGGTAGGCTCGTCCTCCACGTTGGCCAGTGCGATCCACTGTGCCGCACTGGAGATATCCACCCACTCCTTGGTGCTGGGGTCCTCCTTGTCCTTGTTGGGGTCGTACACATCGCTGTACGCAGAGGTGATGCTGTCTGTCAGACCCAGCTCCTCCAGCAGGCTCTGGTCGCCGATGGCCGTAACGGTGAAGGCGTACTTCTTCCCCGCCGCAAAGGCGTTGGCGAAGTTGGCGGAGGTATAGTTCCCCGACAGCGCAAACGTCTTGAAGTGGGTGTAGACCGCATCTGTACCCTCGCCCGTCACCGTGTAGAGGTCAATTCGATAGGCGCCGCTGAAGTTCTCCCGGCCGTTCCACTTGGCCGTCGTCCCCTCCCAGCGGAGGCCGGTCACCGCCGTCATGCGGTTGTAAGGCTCCTGATAGCCGACGATCCTCCGTTCCGCCGTCTTTATGTCGCAGCACACCGTCTGGCCATCTGTCTCCTCCGCCACGGAGGCGTAGTACACGCCGTCGCCCCGTGCGGCGAACCGTCCGGACAGGTCGTACTCCCCGCCGGAGACGTGGGCGATGTCCTCCACGAAGGTCAGTTGGGACTCATAGGTGCCCAGCTCCGCCGTTGCTGCCAGCTTGACGATAAACGCCGCGCGGCTCTCCATGGCCTGATACAGACCCTCGCCCGTCACGTCCTCCGGGTCATTCTCCGCCGCCTGCACAGCCGCGTCCAGCTTGTCAAGCTGCGTCCGCTGCTCCTCGCTCATGCGGCCGATGACCGCCGTTGTGTTCACATACTCCAGCTTCTCCAAGCTGGGGAAGTCGGTGGTTTCGTCGGTGATGGCGTTATACTCTGCCAGACCGTCCGCATCCAGCGGCGTCCAGCTGCGCACCATCTGCCAGAGGGTAACGGTGTAGGTCTTGCCCTCCGCCGCGTTCCACAGCAGTACGCCGGTGGGCAGGGAGGCTACGTCGCCGTCGTCGGTGTCGAACTCCTCCCGGGCGAAACGGATATTCTTCGCCATGGTCACAGAAACGTCAGCGGCTTTGTCCGTCTGCCATTGCAGAATAGGATAGCCGTTGTTGACGCCGCGAACGGTCTTCCAGTTGCCCGCACCCAGCTTTTCCAGCTGTTCCAGCAGCTCGGCACCATCGGAGATGGGGGTGGCATCGTTGGTTTTTGCCCCTGTGGGAATGCTGCCCGCCAGATAGAAGCTGTTTTCTGCCGTATCGCTGCTACCGGTAGTAAACGCGCCTGTATATGACAGGTTCTTACCACTGATTTTGCCGGTGTTGTAACAGCTCGATACGGTCAAGCTAAGACTATAGCCGGCGAAAACGCCCGCTGCATAGCTGTCCGAGGTAATGTTTCCGGTGTTGTAGCAGGTATTGACCTTTGCCTCCCCGTTGCTGCCGTTTATGTATCCCACAATACCGCCTGCGCGGCTGGAGTAAGTGCTGCCGGTAGAGGTCACAGCACTTCTGTTATAGCATCTCGCGATTTGTACGTCGGTAAATGTGATTCCAAGAATGCCGCCTGCATTCCCGCCGCCGCTCTTGGTCACAGTCACCGCAGCCTCGTTGCCGCAGTTTTCGATGGTACAAGCCTCGTTCTTAGCCTTAGCCAGAATACCGGCGGCGTTGTCTGTTCCGGTAACACTGCCGCGCACCACCAAATTCTTGATGGCCGCACCCTTTGCCGCGCCGAACAGTCCGGCATCCGCCACATTGGATACTTTCAGTCCCTCCACCACATGGCCGTTGCCGTCAAAGGCGCCGGAAAACTCGTGGAAATCCCTGCCGATGGGCGTCCACGGCTGGTTGCCCAGGTCAATGTCGTCCGTCAGCACCACATAGAACTTTGTGCCGCTGGAGGCGTTGTTGACCTTGTCCGCCAGCCACGCCAGCTCCGCGCCGCTGCCGATCTGGTAGGGGTCGGTCTGCGTGCCGCTTCCGCTGGGCTGTTCCTTCTCCGCGCCGTCCCATGCGGTGGAGGGCGTCAGCGTCACGGGAACGGTGGCATCCTTGGTGACGTTCAGCGTGTCGGTGACCTTGGCATAGCCCTTGGCCTTGACGGTGTAGCTGTACGCACCCTCCGGCAGCCGGTAGCTGCCGTCGCTCTCCGGCTGGACGGTCTGGCCGTTCCAGGTCACCGTGATGGCGGCGTTGGCGTCCGCCGGGGTGACGGTGAAGGTCACCGTCCGCTTGGCGGCGGCGGTCAGGGTCACGTCCTTCGCGAGCGCCTTGCTGCTGACCGTCACGGTGTCGGACTGCTGCACATAGCCGAAGGCGGAGACGGTGTAGGTGTAGGTGCCGTCAGGCAGCTTGAACACCCACTGGCCGCCGGTATGGGTGCCGGTCTGGCCGTCGATGGTCACCACGGCGTCGGCCGGGGCGACGGTGAAGGTCACGGCGTAGGTGGGGATCTGCCAGCGCAGGACGGGGTAGCCGTCGTTCAGGCCCTTGGGCGCAGCCACGAAGGCGTCGCCCAGGGCGGCGGCCAGGGCCTTCAGCTCGTCAGAGGTCTTGGCGGTGGCATTGGCGTCAGCTGTCAGACCGCTGAGATAAAAGCAGTCCTTCATTGCGCCGGAGGACTTGTTTCCCACCACAGCGCAGGCGTTGCTGCCATAGGCAACCTTTGTCACACCAGTGGTGTAGCAGTTCTTCACAGTAGCGTAGCTGCTGTAGAGATAGGCGGCGATACCACCGGCGCGATAGCTGCCGGAGGTGCAATTTCCGCGGTTATAGCAGCTATCGACCGTTACCTGACCGTTAATGTAACCGACAATGCCGCCGGCGTTATAGCTGTTGGAGCTGACGGTCCCAGTATTAACGCAGCCGGTGATTTCCTTGCTCGAGGCGTAGTTTCCGCCCGCCACATAGCCGACGATGCCGCCGACGTTCTGCGTACCGGAAATGGTGGCCTTGTTCACGCAATTTTCCACCGTACCGGTAGTACCGTCGTTCATAGTGCCCACAATACCGGCAATGCCGTATGAACTGCTGCCGGAGCCGGTGACGGTCACCGTGCCTTCAACGGTCAGGTTTCTGACCGTGCCGCTGCCCACCACGCCGAACAGGCCGTAGTGGTTGCTCTTGTCGCCGGTGATCTTCAGGCGCTTGATGGTATATCCCTGGCCGTCAAAGACGCCCTTATACGCATTGCGGGCATACTGGCCGATGGGGGTCCACGGCTCGTCGCCCAGGTCAATGTCCTTGGTGAGGACGGCGCAGATGCTGCTGCGGCCGTCGTTGACCTGCTGCGCAAACCAGCGCAGCTGGCTGGCATCGGTGATCTGATAGGGCGCAGCCGCATCACCCGTACCCGCGGGCTTTTTGGACATGGTAACGTCCACCGTCTCCGTCGCGTCGGCGGCTACCTTGGTCAGATCGACCGTGCCTGTCTGTGTTATGTAGCTGTCGCTCTCAAATGTCCAATCATACGCATAGCCCACCGGCAACAGATAACTGCCGTCTGCTTCTGCGGCCATGGGGACTTTGTTCCATTGCGTTTTTGCATAAACGACCGTGATGGTCGGCTCCGCGTCTGCGGCATAGCGGAACTTCACGGTGGCGGCAGCCTTTTTGACCATCCGCACGGTTTCCGTCACCGTACCGCTGCCCTTCATGACCTCCACGCTGCCGTCGGTCTTGTCCTCAAAGCCGAACGCGCCGGTGACCGTGTAGGTATAGGTGCCGCTGATCACGGTATACACGCCGTTGCTGCCATTCACCGCCTTGCCGTCGCTGTCCTTTACCGTCAGCGTTCCGTCATCCGGCACCTTGTCAAATTTCAGCGTGTAGGTGTTGCGTTCCAGCGAGATGGTCTGCCGCATATCCGACGCCTTGACGGTCACGGTGCCGGTCTTGGCGGCGTAGTCGCCGGCTTCGTTGGTGACGGAGTAGGTGTGCTGGCCCTGGTTCTGCTTTGCCAGGGTGTACACGCCGTCCACGCCGCCGGTCTGCTCCGCGCCGTCCCACACCAGCTTAGCGTCTGCCGGTACCACCGTGACGGTCACCGTGGGGGTCGCCGTGGGATCCACATACTGCCATCTCAGGATGGGGTAGCCGCTGTTGAGGCTGGTCTTGTCATCCTGAAAGGCATCGCCCAGGGTGAGGGCCAGACCTTTGAGCTCGCCGGTGGTTGCGGGGGTAAGGCCAGCCATTTCATTTGAGGTATTGGTAATACTCTTACCATCCGCAACCGTACTGTCGTAATAGCAATTCGTAAACGTTACATAGCTGCCATCGAGAAACGCCGCCGCATAGCCTCCACTACTAACCGTTGCAGCTATATAGCAATTCGTAAAGTTCGCCTTATAGTTGTAGTTTGTCTTGAGGTCTCCTACAAAACCGCTTGTCGCACCCTTGCCAGTTGTGTTGGAAATCGTCCCACAAACATAGCTATTCGTGACGTTTAAAGTGTCGTAGCTATATCCAGCTATTCCTCCGGTAAAAGCTGTGTCACGAGAGTTGCTCACCGAAATCTCGGCCGCGGAATAGCAATTTTCAATCGTCGTCTTTGAGTTGATATAGCCTACAATACCGCCGACATTAGATTGCTTCCCGGTAACCGTATTCTCAATTTTGCCATAGACGCCGCAATTCTTGATGGTAGTCGTGCCGCCTATTTTGCCAACAAGACCAGCCGCACCATAGCTTCCGTCAACACTCACCTTTATCTGCGCTGCGACAGTCGTATTTTCAATTGTCGCACCGTTTGTCGTCGAAAACAGCCCAACATTTCCATTGGATGTCCCAGTGTAGTTAAATGCAATGGTATACCCGTCACCGTCGAAATTTCCCCTAAACTCATTCGCGTACGGTGCATTTACTTCGATGTCCTTCGTCAGCTTGAAATACTTTCCGCTGTTGCTGGAAGGCATCTCTGCGAAATCCCCCGCCGAAGTGATCAGATACGGATCGTCGGCTTTGCCGCTGCCGGAAAGCGCCTGCACGGCGATGGCGGCGCTCTGGGGGGCCAGCTGCGGGGCAGATGTCTGCTCCTCGCCCTCCGGCTGTTCCGGCTGTTCCGGCTGTTCCGAGGTCTCCGGCTGCGCCGGCTCCTCCGGAGTCCCCGGGCTTTCCGGACTTTCCGGTACCTCCGGGGTCTCCGGAAGCACCTCCTCCGCGGCCGGTGTCTGCGCTGCGCCCTCTGCCATCTCCGCCAGCACGGAGGTGGGCAGCAGGCTGGTCAGCATCAGGACCACCAGAAGCCACGATACCACACGTTTTTTCATGTTCTCTGTCTCCTTTATGTAAATTTTCGTATACGCAAAAAATGGCGGAAGAAGTCGGCAAACTCCTTCCGCCCTATGGAAAACGACGGCTGCCGCCGCCTCGTCCTGACGTCAAATGAAATGCCTGTCCCCCAGGAGGACAGGCGGTACGTTTTTGCAGTAAAAACGCCGCTTTTGCAATGCAAAAACAGCGTGGTTCCTTCACAAACAGTCCCATACGGAGAGAACGCCCGCTGTACCTGATCCTCCGACGTGCAATTCTCCCGCCTCGCGCCGCGGAGCTCTCGCTCCCCGTCTGCCGCCTACCTTCTCAGGCTTACGCCCAATGGCTGACTTTCGTCACACAGCTTTCGCTGTTTCGGTGCATCCTTGCGCTCACAGTGCCGTTCGCAGTGGGTTTTGTCCCATTTCCTTTTGAACTGCCGCCTGACCAACGATCTCTGGTCTTTACAGCGGACAGCCACACGACTTCTCCGGATCCTATTTACTTCATGCCGCCCCGCGGCTAACGTAGTGAGTATACACCGCGCCTCTCCACTTGTCAATGGCTTTCATCAAAAGCTCCCTCGGCTGTACCGGCCGCATAAAAACCGTGCCCGGCCGGAGCCGGACACGGAATGAGGGGTAAACCCCATGGAAAAGACAAATTGTGAAGCTTGTAAAGCAGAACAGACAAATTGTGCGGTTTGGCGTGCGCCTTACTTCATCTGCAGGCGGTTCTCGCTGTCCCAGCTGGTGATATCCAGATTCCGGTACTGCCGGCGCAGACGGGTCAGCTCCTCGTTGTCGCCGCCCAGGGCGGCAATGCGGTTCACCGCAGCCAGATCGGCGGCGGACATGGGGGCGTCGCTGTTCGTACCACAGGCGGCGCAGTGATAGGTCTTCCCATCGTATGCTACAAGACCCACTGGCTGCGGATGATTGTGATACCGGTCCTCTCTGAGGAGCGGGTCGCCAAGGTCTTTGGCGCTGTGCTGGATGTATCAGATCTATATGAGGAGTTCGAAAAGGCAACGGAAACCTTTACGCAGATCCCCGGCGGCATCCACCGCTGCTACCTCAGCGATCCCATCCACCTTGAGTATTACAGCGAGGGTCTGTGCAAGATGCTGGGCTATACCGCAGATGAAGTTGGTCAGCTCATCGGAGCGGACATGGACTACTGCCAGCTGATTCATCCGGAGGACCGGGAGGCCTTTGAGCGGTTTTGCGTGCGCATTGCGACGTCCGGCGGCAAACATTCCATCGAGTACCGAATGCTCTGCAAGGACGGCTCTGCTATCTCGGTAGCGGACATCATGGATGCACAGCGAAGCTCCTCCGGCATTATGTACGGGTACTCCGTGGTGACGAATCAACAGAAATATAAGAAGCGGCAGGAACGGCTGGAGAAGGAGCTGGCGGAAACTAAGGAGCATCTGGAGCAGCTGAAGATCAAGAACTTTACCAGCCAGATGCAGCCGCATTTCCTGTACAATGCACTGGCATCTATCCGCGAGATCGTGCTGGATGAGCCGGAATACGCCTCTGATCTGCTCTGCGACTTTACCACCTACCTGAGGGCCTGCCTGCGGTCGGTCACGTCCGATGCGCTGATTCCCTTCTCTCAGGAATTGAGCAACATTGAGGCCTATACACATATTGAGAAAATACGCTTCGGCGACAAGCTCACCATCAAATATAATTGCATGGAAACAGATTTCTCCATCATTCCCCTGAGCATCCAACCGCTGGTAGAAAATGCCATCCGACACGGGATCTATGAGCGGGGCGAGGACGGCGGCATAGTGGCGGTACGGTCCTTCCGCAAAAAAGACCGCATCGAAATATTGGTGGAGGATAACGGCGTCGGTTTTGACTATGATGCCATTATGCAGGAGATCAAGGACGGTACCCGGGACTCGACGGGTATGTTCAACTTGATATACCGGTTTGAAAAGATCCTGCACGCAAAGGTCACCGTGGAAAGCCAACCCAATGTAGGCACACGCGTTACGGTGTCCATACCGTTAGAGGAGGTATCCAATGAGAGCGATACTGGTCGATGATGAGCCGCTGATGCTTAAGAGCTTCATGCGGTACAGCGCGGAGGTACCGGAGCTTCAGGTGATCGCACAGTTTGAAAGCCCTGAGCAAGCGCTGGCGTTTGCGGGGGAGAATCCCTTTGAGCTGGCGCTGCTGGACATCGAAATGCCCAAAATGAACGGTATCGAGCTGGCGGTTAAGCTGCGGGCGCTTTATCCGGAGCTGTTGGTGGTGTTCATTTCCGCCTATGACGAATATGTGCGGGACTCCAACGCCATTGGAGGCGACGATTATATCGTCAAGCCCTGCAAAAAGGAAACGATACAGCGCATGATGCAGAAGATGGTGCTGCTTTCAGCGCGTCAGCACAAGCCGATCCGCCTGCAGATGTTCGGCAGGTTCAATGTCCTGAAGGACGGCACGCCTCTGCCGATACAGGGAAAGACAAAGGAGATCCTTGCGCTGGTCGCCTGCCGGCGGGGCAAGGAGATCAGCAACGAGGAGATATACAGCGTCATCTGGGAGGGGCGGGAGTACAGCAACGAACAGATGAAAACGTATTACAATGCGCTGCATCGGCTCAAGCACATTCTTGCGGACAACGGCGCCGCGGAGCTGCTAATATCCACACCCCGAGGCCAGATGCTCAACACGGCGCTGTGCGACTGCGACTATTACGATTGGCTGAACAACAACGCCGATGCCGGCAGCCGCTTTGAGGGAGAGTTCCTCTCGGAATACTCCTGGGGCGAGTACATTCTGGCGGATCTGCTGCACATGGACCGCAGCTGACCTGCCGCCGAAGAAAACAGGAAAAAGCGGACGCCTGTCATCCAAACGATTACAGGCGTCCGCTTTTTACTCTAAGCCGCCCCGCGGCGTTGGTAGGATGTTCCCATGCCCCTGCTATGATGGGGCGAAAATCGACAAGAGGGGTGCTTTACCTCTTCGTACATAGAAGTGCTTTTTACCGAGCAGAGCGAAAGGAAAGAAATATGCAATTCAAACGCGATACCGATTATGCCCTCCGTCTGCTGCTTTGCGCCGCAAGACAGCGATAGGCGGATCCGCCTGAGATACCCGCGCAGGTCTTGAGCCGGGAGGCGCAGGTCCCTCTTACGATCGCAAACCGCCTATGTGCAAAAATGGTGGATGCGGAGCTGCTGCGCACAGTCAATAGCGCCGGGAATGCGCGGGGTTACCTGCTGAGCGAGAACACCATGAGCAGAACACTTTACGATGTGGTCTGCGCCATCGAGGGACACAGCGACCTATTCGCGGTGTTTGACCAGTCGACAGAGCTTTTTTCCAACGGACAGGTCTATTTTCAGGCGGCGAAGGGTCAGTTTGAAAGCGCCCTGAGCAAGGTGACCCTGAGAACAATAGAAAAATACAGCAAAAAAGCCTCTGGCGTTGGTACGGCGTTGGTAGGCGGGTGCTAAAATAATGGGAAAATCAGCGTTGCTTATATATCATCAACAGGAAGGGGAAACACACGAGATGAAACACAGACAAATCAGGAAAAAATGCGTGAGCATCCTGCTGACCTTGGTGATGCTCCTTAGCATTTTTCCAGTCAATCTGACTGCGAGTGCGGAGGAACACACCCACGGCGAGGGCTGCTACTGCCCCGGCGGTGAGCTTGTCTGCACATTGGAGGAATCAGAGGGACACACCCACGGTGAGGACTGCTTCTGTCCCGGCGGCGAGCTGATCTGCACACTGTCGGAAGCGGAGCCGTTCCTGACGGCGGCGGGTGAGGTCACGACCTCCGCTGAATTTGTCGCAGCGGTTCAAGCAGGCGGCGAGGTCAAACTGGGTGCGGATATTACCGTTGACCTTGCAACGCAACCTACAATCACCGTTGACAAGGCCGTCACCATCGACTGCAACGGTCATACACTGACGATTACAGGTGGAACAATTCAGAGCCCCATGTTCAAAGTCGTGGAAACGGGCGATCTGACCCTCGTCAATGCCAAGATCAAGCAGGAGAAGGGCTTGACCATCAAGTCCAACGCCGCCAAAGTGACCGTGAAATCCACGCAGGGTGCCGGAATTGAGGTGAATACCTTCATCGCCACCAACGACTACAGCGGCACCCTGACCGTTGTAGATGGAACGATCAGCGCAAAGACGGTGATCGTTGGCGAGTCTCGGGGCGATATTGACATTCATGGCGGAACATTTTCCTCAAATGGGAGCTGTTTCTATAATATCCACAATCAAGGGAATGACAAAAGTTTCAAGGTTTGCAACGCAACAATAACAGCAGGCGAATACGGAAATTGTGTTTATTTTGACAATGCCTACAACAAGAACAATGAGATTTCTAACACGATTTTGAACTCCACCAATGGTGATTGTGTTTCTCTTAACTATGGCAGCGTTGCACTTCGTGGAGTTACGGCAACTTCTAACAACAATAGATGCGTCTATGTTTACGCTGGCAGCGTGGAGATTTTCGGCGGCAATTATACGGCAAAGGACGACTGCGTCTATGCGGACGACAACGTCTATGTGTCTGGAAGCACGGTCACCCTCCATGTGGGAGCCACCTTTACGGCAACAGCAGACACCGGAAACGGCTGCCTGACGACTGCTTCTCACGGAAAGTATGTGTTTGCGGATGATGCAATCCCTGACCCGAAGGAGTGGGAAACTGCTGCGGAAGTGAAGACAGTTACGTCTGCTGTCAAGATTGATTTCTATTCCGAGGGTACATTGGTTGCATCTACCTATGAGACCCCTGCCAACCGAAAGTTCCCGGAGGAACCGATCCACACCGCAGGCCTTGCATTCTGCTATTGGGCGGACGATGCAGGCAATAAGGTGGCGGAAGAGGATCTCTGCAAGCTGACCGCTGATACCAAACTCTACGCAGTGTTTGCGGACAAGACCTATACGGTTACGCTCATCGATAATGGCACGACCAAGACGGAGACCGTGTTGGTCAACACCCCACTGGGCAAGGTGCCGGGGCTGGACAGAACGGACAACGGCGACAGCTTCTACGGCTGGCTACTGGACGGGGAGATCGTGAACGCCGCCACCACAACACCGGTGCAGTCTGCCCTGACGCTGACGGCAGCCTATGCCAACACGACGGTAACAAACTACGCGGAGCTGCAGGCCGCAGTGACTGCGAAAAAACCCGTCATTGTCCTGAACGACGATATTGATGATTTCGCAGGCAAAGTAACGATCAACTACCCCTGCTTCATCGAGGGCAACGGTCACGGTCTGGTCCGTCCGAACGGCTTTACGGACGTTCTGCTGGAGTCCGTGGGCGCGGATGCTTCCGTCACCATAAACAACGCGCTGGCGGACGGCCGCAATCTGGATGCACAAGCACCTGCACTTGCGGCGCAGAGTGGCGGAGCACTGATTCTGAACCATGTGACCGTGCAGAATAATAAAAATACCGTCGGTTCCGCGTCTTCTTATAGTTCGGAGCAAGGCGGCGGCATTTATGTCGATGAGGGCAGCCTGCGCATGACCGATTGCGTCGTCCGGAATAATTATTCTGATGCGCAGGGCGGCGGCATATATGTTGAAGATGCCGTTTCTACGGTGGTTCTGACCAACTGCACCATTGAGGAGAACCGGAATGAATGCTGCGGCGGCGGCATTTACATCGAGGATTCCCCGGCAGTCCTGACCAATTGCCAGATCCTGAACAACTCTACGACCACCGGCCACCGCGGCGGCGGTATGTATGTAAATAACTATGACGGCCCGTCTGCAACGATAACCGGCCGCATCATTCAAGGCAATCGATCAAACGAATATGGCGGCGGTTTGGAACTCGAAGGTGGGGCAATAACAGTGACCGACTGCCTGGTGGCGGAGAATACTGCGGACGATGATGGCGGCGGTGTGTATGCCGATGACGGAGACCTCCACTTTGTCAACTGCATCATCCGTGACAACCGCGCCAAAGAGGAGGGCGGCGGTATCTATGTCGATGATCCGACCACACTGGAAAACTGCATTATCCGGGACAACCATGCCGTTGAAGCCGGCGGCGGTGTATATGCTTACAGTGAATGCACCCTTATCGGCGGTATGCTGTTTGACAATACCTCCGATGAAGCGGGCGACGATCTGTGTCAAGACAGTGATGAAGCGCGGTCCATTTATAGCACGCAGGGTACACGCCTGAATGGCGACGGAAACAGCACGGCGTTGGGTACAGTGCTGACGGCCCCGATCCCCGGCTACTATCCGGCGGCTCCCGGCACGGTCAATATTCCTTGGTATGGCTGGTTTGTGGACGGTGAAGAGGATGCCGCCGGAGATATCGTGAACCGTTATACCAACCGCAACACCGGCAAGCTGGTCTCTGCCACCAACGGAAATCTGGACATTCTGACCGGCGACACGGAGGACGTGGGTATCAAAGCCATCTGGTACGGCCTGCTGCTGGCCTACGATGCCAACTACCCCGGCACTACTGAGCGCCGATACGACGCGCAGGGGTATGTGTCCGGCGCAGACGCGACGGTGGCGGACAATATGTTCGCCCGTGCAGGGTATCGCTTTGTCGGATGGAACACTAAGGCCGACGGCAGCGGCACTGCCTACGCCAAGGGCGCGGCCCTGACCATGGACAAGAGCCAGGTGCTCTATGCGCAGTGGGAGAGGCTGCCTTTGGGCAGTCTGACCGTCAGCAACACCGTGACCGGTAACCGCGGCGACACGAATAAGGCGTTCACCTTCACCGTGAAGCTGGGTGACACCGGCGTCAGCGACGTCTACGGCGACATGACCTTTACCGCCGGCGTGGCTACCTTCCAGCTCAAGCACAGCGAGAGCAAGACCGCTACGGGACTTCCCGCAGGTGTTAGCTATGAGGTGAGTGAGAACGAAGCCAATCTGAGCGGTTATGTGACCACGTCCACCGAAGTCAGCGGCAGCATCGTAAAGGACAAGGCCGCAGTAGCAGCCTTTACCAATACCCGAAGCGGCAGCAGCCACACGACCGACACCGGTACTGGTACCGGCACACCTGGCAGCAATGCGCCCGGTAAGGCACCGACCACATCTGATAGCAGCAACCTGACGCTGTGGTTCAGCCTTGCGGCAGCTTCCTTGCTGGGAATGGCCGTTTACTTTGCGGGCGTGAAGAAGACCCGCTATTTCGGAAAACGCATGAAGTAAAAGTAGAATAAATTTCCCATACCCTCCCTAAAAGCAGGACGGCGGCCTTTTGGCCGCCGCCCTGCTTTTTTACGACTCCTTCAGCCAGCGGGAGAAGTCCTCCGGTGTGATCGTGCCGTTGTCGCAATCCTCTTTTTTCTTTCTGGCTTCCTCACTCCAGGCGTAAAATACGCTCTTGGTCAGCTTGCCGGCGTTGATGCGGGCGAAACGCTTTTTATACTCTCTGCGATATTCCTTGAACACCTCGTCGCCCTGCTTGCGCTGCGTCCATGTGTTGATGGCCCCGATCTCCCGGCAGGTGCGGCCCTTGCTGTCGCAGATCCGGTCGCAGTACTCCGTGCTGGCCTTGCCCGTCACAGCGAAGTAGCGCAGGCAGTTCTTGCATACCCGCATCCTCACCTCACGCTTCACGCACTCCCGTATATGGTGGTCGATGAGGTCATAGATGTCCTTGGGATATAGCACCTCGGCAAAGATCCGTCTGTCGATGACCTCAAAGTTGACAGGCTGTGGCTGGAACTGGAAAGTGTACAACGTGTCGTTGCCCTCGGCGTTGTAGTAGGCTACCATCTTTTCAGATACGGATTTCTTCTCGCCGTCCATGTCCAGCGCATGTGCGATTAAACTGATGATCTGCCGCTGTATGGTATCGATGTTGCTGTAAATGTGGCTGATTTTTTTATGCGGCAGCAGCCGAAGGTACTCCTTGGGCGTGACGCGCTCCGCCGCTTTCAACCGCTCTGTCCAGTCCAGCCGCAGCAGCTCAAAATAGACGTGTCGGGATGCAAGCTCGTTCAGTCCTGCTGCTACGACCTGCAGGTCATCCTTGGCGCCGGACTGGTAAAAAGCCAGCAAGGCTTTGTCCATTTTCTTGGTGATGGCGTCCAGCTCCTGCGTATCCATATACAGCAGATCCATCAGACTTTCCGGGAACGGAAAGTCTCTTTTTATGGTCTGCTCTCTATCCGTCACATCGGTGTACTCGTAGTACTCCCTGCCGCTGTCAATGTAGGTTTTAAAAATATAGTCTGGCATAATGTGCACTCCTTAAATTAGACTAATGAAATATACTGCTTTCGCTAAGACTTGACAATAGGGTGTTGACATGGTATAGTATGCTCAGAAGTAGACATAGAAAACATCTTTTATAAAATAAGTCTAATCCATTAAGGCGGATATGTCAACCGTTATTTTCGGAACCTTGAAAAGTGAATACCTGCCGCCGCAGCCCGGGCGCTCCGGGCGAAGTGACGCCACGAGCCCGCAAAGGGAGAGCGCACCAACGGAGCAAGAGCGCGGCGTACAGCAGAGAAAAATCATGGGAGGTGAGATCAGACCTACACCATCACTAAAAAATGAATACGCTCTACCAACAAAGCTACAAGGAGGACACGATTTGAAGAAAAGCATTTATACCAGCTATGACGAACTGCCCCTGCTGCTGAATGTGAAGCAGCTGGTGGATCTCATGGGAGTCTCGGACTCCAGCATTTACGAACTCATTCAGGAGGATGATTTTCCCTCTCTGCGGATCGGCAAGCGCATCGTCGTTCCGAAGGAGGAACTGCGGAAATGGATTGCCGCACACACGAAAGGGGCGTCGGGATGCTGAACACGCCCTATGTGAAGAAGGACACCATCAAAAACTTTTTCCCCGTTCCCAACGCAGTCTTTGATCTGGGACTGCACCACATGGAGATCAACATCTACGCCTATCTGCTCCGCATTGAGGATCGACGAACCTACCAGTGCCTTGTCAGCTATCCTACCATCGCAAGGAAGCTGGGTATCTCGGTCAACACCGTGGCAAAGTATGTTGCCGCGCTGGAGGAGCATGGGCTCATCCGAACAGAGCGCACGGAGATCATCACCAGGGACGGTCTCAAGCGCAACGGCTGTCTCAGGTACACCATCCTGCCGATTAAGAATGCCCTCGCCCTCTGTTACGAGCGCCAGATGGAGAAGGCGGGGCAAGCCATGGAACGGCAGCGGGCACAGGCAAGAGCCGAAAAGCTGGGCGCTACGTTCACTCCGGCAGCAGGGGAGCGGAGCGCGTAAAGTATCGCCATGTACACCGCTGTAAGCCGCCGTGTGAGATTTTACGGTCGAAGGCAGCAACAACAGCGAGGGCAGTTATGTGGGGGCGTTCAGGGCAGAAATGCCCCGTAGGGGCAAAGTTCCCACCCTTCGGTGGGGCAAGCATAGCGTCCGGCTATACGCCGGACGCACTCGCCGGGGCAAGGCCCCGACACCCCCGTCCCCAAGGGGGAGAAAGGAGTTCAATGCAGAGAAAGAAAACAGCGATCATCACCGCAAGAATGACACCGGGCATCAAAGACCTGATCCAGCATCAGGCCAAGCAAGCCGGAATGACTGTCACCGATTACATCATCACCTGCGCGCTGGGCAAGGAGATCGTCCGAGTGGACGGACTGGATGAGATCCTCGCCGAAGTGAAAGCCCAAGGCAGGAACCTCAACCAGCTCACGACACTGGCAAACATGGGACGCATCCAGATCCTCAGAAGCGACGAGCTCATAGACGGTTATGCAGATCTCTGCCAAAAGCTGCTACGCATCAGCCGGGAGGTGCAGTAATGGCCATCTTCACCGCAGTACGCAACAAGAAACAGACGGCTGGTACGATGATGGGCGTGCTGAAATATGTGACGCAGGCCTGCAAAACCATGCTGGACGACCAATGGATGGTGACGGGACACAACTGCGTGGCAAGGGCATCGTACCTGGAAATGATGACAACCAAACAGCAATTCCGAAAAACGGATGGCAGACAATTCTATCACTTCGTCCAATCCTTCCCGGCGGAGGACGGGCTGACGCCACAGCAGGTCAACGCCATCGGCGTGGAGTTCGCGCAGAAGCAGTTCCCAGATTTTGAGGTAGTCGTGGCAACACACTTGGACACAAACCATCTTCATAATCATCTGGTGGTCAACAGCGTGAGCTGCAAGGACGGCAAAAAGCTGCACCAGAACGCCGCAGATCTCCAGCGGCATCGGCAGGTCAATGATGAGATCTGTATGGCGCACGGGCTGCAGGTGCTGGAGCCGCCAAAAAAGCACACTCGGAAAAAGCAGATGCGCCCCGGCGAGTACCAGGCGGGACTGCGGGGCGATAGCTGGAAGCTGGATCTCATCCAAGCCATCAACGACGCACTGGAATATGCCGATGACCGGGAGAGCTTCGTCGAAAACATGGAGTACGAGGGCTATGAAGTTATCTGGACGGACACACGGAAACATATCACCTTTGTCTGTCCTGACGGTCGGCGGTGCCGGGACAGCAGCCTCCACGATGAAACATTTCTGAAGGAGAATTTGGAAACGCTGTTTGCCTACCGACAGGCGGTGGGCTTCCGGCCCAACACGCCGGAGCCGGAGGAGGGCTGGATGGGAGAACTGGCAAGCGAGCTGGTTCGGCTGGGTCGGTCCATAGAGGAGGCAGACGATTTGCCGCCGCTGCCTGCGCCGCCGGCATGGACGGAGAGCAAGCAGCGGCATCGAGAGGCGCTGAAGAAACTGGCCTTGGGACAAAAGCTGAGCCGGGGGCAGAGCTGGCAGCAGACCATGTGGTGAAAGCTATGGGCACGACTGTTGTTGCTTTCGTAGAAAGTTCGTCGACATCGATAATTCCTCTCGCTTTCGCAAAGGGTTATCGGTATGGTGTGTTTGTAAAACAGGCTGCAGGCAGCGCAGGGAATGCAATGCCTATACAAAGAAAAACGGACGGGAGGGATAACTGCAAATGGCGAAACGAAGGCCATCCGGTGACGGCATGGTACGCAAGCGTGACGATGGTCGCTGGGAAGGGCGTATTGTGGTCGGACACAAGGAAAACGGCGACTCGATCTTCCACTATGTATCCGCGAAGACGCAAAAGGCTCTGATGGAAAAGATGCATCGGTGCATTGTCGAGTATGACGGTGCCGAACTTACGGAGGACAGCCGCATGACACTGGGGGAGTGGCTGGACATCTGGTTGAAGGAGTGTTCCGAACCGTCGGTCCGGCCATCCACATACAAGGGCTACCGTGGGTATGCAGAGCGAAATATCAAACCCTCCCTTGGCAGCAAGCAGATCAGAAAAATAACTTCTGCCGATGTTCAGACCTTGTATCGAAAGCTGCAGCGGGAGGGCGGCGTGGACGGCGGGGCGCTGTCTCCCGCCACAGTCCGCAGGATACACGGCGTCCTGCATCAGGCGCTGAATGCAGCTGTTGACCGCCACCTGATCGTAAAGAACCCAACCGATGATGTGACGCTGCCGAAAAAGGTGAGCACCGCCAAGACCATCCTCAATGACAAGCAGCTGGAGCGGTTCATGGAAGCCATAAAGAACGATGAGCGCTGGCACGACTTCTTCTATCTGGAGATCACCACCGGCCTGCGGCGGGGCGAAATATGCGGACTCATGTGGACAGACTTTGATGCGGAAAAAGGAATGCTGACCGTCCGCAGAACACTCCACAACAAGGAGGGCGGCGGTTACTATGTGGGCGAAACGAAAACCGGTGCGGGACGCAGGATCATCAAGCTGCCGCCCAGCACGGTGCAGCTGCTGTCCGAGCGAAAAAGGACATCCATCTCCCGGTGGATCTTCCCGAACCCGATCCACCCGGAAGACCCCATCATGCCGAACAGCGGTTACACCCGCATGAAAAAGCTGCTGGCGGAAGCAGGGCTACCCGATATGCGCTTTCACGATCTCCGGCACACCTTCGCCACTCACGCGCTGACCAGCGGCGTGGATGCCAAAACGCTCTCCGGCATTCTGGGCCACACGAAAACCTCGTTCACGCTGGACACCTATACCCATGTCACAGGGGATATGCACCGCAAAGCGTCAGGGATCGTGGGCGAGTTCATGAATGACTTTGTGGTGAAGGAGTGATCACATGGCAAGGAAACGCAAAAACGGTCAGGGCACTGTCCGCTTGAGAAGCGACGGACGGTGGGAAGGCCGTCACATCGTGGGGTACGATGAAAACGGAAAGGCAAAGCAGAAAAGCGTCCTGGCAAAAACAAAAGCGGAATGCGTGGAAAAACTGAAAAAGCTTCAGGAGGAGTACACCGAGGTCGCCCCCTTCAAGGTAAAACCGGATATGCGGTTTGGGGATTGGATGAATTACTGGTATGAAAATCACTGCAAGCCATCCATCCGCCCCACTACGCAGAAGGGCTATGAGGAGTGGATCTATGTCCACGCTATTCCCGGTCTCGGGCATATCCTGCTGAATAAGCTGACGCAGGCAGACTGCCAGAAGTTTCTGAACGAAATGAAGGCCAACGGCAGGAAGACATATCGGGACACCAAGGGGCCGGAGATGGCGGAGCGGTCGGTGCGAAGCTGCTATCATGTAATACGGATGGCGCTGGACAGGGCGGTGAAGGATGGCCTGATCAAGAAAAATCCCATCCTCGGCGTTAAGCTTCCGCCGCCGGAGCAAAAGGAAATGAAGGTGCTGTCCAAAGAGGAGATCCAGCGGTTCCTGATACAGGCCAAAGCAGAGGGGATGTACGAACTCTTCCTGCTGGAATTGACCACCGGACTGCGTCGGGGGGAGATACTGGCTCTCACATGGGATGACCTGAATTTCGAGACAGGGGAACTCCATATCAGCAAGCAGGTCACACCGGTTGGCGGCAAGAATATCATCAGCGAGCCGAAAACAAAAGCAGCGTTTCGCACGATCATCCTGCCGCCAGTCATGGTAGGACTTCTGCGGGAATATCGGAAAGAAGTATTCTCCCCGCTGATGTTCCCGTCCCGCATCAAGCCGAACCAGCCCATAGACCCCAGCTATGTCCGCAAGCGGCTCCAGCAGATATTGGAACGGGCAGACTGCAAGAAAGTACGATTCCACGATCTGCGCCATACCTTCGCCACCATGTCACTGGAACACGGCATGGATGTGAAGACACTGTCCGCCATCATTGGCCATGTCTCCGCCAAGACCACGCTGAATATCTACACCCACATTACCAACGAAATGCAGGAAAATGCCGCAGCCAGCATCGACCGCGGCATCGCAAAGGCAGAAATATCCCGACAGAAAGCAGAAGCTGCATCAGAGGCACAGAGGTTTGAACCGTACACGCCGCCGCGCCGCAGACCCGGCACGGGCTACATCAAGCAGCTCAAGGAGGATCTGTGGGAGGGACGGTACTCGCCCGTCTGGCCAGACGGCAAGAAGCACTCCCGCAATGTATATGGCCGCACGCGGGAGGAATGTGAGGAAAAGCTGGCGAAGCTAATCCTGCAAATGAAAGCGGAGATCGCCGCCCTGCGGAATGGGACAGCTGCGGAGTATCCAGACGGTGTCAGCCCCAAGAAAAAGCAGCTGGCAGAGTACCTGCGCCAGCACCCCGGCGTGAGCAATAAAAGCTATATCGCACGGGAAACAGGCATGGACCGCACCACGGTGCAGAAATACTATGATGAGGTCAGAGCAGAACTGGCAGCACTGGTTGACCAGTAAAACCAAGTTTAATCGGAGCAAGGAGCTGTTACTGGGAACGATTAAGAGAAAAAGGTACTATCTTCTTTCGAAAAATTATGATAGAATACAATCAACCCTATATGTAGGTGATGGATATGAAAAACTTTATTGCCAAACAATTAAATAGTGGTGCCGTAGCATCTATTTGGAACTGTGATGCGTTGGAGTGCTATAGTAAATGGCCATCCCCAACAGCGATAATAGTAGACGGTCCTTACGGGGTAGGTGGATTTCCTGGTGATCCCAAAACGGTAGACACCTTACCTCAATGGTATGCAGCGCACATTGCCGCATGGTCTGCTGCGGCAAAGCCAAATACAACACTCTGGTTTTGGGGTACCGAACTGGGGTGGGCTACAGTCCATCCTATTCTACTGGTGAATGGCTGGGACTACCAAGAGGCCAATGTTTGGGATAAGGGTATCGGTCATATTGCAGGCAATATTAATTCTAAAACAATTAGAAAAACACCCGTTGTTACGGAAGTATGCGTCAGATATACAAAGAAAGTTTTACTTCCATTACATGATGGCACTGCCGTTCCCATAAAAGAGTGGTTGCGTGCAGAGTGGAAACGCACTGGCTTACCATTATCAAAAACCAATGAAGCATGTGGTGTAAAAAATGCAGCAACAAGAAAGTATTTTACTGCCGATGGTTTGTGGTACTTTCCGCCAGCCGATGCAATGGAGAAGTTATCCTTGTATGCCAACCAACACGGAATAGAAACACCTAATCCTTATTTGTCCATTGATGGAAAAACACCTGTTACTGCTGAACAGTGGCAGCAAATGCGAGCAAAATGGAACTATAAACACGGGGTTACAAATGTCTGGCATATTCCTGCCCTGCACAATGCAGAGCGACTTAAGAAGCGCAACGGAAAATCTCTGCACTACAATCAAAAGCCTAAAGAGATTATCAACTATCTTATCGAGACTTCCACAGACCTTGGAGATGTTGTGTGGGATCCCTTTGCTGGATTGGCTACCGTGGGTGTCTGCAGCCTTGATTTAGGAAGGAAATGCTACTGCGCTGAAATCATGAATGAAGTATACCAAAATGCCGTCCAACGGCTCCAAAATGCTATTAAAGTAGAACTCGAACTGAACGGAGATGTAATATGAGTATTATTGAAATTGCATATGACAAAGCTCTTGAAGGCGAGGAATTCAATAAAATAGATGTATCCACAATTCCATCCGAAATTATTCCTGTATGTCCCGAGAAGGTATCTGATTGGATTGATGATGGAATAGAAGTTGAAGAAGAGTTGGTCAGTTTGGCAAAGCGTATTCGCGAGGTTGCCTTGCCTGCACTTGTTGACTACTTTGAATTTGACCAGGAGATCGGCGGAATTCGTGCAACAGATTTGTTTAGCCTAAACTCACTAATGGGTGCAACAATTGAAGATCAAGTTGTTAATACGCTCAACAAGCATCGTAACACTTGGGATGATGGTCATTGGGGGGAATATACATTTGTCCGATCTGCTCAAGCGTTTCCGGATGTTCGACTGGTGCATCGGAGCAATTCTGAAGATATCAAACTTGGAATTGAACTGAAAAGCTGGTTTTTGCTGTCTAAAGAAGGCGAGCCATCTATGAGATTTGTTCCTCACCCAGACGCTTGTGCAGCATTGGATATGGTATGTGTTGTACCGTGGTATTTGAGCAATGCAGTTTGCGGAAAGCCGCAAGTTGCACGCCCTTGGGTACAACAAGCAAAGTATGCTACGAAATGGAGCATGTTTTTTTGGCAGTTTTTACGGCAAACTGATAAGGCAACTACGCTGGAGTCACGAAAATTCAAGGCTATTCCCCCGTGTTCCCCGTATCCTAAAAAGTCCGATAATATTTCCCTGCATCCGGTGAATGACTCTGGTGGAAATTACGGCAGACTCCCCCGGTATAGGCCCATTATGGATACATTCTGTGAGGAAGCACTTAATACCGAAATTTTAGGAATTAAAGCCGAAAGTTGGAGGTATTTTCTGCAAATACAAACTGACAGCGTAACTGTTAATGACATAAAAAAGAAGTTAGCTTCGAAATTTGGCATTACTGATTTTTCAGATTCTGATCGAGTAATCGAGCTGATCTCTTCAGTCTTAAGAGAGTTGCCAGAGAATTTAGTAAGATAAGCCTGCTCCGCATATGTCTGAGCAAAGAAAATTTCGGGCGGTGAGTTTTCAGTGCTCACTGCCCGTGTTTTCGTAAAGTGGTCAAAAATATAGCCGTCTGTGGTATTATTGTGGTCAAACGAAAAATCACCGCCGAATTGGCGGTGATTTTTCTCAAAATGGTGGACCTAATCGGGATCGAACCGACGACCTTACGGATGCGAACCGTACGCTCTCCCAGCTGAGCTATAGGCCCATATTGCCGCTTTTTACGGGTTTTTTGCAACAAAAAGCAGATTTTCAAGTTTTTCTATTTTAGAAGATTTCGGAGGAAATTCTCTCCGAAATCATGGACTGAAACTCGCAGGTCGATGTGCGACCATAGGGATGCGAACCGAACGCTCTCCCAGCTGAGCTACAAGCCCGTATTCACTTGCGTACCTCACTATTATACACATTCCCCGCGAAAAAGCAAGAGGAATTTCTGCGCCAGCCGCATCATTAGCTAATCAAAATGTAGATATCAATTTTATGTATTTTACTTATGTTTATTTTGTGATATACTATTTCCTGCTGCGCGTTTGCGCTGCCTTTGACGATTTCAACACAACACCTTAATTATATCAGGAGGGCTTCCGCTATGAGCAGAACTTTGGGTACCGTGGTCCGGGGCGTGCGCGCCCCCATCTTCCGCGAGGGCGACAGCGTGGTGGACATCACCGTCAGCACCGTGCTGAATGCGCTGGCTGAAAACAACATCACCGCCCGCGACGGCGACGTGGTGGCCGTGACCGAGTCCGTGGTGGCCCGCTGCCAGGGCAACTACGCCACCTGCGAGCAGATCGCCGAGGACGTCCGCGCCAGGACCGGCGGCAAGACCGTGGGCGTGGCATTCCCCATCCTCAGCCGCAACCGCTTCTCCCTGCTGCTGCGTGGCATCGCCATGGGCGCGGAGAAGGTCGTGCTGCTGCTGAGCTATCCCTCCGACGAGGTGGGCAACCATCTGGTGAGTCTGGACCAGCTGGACGAGGCGGGCATAGACCCCTGGCACGATGTGCTGTCCCTGGAACAGTTCCGCGCCGCTTTCGGCGAGGTGGTGCATCCCTTCACCGGCGTGGACTATGTGGCCTACTACAAGTCCATCATCGAGGAGGCCGGCGCTCAGGCGGAGATCGTGTTCGCCAACCGCGTCACTTCTATCCTGCCCTACACGGACACCGTCATCACCTGCGACATCCACACCCGCCAGCGCAGCAAGCGTCTGCTGACCGCTGCCGGTGCCAAGGTGGTGCTGGGCCTGGACGATCTGCTGACCGCCTCTGTGGACGGCAGCGGCTTCAACCCCCAGTACGGCCTGCTGGGCAGCAACAAGGCGGACGACGACCGCGTGAAGCTGTTTCCCCGCGACGCCAAGGCGGTGGCGGAGGACATCGGCAAGGCGATGAGCGACGCCACCGGCAAGCGGGTGGAGGCCATGGTCTACGGCGATGGCGCGTTTAAGGATCCCGCCGGGAAGATCTGGGAGCTGGCTGACCCCGTGGTGGCTCCCGGCTATACCAGCGGTCTGGTTGGTACGCCCAACGAGCTGAAGCTGAAGTATCTGGCGGACAAGGATTTCGCCGACCTCAGCGGCGAGGAGCTGAAGAACGCCATCTCCGAGAAGATCAAGGCCAAGGACGCCAAGAAGTCTCTGGTGGGCAACATGGTGTCCGAGGGCACCACGCCCCGGAACCTCACCGACCTGATCGGCTCTCTGTGCGACCTGACCAGCGGCTCCGGTGACAAGGGCACCCCCATCGTCTACATCCAGGGCTATTTCGACAACTACACCAACGAGTAAACAGCAGCAGTCCCCCGGCCTTGCCGGGGGACTGCTTTCACGTATACCGCCAGCCCCCGGCAGAGCCGGGGGCTGGCGTATCAGCTCAGTTGTACAATATCTCGTCCACGGCCACGGTGGAGCTATCATAGGTGCCGTCCACCGGCTCCTCGAATTCCAGTGCATCGAGGAACGCCTTTGTCTCCACGGCGAAGTCGGGGACGTTGAGGCTGAAGGAGACGTTGCCCTTGTCGGTGTTGAGCCGAATCTCAATGTCAAGGTTGGTGCTGCTGTACATATCGTCGCGCAGGGGGTCGATGGGTGCGCGGCTGTTGGCGGCGTCCGCCAGCGCATGGGACACCAGATCCTGCGCCTGCTGGCGGGTCAGATCCGCAAACGCGCCGGTCTCGTACTGGGTGACGTAGCCGCCCGCCACGTTGCTCACGCCGCCATATTTCCGCAGGACATCCAGACCCATAAGGGATTCCCGGCAGTCGGTGCGGCTCACCAGCTGGGTCAGCAGCCGGTGGATATCGGAGCCGTTGACGATCGATACCCTCCACTCACGACACAGACTCGTGCCGTTCCGCAGCTGGTAGTCCACACGCACATAGCGGGTGATCGGGCCGCCCTCCGTATACAGGTAGGTTTGGTCCTCCAGTCTTTCGCCTGTCTCATCGTACTGCTCCAGAATGGCGCGGTGGAGGGAGATCACGCTCTCCACCGCTGCGGGATCGTCGGTGGTGAAATCCGCATAGCTGGCGTTGAAGCGGACGGAGGTAACGTCCTCCGCGTCCGGGACGCGGTGCTGATAGCCGGTAATGTCCAGCTTCACGCACACCGTCACCGCCGCCAGCACCAGCACCATGGCCGCCGTCTCCAGCCACCAGCGCTTGTTGAAGATGCGGAACTTCTTTTGCAGCAGCATCTGGGCGGCGAAGAAGCAGATCACGCCCATGACCAGCTGGCAGATCAGCAGGCAGGCGAAGCCGCCATCGATAAAGGCGGTATAGCGCAGGAACAGACCCAGCCCCAGACCGCCGCACAGACCGATACTCCACCGGGCGATGGGGCGCAGCCACCGGAAGGACATAGCGTCGCCGGCCGTCTCGCTGGGGCGCTTTTTATACAGCCACCACACCAGCGCCAGCAGTGCGATGCCCACCGCGGCGTAGATGATACAGGTGGAGAAGGCGGAGGCCGGCAGCTGGACGCGTTGATAGCTTTGGGTGCCGATGGGCTCGCGGAACTGCACTTCGATGGGCTGGGCGCCGCCGTTGGCCACGGCATCCCAGATCCGACCCACCGGTGTCAGCCAGGTGATGAACTCCGGAATGTCGCTGTTGCTGTAGCCGAAGTAAAACATCTGCGTCATCGTGCTTATCACCGCGTACAGCAGGAGGGCGATGACGTTCATCGCGCCGTAGAGCACCGGCACCGCCAGCAGCCATCCCGTGACCATGGCGCACAGGGAACCGAGCGCGAAGAAGAACAGCGCCATCAGCTCCGTCAGCAGCAGCCACGTGCCCAGCGCCGCCCAGTCCACGTAGGAGAAGCCGGCGCTGCACAGAGCGGTCAGCAGGAAGATCAGCACGTTCCCCGCCGTCAGCGCTCCCAGCGCAGAGAGGACGTGGGAGAAAAATGCCTGTGTCCGTGTCACCGGCAGGGCGTGCATCAGCCCCACGGTGCGGCCGGACATCAGGTACGACCACACCGCCATGGCCGCAAAGCAGCCGAACAGCAGGGACATGACCACGGAGGCGGGTATGGACTGGATGATGACGTTGTGCTGCCGCAGCTGCAGCACGGTCATGATGCCCTCCGCCACGCCGTCGCACTCCCGGCTCGCCGACAGTATCTGCATGGGAAGGATCACCACCCACACGGCCACATACAAAAACAGCAGCGGCCAGTAGCGCTTTATATCGCTGCGCAGCAGCGCGGCGTTACAGAAGGATGTCTTTCGCGGCATAATCCACACCTCCCAGCTCGTAAATGAATATCTCCTCCAGCGTCAGCGGGATGGATTCCAGCAGCACCGGCTCGGTGATCTGCATCCGGCGCATAATCTCCTGACTGCTGCCCCGGACGATATAGGTGTACACCCGTCCCACATGGCTGCGGTGCAGGATGTTCAGCTCCGCCGGCAGCGGCGGCTCGGTAACGCCCTGATAGGCCACCTGCAGCTTCACCGTGTTGTCCTGCAGATCGCTGAGACTGCGCTCCAGCAGCACCTTGCCATGGTTCAGGATGCCCACATGGTCGCACACGTCCTCCAGCTCCCGCAGGTTGTGGCTGAAGACCAGCACCGTCGTGCCGCGCTCCGCCACGTCGCCCAGAAGCAGCGACCACACCTGCCGCCGCATCACCGGGTCAAGGCCATCCACCGGCTCGTCCAGAATGAGGTACTCCGGCATACAGCACACCATCAGCCAAAAGGCCGCCTGCTTCTGCATACCCTTGCTCATCCGTCGCAGCATCATTTTCTCATCCAGCGGAAAGACCTGCTTCAGCTTCTCATACCGCTCCCAGCTGAAATCGGGGTAGATACCGGCGAGGAATTTCGCCATCTCCCGGATGCCCGACTGCGGGAAGTAGTACCAGTCGTCGCCGATAACGGCCATACGACTCTTCACGGCGGTGTTCTCATATACCGGCTGACCGTCCACCAGCACGTCGCCGCTGTCCTGCCGGTAGATGCCCGCCAAATGGCGGATGATGGTGGATTTCCCCGCGCCGTTGGGCCCTACCAGACCGTACACCGCGCCGTGGGGCACCGTCATGGTCAGGTCGTCCAGCGCCCGGAAGCCGTCAAAGCTCTTGACGACGTTTTTTACCTCGATCATACCTCATCTCCTCCTTCCCAAAGTACCAGCAGCTGTTCCCGGGTATAGCCCAGGCTCTTCAGCTCCTCCAGTAGCGGGACCAGCCGCCCCGTCAGCTCAGCGATGCGCCGCAGATGCTCGCCGTCCCCGGCGGAGACAAAGCTCCCTCTGCCCGCCACAGAGTAGATGTACCCCTCCGCCTCCAGCTCCGCGTAAGCCCGCTGGATGGTGTTGGGGTTGATGGCCAGCTGCGTAGCCAGAGAGCGCACGGAGGGCAGCTTTTCGTCCGGCTCCAGCAGCCCTGTCAGCATCATGCGCCGCAGGCTGTCCTTCACCTGCTGGTACAGGGGACGGCTGTCCCGGTAATCCAGCACGATCATATCGCACACGCTCCTTTCTGTGTCAAGTGTATTATGCGTGTTAGTACAGTTAGCATATCACGATGTTCTCCCTCCTGTCAAGGGAAAATTTTTCTTTTCATCCCCGGGGTTTCGTAGTATAATGGCTCCAAATTCTTTTCCCGAAAGGGGGCATTTCTATGCGTATCACGGTAAAAGTCGGCACCTCTACTCTGGCCCACGCCACCGGACGGCTGAATATCCAGCGGATGGAGGGCCTGTGCAAGGTCCTGAGCGACCTGAAAAACGCCGGGCACGAGATCATTCTCGTCTCCTCCGGCGCCATCGGCATGGGCGTGGGCAAGCTGAACCTGCCGGGACGACCTAAGGATATGCCCACGAAGCAGGCGGCCGCCGCCGTGGGCCAGTGCGAGCTGATGTACACCTATGACAAGCTGTTCAACGAGTACAACCACACAGTGGCACAGGTGCTGCTCACCGGCGAGGATGTAAAGAACGAGCAGCGCAGCCGTAATATGCGGAACACCATTTTTCGCCTGTTGGAGCTGGGCGCGCTGCCTGTCATCAACGAAAATGACACCGTGGCCACCGACGAGGTGGGCGTGGAGAACACCATCGGCGAGAACGACACGCTTTCCGCCATCGTGGCGGCGGCGGTACACGCCGACCTGCTGATATTGCTCAGTGATATCGACGGCCTGTATGACGGCGATCCCCACAGGGATCCCGCCGCGAAGCTTATCCCCGTGGTGCCGTCCATCGACGCGCACATTCTCGCTCTGGGCGGCGGCAGCGGCAGCAGTCTGGGCACCGGCGGCATGGCCACCAAGCTGAAGGCGGCGCAAATCGTCACCGAGGTCGGCTGCCAGATGGTCATCGCCAATGGCAGCAAGCCCGCCCTGCTGTACGACATCGTGGGCGGAAAGCCTGTGGGCACCCGATTTCTGGCAAAGGAGAAGTAAGCCATGACCACTATCGATATTCTGAAAAAGACCCGCGCCGCCCGGGGCGGACTGGCCGTCCTGGACGAGGCAGGCAAAAACGCCCTGCTGCTGTCCATGGCCGACAGTCTTCTGTCCCATGAGGGCGCTATTCTGGCGGAAAATGAAGCCGACATGAGCGATGCCCGGGGGCATATCTCCGATGTGATGCTGGACCGGCTGCGGCTGGACCATGACCGACTGGCGGGCATGGCCGACGGCGTGCGGGCCATTGCCGCCCTGCCGGACCACACCGGCCGTGTGCTGTCCGAGGTACGCCGCCCCAACGGTCTGGTCATCCAGAAGATACAGGTCCCTCTGGGACTGGTGTCCATTATCTATGAAAGCCGCCCCAACGTTACCTCAGACGCGGCGGCCCTGGCGCTGAAATCCGGCAATGTCTGCGTGCTCCGCAGCGGCAGGGAGGCCTACCGTACCGCCCGCGCCATCGTGCAGGCGCTGAAGGCCGGCATCGCCGCCGAGGGCGGCGACCCGGACATTCTGAACATCGTGGACGACACCACCCACCAGTCTGCCGCGGACATCATGACCGCCAAGGGTCTGGTGGACCTGCTGATCCCCCGGGGCGGCGCGGGACTGATCCGGGCCTGCGTAGCCGGCGCCACCGTGCCCTGCATCGAGACGGGTACCGGTATCTGCCATGTGTATGTAGACGAGAGCGCCGATCTGAGCAAGGCGCTGAACATTGTGGAAAACGCCAAGGCCAGCCGCCCCTCCGTGTGCAACGCCGAAGAGGTGCTGCTGGTACACAGCGCGGTGGCGGCGGAATTCCTGCCCCGGCTGAAAAAGCGCTTGGTGGATGACCGAGCCGCCGCAGGCAAGGCCCCCGTGGAGCTGCGGCTGGACGAGCGCGCCGCGGCGATCATCCCCGGTACCCCCGCCGGCGAACGGGACTTCGACACCGAGTTTTTGAACTATATCCTGGCCGTGAAGCTCGTGGACAGCGTGGACGAGGCCATCGCTCACATTGCCGCCCACTCCACCGGCCACAGCGACGCCATCGTCACCGAAGACCCCGCCCACGCCGAGGCCTTTGTTAACAGCGTGGACAGCGCCGCCGTGTATGTCAATGCCTCCACCCGCTTTACCGACGGCGGCGAGTTCGGGCTGGGCTGCGAGATGGGCATCTCCACCCAGAAGCTCCACGCCCGGGGCCCCATGGGTCTGGACGAACTGACTACGTACAAATATGTCATCCGCGGCAACGGACAGATCAGATAAAGCAAAAAGAGACGGCGAATGCCGTCTCTTTTCATATTTCCACGATCTCTGCGCCCAGGGCCGCGGCGTCCGCCCGGTCGTGGGTGACGCACAGCACCGCCGCGCCGTTCCGGTGCCGCAGAAGATACTGCGCCGTCCGGTCCCGGGCCGCGCCGTCCAGGCCCTTAAAGGGCTCATCCAGCAGCAGCAGCTCCGGCACATAACACACCGCCCGGGCAATGGACACCCGCCGCCGCTGTCCGCCGGACAGTTCCGCCGCCCGCTGGTCCAGGCAGTCCGCCAATCCCAGCTCCAGCAGGTGCGCCTCGATATCCGGCCGGGACATGGCCCGGCCCGTGACCAGACGCACGTTCTCCACGGCGTCCAGCTGCGGGCACAGACGGTCCTCCTGAAACACGAATCCCAATCGCTCCGGCACGCCGGTGACGGTGCCGCTGTCCGGCATCTCCAACCCGGCGATACAGCGCAGGAGTGTGGTCTTGCCGCGGCCGGAGGGGGCCATCAGACACACCACCGCCCCGTCCGGGACGGTCAGGCTCACGTCCTCCAGCACGACCTTGTCGCCGAAGCGCTTGTACAGATGTGCCGCGTTCATGCGCCGCACCCCCTTTCCAGCCGACGGAAGCCCCGCCGCAGCAGGGCCAGCACCAGTCTCTCAAACAGGGCGCTCAGCGCCACGATCACCACGGTCCAGGCCAGCAGGTCGGCGGTCTGGAGGTAGATCTTCGCGTCGTACAGTCTCTCGCCCAGGGAGCCGGCCACCACACCGATGACCTCGGCCGCTACACCGGCCTTCCAGCTCATGCCCAGGGCCGCGGCGCAGCCCGCCAGCAGGAACGGCTCCACCGCCGGCAGCAGGATGCTGTGCAGCTGCCGCCGCCAGGGCACCCGGAAGGCCCGGGCCATTTCCAGAAGCTGGCCATCCGCACTGCGGAGGCCCGCCAGCACGTTGGTGTACAGAATGGGGAAGACCATCAGGAATGAGATGAACAGCGGCAGCGCCGATGTCCGCATCCAGATCAGTGCCAGGATGATGAACGACGCCACCGGCACCGCCTTGATGGCCAGCACATAGGGCCGCAGCAGCACCTCCACCACCGGCCAGCGTCCCGCCGCCAGCGCCAGCACAAAGGCCAGCACCAGTGCCAGGGCAAAGCCGCCGGCGATACGGCAAAAGCTGAACGCCACCGCCCGCCGGAAGGCCGCTGTCACCGCCAGGGCGCAAAGCCGCCCCAGCACCGTTACCGGTCCCGGCAGCAGCAGTGCCGAGCCCACGGCCCAGGAGGCCGCCTGCCAGACCGACAGGGCCAGCACCACCGCGCCGGCACGCTGCCAGGTCTTTATTTTTTTGTCCGCAGGTGTGCTCATGCGCCCATCCAGTAGAAGCCGTCACCGGGCATGGCGCCGCCCACGGCCTCCGTCTTCAGGTCATACAGTGTTTGCAGATAGCCGCCCACGGCGACCTTCATATCCACGCCGGTAATACATACCAAGTTACACTGGGGCAACGCCTTCTCCGCCACGGCAGCCTTGACGATGCCATATTTCTCCACCAGCACAGCGGCCTCGGCCGGGTGCTCATTGGCGTAGTCCGTGCTGGCGGCGTAGTCCTCCAAAAAGGCCGCCAGTGCCGCCGGGTGTTCATCGGCAAATGCCTTGCGGGCCACCAGTACCGAAGTGATCAGGCGGCTGCCGTTGTCCAGCGCATCCCATTCGGCGCTCATATCCAGCGCCACGCGCAGGCCCTCCACCTGGCTCTGCGCCACGGTGACAAAGGGCTGGGGCAGCATGGCTACGGCGTTGTCCTGCTCCGCCATCAGCGCCACGATCTCCGTGGGCTCGCTCTTCCACTCCACCTGTACGTCCTCACCCAGAGTCAGCCCGTGCTGCGAGAGCAGATAGGTCAAGGCGTACTCCGGGGTAGCGCCCTTGCCGGTGGCGTAGATGGTCTTGCCGTTCAGCGAGGCAATGTCCGTTACCGTCTCGCCGCCCTTTTCCACGATATACAGCACACCCAGTGTGCCGGCGGCCAGCAGCACCACGCCGCCCTCCGTCTGGTTGTACAGGATGGCCGCCACGTTGGCCGGCACCGCCAGCACATCCAGCTCGCCCTGCACCAGCTGGGGCGTCAGCTCATTGGCGCTGGCCGCGATGGTGTACGTATACGTGTTCTGGCCCAGGCCGTTGTCCGCATCGTCAAACAGCTTTACCATGCCCATGGAGGTAGGGCCCTTCAGCCCGCCCAACCGCACAGTGACCGGCTGGGCGGCGGATTTGTCGCCATCCTCAATGGGCATAGGCGTTTTCGGCGTTACGCAGGCGCACAGCGTCAATGCCAGTATTAAGGCCAGCACAAGGGTAATGATCCTTTTCATATGGGTTCTCCTTCCTGTACGATCATGATCTTTTATTGATACCTTGGTGTTTATATAGGGGCAACAACATTGGAGTACAGCGTCTTGGCGCTGACGCCCTCCAGCCGCCCGATCTTCCCGCTGAGGGCGGAGATCGCGTCCTGCGGCGCATCCAGCACCACGGAGATGATGTTCACGCCCCGGGCGCGGTAGGGCACGCCCATCCGCCCGATGATATATGCGCCGTACTGATGCAGCAGCGCGTTCAGCTCCGTCACCGCGTCCTCATTTTCCACAATGACCGCAATGACCGCCACGCGTGTTTCCATAGCAAAACCTCCCGTCGTAAGATCCGCGGCCAAATAAAAAAGCCGCGCCGCCACCGCGACACGACCACAGCGCCCGCTTCGCGGGCGCAGAACCTATGGCGCATCTTCCGTCTCAAGCGTACTTTCGACGTCAGCAGCGTGTTTATTGTACGGCAAACGCCTGCTCTTGTCAAGCCGATCCCGCCGGCGGACTGTTTCAGACAGCCGCCGGTATATAATAAATATAGGAGAGAAGGGCGGGACCGTGGGGTAAGAACGGCCCCGCCCGGTGGAAGCGGTTTAATGCTTTTCGCTGGCGCGGCGGGCGGGCTTCTCCGCACAGCGGACGCCGGGCAGCAGCGTCAGCAGCTGGGCGGCAAGGCCAAATACGGCGGCGGGCAGCAGCCAGCTCAGGCCCAGATCATACAGCGGCAGGGCCTCCACCAGCGGCAGCTTCACACCGCAGGTGTGCAGGGTGCACAGCACGCTGGTCAGCAGTGCGCCCAACGCGGCGCCCCGGCTGACAAAGTCGTGGACCTTGGGTATGATGAGGGAGACGCAAATAAGCACCAGCGTGGGGGGATATACTATATCCAGCACCGGCGCGGCCACGGCCACGATACGGTCCAGGCCCAGGTTGGACACCACGGCGCTGAACACGCAGATGACCGTCACGAACACCTTGTAGCTGATCTTCCCGCGACACAGCTCCGTGAAATACGCCGCGGCGGAGCTGGTCAGGGCGATGGCCGTGGTGACACAGGCCAGGCCCACCACCACGCCGAAGATCACCATGCCGGTCTTGCCCATCAACGCCTCTACGATGGCCATGATGAGGGCCGCGCGGCCGATGGAGGACGTGTACTGTGCGGACACGGTGGCGCCCAGATAGGCCAGACCCATATACACCGCCAGCAGCAGCACGCCCGCCAGCAGCGCGGCGCCGCCCACCACGCGAAGCTGGCTCTGGCCCCGCTGATAGCCCTTGGCGGTGACGCTTTGCAGCACGATGATGCCGAAGGGCAGGGCCGCCAGCGCGTCCATGGTCTGGTAGCCGGCCTTGATGCCGGTGACGGCCACGTTGTCGATCCGCGCCAGGGGCGCGATGTCGCCCAGCGGCGTGATCACACCCTTGATAATAATGGCGAACAGGCCCACCAGCAGCAGCGGCGTGAGCACCTTGCCTACAATGTCCACCACGGCGGACTCCTTGATGCACAGAGCCAGGATCACCGTGAAGAACACCACGGAGAACACCACCGGCGATACGCCGGACAGGTTGGGCGCGATGGCCATCTCATAGGTGCTGGCGCTGGTGCGGGGGATGGCCACCATGGGGCCGATACACAGAATGATGGCGCACATGAGGATCTCGGCGGGGACTTTGCCCGCCCGTTCCAGTACCTTCTCGCTGCTGCCCACGCGGAGCAGGGCGAACATACCCATCATCGCCAGACCGATATCCGCGATGAAATAGGCGGAAAAGCCCGTCAGCCACTGGCTGCCGGCCTCCATGCCCAAAAAGGGCGGGAAGATCACGTTGCCCGCGCCGAAAAACATGGAAAACAGCGCAAAGCCCACGACAACGATATCTGCCGCGGTGTTTTTCCTCTGTCCGATCATTCTGATTTCTCCATTTCTCTTCTCTTGTTCCCACGCCGCCGACTGCGGCGCGCCGGTGCAAATTCACGTTTTAAAGCGCGTTGCATCCTGTGCATATAGCGTATCATGCTTTTCATCATTACGGAAATGACGCTTATCGAACGGCACATGAAAAATTTTGATGGCGTATAAAAACGTTTACCGCATTTTCCAAATCGTTGGTGGAAAGTTTACGTTTATGGCATTGAACGGCGACAGCTCTTGTGATATAGTTAAAAATAATCGTTGCAATTTTGTCCAATTTGTACAGAAAGCGAGGCCCCTATGGATGACAAACGGCTGCGGGCGCTGCTGACGGCAGTGCAGTGCGGCAGCTTTGGAAAGGCGACGGCGCAGCTGGGCTATACCCAGTCCGCCATGACGCACATGGTGAACAAACTGGAGGCCGAGCTGGGCTGTACCCTGCTCACCCGCAGCAGCCACGGCGTCCGGCTCTCGGAGGAGGGTGAGCACCTGCTGCCCTATATACAGGACTATCTGCGCGCAAGTGAGACCCTGCGGCGGGAGGCGGCGGCCCAGGGCGAGGCCCACAACCACGTGCTGCGGATCGGCTGCTTTGCCAGCATTGCCCGGGCACGGCTGCCGGCGCTGCTGCAGAAGTTCCGCAAACTGCACCCGGAGATCAAGATCGACGTGCTGGTGGGCGGCTACGAGCTGGCCGCGGCGCTGGAGGAGGAACGGGTGCAGCTGGCCCTGGTGGAGGAGACCTGCGGCAAGGGCTTCTATTGGACGCCGCTGACGGACGCGCCGCTGGTGGCGGTGGTGCCGCCGGACTTCCCCTGGACGGAGGACGTCATTCCCCTGGAGCGCCTGCTGCAGGAGACGTTTCTCTCCTGCCCGGAGCAGTATGTGGCGCGCCTGCTGCCGCCGGAGGCACCACGGCTGGAGGTCACGGCGTCGGACGACGCGGCCATACTGTCTATGGTGGCGGCGGGACTGGGCGTGTCGGTGCTGTCCGCCTTCTCTCTGGCGGGCTATGAGGGCCAGGTGCGGGTGCTCCCGCTGGCGGAGCCGCTGTCACGCCGGCTGGGCGCGGCGGTGAAAACACCGCCGCCGGCCAACAGCGCCGTCCGGTATTTTCTCTCCTTCCTGAAGCGGCAGTACCCCGCCGAGCCGGCGGATAACGAATAAAAGGAGGTCCCGGCCCATGTGCACTGCGGCCACATACAAGACAAAATGCTTCTATTTCGGGCGCAATCTGGACTATGAGCGCGGCTTCGGCGAGCAGGTGGTCATCACACCCCGGCTCTTTCCCCTGCCCATGCGGCACCTGCCGGACCTGACGCGGCACTACGCCATGATCGGCATGGCCTCCGTACAGGACGGCTACCCCCTGTACTACGACGCGGTGAACGAGAAGGGCCTGTGCATGGCGGGGCTGAACTTCGTCCACAGCGCCGTATACGGCCCCTGCGCGCCGGGGAAGGCCAACGTGGCACAGTTCGAGCTGATCCCCTGGCTGCTGGGCCGCTGCGCCACGGCGGCGGAGGCCCGGGACCTGCTGGCGGAGAGCCGCATCACCGACGACGCCTTTCTGCCGGGGCTGCCCCCGGCCCGGCTGCACTGGCTGCTGGCGGACCGGGAGCAGTGCTTCGCGGTGGAGCAGACGGCGGAGGGCCTGCGGGTCTATGAGGACCCGGCGGGCGTGCTGACCAACGAGCCGCCCTTCCCCATGCAGCTGTTCCGGCTGAACGACTACGCCCAGCTGTCCCCCCAGCCGCCGGAAAACCACTTCTCCCCCGCCCTGCCGCTGGAGACATACAGTCGGGGCATGGGCGCCATAGGTCTGCCCGGCGACCTGTCCTCCCCCTCCCGCTTTGTACGGACGGCCTTTACCCGGCTGAACAGCCGTTCCGGCGACGGCGAGGCCGAGAGCGTCAGCCAGCTCCTGCACATTCTGGGCGCGGCGGCACAGCAGCGGGGCTGCTGCGTGCTGGAGGACGGCGCGTGCGAGCTGACGCTGTATACCAGCTGCTGCAACGCCGACACCGGGGTGTATTACTACACCACCTACGACGCCGCCCAGCTGTGCGCCGTGGATATGCACCGCGCCGACCTGGACGGCACGGCGCTCGCCTGCCAGCCGCTGGACACGGTGTGGCGGGTACACTATCAGAATTAACGCAGAAAAGTACGGGACGGGGCCTGACGGCCCCGTCCCGTTTATTTCAGCAGGGCGGTAAAGGTGATGGTATCGCCCTCCGTGCGGGCGGAGATGGCACCGCGATGGCCCTCGGCAATGCTCCGGGCGATGGAGAGCCCGATGCCGAAGCCGCCGGCGGTGCGGGCCGGGTCCGCCCGGTAAAACCGGTCAAAGAGCTTGCCGATGTCGACGCTCCCGGCATTTTCACAGCGGTTGGACACCCGCAGCGCCACCAACCCAAGCACCAGCAGCGTGCAGATCGCGTCCGCCGCCAGGGACCACACCAGCACCGTCCGCACGGCGCGGCGGGACTGGCTGCACTCCAGGAAGATAGCCATGCTGCGCCCGTCCTCCATCCGGTTCACCAGAAAGCGGTAGCCGCCGCAGCCCAGACCGACAGCGTACAGGCCGGCATGGGCGGTCAGTCCGGTCAGCCCGGTCAGATGCCCGGCGGCAGCTTTGACCCCGGCAGCGCACCCACCCCGCCCAGCGGCGACTTCCGGCCGGGAAACAGGCAGTAAAGACCGGCGCTGGACACAAAACACCACACCCCACGGCGCTTGCGCCGTGGGGTGTGGTGTTTTGTGGGGAGAGGAAGACAGGAAGAAAGCTCCGTCGGTTATCGTTGTTGATATGCCCGCATGGCCGCCTCGATCCGGTCGGCCGCGACTGACAGCGCCGCGTCGTCACTGGCAAAGGAGAAGCGCAGGAAGCAACCCCCGGTCATGCCGTAGGCCGCGCCGGAGACGCCCACCACCTTGGCATGGTCCAGAATGTAGTCGCACATCTCGTCGGAGGTCATGTCCACATCGAAGGACACCCAGGCGTAGAAGGCGCCCTCGGGCATCTGACAGTGCACGCCCGGGATGGCGTTGAGCCGGCCCACAAAGGCGTCGCGCCGGCGCTGGTAGCTCTGGCGCATGGCCTCTACCTCATCAGGGATGCGGAAGGCCTGCACCGCGCCCTCCTGCAGAAAGCCGCTCATGCAGGAGACGCTCTGCTGGTACAGCTTGTAGATCGCGGCGTAAATGTCCCTGCGGGCGGTGAGATAGCCCATGCGCCAGCCGGTCATGGCCGCGAACTTGGAAAAGCCGTTGATGGTGATGACCCGGTCCGCCACCTCGGGGCGGGAGGCCATGCTGATGGGCCGCACACCGTCATAGACAATGGCGTCGTACACCTCATCGGACAGCAGCAGCACGTCCGGGTGGCGCTGCATGAACGCGGACAGCGCCTCTACCTCGTCCTGATGCAGGATGCGGCCGGTGGGGTTATTGGGGTAGTTGATGATGATGAGCCGCACCTCCGGCGTGTAGTGCTGCTCCAGCAGCGCCTCCGTCAGCCGGTAGTGGTCCGCCGGGGACAGCGGGACCTTTACGGCTTCGGCACCGGCGGAGATGACGATGGACTCATAGGATACCCATGCCGGCTCCGGCAGCAGGACCTTGTCGCCATGGTTCAGCACCGCCTGGACCGCCAGATAAATGGCCATCTTGCCGCCCGGCGTTACCAAAATACGGTCAGCCTCTGTCTGGATGCCGTTCTCCCGCAGCAGCTTCTGCTGTATCTCCTGCCGCAGCTCCGGGATGCCCGGGCCCACCACGTAATGGGTGTTGCCCCGGCGCAGACTGGCGATGGCCGCCTCGGTCACCGCCGCAGGCGTATCAAAGTCCGGTTCGCCGCCGGCCAGGGAGATATAGGAGCTGTCGCTCTTCTGCAGCTCCTTCGCCCGCTGGATCATCAGCAGGGAACGGGGCGACGTCATTTTGTCGATCACGCAATTCATACGCACTTACCTCCGCGATGCCCGGACCTCTCCCTCGCAGGAGAGGCCCGGTACGTCGTATTCATTCCGCCGTATACTGCCTGAAGGACACGTCGGCCACATATTGGGCCTTGACCTTCTGCAGCTCGGCGCACTGGGCCGTGCCCTTGTGGGCCTGCTGCGCGATCTCATCCGCCCAGGCCTCCAACAGCAGGACCTCGTTCGGCGACGACGCGGAATAGAAGAACTCATACTGGCAGCAGCCAGTCTCGGCGCGGGTACGGGCCGGGATATCCGCCTGCTCCAATGCGTGGACGAAGGCGGCGGGGTCCTTGCCCTCCTGGAGGGTATAGCGTACTTGCAGCATCAGCATCGTCGTTTCCTCCGCTTATTTCTTCAGAATGTCAAAGGGGATATGCAGCTTCTCGCACAGGCCCTCCAGCTCGCGGTACACCGCCAGGGACAGCTGAGGACCGGCCTCCAGGTTCTTGCGGTAGTTGTTGCACTCGATCTCACCGGGCATGAAGATCTCCTCCACGCCGGCCGCCGGCTTCAGGCCCTTCACCTCGCTGCGGTAGGTGTCCATGGTGGTCTTGAATTCCTCGGGGTCCTGGAAGCGGGAGATGTCGATGGCGATCATGCAGTGGCCCGTATCCATGGGCACCTCGGGGTGGGCAAAGGGGTTGTGGATGTGGCTGCCATAGGCCGCGCCGGACAGCACGCCGGAGAATACGTCGATCATCATGGCGATGCCGGAGCCCTTTGCGCCGCCGAAGGGCAGCACACAGCCCTCCAGGGCCTTGGCCGCGTCCGTGGTGGGATGGCCGTCCACATCGATGGCCCACCCCTCCGGGATGGAGTCGCCCTTCTTGTCGGCCAGGATGATCTTGCCGCGGGCCACCACGCTGGTGGCCATGTCGATCATCACCGGGTCGCCGTGGGTGGGTGCGCCCACCGCCAGGGGGTTCGTGCCCAGATACTTCTCGCGGCTGCCCCAGGGCGCCATAGACTTGGGCGCGTTGGAGCTGACGATGGCCAGCATATTCTCTTTGGCCGCCATACGGATATAGTAGGCCGTGCAGCTGCAGTGGTTGGAATTGCGGACATTCACGATGCCGATGCCCACGTCCTTCGCCTTTTGGATCGCCAGTTCCATAGCGCGGTAGGCCGCCACGATGCCGAGGGCGCCCTGGGCGTCCAGCAATGCGCCGCCGGGGAAATCCCGGATCGTCTTTATCCGGCACTTGGGGTCCGTGCCGCCGGCCTCCATGCTGTCGGTATAGAATTTCACGCGCTGCACGCCGTGGGACTGCAGGCCGGTCAGCTCGGCCGACACCAGGCTGTCCGCCACGATGGCGGCATCCTGCGGCGCGACGCCCTCCTTCTCCATGATCGCCGCTACGGCGGCCTGGAGCTTTTCCGCATCTACGCGGAGCACTTCACTCATGGCCGGCACCTCACTTCCACTGGCCTTCGATGACCTGGCAGCCCAGCGCCGCCAGAGTGGCCTCGCGGGTCTCCTCATTGTAGGAGGCCACGGTGGCGCCCTCATCGTACTTGGCGTGGAGCATATCCTCCTTGGCGTGCTGCTTCCAGCTCTTCTCCAGGATCTCCTCCGCTTCGCTGGGGCGCACGAAGATCATGCCGTCGGTGTCGCCGATAACGATATCGCCGGGGAAAACCACCTGACCGCCGAAGGCGATGGGCACGTTGATCTCGCCGGGGCCGAACTTGTAGGGGCCCTGGGGTGTGATGCCGCGGGCGAACACGGGGAAGTCCATGTGGGAGATCTCATCGATATCCCGCAGGTAGCCGTCAATGGCGCAGCCGGCAAAGCCGTGGTTGCGGCAGTCCATCATCATCAGCTCGCCGCAGTAGGCGCGCTCAGGACCGCCGGCGGAGATCAGCAGTACATCGCCGGGCTGGGCCATCTCGATGGCCTTGTGCAGCAGCAGGTTATCGCCGGAGGGCAGGTGCAGCGTGTACGCCACGCCCAGCATGGGCTTGCCGTTCATGGAACGGATGGCGGAGTCCACGCAGTAAATACGGTTCATATTGTCGCCGATGTTGGCCACCGGCAGGCCGCGGAAGCGCTCCACCAGCTCCTTGGGCGGCCGGGGCACCTCCGTAAAAATTCTGCATCCAACATTAGACATTTGCTTTTTCTCCTTTTTTCTCATCCAGCATTTTCTTCACCGCCAGCACCTCATCGTAGGTCTTGGCGCGCTCCGGGAAGTAGGCGGCATAGCCCTCCTGCTGGAGCCACTCAAACTTTTTCAGCGTAGCCTGGGTCATGATGCTGTTCTCGCCCAGGTCGTCCAGGGTCTTGAGGACCTCCTCCATCTCGTGGCAGAAGCGCCCGTTGTGGATGGCGGCGGAGGCCACGCAGTAGTGGCAGAACCCCATGAAGCCACGCTCGTCGAACATGGTGACCTTCATCTTGTCCAGCACTTCCTCGGTGATGTGGTAGTGGTCCGTGGCGAACACCGTCTCCGTGACCAGGGCGATAATGCCCTTGGCCAGCACGCTGCGAAGCGCCTTGGTGGCGGAGGCCAGACCGATATCGTCGCTGAGGTATGTAAATTTCATGCCGTGACTGTTCAGCAGCTCCGCCGCCTCTTTGGCCTTTGCGCCGCAGACGCTGACCGGCACACGGCTCCCGTTCACCGGAACGGAGGCCATGACCGCGCCCTCCACGAAGTCGCCCTGGCTGTCCGCAAACACCGCAGCGATCTCCCGCTTCGTCTGGGGAGAGGTGGTGTTCATGTCCAGATAGAACTGACCCGGACGCAGCAGCGGCGCGGCCTGACGGGCGATAGGCAGCGCCACGTCCGCACTGGTGAAGCAGAAGAACACGTCGCCCCAGGCGATCAGCTCCGCCATGTCGGTCACCAGCGTCACCTGGTCCATGGCCGCGTGCTCGCGCATTTTCTGCGCGCGGGGCGAGTCATCCTTTGCCGAGACGTCGAAGGCGCGGACCTCCACATCACTGTTCACAAAGTCACGCGAGATGTGGTGCGGCGCTTCGCCGAACCCGATAAATCCTAATTTCATTTGTATACATCTCCTTTGGATCGCGAATATGGGCGTTTATGTGCCCATCATAAAGCCGGGCAGGAAGGTGATGATCGGCGCGACGAAAGCACAGATCAGCACGCAGATGATCATCACGATCATGAACGGGATAACGCCCTTGACCACCGACGTGTAGGATTCGCCCGTGGTGGACACCGCGGTAAACAGGTTGATGCCGAAGGGCGGAGTGATGAAGCCCACCGTCAGGGTGATGCAGAACAGTACGCCCAGGTGCAGCTCGTCCAGGCCGAACTGTACGCCCACAGGCACCAGGATGGGGGCCAGGATCAGGATGCTGGGGATCGTATCCATCAGGCAGCCCACCAGGAACAGCAGCGCCATCAGGACCGCCAGATACACCCACTTGTTGGGGATGACCTCCATGATGGCCTCGCCGATGATGGCGGGCAGGCGGGTCTTGGAGAGGATCCAGCCGAAGGTCTTGGCCACAGAGATGATGAACGTCACCACCGCGGAGGTCAGCACCGTCTTGCTCAGCACCGTCCACAGGACCTTGACCTTGATCTCCTTGGTCGCAAAGCCGTAAATCAGGGCGTACAGCACGCTGAGGACCGCCGCCTCGGTGGGCGTGACGAGACCGCCGTAGATGCCGCCCAGAATGATGACCGGCAGAACCAGCGTGGGAATGGCGCGGGCCGTGCGGCGCAGCACCTCTTTCTTGGGATAGCGCACATCGCTCTTGGCAAACTTATACTTGGCCGCCAGATAGACGTTCACCAGGCACAGGGCGATCGCCATCATAATGCCGGGCAGCACGCCGCCGATGAACATCTTGGACACGGACAGGCCCATGGCCGCGCCATAGACCACCATGTTGGCGCTGGGCGGGATGATGGGACCCAGGGCGCCGCCCGCGGCGATCATGCCGGCGGAGGTGGATTTGGGATAGTTGGCACGGGTCAGCGCCGGCATCATAATGGCGCCGATGGCCGCCACGGTGGCGGGGCCGGAACCGGTCAGGGCGGCGAAGATGGCGCAGGTGACGATGGTCACAACGCCCATGGAGCCGCGGGACCGGCAGAACAGCGCCTCCACAAAGTCCACCAGACGGCGGGACAGACTGGTCTGCTCCATCAGATAGCCGGTCATGGTGAACAGGGGGATCGCCAGCAGCACGAAGGAGTTCATGCCGGCGATCATGGTCTGGGGCACGATGGTCAGAGGGATACCGGAGGGGATCAGGTAGATAAGGCACGCGGCCAGCAGGGCAAAGCACACGGGCAGGCCCATGAACATACCGATCAGCAGACTTCCGAAAATAATAAGACCTGTCATTCCGCGGTACCTCCTTCCTCGATGATCTCTTCCATGGTTTCTACCTTGGCGGCGTCCTTACCGCCGGTCAGCAGCTCCAGCAGCTGCACCAGGCCCACCAGCGCCATACCGAAGCCGCACAGGCAGATGGACACGTTGATGACGGCCATGGACAGGTGCAGGGACGGGCTGAGCACCGTAACGGTGACGCTCACCAGGGACACGCCCTTGACGCCCACCAGCGCCGCCATCGCGATCACCAGAATGGTGCAGATGATCTTCAGCACACGGCGGCCGGCTTCCGGCAGCTTTTCTTCCAGCAGTGTGATGCCGGCGTGCATACCCTTATCCAGGGCAACCACGGCGCCCAGGGCGCTGCACCACACGAAGGCAAAACGGGCCAATTCGTCCGTCCATCCGGGCGGCTGTGCTATAACATAGCGCGTGACCACCTGGATCGCGGCGGCCGCGATAAGGACCACGAGCGTGATCGCCGCTACCAGTTGGTAGGCGAACAGGATCTTGTCCTTGATGGTTTTGATGACTTTCATAGCTTTCTCCTGTTATATGCGTCAGGGGGCGGGCAGTGAGCTGTCTGCTCTCTGCATCGCCCCCTGCGTCAGTTGATACGATTCAGATATGCGCCGCAGCTTTACTGCACAGCGGCAACCGCGCGATCCAGCAGATCGCTGCCGATCTTGTCACGATAGGCCTCGTACACGGGCGCGCAGGCCTCCTGGAATGCAGCCACGTCCACATCGTCGATGATGGTGCAGCCGCCATCTTCCATCTTGGAGAGCATATCGGCCGCGGCCGTCTGCAGCCAGGTGCGCTGCTCAGCGCCGGCCTCCTTGGCAGCCGTCAGGAAGATCTCCTGCAGCTCGGGGGACAGGCTCTCCCAGAAGGACTTGGAGCAGGACAGGGAGATGGCGTTATAGAAGTGGCCGGTCATGTCGTAGTAGTCGCAGATCTCATAGTAGGAGCCGGTATAGGCGCTGGCGATGGGCAGCTCCAGGCCGTCCATCAGGTGCTGCTGCACGGCGGTGAAGGTCTCATTGAAGTCCAGAGCGGAGGGGGCAGCACCGATGGTCTGGAAGGTGGCCATGAACATCTCCATGCCGGGAACGCGGATCTTCATACCCTTCAGGTCTGCGGGGGTGCGGATAGGCTTCTGGGACAGGATGTTGCGGAAGCCACCCTCGCCCCAGGCCAGGACCTTGTAGCCCAGCGTGTCATACAGGCCGTCGGTGACTTCCTTCATGATGTCGCCATCCAGGAAGTTCCAGGCAGTCTCGTTGTCCTTGAAGATGAAGGGCAGCTCCACCACCAGAGAGGGCCCGTACAGGTTGCCGTAGGAGCCGTTGGTGATGATGCCCATCTGATGGGTGCCCAGGTCGAAGCCGGTCAGCACGTCGGCCTCGCCGCCCAGCTCGGAGTTGCCGCAGATCTCAAAGGTCACGGCACCGTCGGTGGCCGCGGTCACCTTCTCGGCGAACAGGGTGGCCAGCTTGTTGTACTGGTCGTCATCGGTGGTGGGGTTCACGTGGGCGATCTGGATCGTCATAGTGGGGAAGCCCTCGCCGTCGCCGCTGCCATTGTTGGTGTCGGCCTTGTCGCCGCAGGCGGTCAGCACACCCAGCAGCATGACCAACGTCATCGCCAGGGCCGCCAGACGCTTCGCGTTCAGTTTTTTCATGGTTTTTTCCTCCTGATCTTATGTTTTGTTATTCTCTCCCGCTTTACTTGCAGGGATACGCCATCCACGCGATGGAGAAGCACATATGGTCCAGCTTCTTCATCATCATCAATTCGGGGTAGTCATAGGTGTTCGCCGGCGACTGCATGTCGCTGTGCTCCAGGATCATGTGCACGATCTTGTCGGGCAGGCCGTTGCTCTTGGCGATATACGCACCGCTGACCACGTGGTTGTAATACTTGCCCATCTCGCTGTGGCAGGCCTTGCCGTCCTTGATGTCATACTCCAGGAACTTGCCGATGTCGTGCAGCACCGCGCCGCAGATCAGCGTGTCATGGTCCAGCTTGCTGATCTCGTTGGCCCAGCCGCCCAGCTCGTCATAGGCCAGCTGGCACATCCGCACCACCCGGCGGCAGTGATCGATACCCGTCTCGGGACAGTTGTCGGCCACAATGCCCGCTGCCAGGGGCGCCTTGTCCACGCCTTTCTTGTCCCAGCCGCCCAGCTCCAGCACCTGCTGCCAGCAGATAATGCTCTTTTCCTGCAGATCGGTGCTGTGTATCAGCTTGATCTCCGGAAGCAGCGTCAGGACCTCTTCTCTGGTCATGTGTCTTTCCCTCGCTTTCTTCATGTTGTTATTAGGAAATGGAATACTACTTTACAGACGTCCGTCAATGATCGCCCAACTTTTGTCAATCAAATTTCTTCACAATGTGAAAATTTTGTCACGCAAGTACTTTTGTTTTGCTGATTTCCTTTACCTTTCCTTTATTTGCCTTACATTATAGTTTGCCTATTGCTTTTTGTCCAATATCGGTATAATATAACTAATATTCCAAAACAGGAATACTAACGGAGGTTTTTGTGTATGTTGTCCAAAAACGACGAGCTGTTTTTGACCGTGGCGAAATCCGAGAGCATCAGTAAGGCCGCCGAGCAGCTATACATCTCACAGCCCAGCCTGACAAAACGAATGCAGCAGCTGGAGGCACAGCTGGGCGTGGCCCTCTTCGACCACAAGAGCCGTCCGCTGAAGCTCAGCCCCGCCGGTGAGCTGTACTACGAGTACCTGACCCGTTCCGCGGTGCAGGAACACGCGCTGCTGCTGGACCTGCGGGAGGCGGCGGAGGGCCGCCGGGGCAAGCTGTCTGTGGGCGCGCCGGCCAATCTGGCCCAGAGCCTGTTCCCCGCGATACTGCCCTCCTTCTGCCGCACATTTCCCAATGTGTCCCTGAGCGTCGTCGAGGCCACGGGCGCGGAGATACAGACCCTGATCGCCGGCCGTCAGCTGGACATGGCCTTTGCCCATATCCACATCGCCGACACCAACGTCAGCTATATCCCCCTGTCCACGGAAAAGATCTATCTGGCCGCCCGGCGTCCCGCCAATCTTATGGATACGGACCCGCCCCTGCTGGTACAGCCGCTGGCGGTGGAGGACCTGCCGCCGTTTCAGTACTGTATGTACAACAAAAATCAGATGATCTACGCCTCCTCCCACCGGTTTTTCCAGCATTACAGCATTATTCCCGACACGCTGATCCACTGCGGCGATCCGGTCATCAACCACACGCTGGTGTCCTCTCTGGAAAACTGCGCCTCTTTCATCCCCAGCTACTTCATTGGCCGGATACCGTCGGATACTCTGCGAAAGCTTATTTTCTACGCCATAGACGTCCCCGAGCTCAGCTGGGAGCTTCGGGTGCTGTACCGTCGGGACAGCGCTCTGGGCATCTTCGCCCGGGAGATGATACGACTGGTCAGAGAGACGCCCTGGCGTCCCTTGCTGTAAACCGACCACGTCAACAAAAGATACCCGGCACGCCGAAGGCGTGCCGGGTATCTGCGTCTCATTGCATTTGCAGCCAGCCGATCAAGGCCAGGTGCGCCGGGTAGTATAGGTAGAACAGCCACTTCATCACCGTGTTCACCCGCGGCGACGGCCCACGCTGCCCGTTATACAGCGCCAGCACGGGAACGGCCAGCACCACCGCCAGCTGCACCAGGCCGTAGACCCAGTCCAGCGCCAGGGCGTACACCACCGCGTAAAGCGCCACATAGAACATCATCCACAGCGCCTGCGTCTTCAGCTTTCCCCGATTGGTACCGAAGGCCACGATGCACAGGGCGGCGATACAGCTCCAGTCCGCCGGGAAGCTGACCAGACAGATCAGCAGGATCAGCGCCACCTGCACCGCCGGGCGGAGCCGCCGGTCATGGACCACCCGCAGCATCACCAGCCCCCATGCCAGCGACCACATGACGCTGGTCTGGTTCAGCACTCTGCCGGAGGAAAACGGGATAAACGACCGCCAGCCGGCAAAATCCGCCGACGCGAACACATAGGCGAAGTGGGATATGACCGCGAACAGGAACATCCGCGCCGTGTATTTCCGGATATCCCGGGTGTGGTGATAGCCCTCCGCCACAAAGTAGCACATGATGGGACAGGTCAGCCGACCGATGATATGCATCGCCAGTGGCAGCACCGCCCGGGGATAGCCGGGAAACAGCCACCAGGCCACATGGTCGACGGTCATGGCCGCGATGGCGACGAGCTTGATCGCGTTGGAATCCAGCGTTTTTTTCATAGGCGTTTTCCCTCCCGCACAGCACACTGCCGCCATTGTAGCAGATAGGCAGGAGATGTGCAACGCCTATTCGTGCGGTCGCGGCGTTATGCGCCGGCCTTCTCCTTGCGGATGGCCTCGGCGATACGCTCCAGACCGATCTGCACTGTGGCACGGGGCATGGCCAAATTCAGGCGGATATGCCCCCTGGCGTTGCCCACGAACAGGCCGTCGCCGCCCTCCAGCAGCACACCGGCCTTGTTGGCAAAGAAGTCCGGCAGGTCCTCTACCTCCGGCAGCACCTCCCGCAGGTCCACCCAGGCAAAGTAGGTGGACTCAGGAATGGTGAACTTCGCGCCGGGAATATTCTCCTTCAGGAACTGATCCACCAGGGCCAGGTTGCCGTCCACATAGGCCTTCAGCTGCTCCAGCCAGGGGCCGCCGTGCTCATAGGCCGCCTTGTGGGCCGCGATGGACAGCGGGTTCACCGCGCCGATGTTCTTGTCCCGGTCCTGGAAGCGGGCACGCTCCTCCGCGTCGCGGATGATAATATTGGAGTGCATCAGGCCCGCCAGATTAAAGGTCTTGCTGGCAGACATACAGGTGATGAGCCGGTCATAGTCCGGCATGACCTTGCCCATAGGGGTATGGTGCAAGCCGGCGCGGATCAGGTCGCAGTGGATCTCGTCGGACACCACCCAGAGCCGGTGCTTTTCGATGATGGCCGCCATGTGGCGCAGCTCATCCTCGGTCCAGATGCGGCCGGTGGGGTTGTGGGGATTGCAGAGCATCAGCAGCTTCACGTCCGGGTCGGCGGCCTTCGCCTCAAGGTCCTCCCAGTCCACGGAGAAGCGGCCGTTTTCCTCCCGCAGGGGCGAGGTCACCAGCTCAACGCCGTTGTATTCACAGGCGTGGAGGAAGAATCCGTAGGCAGGCGTCATGGTCAGGACCTTGCCGTTCAGCGGCTTGACCAGGTCCTCCGTCAGCTGGTACAGCGCCGGGATGACGCCGGGAGAGAATGTCAGCTGCTCCTTGGGGAAGGACCAGCCGTAGCGGCTCTCGCACCAGGCGCGCAGCGCCTCATAGTACCCCTTGTCGTACACCAGGGTATAGCCCAAAATGCGCCGATCTACCCGGTCGGTGATGGCCTGCAGGATCTCCGGCGCCACAGCGAACTCCATGTCCGCCACCCACATCCGGATGAATTCCTCGTCCTTGTAGGGGAACACCCTCTCCGGCCCGCAGTGGAAAATGTAGGGCCGCCAGCCCTCTACATTCTCGGAATTGGTGTTGCGCCGATCAATGATCTCGTCGAAGTTGTAGGTCATGGTGTATCGCTCCTTTCCTGTTATATTTTTATGATACCAGCCGCCGCGCGCCCCGTCAAAGCCCGCCGTTTACTTTTCAGGAATGAATTTTTTGAAAAACCTTCCTCACAATTATATTTTCCCTTGCGTGGACCGGGAAAAGCGTCTATACTGAAAAGCAGAGGGTCAAATCACTAAAACTTGATTTTGAGGAAAGTGCCATGACATTGACAGAGGAGATCGGCGCGAAGATCAAATACTACCGCAAAAAGCGCGGAATGAAGATCGTGGAGCTGGCGGCGCTGCTCCACAAAACCGGGGCCACCGTATCCAAATATGAAAGCGGACAGATTGCCATGGACGTGGTGACGCTGTACGAGGTGGCGGCCGCCCTGGGTGTGCCGCCGGAAAAGCTGCTGTACTGTGCCCCGCTGCCCGTGGAAGATCTGATGGCCGACAGCGTGCCCGCCTTCTTCCGCGGCGTTGACCGGCTGTATATGTACTATTTCGACGGCCGGAACAACAGTCTGGTCCGCAGCGTCATCGATATCCGGGCCAAGACCGGCGCCAACGCCTATGACATAGCGCTGTACATGAACTTTCAGGACTATCAGCAGTACCGGAACTGCGAGAACACCTATTTGGGTACGCTGAGCCACTACGATGCCCTCAGCAACATCGTTACCCACAACCAGGACACGGAGATGGACGTCTATCTCCTCTGCCTGCCCGCCTCCTATCTGAACGCCGGAACAAAGTGGGGGCTGGGCTTCGGCATCTCCTGCCGACCCATTATGCCTACCTCCACCAAGGTATTTCTGTCCAAGAGCATCCAGCCGGAGACACCGGAGTTTCTGCAGGACCTGCGCATCTCCCGGGAGGATATTCAGCTGCTGAAGCGCTACAATATGCTGTCCGTGATGTAATCGGCCCCAAACGGATATCCTGAAAGTAGACTTGCTGGCTTATGCGGTGTTCCGCCTTACGATTGAATTCTTTAGATGCAGTGCCTACGACATAGGATGAATAAAATCCGATTTTTCATCCTCCAAATATATACGATAACCGTGAAGGCCCCCGGGTAATTCCCGGGGGCCTTACTTCGCATTTTGGTGGGATTTCGCCATGACAACGCCTATTCGCATCTGCTCGTGCTGCAAAGGCCAATCACAGGCCGATCAATGGTGCTGACGATGGCGCCGACAGTAGCATTTGCGGCGGATACCACAAGCGATCCAGCAGCACAAAGCAGTCCGGTAGCACAGATTAAAGGCGCACAGAAGAGCAGCGTCTATTTCGGCAATTACAAGCAGAGCAGTGACGGAAACGGCGACTACCTGACCGAGCCGATCAAGTGGCGTGTGCTGCAAAACGCAGATGGCAAGCTGTTCTTGTTGGCGGATAAGATTCTGGATGTTTATTATTATCACCACAATGGCAGCACCAGTGGAGGAACACGGCAAGCATCCCCACAGTCCGTACCTATTCGTGTCGCCCAAGACCGGCACCATGTTCGATCCGGACTCCTTCCGGCACACCCATG
>ERZ826146.405-NODE-405-length-51385-cov-4.379018_pt1 | contig 51385 bp, 59 predicted proteins | sample MGYA00519857_ERZ826146 | MGnify/ENA primary metagenome ERZ826146 (study PRJEB31778, sample SAMEA3449222) | human gut metagenome | biome: human gut; feature: human-associated habitat; material: faeces | place: United Kingdom | collected 2010/2012 ...
GAAACAGCAGCCGAATAAAACGGTTTTTAACCGTTTTATTGAAAACTAGTATCAGGCGGCTGCCGTGCAGACAAATATCCCCCGGCACAAGCCGGGGAAACGAAAAACCGGGACGGGCAACGCCCATCCCGGTGCAGTTTTCAATTAAGGATGCCTTACACTTCTACGTCCACATTGGGGGTCTTGCGCTGCTGCTGCGCTTCGGTGACGGTGCGGAACTTCATCCGCGTCTCCCGAATCTCCGCCAGTGCCTTGGAGACAACCTCCTCCGTCTGACGCAGGGAATCGTCCATATAGGCGTTTCCGGCCTTGCGCAGCTGCTCGATCTTCGCCTGAGTCTGACCAACCAGCTCCTCACTGCGCTTCTTGGCCTCGACATAGATGGCCTCCTTGGTGACCATCTGCTTCGACTGCTCCTGCGCCTGACGCACGATGTTCTCCGCCTCCCGGCGTGCCTGGGAGATCAGCTCATTGCGGGATTCCACAATGGTTCTCGACTGCTTCAGCTCGGCAGGCAGCTGGGCGATGATCTCATCCAGCATATCCAGAACCTTGTCCCGTTCCAGAATGCACTTGTCGGCTGCCAGAGGCATGGACCGGGCATCCTGCACCATGTCGTACAATGCGCCAATGATGTCTTCGCTATTACGATCGCTCATGTTCATTTTCCTCCTTGAAGGGATAGTCTTCGTTGCTCAATTCGCCTCTGAAAGTCCGGAATGATCTCTGCGGGCAGGAAATCCGAAAGATCCGCGCCATAGCTGGCCAGCTCCTTCACCAGACTGGAGCTGAGGAACATATACTCGCTGGAAGCCGTCAGGAACATGGTGTCAAGCTCCGGGTTGATCTTGCGGTTGATCAGCGCCATCTGGAATTCGTTCTCAAAGTCGGAGCCGGCGCGCAGTCCCTTGAGGATGACGCAGCTCCCCCGGCGTCGGGCATAGTCCGCAAGCAGCTCGGCGGAACAGTCCACCTCCACGTTGGGCAGGTCGCTGGTGACCCGGCGGATCAGCTCCACCCGTTCCTCCAGCGTGAACATGGGATTCTTCCCCGCGTTGACCATGACACACACGATGAGTTTATCAAAAATATTCGCGCCACGGCGAATGATATTCAGATGACCGCTGGTGACCGGGTCAAAGCTGCCCGGATAAATCGCAACCTTCATATTGTTTCCTGACTGCCGCCGTCTTTCCGATAAAACGTCAGCAGAATCTTTCCATACTGATAATCCCGCGACCGGGTGTAGCCCGGGTAGTCCCAAGGCAATTCCTTCCCCAGCGGGCGCTCTGCTACCATTATACCACCTGAATGCAAAATGTCAATTTCGGTGATGCGATTTAAGGAATTTTCCAAAAAAACTTCCGCGTAAGGCGGGTCAAGGAAGATAATATCATATTGTTCCCGGCATCTGGAAAGATAATCCAGATAATCGCTGCGGACGACCCGTGCGTCCTCCTGAAGGCGGGTGCGTTTCAGGTTTTCCCGGATGAGCTTGCAGGCGTCCTCCCGGGCATCCACGAACACGGCGCTTTTCGCGCCCCGGCTCAGCGCTTCGATGCCCAGCTGTCCGGTGCCGCCGAACAGGTCAAGCACCCTTGCCCCCGGAATGTCAAATTGGATAACGCTGAACAGCGCCTCCTTCACCCGGTCGGTGGTAGGGCGGGTCAGCATACCGTCGGGAGTTTTCAGCTGAACCCCACGGGCTTTTCCTGTGATGACACGCATAGTATTCCCCCTTTTTGTGTCTTTTTTATAAATGCGGTGACTCTGTCCATGCCTGATACATGTCTATAATATAGTGTTCGATTTTGTGGTTATATTTGCTGGATTCCCAACCAACGGCCGGGTAGCCTGTCCAATATTCGTATCCCCGGAAAGGTATCAGATCGCCGCCCCCCATTTCGTCAATAATCAAGGTCAATCAATACATCCACGTCACATTTCAAAGTTTTAATGTCAAACTGGTCGGTCAACGATTCCGGAATTACAACTCTTGACACACCCTGTTTCACAATTTGTGCAAATGTGTCCTGCTCATATACAAAACTATACAGGAAATGGTAGGAAAAGGAATTTTCAATCGAGGCATTTGTGTATTTCCTCGCACGATTGGCATGAAGCGTTTGCAGGATATTCTCCAGTGAAATGCCGGAAAGAATCGAAACAGCATACTTCCCTTTCAGAAAATACGACTGTACGCTGAATGTGTCGCGGATGTCTGCCTGCGTAAAAACCAGCACGCTGTCAGGAGGGAGAACGATTTCAGATACATGACGAAACCGGTGCGACACAATCAAATGGTCTTCAACTGTAAAACGTTCCAGATATGGCCACACGATCAGCGCGACCCATACAGCAGCGAAGCTGATAAGATAAACGGAATAGCACAAACCGCAGTCAAGGACAAAGCACGCAACTGCAAGCAGAACCATGCCGCCAATACCTGCCAGTGTAAATTTATAATCCCCTAAACGTAATTTCCCATAACGCCTATGCTCCATAATCGTTACTCCTGCGCGTTCCCGTCATGAAAATGATGATATACCGCGGCGGCGGCGTCTTTGGGGAGCAGGCGTTCCAGCTCCGGGAGGGTCGCCTGTCCGATGGCGGAGAGGGATTTGAACTGCCGCAGCAGTTCCTGCTTCCGCTTTGCCCCGATGCCGGGAATGCCGTCCAGCTCGGAATACCGCAGGCGCTTGCTCCTGAGCTGGCGATGGTAGGTGATGGCGAAGCGGTGGGTCTCCTCCTGAATCTGGCCGATGAGGGAGAAAATCGCCTGATTGTTGTCAATGCGGATCTCCTCCCCCTCCGGCGTCACCAGCGCACGGGTGCGGTGCCGGTCATCCTTCACCATGCCGAACACCGGGAAGGACAGGTTCAGCTCCTGAAGCGCAGCCACGGCCACCTTCGCGTGGGTCACGCCGCCGTCGATGAGCAGCAGATCGGGGGCTTCGTCAAAGCCCTTGTCCCCCGCCTTGTAGTGGACAAATCGCCGGGTCACGACCTGACGCATGGAGGCGTAGTCGTCCTGATCGGTCAGCCCCTCCACCTTGAAGCGCTTGTAGTCGCTTTTCTTCGGCTTTCCCTCCTGAAATACCACCATGCTGGCAACGATGTCCGTGCCGGAAATGTTGGAAATATCGAAGGATTCCATCCGTTTCGGGGCGGGAATGGCCAGCATTTTTCCAAGAAGCGTCAGCGTCGCGCTGACCCGCTCTTCCCTGCCGGTGACACGCTCAGCTTCCTCAAAGGCATTTTTGCAGGCCAGCTCCACCAGACGCAGATTGTCGCCCCGCTGGGGGACGTGGAGCTTCGGCCGCCGCCCGTATTGCTGTTCCAGCAGCTCGGCGAACAGCTCGCCGTCGTCGATCTCAAAGGGCAGCAGAACCCGCTTGGGGGCGATGCCGCGGCTGAGATAGAACTGCTTGAGCAGGCTGGAAACGGCTTCCAGCTTGTCGTCGGGTCTGGAAAATACTTCGTAGTCCTTGTCCAGCAGATTGCCGCCGGAAAAATGCAGCACGGCAAAGCACGCCTTGGCTTCGGTCTCCCCGTAGCCGACCACGTCGGTGTCCGCGAGAGTACCGGCCGTTACAAGCTGCTTCTGCCCCAGGTTTTCCACCGCGTTCAGCCGGTCTCGCAGGCTGGCCGCCAGCTCAAATTCCAGATTGTCCGCGGCGGCGAGCATCTGCCCGCGAAGCTGTTCGGCCACCGCCTTGTAATTTCCCTTCAATAGCTCCCGCGCCTGCAGCATGGTCTCCCGGTACTCGGTGCAGCTTTTGTTCTCCTGACACCACCCGGCGCACTGATTCATGTGGCAGTTCAGGCAGGGGCGCTCCTTGCCGATGTCCCTGGGAAACTGCTTGTGGCAGCCGGGCAGCTTGAGGGTCAGGCGGATGGCCTCCATCACATCGTGGGTCACGGCTCTGCCGCCGTAGGGGCCGTAATAATCCGCGCCGTCGTCCGCCGGTTTGCTGACCATGGTGATGACCGGGTAAATGTCCTTCATGCTAAGCCTTAGGTAGGGGTAGCCCTTGTCATCCTTCAATAGAATGTTGTATTTGGGCATATAGCGCTTGATGAGGGAGCATTCCAGCACCAGCGCTTCAAATTCGGAAGCGGCGACAATGACGTCAAAATGGTGGATTTTGCTCACCATCAGCCGGGTCTTGGGGGTGTGGGACGCCGTGTCCTGAAAATACTGGCTGACCCGGTTTTTCAGCTTCTTCGCCTTGCCCACATAGATGACCTTGTCCGTCTTGTCCCGCATGATGTACACGCCGGGGGCATAGGGCAGGGACAGGGCTTTTTCTTTCAGTTCATCAAAGGTCATTGTCTTCCCCTCACGAGCGTCAAAAAAGTACCGCCCCAATGCATTTGGGGCATTGAGGCGGTTAAGTAGGGTGTATCTGAATACTGGCGAAATGACCGGCAGCGAGGGATTTTTGCTCTGAGCAAGCCATTTTTCCGCAGGAATACTTGCTGTATTTCAAGGGAAAATGGCGCGGCACAGGGCAAAAAGAGCCGCTGTCCGGGCGTTTTGACAGTGTTCAGATACACCCTATGTAAATGTCTTAATACACGTCCCTCTGAAGCAGTTCATCCAGCGCGTTGACGGCGGCTTCGGCATCGGGTCCGGAGGCGCTCAGGGTCACGGTAGTACCGGTCACGACACCCAGAGACATGATACCCAGCAAGCTTTTGGCGTTCATCCTGCGGCTGCCGGATTCCAGCCAGATGCTGCTTTCAAATTCGTTGGCCTTCTGTACGAAGTAGGTCGCCTGTCGGTTATGCAGGCCGGATTCACAACGAACCACCACTTCTTTATTGAACATTTCCATACACTCCTTTTCACCATATCCACGCGGATACGACGGGTCTAGGGTGCATCTGAAAGCTGGCGAAATGACCAACAGCGAGGGATTTTTGCCCTGGGCAAGCCATTTTTCCGCAGGAACACTTGCTGTATTTCAAGGGAAAATGGGGAAGCACAGGGCAAAAAGAGCCGCTGCTTGGGCGTTTTGGCAGTTTTCAGATACACCCTAAATATATGATAGCTATTTTTACCGAAAATGTCAACTGTTTTTCGTTCTTTTTTCACAATACCTTAAGAAAATCGAAAGAAAGCCGCCTCCTCGTATTGAGAAAAGTGTTTTTCATTCCCGATTTAACGGAATTCTGCTATGGTCACGCCATCCTCGCCCTCGCCGTAGACGCCCAGACGGAAGCTCTTGATGAACTTATTCTTTTTCAAGGACTGCTGGACGGCGGCACGCAGTGCGCCGGTTCCCTTGCCGTGGATGATGCGGACGGTACTCAGGTTTGCCCGCATGGCTTCGTCCAGATACCGTTCCAGAACGCAGATGGCCTCCACCGTGTCCATGCCCCGCAGATCGACCTCTGTCGGCATGGCGGTCATTTTCATTTCCCGGCCGGAGTGGGCAGGATGGCCGCCCTTGGCCTTGTAGGGGTTTTCGTTTTCCAGCAGGTAGATTTCATCGGGCTTCGCAGTGAGCTTTAATATGCCTGCTTGCAGCTGGTAACTGCCATCCTTGTTGATGGCAAGGACGCTGGCCTTGGTCCCCAGTTTCAGGAGCTCCACGGTATCCCCCACCAGAATGCCGCGGGTGGGCTTGGGGCGCTCCTTCTTGGGCTGGGAGGCGCGGAGCTTGTCCTCCACCTCGTTGAGGTTCCGGCGCAGTTCGGCCTGACGTTGATTGATGCCGCTGACGTCGGCGCTGTCGGCCAGCTGCTTGCGCATGGCTTTCAGTTCCTCGGAAGCAATGTTTGCGGCGGCACGGGCTTCGTCGATGATGTGCTGGGCTTCCCGGCGGGCGGACTCCACGGCCTTTTCCTTTTCTTTGCGGAGCTGCTCCTGATATTCCTCGTTCTGCTGCTTGATCTTTGCCGTCTCCTGCTTCAGGCGCTCGGCTTCCTGACGGGCAAGCTCCATCTGCTGGCGCTGCTGCTCCAGCTGGGACAGCACGTCCTCAAAGTCCTTGTCGGACTTGTCCACCAAATCGTCGGCTTCCTTCAGAATTTCCTCCGAAAGTCCCAGCTTCCGGGAAATGGCAAAGGCGTTGGACTTGCCGGGAATGCCGATGAGCAGCTTGTAGGTAGGTCGAAGGGTCTCCACGTCGAACTCGCAGGAGGCGTTGATGACGCCCTTCGTGCGCATGGCGTAGAGCTTCAATTCGGCGTAATGGGTCGTCGCAACCACCCGGCTGCCCAGCTTCCGACAGAATTCGATGATGGCGGTAGCCAGCGCCGCGCCCTCCGCCGGGTCGGTGCCCGCGCCCAACTCGTCGAACAGCACCAGCGTCCGGTCGTCGCACTGGGCGACCACGTCCACAATGGTGCGCATGTGGCTGGAAAAGGTGGACAGGCTCTGGGCGATGGACTGCTCGTCGCCGATGTCGGCGAGAATGGCGTCGAAGGTTGACAGCACGCTTCCGTCCCCGGCGGGGACATGCAGGCCGCACTCCGCCATCAGCGTCAACAGGCCGACGGTTTTCAACGTGACGGTTTTGCCGCCGGTGTTGGGGCCTGTGATGATCATGGTATCGAAATCCGTACCCAGCCGCAGAGAGATCGGCACCACGGTTTTGGGGTCGATGAGCGGATGCCGCGCGTTACGCAGCTCCACCCTGCCCTGATCGTTCATAATGGGCGCCCATGCGCGCATCCGATAGGCCAGCTTGGCCTTGGCGAAGATCACGTCCAGCTGCACCAGCATCCGGTAATTCAGGTCAATGGCTTCCCGGTAGCCAGCAGCTTCGCTGGACAGTTCCGCCAGAATCCGCTCGATTTCCTTCTTTTCCTTTAATTCCAGCTCCCGCAGGGCGTTGTTGGCGTTGACGGCGGACATCGGCTCCACAAAGTATGTAGAACCCGTGGCGGACACGTCATGCACCAGTCCGGGCACGTCGTTTTTGCACTCGCTTTTCACAGGAACCACGTACCGCCCCTGACGGATGGTGATGATCGGCTCCCGCAGGAATTTGGAATATGCCGGGGAAGAAATGACTTTTTGCAGGCTGTCCCGGATCTTCCCCGCCTGAATGCGCATATGGCGGCGGATGTCGGACAGCTCCGGGGAGGCGTTGTCCGCGATTTCTTCCTCAGAGAGGATCGCGCCGAAAATTTTGTCCTCTAAATATTTGTTAGGGCTGAGCGCCTGAAACAGCGCGTCCAGCACCGTCGCCTTGTCATCCTCGGCGACGTAGCCCTTGATATTCCGGGCGCAGCGGAGAATGCCCGCAATGCGCAGCAGCTCCACGGGCTGCAAGCTGCCGCCCCGGTCTGCCCGCTCCAGAGACGCGGAACAGTCGGTCACGTCCCCGAAAACGGGGTTGCCCTTCCGGGTACACAGGTCGGAGGCCGCGGTGGTCTGATTCAGCATCAGCTCCACTTCCTCCAAGTCGGAAGAAGGCCGCAGCGACAGGCAGGCTTCCTTGCCGCCCTCGCTGCCGGCACATTCGGCAAGAAGCTGCAAAACCTGATCGAGTTCCAGTTTTCGCAGAGATTTTTCGTATAATTCTGACATGGTTTTCTCCTATATAAGTAACGATTTATAAAAATCAAGGGTGGAAAAGCCCCGTTCCAGCTGGGTGGCGAGGTACGCCTCCGTCACCTCGGAAAGCTGCTGTAAGGTATCCTCCCCCGCCTGAAAGGAAAACAGCTTCTTGCTGTCGCAATAGCAGATGTAACGCATGGCTTCCAGCACGGATGGCGGCACCGGCATCCGGATGCCGTTCGACTCAGGGCTTCGGCAATTCCGGCATTCCAGCATACCTGCCGACAGGTCGAACCGCTCCGGCGTCTGGCTGCCGCAGACATGGCAGCCGGTGAGGTCGGGGGTATAGCCGGACAGGCAGGCGGCGCGCAGCTCGAACACAGCCTTGACCTGACTTTCCGGAAGGTCGAGCCTGGAAAGGGCGTACAGGCAGTTGAGCAGCAGCGATTGCAGCTCCGGGTTCGGCATATCCTCCTGAGAGAGGACCTCCGAAACCTGAGCAAAATACGTTCCCAGAGACAGCTTGGTCAAATCCCGGCGCAGAGGCGTAAACAGCTCGATGGACTGGGCTTCGTTGATGGTGTACTGTCCCCGGTATTCAAACAGCGTGAACTCCCCGTAGGCAAGCAGCTGGCACGGGGCGATCAGCGGACTGTTTTTCCGCCGCAGTCCCCGCGCCTTTACGGTCAGCCTGCCATGGCGGCGGGTCAGCATGGTCAGCAAGGCGTCCTTGTCATTGTAGTCCGTAACTCTCAGGACGATGCCCTGAATCGTCAAATACATGGGTTTCCTCCGATTTGTGCTTGCAGTACATGAGATACATTTCCGGTGCGCCGGTCTCGAGAAACAGCTGCCAGTAATCCAAAGCGTTCATAGACATCCCTCCTGAAGGTAGGGTTTGCCATACTTCAGGAAAATACCACTGGAAATTATTCGCTGTAGCCGAAATTGCGCACCAGGAAATCACTGTCACGCCAGTTTTCCTTCACCTTGACCCAAGTGGTCAGGAACACCTTCGTTCCCATGAATTTTTCGCAGTCAGCCCGCGCCATGGAGGATATCTTTTTCAGCATGGCACCGTTTTTGCCGATGATGATGCCCTTGTGGCTGGCCTTTTCGCAGTAGATGGTGGCGTCAATGTCGATGATGCCGCTGTCCCGCTCGGAGAATTTTGTAATTTCCACGGCGGTTCCGTGGGGAACCTCCCGGTCAAGGCACCACAGCAGCTTTTCCCGGATGATCTCCGCCATCACCTGCCGCTCAGGCTGGTCGGTGGTCACGTCCTCCGGGAACAGGAAGGGGCTTTCTTCGGCGTATTTGCCGCAGGTTTCCAGCAGATCCTCCACCCCGTCGCCGGTTTTGGCGGAAATGGGGATGATGGCGTCAAAGGCCGCCGCCTGAGAATAGACGGCAATGACCTCCAGAAGGGCGTCCTTTTCCACGGTGTCGATTTTGTTGATGGCAAGAATGGCAGGGCAATGGCTGCTCTTGATCTTGTCGATCAGCCCTTCCTCCTGCGGCCCGATGGACGCGATCGGCTCCACCACAAGGATGGTCAAATCCACGTCGGAAATAGATTCCCGGGCAACATTTACCATATAATCGCCCAGCTTTGTCCTTGCCCGGTGGTAGCCGGGGGTGTCCACGAACACGAACTGAGTGTCGCCCCTCGTCACGATGCCGCAGATGCGGTTGCGGGTGGTCTGGGGCTTGTTGGATACGATGGCGATCTTCTCGCCCACCAGATAATTGGTCAGGGTGGACTTGCCCACGTTGGGGCGTCCGGCAATGGTGATCATAGCGGATTTCGTTTTCATTTTCTATTCTCCTCAGTCCCGGCTCATGTTGGGGATGGACGCGGCAATGGCTTCCTCCCTGTCGCGCATTTTCTTCTTTTCCTCGCCCTCGTCCAGATGGTCATAGCCCAGCAGATGGAGCATGGAGTGGATGGTGAGATACCCCACCTCCCGGCGGGTGGAATGGCCGAACTCTTTGGCCTGGGCAATTGCCCGTTCCAGAGAAATGCACATATCCCCCAGCGGCACCAGCCCGGTCTCCGGGTCCTGAAAGTCCGTCCAGTCCGTGGGCGGCTCCCCGGCGATGAGCTGGAACATAGGGAAGCTCAGCACGTCCGTAGGCTTGTCCATGTGGCGGCTCTCCCGGTTGACCACCTGAATGCCTGCGTCATCCGTCACAAGGACGTTGATTTCGCAGGGGACATTGATGCCCTCTGCGTCCAGAACCGCGTTGATGCACGTGCGGATGATGCTTTTGATGGCAAATTTTTGCAGGCTCAGCTGCTCGAATACGATGTTGATTTTATGTCTCATGTCAATTCTTCCTCTGATGGTAACGGCCCTGAATCTGACGGGTCGGTTTTTTGACTTCCTTTTTCTGGGCGGAGCGCTCGTAGGCGCTGATGATCTCCTGCACCAGGGCGTGGCGCACCACGTCCGCGGCGGTCAGGCGGCAGATGGCGATGTCCTTCACCCCGTCCAGCACCCGCACGGCGTCCTTCAGGCCGGAAACCTTGTCGTCTGGCAGGTCAATCTGGGTCACATCGCCGGTGATGACGATTTTCGAGCCGAAGCCAAGACGGGTCAGGAACATTTTCATCTGCTCCCGGGTAGTATTCTGGGCTTCGTCCAGAATGATGAAGCTGTCGTCCAGGGTGCGGCCGCGCATATAGGCCAGCGGCGCGACCTCGATGGAGCCGCGCTCCTGATACTTCTGGAAGGTCTCCGCCCCCAGCATATCGTACAGCGCGTCATACAGCGGCCGCAGGTAGGGGTCTACCTTGTTCTGCAAGTCGCCGGGCAGGAAGCCCAGCCGTTCCCCCGCTTCCACCGCCGGGCGGGTGAGGATAATGCGGTTCACCGTGCGCTCCCGGAAGGCAGCCACGGCGGCGGCGACTGCCAGATAGGTCTTGCCGGTACCCGCGGGGCCGACGCCGATGGTGATGGTGTTCTTCATGATGGCCTTCATGTAGTTCTGCTGACCTACGGTCTTGGCCTTGATGGGTTTTCCCTTGGCGGTGATGCACACCACATCCTTCGCCATCTGCGCCACCTGGGCGTCGTTTCCCTCGTTGACCAGCGTAATCAGGTAACGCACCCGCTGCTCGTCGATGGTCTCGCCCTTGGCGGCCAGAGACAGCAGCCCCTCCAGCGTGCGCACGGCCTTATCCGCCATTTCCTCGTCCCCGGAGACCCGGAGGTCTGTCCCCCGGTTCACAACACGGACGTTCAGGGCTTCCTCGATTCGTTTGATATTTTCGTCAAAAGAGCCAAACACCGTGATCAGGTCTTCCACCCGCTCGGCGTTGACGATTCGTTCAACCACTTTTCCCATTTGTATCTCCAATCTGTTCTCTGCGAACCCGGCCAATCATTTCCACGCAGGCGTATGTCCCTTCCAGCAGGTACTTATCCTCCGACTGTGTGATCGATTCCTCCCGGCTTAAAATCCGCCCGGCCACCATCTGCTGGGTCAGGGCGCTCTGAGCGAATTTGGAAAGCGCCGCTTCCGCCGCGTCCGGCTCCAGAGTCATCATTTCCCCATCGTAGAAAGTATATTCCTCCACGCACAGCGTGACCGGCAGGCGAAAGCCGCCCGGCAGGGTCAGTTCATATCGCCTATCCATTCTATCACAACTGCCCTGCAAAATTCCACTGTCTTTCCATAAATTTATACGTTTTTTTCCGATGATGAGGCTGTATTTTCGCCTGACGGCAGTCTGCTCCCCCCGAACCGTCCACTGAGCGGGAGTCACGGCGGCAAAATCGCGGCTCGTCTGGGCGCAAATCTCCCCCTCCGCCCGGGTCGCCTGAATGCAGATACCGCAGTCGGTGTACCCGGAGATCAGAACCTGCCCTGCCTTCACTGACTGCCCCACCCGGCACAGAGAATTGCCCCGGGTCACCGTGGCGGAGACGATGAAGCCGTCCCGGGAGGCCACAATGCTGCTCACCGCCGAATCCTGCTCCGTCACCTCCGGGTCTGTCCGCTCCCGCACGGAAACGGTGGCCACACATCCGGAGGTGTTCACCCCCGCCCATTGCAGCTGGGGAAGCGCCGACAGCAGAGCGTTTTTCATTTTCTCACTCCGCACCGCCCGCCGGGAAGCGCCGAAGCGGATGCCGCTTTCTCCCGCGGCGTCCAGAATAAGCCGGGTGGGCGTGTTCACGTTGCCCTCCACCCGCACGAAAAAGATACGGGTGGGCAGAAAAATTGCCGCTGCCAGAAACACCGCCAGCCCGGCTAGAAGCATAGGCCGTGCCAGGAGCCGTTTCAGCGTCCAGTACGCGCCCATCCGGCGGCGCAGACGCAGCGTCTCTCCCCGTTTTTCGCTGAGGGCTTCCAGCGTCCGGTAATCCCGCCTGCGCACCCGGAACCGGGCGGTCAGGTCGCCGACCTGTATCACGTCATAAAGCGGGATGCCCCGGGCATTGGCTGCTTCCAGCGCCGCGCCCGGTTCCGCGCTGGTCAGCTCCGCCTCCACCATCCCGTCCAGAGACTTCCAGATATCCATGTTACCCCCTCCGGATCAGCGTTACCGCGTCGATTCTGCCGGAAATGATCAGCTGCTCCTTCGTCATGCGGATCAGCTCCAGATTGCAGCCGCAGACGCAGACCAGACCGTATTTCACCTTGACTCCGATTTTCTCCCGGCTGTATTCCTTGACGCCGAAGTGGTTTTCGATCAGCACCCGGCGGTCGCCGGCGATCTCCACAATGGGCTGCCCCGGCAGCGGCTCTGCGGAAAGGTCAGCCCCGTCCGCCAGCCGCTGCAAAATCATTCGTCCCTTCCCCATGAAACCAGCCCCCTTGGGAAAAGCATATGAATGGACAGCGGCCGATTTGCATAGATTCTTCCGAGGTGAGGTCTGGTGAAACGGAGAAATTTCTGGACAGGAATTTGTGTGTGTTTTGGGATGCTGACGCTGATTTTGGATGGAAGAACGGCGATCGATGGGGCGCGTCAGGGCATCGAGCTGTGCCTGCGGACGGTTATCCCCTCGCTGTTTCCCTTTTTTGTGCTGTCCATTCTGCTGACAAGCTCCCTGCTTGGCAGCTCTTTGGCGGTTCTGCGGCCTTTGGGGCGGCTGTTCGGAATGCCGGATGGGGCGGAATCCCTGCTGATTCCGGCGTTTCTGGGCGGGTATCCCGTGGGGGCGCAGAACGTCACCGCCGCATTCCGCAGCGGGCAGCTGACAAAACCGGAGGCGGAACGGCTGCTTTCTTTTTGCAGCAACGCGGGGCCTACGTTCCTGTTCGGCATGGCGGCGGCCATGTTCCCCCGCCGGTGGATGGCGTGGGCGCTGTGGGGCATCCACATCGTGGGCGCGTTGTTTGCGGCGCTGCTGATTCCGGGGAAACCCGCCGCCCCCGTCAGGCTGACGAAGACAAGTCCCCACTCCCCCGCTTCCGCCCTGAACACCGCGATTACGGTCATGGCAACGGTATGCGGCTGGGTGGTGCTTTTCCGGGTTCTGCTGGCATTTCTGAAACGGTGGATTTTCTGGATTCTCCCAGCGGCAGTACATGTCGCGGTCACGGGGATTCTGGAGCTTTCCAACGGCTGCTGTGAGCTGCTGGCCGTCACGAACGTTTCCGCCCGGTTCTGCATCTGTTCGGGGATACTGGCCTTCGGCGGCCTGTGCGTCACCATGCAGACCGTGTCCGTCACGGCAGGGCTTTCCATGAAGCCGTACTTTTTGGGGAAGCTGCTGCAAACGCTTTTTTCTCTCGCCCTTGCCGCGCTGATAGCATACGGCATCTGGCTTCCCTTCGGGGTGCTGTCCGTCGGGGCGCTGGTGATAAAGCTTCAAAAAAGGGGTAGCTTTTCCGGAGTATTTGGTGTATAATACAAGAACGATTGTTGGGAGGATGCCGCCATGCTGTTTCGCAAGAAAATAGAACGTTCCTGCGCCTACTGCGCAAACGGCGCCCGTCTGGGCGGCGGGCAGATTCTGTGCGCCAAAAAGGGACTGAAAACGTTGGACGACCAGTGCCGCAAATTCAAATATGACCCCTGCAAGCGCATCCCGCCCAAGCCCAAGGCTGTGGATTTTTCCAAGTACGACAATGAAGACTTTTCTCTGTAGCAAGGCATACTAAAGACGAAAGGGGTTGATATGTATGACGAAGGAACAGATCATGCAGGAAGCGGCGGCGCTTCAGGAGGAGATCAGATCCCATCGTCTGTGGCTTCACACCCACGCGGAAACCGGATTTGACCTGACGGAAACGAAGCCTTATGTAAAATCTGCACTTACGGAGATGGGTTATGCCGTCCATGAGTGTGGAAAAGCGGGACTTGTTACAACCGTCGGCAAGCCCGGCGGGAAAGTTCTGCTGCTTCGGGCGGATATGGACGCCCTGCCCATTGCCGAGGAAGCCGACGTGGATTTCGCCTGCAAAAACGGACGGATGCACGCCTGCGGCCACGATATGCACACCGCCATGCTGCTGGGCGCGGCGAAAATCCTGAAAGCCCACGAATCGGAACTGGGCGGTACGGTCAAGCTCATGTTCCAGCCTGCAGAGGAAATTTTCGAGGGCAGCAAGGACATGATTGCCTCTGGCGTGCTGGAAAATCCCAGACCCGACGCAGCCCTGATGATTCACGTTGCGGCGGGAATGCCGCTTCCGGCCGGGACGGTGGTGATCTCCGCCCCCGGCGTCAGCGCCCCTGCGGCAGACTATTTCACCATCCGGGTGCATGGCAAGGGTTGTCACGGCTCCGCACCCCAGAACGGCATTGACCCCCTGACGGCGGCGGCACATATTCTCATTGCCCTTCAGGAGATACACGCCCGGGAGCTGTCCGCTTCCGACGAGGCAGTCCTGACCATCGGCACCTTCCACGCGGGAGAAGCCGGGAACGTTATCCCCGACACGGCGACCATGGGCGGCACTATCCGCACCTATGATGAGAAAACCCGTGCTTATCTGAAAGAGCGCATGACCGCCATCGCGAAAAACGTGGCGGAAGCCTTCCGCGCCAGTGCCGAGGTCAGCTTCGGCAGCGGATGCCCCACCCTTGTCAACGACAAAGACCTTTCGGAAAAAGTCACGGGGTATCTCAAAGACCTGCTGGGCGCAAACCGTGCGTTCACCACGGCAGAACTCAGCGGCGGGAAGCCTGCCCGGGGCGGCGGCTCGGAGGATTTTGCCTACGTCAGTCATGAAGTCCCGTCCCTGATGCTGGCGCTGGCGGCGGGCGAGCCGTCCAAGGGCTACCCTTACCCCCAGCACCACCCGAAGGTGAAGTTCGACGAGAGCGTCCTTTCCACAGGCGCGGCCGTATTTGTGGATTGCGCACTACAATATCTGAGAGAATGATTGGAGGAGAAAACCATGGAGGAACAAGCCCGCGTCCTGGAATACAAATGCCCATGCTGCAACGCCGGTCTGCACTTTGGGTCGGACGCTCAGAAGCTGACCTGCGAATACTGCGGCAACACCTTTGACCTCGACACCGTCCGGGCGTTCAACGAAAGCCAGAACCCCCAGGGCGACGAGGAATTTCAGTGGGAGCCGGAACAGACGGAGTCATTCAGCGAGGACGAAGAAAGCACCCTGCGTGTCTTCCAGTGTCCCTCCTGCGGCGGAGAAATCCTCTGCGACGAGAACACGGCGGCTTCCTTCTGTCCCTACTGCGAAAATCCCACCATTATGCCCGCCCGTCTCAGCGGCGGCCTGAAGCCCGACGGCGTCATCCCCTTCCAGAAAAACAAGGAGGACGCCAAGGCCGCCTTTCTCCGTCTGTGCAAGGGCAAGCCCCTTCTTCCCAAGGGCTTTACCTCGGAACAGCGGCTGGAAAAGATCACCGGAATGTACGTTCCCTTCTGGCTGTATGACTGCGCCGCAGATTTCAGCGGCAGCTACAAGGCCACACGGATACATACCTGGTCGGATTCCAAATATGAATATACCAAAACCGACCATTTTCTGCTGAAACGGGACGCGGCGGCGGATTTCGTGGGCATTCCCATGGACGGCTCCACCAAAATGGAGGACGCTTTCATGGAGTCCATTGAGCCGTTTGATTACAAACAGCTTACGTCCTTCGACATGGCGTATCTGACCGGTTATCTCGCCGACAAGTACGACGTTCCCTCGGAAAACGGCGAACCGCGGGTTCGTCAGCGGGTAGACGCCGCCATGGACGACCGGCTGCAAAGCACCTTTGTCGGCTATTCCTCTGTGGTTCCCACCTCCCGGCAGCTGAACATCAAGCACAACAAAGCGCGCTACGTATTCTTCCCTGTGTGGATTCTGAATACGAAGTACAAGGACAAAATCTACACCTTCGCCATGAACGGCCAGACCGGCAAAATGACCGGCGCGTTCCCCATCTGCCCCAAGAAGACAGCCGCATGGTTTGCCGGAGTCACCGCCGGTGTCGCGCTGCTTGCGTCGCTGGTGCAGCTTCTGATGCTTTAAGGAGGGAAACAGTATGAAACACAAACTGATTTGCCTGATCCTGTGCCTGCTGCTTCTCCCCTCCCTGTTCCTGAGCGTCGGCGCAGAGCAGCAATACGTCATTGACAACGCCGACCTCATGTCCTCCTCGGAGGAAGCGGCTCTGGAAGAAAAGGCGCTGGCACTCCGGGAAGAATACGGAATGGACGTGGTCATCCTGACGGTGGACACTCTGGACGGAAAGCGTCCTCAGGACTATGCCGACGATTATTACGATTACAACGGTTATGCAGCTGACGGCGTGCTGTTCCTCCTGTCCATGGAAGAACGGGACTGGTACATCTCCACCAAAGGAAACGCCATCTACGCTCTGACGGACTACGGCATTCAGCAGGTCGGCGAAAGCGCCCTTCCGTACCTGAAAAACGGCGATTATTATGGCGCCTTCGACGCGTTTCTGGCTGCTCTGCCCACCTATTTTTCCGCCTACAGTGACGGCTCTCCCATTGACGGGTACGCAGACACCTCGGGCGATTACTACCACGGCGATCAGGAAGAGGTGGTCTATTATGAGCAGCCCCGGCACGTAAACGTCTGGATTTCCATTGTGATCGGCGCGGTCATCGGCGGAATCACCGTCCTCATCATGCGCGCCTGCATGAACACCAAGCGCCCCCAGCGCAGCGCGGGCAGCTACCTGAACGACAGCTCCTATCACCTGCGCACCAATCAGGACCTGTTCCTGTACAGCAACGTCACCAAAACCCGCATCCAGCAGGAAAGCAGCAGCTCCGGCGGTGGCGGCAGCTCCGTCCACACGTCCTCCAGCGGCAGCAGCCACGGCGGCGGTGGCGGAAAGTTTTGATATCAAAAAATTTTTTACATAAGGAGAAAGCATTATGGGTCTGATCAAAGCAGCATTAGGATCGGCAGGCGGCGTCCTTGCCGATCAGTGGAAAGAGTATTTCTACTGTGACAGCATGGCGTCCAACGTTCTGGTCACCAAGGGCAAAAAGCGCACCTCCTCCCGCAACAGCAACACCAAAGGCTCTGACAACATCATTTCCAACGGCTCTGTCGTCGCGGTAAACGAAGGGCAGTGCATGATGATCGTGGAGCAGGGCAAGATCGTGGAGTTCGCCGCCGAGGCCGGCGAATACACCTGGAATTCCTCCAGCGAGCCCACCATTTTCCAGGGCGGTCTGGAAGGTCTGGAAGGCAGCTGGGAAACCCTCAAGCGCCGCTTCGCCTTCGGCGGAGATACCGCCAAGGATCAGCGGGTGTACTTCTTCAACCTGAAGGAACTGGTTGGCAACAAGTATGGCACCCCCGCTCCCATCCCCTTCCGTGTTGTGGACAACAACATCGGTCTGGATATGGACGTTTCCATCCGCTGCAACGGTGAGTATTCCTATAAGATCGCCGACCCCATGCTGTTCTATAAGAACGTATGCGGCAACGTATCTCAGGACTACACCCGCGACCAGCTGGACAGCCAGCTGAAATCCGAGTTCCTCACCGCTCTGCAGCCCGCGTTTGCCCGTATCTCCGCCCAGGGAATCCGGTATTCCGCCCTGCCCGGCCACACCATGGAGCTGGCCCAGGCTATGAACGAAGTCCTGTCCAGCAAGTGGGGTGCAACCCGGGGTCTGGCCATCGTCGCCGTGGGCGTCAACTCCGTGACCGCCTCCGCCGAAGACGAGGCCACCATCAAGGAGCTGCAGAAGTCCGCCGTTTTCCGTAACACCAACATGGCGGCGGCGCACATGGTGCAGGCACAGGCCGAGGCAATGAAGACCGCCGCCGGAAACAAAAACGGTGCGATGATGGGCTTCATGGGCATGAACATGGCGCAGTCCGCCGGTGGTTTCAACGCTGCTTCCCTGTTCCAGATGGGTCAGCAGCAGCCCGCTGCTTCCGCTCCTGCCGCCCCCGCTGCTCCTGCTGCCGGTGCAAACACCTGGAAATGCTCCTGCGGCGCGGTGAATACGGGCAAATTCTGCGTGGAGTGCGGCGCTTCCAAGCCCGCCGACGGCTGGGTCTGCTCCTGCGGCGCGGTCAACAAGGGCAAGTTCTGCTCCGAATGCGGCGCGAAGAAGCCCGCCTCCGAGCCGCTGTATCGCTGCGACAAGTGCGGCTGGGAGCCGGAAGACCCCAAGCATCCGCCCAAATTCTGCCCTGAGTGCGGCGACAAGTTCGACGACGAGGACATCCGGTAATCCAATATCCCGCGCTGAATGCGCATCTAAAAATATGAAATAATGAGGTAATTGTTTGTTTAATATGAACCAAATGGATATTGTGATCTGACCGGGAGGTTGGCAGTCACAATTCCGCAAACCTCCCAAAAGAATTTTCAATAAATACTTTTAGGAGGAATTCCCACAATGAACCGGGAAAACAAAAGAAAACAGTACGAAAAAGGCTATTATAAAACCCACCCCTGTGATGAAAGCTTTATCTGTCGGAACTGCGGCTATCCCGTCGTCCCGGCAGGCGCGGGGAGCGACCATCGGAACCATTGCCCCAACTGCCTGTGTTCCGTGCATCTGGACATCGAGCCGGGTGACCGGGAATCGGACTGCGGCGGACTGATGGAGCCGGTGGCGGTGTGGGTTCGGAAAAACGGCGAATGGGCGATCATCCACCGCTGCCGCCGGTGCGGCGCGTTCAGCTCCAACCGGGTCGCGGCGGACGATAATCCAGTCAAGCTCATGTCCATCGCCATGAAGCCCATCGGCAGCCCGCCCTTTCCCATTGAGCGGATGGCGGAGATCACCGAAATGCTGGAATGACACACAAAATTGCCCCCGGCCATAAGGCGGGTGCTCGTAAAACAGTTTCAGTCCCGGCAGTAATGTCTGCCGGGACTTTTCTTGCATATATTGAAGCCGTATGATATAATTAAGCAGACCGATAAACTAGAATTTGTCTAACTATTCAAAGATGATTCTGCCGCACAAGAAAGAGGTGAGAAAAATGTTCAATATCGACTGGGAGCCTTTCAACGGCATGGCGCATAGACCCTGGCTGATGTTCTTTGGACTTATTCTTTGCATTATTGCATGGGTTGCAGTGCTTTTCTTGTGTGTCTTTGCTGGCTACAATATCTCCTCTGAGAACGAAACCACACTCGTTGAAACCAGTTTCATTGCTTATGAAACAAGCAAAAATGAACTGCATCTGTCTGCACCTACGGGTGAAACCTATATCATTAATTTCTATAATTATTACAATGGTTACTTTGATAATCCAGCATTTTTATGCGATGGCGATACTTACACCATATGGATATCCAATGCAGGATATATCCGCTCAATGACCAATTCAATAGGTAAACATATTATTACTTTTGAATCCGAGCGTGAGGCTTATCGCAATAGCCAGAGAATAGCAGTTGTTTTAATGGCTGTTATTCTGTTACTGATTATTACATATTTTGTGTTGGCATTAGTTGTAAGCAAAAACTCGGAGTGGTATCCTGCATGGTTGGTTAAATTGCTGTTTGCAAAAGCATCTGATTTTTGGTCGTAGAACAACAAATTCCAATTTGTCGAACTGATAAAGAGCGCACTTCTATACGGGGCAAGCCCCGTATGTGTGCTCAGAGAGACCGAACACCCCGGACACCTGAATGTCCGGGGCGTTTTGCGTCACTGCGTTCCGAACAAGGGGCTGCACCCCCTGCGCCTCTATGCGGCTATCCAAAATAGATGTGAGATACAAAACGGCGTGACCGAAGCCACGCCGTCCCTCGAAAACCAATGGTTTTCAGATTGTTGAATTTAACTGTCTTACGAACACCCCGCTTACGGCCGGGGGCAAACTTTATCCTATGGTTTTTACACGCGCCGTGTGGTCAGACTGTGAGCGAGGGCGGTGATGTATTCCGTATCTTCAAACGCGGACAGCGCCGAAATGGCATAATCCGTGTATTTTCTCACCAGTTCTTCGCACTTTTCAAGACCATACAGGCGGACAAAGGTATTCTTATCTCCATCCATGCCGGTGGCTTTTCCCAGCTCCGACTGGGTGCCGATGACGTCCAGCATATCGTCCCGGATCTGGAACGCCAGCCCCAGCCCTGCCGCAAACTGACAGGCGGCCTCGAACTGCTCGTCCGACGCGTTTCCTGCAATCGCACCAAGGGCGCAGGCAGCGTTGATAAGCGCGCCGGTCTTCCGTGATTGAATGTCCAGAACCTCCTGCTCGCTCAGCTCCCGCTCCTGACTCATGATGTCCAGCACCTGTCCGCCCACCATGCCGGGGGAACCGGCACACTCCGCCAGCAGGCCGATGGCCGTCGCCATGTCCTCCGGCTTTGCCAGTTTTGCCTTGGATGCAACCATGAAGGCGTCCGTCAGCAGGGCGTCCCCCGCCAGAACGGCCATTCCCTCGCCGAAAATCTTGTGGTTCGTCAGCCGTCCCCGACGGTAGTCGTCGTTGTCCATGCAGGGCAGATCGTCATGGATCAGGCTGTATGTATGGATCATCTCCACGGCGGCGGCGAAAGGCGCGGCGTCCTTCCAGTCCCGCCCGCACAGGCGGCAGAACTCAAAGGCAAAAATCGGCCGCAGGCGCTTGCCGCCCCCAAGCAGGCTGTATTCCACGGCCTTGTAGAGATCTTTCTGGGGCGCGTCGTGGAACTGCGCGTAGAAATCCTTCAGATAGGCTTCCACGTACTCCCGGTATTCCCGGCTTCTAGAGTCAAGGCTCATCCTGAAAGTCCTCCTCTACGGGGCTGCCGTCCGGGACGGTCATGATCTTCTTCACCTGAAGCTGGGCGTCGTCCAGCAGCTTCTGGCAGCTTCGCACCAGCTCAGTGCCCTCCTGAAAGAGCTTCAAGGACTCCTCCAGAGCCACGTCTCCCCGTTCCATAGCCCGGACGATCTGCTCCAGACGTGCCATGGACTCCTCAAAGGTTTTGTTCTGCGGATTCATCGCGCTTCCTCCTTTTTATCCATTACGGTTGCGGACAGTTTTCCATCGCTCAGCAAAACGCTGATGCGCTCTCCCAGCTCCACCTGCCGAACGGAGCGGAGTACCTCCCCCGCTTCCGTCTGTGCCATGGAGTAGCCCCGGGTCAGCACTTTCAGGGGGCTCATGGCGTCCAGCTTGGAAACGGCGGCAATGTAGCGTTGATTTTTCCGGGTGATGCTCTGGTTCTGCGCCGCGATCAGGCGGTTTTTCAACAGCTCCAGACTCTTCTCCCGCTGCTCGATGTACCCCGTGGGGCTTCGCAGCGCAGGAGACTGGGACAACACGTTCAGATGCTGCCGCGCTGCCTTCAACTGGCGGCTCAGGGCGGACGCCATAGCGCTGGACATGGCGTCCAGATTCTGCCGCAAAGCGTCCTGATCCGGCACGGCAAGCTCTGCCGCGTTGGAGGGCGTCGCCGCACGAAGATCGGCCACGTAGTCGGAAATGGTCACATCCGGCTCGTGTCCCACGGCGGAGATCACGGGAATTTCCGATTCATAAATGGCATGGGCGACCAGTTCGTCGTTGAACGCCCACAAATCCTCAATGGAGCCGCCGCCTCTGCCGACGATCAGCAGGTCAGCCAGCTTGTAACGGTTGGCGTAGCGGATGGCCGCGGCGATCTCCCCCGGCGCTTCCGCGCCCTGCACCCGAACGGGCAGCAGCCGCACCTTTGTCAGCGGATACCGCTTTCTGAGAATGCGGAGCATATCATGCACCGCCGCGCCGGCGGAACTGGTGACGATTCCGATGGTGCCGGGGCATTTGGGCAGCGGCTTTTTGTGGGCTGGATCAAATAACCCCTGCGCCGCCAGCTTTTTCTTCAGCTGCTCAAAGGCGGCGTACAGGTCGCCCACGCCGTCCATGGCCATGGCGGCGCAGTACAGCTGATACGCCCCGTCTCTGGGGTAGACCGTGACCTTTCCCATGGCAATGACCTTCATGCCGTTGTCCGGCCGGAAGCGCAGACGCATGGCATTGCCCTTGAACATGACGCACTTCAATGCCGCCCCTTCGTCTTTCAGCGTAAAATAGTGGTGTCCCGAGGGGTAGACCTTATAATTGCTGATCTCGCCCCGGACGGCCACCTGCCCCAGAAAGGGGTCGTCGTCCAGCCGTCCGCGGATGTATTCGGTTAACTGGGTAATGGACAGAACGTTCTGAGCCATATTATTCCTCCGTCAGTCGTTTTGTCAGCACGGCGACGCCCATGGCGTTGTCCGTGGAAAACTGCGGCTGTGCAAAAACGGGATGGAGCGGCGCCGTCAGCTCCCGGAGCATGGAATTGGACGCAACGCCCCCGGAAAACACCACGCTCAGCCCCGGATAGGCTTCCAGCGCCTGAACCGTCGCCTGATACACCGCGCCCGCAACGCACCGCAGAGCGTAAGCCGCAGTTTCGGCAGGGTCAGCGCTGGCGGCATGGAACTGCTGCACCTTATTCTGCACGCCGGAAAGGGAAAATTCGCTGTTCCTGCACTTCACCCGGAACACGTCCTTCCCCGTCGCTTCCCGGCTGAGGCTGTCCAGATGCTTGCCCGATGGGAACGGCAGCTCCAAAAGCTGCCCCGTCCGGTCGATCAGCTGACCGGCGGAAATGTCCGTGGTGCCGCCGATGCGGGTACACTTCACATTTCTGCCCTCCGGCTCTACCAGAAGCAGCTCCGTGGTACCACCGGACAAATGCCATGCAAGATGGGTTTTCTCCATCAAATCCAGCCGTCCTGCGCTCCACAATGACGCGGCCACGTGTCCCTGCTGGTGGGAAACCTCCGCCAGCGGCACGCCCAGAGCGTCCGACAACAGCTTTGCATGGGAGTAGCCAACCATGAAGCAGGGCATATAGCTCCCCTCCACCGCCCGGGGACGGGTGCTGACGCCCACCGCCGTGATGGCGTCCTTCTGAATATGGGAAAACAGCCTGCCGGAAAGCTCCGGCAGGCTTTTGATATGGGCAAATACCGCGTCGGACTGACGCAGACCCAGTTCCCCCTGCCTGACGGGCAGAAGGCGGGAGCAATTCTCGCCGCCCTCACCGTCAAAAAAGGCGATGGAGGTGGTGTAATTGCTGGTGTCGATGCCGATGACGCTCATTGGACTTCCTCTTGGGGGGCTGCCGCCTCCGTGTTCCGGCTGCGGACAAAGCTGCCTAAAATTCCGTTGATAAATGCGCCGGTATCGTCGCCGTCGTATTTTTTCGCAATGCGCACCGCTTCGGCTACCGCAACGCCGGTGGGAACGTCGTCCACGTAAAGGATTTCGTAGATCGCCAGCCGGAGAATGCACCGGGCGAGCTTGGAAATGCGGCTGATGTCCCAGCCGATGGAAAACTGCCGGATCACATCGTCCAGCTCGTCCTCCCGGTTGGCAACGCCGGTGACCACCGAGTCGATATAGCGCAGCTGGAACCGGTCAGGGCGCTGGGCATATACCTCATTTTCTTCGGCCAGTTTTCCGTAATATTCCTTGTCCAGACGGGTGGAAACCACCTGCTCCGGCTCCTCGCCGGTAAACGCCCGGCCGTAAATCAGATGTACTGCCAGTTCTCTGGCGTCGCCTCTTTTCATACCGCCCGACCTTACTTGTGGACGATGCCGCAGACGTTGACGGAGACGCTCTCGACCTTCGTGCCGGTGATGGACTCCACGCTGGCGGTCACTGCCGCCTGCACGTCCTTCGCCACGTCCACGACGCTGTAGCCGTAGCAGACCATAATGCCGCACTCGATGGTAAGGGTGTTATCCTCCGCGATCAGGATCTTCAGCCCCTTGCCCCAATTCTTTTTATTGGCAAAGTCTGCGATGCTGACGCCGGGCTTGATGCCCAGAGAGCCGACGCCCTCCACCTCAGAAAGAGCGTGAGCCACGATGGTCGCTACCACGTCCTCAGAGATCATGACGCTGCCATTTTCCTGAATCTGGGTGATGTACTGCTTATATTCAGCCATAAGGTTTTACCTCCTAAATGTTTGTCCCGCCCGTGGGCTTGACATACTTTTGTTTATTGTACCACAAATCCAGAAAAATACAACCATTTTCTGCAAGCAAAGCACGGATTTACAAGATTGCCCCGGATGGTCTTCATCCGGGGCATAAACTTATTGAACTTCCACAACACGGATATCGTTCAGAGAATAGTCGGACTGCGCCATGACGATGTCCGCGATGACGGCCACGTCTTCCCGCTGCAAGCCGCCCTCGGGAGAAGCCACCGCAATGGAAATGCCCTCGCCGGACATGTAGGCCACGCAGTCGGCATAACCCTTCGCGATAATCAGGCTCTCGATCTGGGCTTCGCTCAGCGCCGTCTGCACGATCTGCTCCAGCTCTACCGCGGACTCCGCTTCCTTGGAGCTTTCGCTGTAGGACATGGCTTCCTGAAGCAGATTCACGGCGTTGTCCCTCGCCTGCTGCCGGGACAGGCGGACGGCGGCAAAGTAGTCGGTGGAGGTGGTCGCCACGTCTTCCCCGGCGGAGATGGCCGCCATGTCCTCGCTGAGCACCAGATTGTCGTCGGACATGACCTTTTCCGTGTCCAGCGTATCCGTGAGATTTGCCGCCGCCTGATCCTCGGTGTAGCGCCAGTTGACGTAGATGCCTGCGCATACCGTCACCAAAATCGCCGCCGCAATCAGATTCTTCTTCCATACCTTCATAAAAATGCCTCCAATCATTCATTTCATTTTCAAAACGGTTATTTTGTCGGTGGACAGCCCGGTGACGCTGCCCACCGCTGATACGATGGCAAGCCGGACGGACGCGCTGTCCGCCCCCTGGCATACGATGACCGCGCCGAGATAAGTAGGGGGATTGACCTGCTGCACAAGCCCGGTCTGAGAACGGTCAGAGCCATTGAGCAAAACCGTGTCCGACCGGATGCCGGAGGATGTGGAATCCTCGTCCGTCTGGTATACCGTCCGCTCCCCTTCCCGCTGGGTCAGAAGCACCCGCACCCTGCCCGCGCCCTGTATCTGGCTGAGAATTTCTTCCAGCCCGGTTTGCAGATCCTGCCGGGGTTCTGTTTCCGCGGCGACGGGTTCCGGGGCTGCTTTTGTGTTTTTTCCGTCGGGCAGCGCCATGAGAAAAAGCCCTGCCAGCACCACCAAAAGGACATAGCGGTATTTCCTGACCAGCTCCTTTCCCCTGCTTCTCAGCGTTACCCAATCCATTTCTGATTCTCCTTTGAAATACCCAGATCATTTGCGATCATGGCCTGTATCTGCCGCCGGGCGTAAGGGGACGCCTCCCCGGAGATCGTGACTGCCGCCGGGAGATTGTCTTCGCCGACAGCGACCTCAACGCGCAGGTTCGCGTGGAGGTCTGCGGCTTTGTCCAAGATATATGCTTCCGTTTCTTCCTTTATGATATCCGCCATGGAATCCCGCGCGAGATTTTCTCCCATCGCGGCGGCGTCCTCCGCGTCATCCATGCACCGCAGGGAAAAGTCCGGCAATTTGGAAAAATCCACCCTCGAAATGGGACTCAGAACGGTGTACGCCAGAAACAGCCCGCAGATCAGCTTCCCCACCTGCTTGCCGCTTCCATTGGGGAACAGCCTGACCACAATGCCGCAGAGCATGGCGGCAGCTACCACAGAAATAACATATTGCCGAAGCGCCTCCATTATCCCACTCCTTTCAGAAAACACACCGTGCTGATGAGCAGCAGCAGGCACTCCGAGCCGGTCATGGCGAGCAGAAGTCCCATAGCTGTGGAAAAATCCCCGATCAGCTCCGTCAGTCCCTTTTCTCCGAAGATGCCGCATACGGCGGCTGTCAGTTTCAGTATCAGATAGTGGACGCCGATTTTCAGGAACGGACTTAGGAATACCGCCAGCACCGCCAGAATTCCATAAATGCCCGCCGCGTTTTTCATTAGCCCCGCGCTGACCAGCACCGCTTCCGAAGCGTCGGACAAAATTCCGCCCACCACGGGGACTACGGAGGAAATGGTGACCTTCGTTGCTTTCAGCGCCGCCGCGTCGGTAGTGCCGCTGACCACGCCGGTGACGGTCATATAGGTCGTGAACACCGTCAATATGGTTTTCAGGCTCCAGCTGACGACGTTTTTGACCAAATCCCGCAATTTTCCCAGAATATTCTCCCCGATTGCGCCGTTTGCCGCCGACAGCGCCAGAAACAGGTACACCATGGGGCCGAGTATCCGGGAAATCAGAGAGCTCAGCACCGAGTCGAACACCGCCGTCCCGGCGTACAGCGCCGTGGAGGACGCCGCCCCGCCCTGCGCCGCCATAGCCGCCGTCATGACGGGAAGCAGCAGCTTTCCGTACTCGCTGATTTCCGTCACGGTCTGCGACCCCAGACGAATCAGGGAATTTGCGCTCAGCAGCAGCCCCGCCGCAATGGCTGTCGCCCCCACAAGGTTTGCGACGGTCTTCACACTTCCGGAAAAGGATTGGAGCAATGATACCATCATCACCGCCGCGATCACCCCAAGGCTGACCTTGGACGCTTCCTTCAAATCCGGCCGAAGTCCCAGAACCGCGTCCCGAAGCAGCTCCGTCAGCCCGGCGGCAAAGGAGCCGGTGTCCTCCGGCATCAGCTCCGCCCCGCCTTCCGGCACCTGTGGAGCCGTAAATTCCACAGCAGAAGCAGGTATCGCCAGCGCAAATACCAACGCCACCGCCAAAATCAATTTGCTCATAACTCTCGTAAAATCTCCCGTATCAGTTCCAGCATGGCGGTGAAAATGGGAAGAGACAGATATAAGATCACCGCCGAGCCAAGCATTTGCAGCGTTTTTCCGAGGGAGCCGTTTCCCGCGTCGGTACAGACCAGTCCGGCGATCTCCGACACCAGCCCAATGCCCACCGCTTTTAAGAGAATGCCCAGCATGTCCCCCTGCAGGTCTCCCAGCGTCTCCAGCTCACGCAGGAAGTCCAGCACCGGCTCCAGATAGGAAATGGCGATCATGGCGACCATGCAGCACACCGCCATGGTCAGCAGAACCCCAATGTCCTTCTGCTTTCCCAGCGATAGCCCCAGCACCACCGCCAGCAGCACCGCCGCCGCGGCCTTCCAGAACAGGCTCATCAGAATTCAAACAGGGTCTTCACCAGATCAAACAGATCGGCGATCTTCTGCGCCAGCATCATCAGCACGACCACCAGCCCCGCAAGGCTGGTCATGGTGGCCTGCTCCTCCCGGCCGGAACGGGAAAGCACCTGATTGAGGATAGAAACGATGATGCCGATGGCAGCAATTTTGAAAATCAGGTCAATGTCCATACTCATAGAAACAAAATCGCCAGCGCCGCACCGGCGCACAATCCCAGTGTCCCGTAGCTGCGAAGACGTGTCTCCCGGTTCTTCCCCAGAGCTTCCAGCTCCATGTGGCACGCTTCCTTCACTTCCTCAAGGCCCTGCTTCTGCCCCGGAAGATCGAACCGACCAAGGGTATGCCCCAGCTGCTTCATGATTCCCCGTATCCGCCGGGGCAGCTCGTGACTGCGTTTCAGCGCAGCGGTCATGCAGCTGGCCGCGTCCGGGGAGGTCTGCCATTCCAGCTCCCGCGCAAGATTGAAAAACACTTCCCGGAGTGTCCCCCTCGTTTCCTTCCCCGCCTGACGGCAAAGCTCCGGCAGGGGCGTCAGGCGGTATTGAAGCTCCCACTCCATGTAATTCAGCACCCTGAGCAGCTGCCGGAGGATTCCTTCCTCCCGCTTGTACCCGGAAGCGATGGAAAACCCGAAACCACCGCAGCCCGCGATGACCAGCGCCGCGCCAAACCATCTGTAGCTCATAGCGCCGCCCTCTCCGCCCGGAAGGACTTGTCCTGCCGTAAAATCAGAAGCGTTTGGAACACCCCACTTTCCGCCAGCGGCCGGTAAACCGACCTGCGCCGCAAATCCGCCGCCGACGTCCCATGGGCGGTTGCCAACAGCCGCACGCCGCAGTTTGCCGCCCGGAGAAGCGCCCGGGCGTCCGCCTCCGCCGTGATCTCATCCACAGCGATGCAGTCCGGCCCCATGGTTCTGAGCACCATGTCGATTCCCGGGGACTTGGGGCAGCCGGTGAGGACGTCCGTCTTCTTCCCCCGTTCCAGTCCCTCCGGGAACAGCTCGCCCCGCTCGTCCACCACGCTGACGCACTGCTTTTCTCCGATCTGCCGAATCAGATCCCGCAAAAGGGTGGTTTTTCCCCACCCGGGCGCACCCAGAATCAGAATGGAGCCGGGAGCGTCCGCCGCCCGCTTGGCGATTCCCGGAAAATCTCTCGCGACACGGATGCACAGGGAGCTGATTTCCCGGATGCCAGTCACAATGCCATCCTTGCAGACCACCTCTCCGCACAGACCAATGCGGTGTCCCCCGGGGGCGGTAAGATACCCCTGCGCTGTTGTCGCCGCCGCCCATGGAGAATACCGGCTGGCGGCGTTGATGCAGTAATTCAGGTCTTCCCTGCTGACACAGCACCCCAGCCAGCGGCTTTCCCCGCTCAAAACCAGCTCCGGCGGCATCCCCAGCCGAAGCCGCAGCTCCTGCAAAGCGTTTTTCCCCAACCTGTCCACCTCCGGCCGAAGTCTTGGCGGCAAGACGGACAGCAGCTGTTTCCATGCGCACATCATTTGCATCACTCCTGCCAAAGACTATGCGGCGGGGCGCAATATTAGCACCCCGCCGCAGAAAGGATTTTCGGATGCAAAAGCCGACAGCACAGGGCTGCCGGCTTTCCGTTACCGCTTGTTCTTCTTATAAATGACGTTCAGACCCTTCAAAAGCAGGTCTTTTTCCAGAATGATCTCCCGCTTGCACAGCGGTGTGATGAACTGGGCAAGACCGCCGGTGGCAATGAGTGTGGACTTGTGTCCCAGCTCTGCTTCGATTCGCTCCACCAGTCCGTCCAGCATGGCGGCGGTGCCGTACATCATGCCGCTGCGCATACAGTCCACAGTGTTTTTACCGATGACGTGCTTCGGCCTGTCCAGACTGATGCCGGGAAGCTGAGCGGTGCGGCTGGTCAGCGCGTCCAGCGAGACCCGGACGCCCGGGAAAATGATGCCGCCCAGATACATATTGTTCGGCTCCACCACCTCGATGGTGGTTGCCGTCCCCAAGTCCATCAGAATCATGGGCGCTTCGTACTCCGCAAGGGCGGCCACGGCGATGACGATGCGGTCGCTGCCCACCTGGCTGGGAACGTCCATGTGGATGTTCAGCCCGGTTTTCAGCCCGGGGCCGACCACCATGGGCTGCTTCCGGATGACCTTGATGACGCCGGTTTTGACCGAATTGAACACCGGCGGCACGACGGAGGAAATGATGCAGTCGTCGATATCCTTCACCTGCACGCCGAAGGCTTCCATCATGTTTTTGATCTCCACGCCATACTGGTCGGAGGTGCGGATGGCGTCGGTGGCAATGCGGGCTTTGAACAGAATTTTGTCATTTTCAATACAGCCGATGACCAGATTGGTATTACCGATGTCAATGGCAAGCAGCATAACGATCTCTCCTTAACGTTTTTTCATCCGCTCCGAAAGGTGCAGCAGCGCCTTTCCGATGACGGTCACCAGAATGGCAGCAATAATAGCCTCAGGGATTCCGGACGCCGTGACCGTCCCCATCACAAGTCCAAAAACGGCGGTAATGGCCACGTTTTTCGCCTGTGCGTACTGTTGGGCAAGCAGCACATAAATGCTGCCCATGACTAGAATTGTGTGGCACAACGTGGAAATTGCCGCAGTCAGGGGCAGCGCCGCAAAGTCCTGCTTCGTAAGCTTCTTAAACAGCTTCCACAGCCATCCCGCAATCGCGCCGAACAGAATCCGGCACCCCAGTGCGATCCACAGGCTTTTCAGCACCCCCGGCAGGCCCTCCGTGGTCATAAAGGGCGAAAACGCAAATGCCAGCAGTCCGGGACTGGTGGTATTTGCCCAGATGGAGCACAGCCCGAACACGCCCCCAAGGACAGCGCCCGCGCCGGGGCCGAGCAAAACCGCGCCCAGAATGACCGGGATGTGCATGGTTGTGGCCTTGATCACCGGAAGTGGAATGAAACCGATTCCGGTAACGCCCATGACCAGCAGAACACCGCAGAACATAGCGAGTGTCGCCATGTACCGGGTGTTCATTTTCCTTTTTTCCATATGAAATTACCTCCTGCTGCCGTTCTTCTTATGAAGATACAGCGCAAATTTGGGAGCTTTCACTCCGAGAGTATTATAGCAGGGTGCGGCGGAAAATACAAGAAAAAAATCATCTTTACAGCGATTCAAAATCGGGATATAATGAGCGTAAGCAATTTTCTATTCTGGAGGGTTCCCTATGCTGAAAGGAAAAACCGTCCTTCTGGGCGTTACCGGCGGAATCGCCGCCTATAAAGCCGCCGCGCTGGCCTCCGCCCTTGTCAAGCAGCACGCCGCAGTGGAGGTCGTCATGACCGAAAACGCCACCCAATTCGTCACACCCCTGACCTTCGAGCAGCTCACCGGCCGCCGGACGATGGTGAACACCTTCGACCGGAATTTCTCCCATCATGTGGAGCATATCGCTCTGGCGGAGCGGACTGATCTTGTGATCGTCGCCCCGGCCACGGCCAATGTTTGCGCGAAACTGGCCCACGGGCTGGCGGACGATATGCTCACCACCACCATTCTCGCCTGCCGCTGCCCCAAGCTCATTGCCCCCGCCATGAATACCAACATGTACGAAAATCCCGTGACACAGGACAATCTGGCGCTTCTGCGCCGTTATGGCTGGGAAGTCATCGAACCTGCCAGCGGACGTCTTGCCTGCGGCGCCGTGGGCAAGGGCAAGCTGCCGGAGCCGGAGGAAATTCTGCAATATATCCTGCGTCAGCTGGCCTTCCCTCACGATCTTGCCGGGAAAAAGGTACTCGTCACCGCCGGGCCGACGCAGGAGGCCATCGACCCCGTCCGGTATCTGACCAACCATTCCACCGGGAAAATGGGCTATGCCATTGCCAGAATGGCCATGCTCCGGGGCGCGGATGTGACTCTGGTTTCCGGCCCCACGGCCATCGCCCCCCCGCCCTTTGTGACCGTAGTTCCCGTCGTTTCCGCTCAGGATATGTTTGAAGCCGTGGCCGCCAACGCCCCAAAATCCGACTTTATTTTCAAAGCGGCGGCGGTGGCGGACTACACCCCGGCAAATTACAGCGACAACAAGGTCAAAAAGTCCGAGGGCGACATGTCCATCCCCCTGAAACGCACCCGGGACATCCTGAAATATCTTGGCGAGAACCGCGTCCCGGGACAAGTCATCTGCGGTTTTTCCATGGAGACCCAGAACATGGTGGAAAACAGCCGGGAAAAGCTTGTAAAGAAAAACGTGGACATGATCTGCGCCAACAATCTCAAGCAGTCCGGCGCGGGCTTTGGGGTTGACACAAACGTGATCACGATCATCACCCGGAATGAAACCACCGAACTCCCGCTGCAATCCAAGGAAAGCGCCGCAAACGCCATTCTGGGCGCGGCAGTCCGGCTGGCTCCGTAAAAGCGCCCATACCTGCAAATCGGAATCGGAGAAGATTAAATGGGACAGATCAGCCTACAGATCATGACAAGGGAGTTATGTCACGACCTTTATAAAGGGTGGACAAATGACGCATCCATTTATATGGATATGAAGCTGTTCAAGCCATACACCTATAACGAAGATGCTGTAAACCGGTATTTTGAATCGAAGCAGGATGTGTCGAGGGTTGTATTCGCAATTATGCTTGATGCCGAGGTGATTGGGGAGTTGCAGCTAAAGCAAATAGACCGCGACAGGAAAGAGTGTACGCTGAGTATTCACATGCAAAATGATTCCGTGAAGGGCAAAGGTTATGGGACGCAAGCGGAAAAGCTGGCGATCAAATACGCTTTTGAGAAGCTGGGGATGCTTGCGGTCAACGCCGATGCTGTTCTTAAGAACACACGCAGTCAGCACGTTCTTGAAAAGGTGGGATTTCGCTTCGTCAAAGAAGAAGGAATATTTCGGTACTATCGGGTGGAACAGGCGGACTTCCATGCTGATTAAATCTTGTATGTGCTGTAATAGTCAAACGCCCGGACGTTTTCGTCCGGGCGTTTTAAATCATTACATCAGTTCATCCGGCACGGAGTCCAGATCGTCAAAGCCCATCTGTTCCGTCTGGCCGCCCTTCATGGACGCCCACTGTTCCTTCGTGATCAGGATGGCTCTCGGCTTGGAACCCTGGAAGGGGCCTACAATGCCCTTTTCTTCCATCTCGTCCACGATTCGCGCCGCGCGGGCATAGCCCAGCTTCAGACGGCGCTGGAGCATGGAGACGGAAGCCTGTCCGGTCTCCAGAATCACATCGACGGCGGCGGGCAGCATTTCGTCGCCCTCCAGCTCCTCGTCGGTGGGGTCGGGGTCGGAGACGCTCGCCGGCTTTTTGCCGGTCTGCTGGGCTTTTTTCTCGATCTCGTCCAGCACCTGCTGGCTGTAATCCGCCGTGTAGTTGTCCTTGACATACCCGGCCACGGCCTCGACCTCGGTGTCAGTGACAAAACAGCCCTGCACACGCAGCGGCTTGCCGCAGCCGATGGGGGCGTACAGCATATCGCCCTTGCCCACCAGCTTTTCCGCGCCCATGGTGTCCAGAATGATGCGGGATTCCATTGCGGACGCCACGGAGAACGCGATTCGGGACGGGATATTCGCCTTCATCAAACCGGTGATAACGTTGGCGGAGGGACGCTGGGTGGCGATAATCAGGTGCATACCGGCGGCGCGGCCCATTTGCGCGATACGGCAGATGGAATCCTCCACCTCCTTGGCGGCGACCATCATCAGATCCGCCAGCTCGTCGATGATAATGACCACCTGAGGGAGCTTCTGGCCGTCCTCCTCGGCGGTAACGATACTGTTGTAGGATTCCAGATCCCGGACGCCCATGTCGGACATCATTCTGTAGCGGCGAAGCATTTCTGTCACCGCCCATTGCAGACTGCCCGCAGCCTTCTTGGGGTCGGTGACCACGGGAATCAGCAGATGGGGAATGCCGTTGTAAATTCCCAGCTCCACCATCTTGGGGTCAACCATGATGAGCTTCACATCGTCGGGACCTGCCTTGTACAGCAGACTGATGATGATGGAATTCATGCACACGGATTTACCGGAACCGGTGGTACCGGCGATCAGCAGGTGGGGCATTTTGGCAATGTTACCCACGATGCAGCTTCCGTCAATGCTCTTGCCCAGCGCGATGGAGGTCTTGGATTTTGCCTTGGCAAACTCGGTGGAATCGATAACCTCCCGCAGGGAGACCGTCGTGACCGCGCGGTTCGGCACCTCGATGCCAACCACGGAGATCTTTCCGGGAACGGCGGCGATGCGGACGCCGGACGCGCCCAGACTCAGGGCAATATCATCGGCGCAGCCGGTGATTTTATTCAGCCGGACGCCCTTGTCAAGCTCCACCTCGTAGCGGGTAACGCTGGGGCCGCGGGTGACGTTGATGATGTGGGCGTCGATATTGAAGCTGGCAAGGGTCTCGTTGAGGCGGCGGGAATTTTCCCGCATTTCCTCCGTGCCGTCCGTCCCGGCACGCACCGGGCGTTTCAGCAGATCCAGCGGCGGGAAGCAGTAATCCGGCTGCTGCACCCCCTGGGTCTGGGCGATCTCCGCGGCGACCTGCCGGGCGGATTGGGCGGCTTCCTTGGTGGTGACCCTCCCGGACTTTGCCTCCGGAGTGGGCTTTATCTTGCCTTCGTCCAGCTTGGGCGCGGGCGGGATGGGCGCGTTGGGGACAAATTCCGGCATTTTGCTGGGCAGCTTCTCCCCGATGTCCTCCCCTTCCACCCGGACGGGCTTCGCTGGAGCGGGACGCGCGGGGAGCGGTTCGGGAACCGGCGGCGTTTCATCCTTCACGTATTCGGCCGTGCCGGACAGCGGCGCGTTGATGTCTCCGTCGATACGCTCCATGAACGCCGCACCCTTGCCGGGAACCTGCTTGACTTCATCCTGCGGTGCGGAAGCATGGGGTTTTTCCTGCTTTGGGGCAGGACGCGGCTGCTTTTCCGGCGGAAGCTGCTGGGGCGTCTCCGGCGGTGTTTCTTCCGGGGCGTTCTCCCTCGCCCGCTGCTGTTCCCGGCGCTGACGCTTGCGGGCGATCTGCTTGCTCGCAATATTGTTGACTACAGCCGTCGCCGGGTCTATGTAGTCCTCTTCCTCCGCATAATCGTCCTTGGGGCGGTTGGCAATGGCTCTGATAATGCTGGGAATGGTGATATTCATTGCCCCCAGCAGCGTCAGAATTGCGAAAAACACGCAGAGCACAAAGGCCAGCGTTTTGCCGCAGAGCCAGCGCAGCAGCATGGCCGCGCCGCCGCAGAGAACGCCGCCGGTGCTTCCCGCTACGCCGCCGGTATACAGGTCGGCGATCAGGGCAAAGCCCTTCGACATCTCCTGCTCCTGCATGGCAAGGTGGTAAATGCACCCGCACAGAAAAACGAAAAGCAATGTGCAGACGCTCCGCATGGTCGGGGCATTTTTCCGGCCAAAGGTGTGGATGACGAACAGGTATAACAGTCCCGGAATGGCAAAATAAAATCCGGCCTGTCCAACCAGACCCAGCACCACAGACTGAATGATTTCCAGCAACTTACCATCCGGGTTCACGCTGATGACAACAAACAGCGCAAACAGCAGAATGCTGACCGCCGCAATGAGAAAATGCGGCGGAACGGCACGCTCATATTCCGTCTTGTACTTGGTGTTCTTGGCAGACGTACTCTTTTTTCCGGAAGGTTTGGAAGCGGAACCGGATGACATTTTCTTCTTCGCGCCCGAAACCGCCTGCTCGGCCCGACTGGCCGTTTTCTTCTCAGCCATAATTTCCTCCCATTAAGCCATCAGATTCAGAATAAAGGTAAACAGCGCCACACCCCAGCAGTAGACCGCCAGCAGCGCATAGCCGTTATTGGCGGCCAGCAGACGCATGAGCTTCACGCCCAGCAACGCGGCGCCAAAAGACACAGCGGCAGTCACCAGATATCGGACGAGAATCAGGAACGACAGCGTTCCCGCCCCTACCGATATCAGCGCCAGCACATCCAGCACGATCAAACCGACCTGAATAAACATGTTCATCAGCAGCGCCATGTTCAGACCGTAGCTCCGCTCCACGCCGCAGATGCTGGCAACGGACAGCGCGGAACCCACTGCGGAAACGCCCGGCAAAATTCCCAGCGCGCCGCCCAACCCTACGAGGAGTCCCTCGACCCGGGATAGCATCCGGCTGTCCCGGTTGCTGGTGGGGAAAAACTGGGGTAAGTACAGGATAATGCCGTTCAAGAACAGCAATACGGCGATCCAGATCAGCTTTTCTTTCAGCGGCTCCACGTACCGGTTCAGGAGAAATCCGAGAATCACGGGAATCAGCATCGTCCTGAGCAGGCTGAAATCCATCAGGCTCCGGGTATCCAGCGGCCGACGGCGGCGGCGTTTGGGCACCCGCGCCAGACGCCGCGCCCGATGAATGCGGACGATCTGCTTGCGGCAGCTGAAATACATCGCGCCAAACACGCCAAGATGCGCGAACAGCTTCATCAGCTCCGTGCTGCTCTGAATGCCGAAGCATTTCAGCACCAGAATGCGGTGGGCTTCGGCGGAAACGGGCAGAATATCCGCGAGCCCGGAAAACAGACCGTATAAGAAACTCTCAAGCCAGTTTAAGTCCAAGTCTGCCCCTCCTACAACACAATAATTCACTTTATTATAGCATAGGTCAGAGAGAATTTCCAGTCTTATTTTTTGTCCGCGCAGACACAGCCAAAATCGGCTGCGCCTGCGCGGTGAAAGCTATTTTTTCTGTTTCTCGATCATCCTGTGCAGCGTGGACAGCGCGTCATTCAGCCCGCCCAGCTTGTCGATCAGGCCGGAAGCCACCGCTTCCTTGCCGTAGAGAATCGTTCCCACGTCCGTGGCGATCTCCCCCGTCGCCATCATATAATGCTCGAAGTCCTCCCGGCTGATGCGGGAGTTCGATGTGACAAAATCCGCAATCTGCTCCTGAATCCGCTGAAAGTACCGGAAGGTCTGGGGTGCGCCCACCACCAGACCTGTCATGCGCACGGGATGCACCGTCATGCTGGCTGTCGGGGTAATGAAGCTCTTTTTCGTGCATACTGCCAGAGGGATACCGATGGAATGTCCGCCGCCCAGCACCAGAGACACCGTTGGCTTTTTCATCCCAGCGATCATCTCCGCAATGGCAAGCCCCGCCTCGATGTCGCCGCCCACCGTGTTCAGAAGCAGCAGCAGACCGTCCACGTCGTCGCTTTCCTCGATTCCGGCCAGCAGCGGCAGAACATGCTCATATTTGGTGGTCTTCACCGTTTCCGGGGCGATCATGTGCCCCTCCACCTGACCGATGATGGTGAGGGTGTAGATGCTTCCCTTGCTGGATTTCGTAATGTCCGAGCCAAGCTCCACGATCTGCTCCCGCTCCTGTTTTTTCATTTCCGCGTCTTTGTTTTCGCTCATATCGTAACCTCCTCCCCCATAGGATAACCGGTTTTTCGCAATTCACACTTGAAAGCGGCTGCGTTTTGTCGTATAATAAGGTATGGTGATGATATGGCTACAAAAACAAACGCAGTCCGTCTGGTTCAGCAGGCGGGGATTCCCTGTCGTGAAGCATTTTATGAATTCGACGAGCAGGATTTGAGCGGCGTCCATGCCGCGCAGGCCATCGGAATGCCGGAAGAACAGGTTTTCAAGACACTGGTCGCCCGGGGCGAAAAGACGGGCATCAACGTGTTCTGCATTCCCGTCTGCTGTGAGCTGGATTTGAAAAAGGCCGCCAAGGCCGCCGGGGACAAGAATATGGAGCTGGTGGCCGTCAAGGAACTTCTCGGCCTGACCGGCTATATCCGTGGCGGATGCAGTCCCGTGGGCATGAAGAAACACTACCCAACCTTTATTGACGAGACCTGCACGCTGTGGGATGAGATTGCCGTCTCCGCCGGCGCCAGAGGACACCAGATGATCGTTCCGCCCCAGCCCCTCGCGGATCTGGTTGGCGCAGAACTGACAGATATTATTGTATAGAAAGGAAATCGGCATGTACGAATACAAGACAAAAGGCACCTGTTCCCAGAAGATTTTCTTCGACATTGAGGACAACAAGGTCAAGAATGTTCAGTTTGTAGGCGGCTGCAACGGCAACCTGAAGGGCATCGGCAAGCTGGTGGAAGGGATGGACGTTGACGACGTCATCGCCCGGGTTGAGGGCGTCAAGTGCGGCATGAAGTCCACCTCCTGCCCCGATCAGCTGGCGCAGGCTCTGAAAGCCGCCAAGGCAAACCAGTAATTGACAAACGGCACGGGCTGAAAAACCAGCCCGTGCCCTTTTTTACCTAAGGCAACACCGCACAATTGCGTCTGCGAGTCTCAGCCGTCTTTTTGCTCCACTTCCGCAGTTCCGAAAATGGGAAATACATACAGTATTCCTCCATTTTCGGAACTTTGAATTGGAACAAAATCCTGCCTGAGACTTCTTGCCGAATTGTGCGGTGCTGCCCTAAAAACCGATGAAAATGCCATTGAATCGGCAAAAAATCCGTGTTATAATATACAAAAAAGCAGAAAGAAGGCTATCTCTTGACCGATTCGGAGGCACATTACCGAAAAATGACGGAAACGCCGGTTTCCCGGCTGATTCTGAATCTCGGCATTCCAACCACCATTTCCATGCTCATCACCAGCATTTACAACATGGCGGACACCTATTTTGTCGGCACGCTGGGCGAGAGCGCTCAGGCTGCGACGGGCATTCTCTTTACCGTTCAGGCCATTATGCAGGGTCTGGCCTTCATGCTCGGCCACGGCGCGGGCACCCATGTTTCCCGGTCGCTGGCAGACAGGGACGCTGACAAAGCCACCATGTACATTTCCACTTCCTTCTTCACCGGCATGGGGCTGGGGCTGGTGATCGGCGTGCTTGGCCTTGCGTTTCTCAGGCCGCTGGTGCATTTTCTGGGCAGCACCGACACCATTGCCCCCTACGCCATGGACTACGGCTTCTGGGTATTTCTGGCTGCGCCGACGATTATCTGTTCCCTGATCCTCAACAACGGCCTTCGCTACGAGGGCAAAGCTTTTTATGCCATGATCGGGCTTACCGCCGGCGGACTTCTGAACATTCTAGGCGACTACATTCTGGTCATGAAGCTGGGGATGGGCGTCTACGGCGCGGGGCTTGCCACCGCCGCTTCCCAGCTGGTCAGCTTCGTCATTCTTCTCATCATGTATCTGAAAATGGCGCAGAGCACCATCCGTTTCCGCGCCGTCAGCCGGAACTTTAAAATCTATCTGTCAATTTGCCGTGTTGGTCTGCCGTCCCTTATCCGGCAGGGGCTGACCTCCGCGACCATGGGACTGCTGAACAACATGACAAAGCCCTTCGGCGATGCGGCCATCGCCGCCATGAGCGTGGTCAACCGGTATTCCAATTTCCTGATCTGCGTCGGTCTCGGCATCGGGCAGGGCTTCCAGCCGGTGGCATCCTTCAATTATCAGGCCAGAAAATACGACCGGGTGAAAAAAGGTCTGGTGTTCACCATGTGCTTCGGGCTGGTCTTCATCGGCAGCTTTTCCGTTATCAGCATGATTTGTGCTGAGGGTATCATCGGGATTTTCCAGAAAAGCGAGGCGGTCATTGCCATCGGCTCCACCGCGCTTCGATATACGGCGATCGGTATGCTGTTTTTCCCCTTCTCCGTACCGGTGAATATGCTTTATCAGAGCATCCAGCAGCCCACCATTTCCTCTGTTCTGTCCCTCATTCGTTCCGGTGCGGTCACAATTCCCATGCTGCTGATCGGGGTTCCCCTGCTGGGACTGCCGGGAATTCAGATCGCTCAGCCTGCGGCGGATGTGATAGCTGGACTTCTCAGCATCCCGTTCATCATCCGTTTCCTCAAGGAAACACCCGCGGAGTAACAAAACGCAGGAGCGTCCAAGATCGGTCGCTCCTGCGTTTTTTACCTTTTTACGGCGGCAAGAATGTACTTCACCAGCTCGTCCCGGCCGTTCCCCTTCTCCGCGGAGAACGGGATCACCGGGCAGCCCTCCGGAAGCGCCAGATCCTCCCGGATGACCTTCAGGTTCGGTTCCAGCTCGCTTTTTTTCAGCTTGTCCATCTTGTTGGCAACCACCACAAACGGGCACCCGGAGTCCAGAAACCACCGCGCCATGGTGATGTCGTTATTAGTGGGCGGATGGCGGTAGTCCACGATCAGTACACCCAGATCAATGCGGTTCGCTGCGAAATAATCCTCCATCAGCCGCCCCCAGCGTTCCTTCTCGCTGGCGGAAACCTTCGCAAAGCCGTACCCCGGCAGATCGACCAGATAGCAGGTGCCGTCCAGCGTGAAGTAATTCACATGGACGGTTTTTCCCGGCTTATCCCCTACCCGCGCAAAGTTTTTCCGCTGCAAAAGGCGGTTGATGACCGAGGATTTTCCCACATTGGACTTCCCGGCAAATGCAATCTCCGGAAGGCGTTTTGTGGGGAAATTCTCCTTGGAAGCGGCGGAAATCAGGAATTCCACATTCTGAAAGTTCACAATATTTCCTCCGTTACTGGCGCAGGCCGGGCTTTCTCACTCTGGTACGCACGTCCCCGGGAAGCTCCGTCAGAATGGTGGGGCTGGCCTCCGCAGGCCGGTTCAGCGCGGCGGAAAGCACCGTGTCCATGGTCTGTGCACTGATGAAATTCAGCTGACGCCGGACGGTCTGGTCGATTTCCTCCAAATCCCGCTCGTTGTCCTTGGGAATGATGACGGTGCGCACGCCGTGGCGAAGTGCCGCCATGGTCTTCTCCCGCAGACCGCCGATGCGCATGACCCGTCCCCGAAGGGAAATTTCACCGGTCATGGCGATATCCCGCCGCACGCTGACCCCCGTCAGGGCGGAGACAATGGCCGTGCAGACGGTAACGCCCGCCGAGGGGCCATCTTTGGGGACTGCGCCCTCCGGGAAATGGACGTGAATATCCTTCGTCTTGTAGAAGTCCGGGGCGACGCCCAGCTTCTGGGCGTTGGCGCGGATATAGCTCAGCGCCGCATGGGCGGATTCCTTCATCACGTCACCTAAGTTTCCGGTCAGCTCCAGCTTGCCGGAACCGTCCATGACGTTGACCTCCACCTCCAGCGTTTCGCCGCCGACGCTCGTCCATGCAAGTCCCGTGACCAGCCCCACCTGATCGGTGCAGGGCAGTCGGTCGGGCAGGAATTTGCGCACGCCCAGATAGTTTTCCAGATTGCTGCCGGTGACGGTGATCTTCTTCGGCGTTTCCTGAGAAAGAATCTCCATGTCCGTCTTCCGGCAGATCTCGCCAAAGCAGCGTTCCAGATTCCGCACGCCGGATTCCCGGGTGTAGCAGGAAATCGTCTCCCGAATGGCGTCATCGGTGATGCGAAGCTGCGCCTTTTTCAGGCCGTGCTTTTTCAGCTGCTTGGGGATCAGGTAATTCTTTGCGATCATGAACTTTTCTTCATCCGTATAAGAGCCAAGCTCAATGATCTCCATGCGGTCCAGCAGCGGCCGGGGCACGGTGTCCAGCGTATTCGCCGTGGTGATAAACAGCACGTCGGACAGATCAAATGGGATTTCCAGATAATGGTCACGATAGTCGTGGTTCTGTTCCGCGTCCAGCACTTCCAGCAGAGCAGCACTGGGATCGCCGCGGTAGTCGGAACCCAATTTGTCGATCTCGTCCAGCAGCAGCACCGGGTTGCAGCTGCCCGCCTGCGTCATGGCGGTCATGATACGGCCGGGCATTGCGCCGACGTAGGTCTTCCGGTGTCCCCGGATGTCCGCCTCGTCGTGAATGCCGCCAAGGGAAATCCTCGCCATTTTCCGGTTCAGGCTCCGGGCGATGGAATAGGAAATGGAGGTCTTGCCCACGCCGGGAGGGCCAACCAGACACAGGATCTGGGGCGGCATCTGGGGCGCCATTTCCCGGACGGCGATGGTTTCTAAGATTCGCTCCTTCACCTTTTCCAGTCCAAAATGGTCACGCTCCAGAATCTTCCGGGCAGCGGCCACGTCCACCCGCTCCTTGGTCTTGACATTCCACGGCAGCTCCAGCACGGTGTCCAGATAATTCCGCAGCACCGCCCCCTCGGAAGAACCGAAGGGCTGCTTTTTCAGCCGCTCCACGTCCTTCAGGAGCTTCTTCTCCGTCTCCGCTTCCAGATGGAGATTCTGAATGCTCTGGGCGTAGGTATCAAATTCGTCCTCGTCGTCCTCTTCCCCAAGCTCCTCACGGATGGCCTTCATCTGCTCGCGCAGGAAGTAGTCCTTCTGGTTCTGATCGATGGCGGCGCGGGTCTTCTCCTGAATATCCCCTTCCAGCCGGAGCATTTCCACCTCCCGGCGCAGAAGCTGGACGGCAGTTTCCAGACGGCGGACGCTGTTCAGCTGGCAGAGCATTTTCGCCTTGTCCGGGAAGTCAATGCCGGAATTCTGGGCGATGGAGTCGGCAATGAAGCCGCTGCTCTCGCTGGCCAGCATCCGCAGCTGAACGGTCTGGGCAGGATGCTCGCACAGCTCCAGATACACGCCATAAAGGGAATTGGCCTCCCGGCGCAGCGCGCGGGCGCGAATGGTGTCCGCCGGCTCCTCCACACTCGCCGATTCCACACTGCCGGAAAGGTACGGCTCGCTCTGAGACAGCTCTGTGATCTTGCCCCGGCTGATGCCGGTGACCAGAATCCGCAGATTCTCTCCCTGTGTTTTCAGCACCTGCTTGACCTTGGCGATACAGCCGACGCCATACAGGTCTTTCAGCGTCGGGTCGTCCACCAGCAAATCCTTCTGAGGGATCAACAGCAGCGTCTGGTCGCCCTGCATGGCCGCTTCCAGCGCCTTTACGGACTTGCTGCGGCCAACTTCAAAATGAACGGTCTGTTCGGGGAAAACGCACAGTCCCCGCAAAGCAAGGATGGGCATTTTCCCTGCAAAAATGGTTTCAGTCAAAGTTCTTCCCTCCTTTTTGAAAAAAGGGGGTAGAAAAACTACCCCCTTGGAAGAATAGAGATATTATTTGCGCCCGGAGATTTTTTCTCTGGGATGGGCGGTGTCCCGCACGATGCCGGGGTCGGCACCCTCGACGGCTTCGGGGGTGATGATGACCTTCTGGATGGACAGATCGGAAGGAATCAGGAACATGATCTTCGTCATGATCTTCTCCATGATCGCCCGGAGTCCTCTTGCGCCGATCTGACGGTCAAGCGCCTTCTGGGCAATGGCCTGAAGGGCTTCCGGCTGGATCTCCAGCGCCACGCCGTCCATTTCCAGCAGTTTCTGATACTGCTTTGTCAGGGCGTTCTTCGGCTCCACGAGAATCCGCACCAGATCGTCCCGGGACAGGCTGCGCAGCGTGGTGATCACCGGCATACGTCCCACAAGCTCGGGGATAATGCCGAATTTCAGCAGATCGTGAGGCTCCACCTGGGTGAACAATGTACCGACATCCCGCTTGCTCTTGCTCTGTACGGGGGAATCAAAGCCGATGGCGCTCTTATCGGTGCGCTTTTCGATGATCTTATCCAGACCGTCGAACGCGCCGCCGCAGATAAAGAGGATGTTGGTGGTGTCCACCTGAATCATTTCCTGCTGAGGATGCTTCCTGCCGCCCTGAGGCGGAACGTTGGCAACGGTGCCTTCCAGAATTTTCAGAAGCGCCTGCTGCACACCCTCGCCGGAAACGTCCCGGGTGATGGAGGTGTTTTCGCTCTTGCGGGCGATTTTGTCCATTTCGTCGATGTAGATAATGCCCCGTTCCGCCAGCTCCACGTCAAAATCGGCGGCCTGCAGGAGACGAAGCAGAATGTTCTCCACATCGTCGCCCACATATCCGGCCTCAGTCAGCGTAGTGGCGTCCGCGATGGCAAAGGGAACGTTCAGAATTTTCGCCAGCGTCTGGGCAAAGAGGGTCTTGCCGCTGCCCGTTGGCCCAATGAGCAGAATGTTGCTCTTCTGAAGCTCCACATCGGAATCCGCGCCGAAATAGATACGCTTATAATGGTTGTACACCGCGACGGACAGGGCGACCTTCGCTTCGTCCTGCCCCACGATGTAATTGTCCATGAAGGACTTGATCTCTACGGGTGTGGGCAGCTTGTCGGGGGCGTTCAGCCCGCTGCCCGTATCCATTTCCTGCCGCAGAAGCTCGCTGCAGGCAGCGACACAGTCGCTGCAGATATACACCCCAGGACCGGCAATCAGCCGTGACGCCTGATTCTCCCGCTTCCCGCAGAAGCTGCAGCGAATCGGCGGCTGCTCAGTGTTCTTTGCCATGACACCGGTACCTCGTTTCTAATGAATTGTTTTAATGATGATCCAGCACCCGGTCAATCAGGCCGAAAGCCTTGGCTTCCTCTGCGGTCATGAAATTGTCACGCTCGCAGGCGGCGGTGATTTCTTCGATGGACCGGCCGGTGTTCTCGGCAAGAATGCGGTTCATCCGCGCCTTGACGGTTTCCAGACGCTTCAGGTGGATAGCCATATCCGTGATCTGACCCTGCGTACCCGCGGAGGGCTGGTGGATCATGATCTCGGAATTGGGCAGCGCCATACGCTTGCCCTTGGCACCGGCGCTCAGCAGGAACGCGCCCATAGAAGCCGCCAGACCGACACAGATGGTCGCGACATCGCACTTAATGTACTGCATGGTGTCGTAGATGGCCATACCTGCGGTGACGCTGCCGCCGGGGCTGTTGATATAGAACTGAATGTCCTTGTCCGGGTCCTGTGCTTCCAGATAAAGCAGCTGGGCAACCACCAGACTTGCAGTGGTGTCGTTGACTTCTTCGGACAGGAACACGATGCGGTCGTTCAGCAGACGGGAGAAAATGTCATAGCTGCGCTCGCCGCGGCTGGTCTGCTCAACAACATAGGGAACTAAACTCATGGTAATGTCTCCTTTCAGGGGTTTGAAACATTCTAACCATCGCAGGGAAAGGTTATTCCTATCTAAGGATTATTCCTCGGTCTTCTCCTCGGCCTTGGGGGCTACGGGGACGGCGCTGTCCACGATGACCTTGATCGCCTTGCGGGTCTTGATGCTGCCGGTCAGTTCGTCCATGGGAACCATTTCCTTGACCTTGTCCACTTCCAGCTCGTACTGCTCGGCCAGAGACTTGAATTCCGCCTCGATATCCTCGTCGGAAGCGGTGATGCCCTCGACCTCGGCGATCTTCTCCAGAGTGACGGAGATCTTCGCCTGCTTCTCAGCGGCGGGACGGAAAGCGTTGCGCATGGTGCTGACGTCGCCGCCCATCATCTTGGCGTACTGCTCCATGGAGTAGCCGCTCATCTGCAGCTGATAGCCGAAGCGCTCCATCTGGATGTCCAGCTCGTTCTCCACCAGCGCCTTGGGCATATCCACGGTGGTATTCTCGGCAGCCTTGTCCACAGCAGCCTGCTCAAAGGCGCTGTCAGCCTGCTTCTTGGCATTTTCCAGAGCCTTGGCACGGATGTCGGCCTTCAGCTCGTCCAGCGTATCGAACTCGGAAACGTCCTTGGCAAACTCGTCGTCCTGCTCGGGAACGATGGTCTCAGTGACCTTGTTCAGCTTGACGTGGAACACGACGGCCTTACCGGCCAGCTCCTTGTGGTAGTCCTCGGGGAAGGTGATGTCGATGTCCTTCTCCTCGCCGGCGCTCATGCCGACGATCTGCTCCTCAAAACCGGGAACGAACTGGCCGGAACCCAGCTTCAGGTCAAAGTTGTCGCCCTTGCCGCCCTCGAAGGGTACACCATTATCGAAGCCCTCGAAGTCGATGTTGGCGGTGTCGCCCATCTTGGCGGGACGCTCCACGGTCTCGGTGGAAGCGACATTCTGCGCCATCCGATCCAGCTCGGCCTGCACCTGCTCGTCGGTGACGTTAACCTCCTCCTTCTCCACTTCCAGACCCTTGTACTGGCCCAGAGTGACCTCGGGGTAGACCTCGGTGGTCAGGGTCAGGGTAACGATATTGTCGTCGCCGATCTGCATGTCGGTCAGGTTGGGACGGCCGATGGCCTTGAAATCCTGCTTGGCAATGGCGAAGTCATAGATCTCGGGGAAAATCTCTTCCAGACCGTCTTCGTAGAAAACGTGGGCGCCATACATGGCCTCGATCATCTTTCTGGGAGCCTTGCCCTTACGGAAGCCGGGGAGCTGGATGCTCTTGCGAGCCTTCATGTAAGCCTTGTTGACACCGGACTCCATCAGTTCCTTGTCGATTTCGACAACGACGGTAGCCTCGTTGCCTTTTCTTTCGATGCTCTTTACGTTCATTGTAAGTAATCCTCCTAATTGGTTCCCGTGACCGAGACCATTTATTTATAATTGTACAGCCGATATATTCTATCAGAAAAACAAGGAAATGTCCACACTTTTATGAAAAAAGTTTTGAATAATTGCGCTACGGAATGACCTTGTAAGGCCGGAAACCGGTATAATCCGCCGCGACCAGCCGGAAATCCACCCCGTCCCACAATCCTTCCATGGCAAGGGCGTGACTTCCCCCGTGCAGATGGCCGTAAAAGCAGCGGCTGACGCCGTATTTTTCCAGAAGCTGCAAAATTTCCGGACATTCGTATCCACGGTACCGTGGCGGATAGTGGAGGAAAACCATCTTCCGCATATCCCCCGCCGCTTTCAGTGAGGCTTCCAGCCGCAGCAGCTCCCGTTTGAACACCTTTTCGTCATGTTCGCCGGAACGGTCTTCCTCGTAAAACCACCCCCGGGTGCCGCAGATGGCGACGCCCTCATATTCATAGCAGTTGTTGTTCAGAAGATTCAGGTTTCCAAAGCCGTTTTCCTCACAGAACTTCCGGAATTTCGCCGCCGTGCTCCACCAATAGTCGTGATTTCCCTTTAGAATGATCTTTCGTCCGGGAATGGCGTTGATCCACGCAAAATCCGCCTTCGCGCCGGACAAGTCCAACGCCCAGCTCAAATCCCCCAGCAGAACCGTGGTATCCTCCGGCCGGATGACGGACAGGCCGTCTCTGAGCTTGTCCATGTAACCAACCCATGCGCCGCCGAAAATGTCCATGGGCTTCGGTGCGCCCAGACAAAGATGCAGGTCGCCGATGGCGTACAGAGCCATGGAACACCTCCTTAATTGTTTGGGTCTATCTGAAAACCCTAATAGCTGTAGCAGAAGATATGAGAACCGATCGTCCCCCATATCTTCTTGTTCACGGCGAATTTCGCGTAGAAAACCACATCCTCGGGCAGCACATACGGCCCGTTCAACGCCCGTTCGATGGCCTTGTACTGGGTATCCGTAGGCTTTGCGAGGTACAGGTTTTTCACCGCCGCAAATTGATCCTTCGCGTATATGATGCTGTTGATGGAAGACTGGAAATTCCCGGATTTCAGGCGGTTGAAGATCACCTCGGCCACCGCCTGCTGGCCTTCAAAGGGCTCGCTCTGGGCTTCCATGAAAATCAGGTCGGCCATCAGCTTGATCTCCGCGTCCGTCAGTTCCAGACCGGGGTAGCGGGATTCCTCGGGCGCCGGTTCCGGTTCGTAGATGAACGGTTCTTCCGGCATCTGCGTCTTGTCGTAGATCCATGCGCCCTCATAACCCGCGATCAGCTTGCCGTCGGGGAAGCCGTTTTCCAGCAGCTCGCCCACGCCCCACGCACTGTAGTCCCTGTCATCCGGGTCAAGCACCCAAATTTTTCCGTCCTCAGTGACGCCGGTCAGGACGATGAAGTGGTTTCCTCCCGGAAACACCGACCTCGATCCCATCAGCGCAATGGCGATCTTCCCTTCCCGGACGGCTTTCAGCGCCTCGTTCACATTCAGCGCCCGTTTCCACGGAATCTGCATCAGATCGGAAACCTTTTCCAGCCGTTTGTAATGGCTGCCGCCGTACTGCACCGCATAATCGGCGATGTCGGCGGGGGTGTAAACATGGTCGGTCATATAGGTTGCGACCATAGCCAGCGCGGCGACGCTGCTTCCGCTGGTCGCAATGGTGCCATTGCCGTACCGGATGTCGGGATATTCCGACTGGTGATAGTGGGGAACCGCGTCGATGGTGACTTTCGGCGCTTCGGTCTCCACAGGAACGGTTTCTTCCGGCAGGGTCGTTTCCGCCGCCGTCTCCTCCGGGACCGTTTCCTCCGTCGGGACAGTCGTCGCTGCGGTTTCCGGCGGCACAGTCTCAGTGGCCTCGGCCATCTCCGTTGTTTCCTCCGGAGCGGCGTCCACGGTAGCTTGCCGTATGCATTTGTACGAGAAAAACACCGCCGATGCCAGCGCAAAGGCAACGACCACAACCAGGCAGGCTGTCTTTATATATCGTGTCATTTGTATCCTCCAATGGGGGAATTTCTGTCTGTTACAAATACTGTTCCAGCGCATCCTCGGAAACGCCGAGGGCATTTGCTACCGTTCCGGCGTCACAGATGGGGCTTTTCTCCGCCAGCACCAATGCATGGCAGCTCTCCCCTGTTCTGCCCCGGAAATCCAGCAGTCCCGCGTAAGCAAGGGCGGCATAGGGCGACAGCAGATACCCGGCAGAACCGCGGATACCGGAAATGGTAGAGATCATGCGGCGGCTGCTGACGACGCTGACGTCCAGCCCCTCCCCCAGCCGGGAAAGCACGCTGTCTCTCGGGCAGTACATCCCGCCCCGGCGGCAGGCATCCAGATAAATGTCCACCTCCGCCAGTCCGCCGCAGGCGTAAATCAAGCGCTCCAACCCTGCGGGCAGCGTCACATCCGCCTCCGGCGTACCGGTGGGGACGCTGACGGTGTCCGTGCGGAACTGTCCGTGATGGATCAGGTTCCACAAATTCCCGTTTTCGTTGCAGCAGCAGATGATATTCCCGATGGGCAGTCCCCACGCCCGGGCGTACCACGCGCTCATGGGCAGGTCAAAATTGCCGCACACCACGGAAATATCCACGCGCTTTTCATGCTCCGTGATTCCCGCCCGGGCAAACTCGCCGAAAATGCCGAACAGCACGGCAATTCCCACGGCGGTTTTCGCCCAGCCGCCGTCGGCGCCGGGGCAGCCACCCCGCAGCTGCTCTGCGAGAATGTGTACCAGATGGTCTAACGTCCATTCCGGGTTGTGCCAGCATTCCCCGGCAATAATTCGCTGGGGCAGATTCACCAGTCGGACGGGATAGCGCCCGACGCAGAATTCCACATCCCACCGGGTCAGCTTCGTATTGAACAGCCGGTTCAACACCTCGGCGACGCACTGATGAAAGGATTTCTCTTTCAGAGCGTCGATTTCCTCCCGGGAGAAAACAGGCTCCCGGAACGGCACGTACAGCCCGCCGTCCGGCCCCCGGTTTTCCCGCAGGACACGCTGGGCGGTGTAGGCGTCCCGGTTATTTCGCGTGGTCACATACAGCACATTCCATCACTCCAATGGCATTGTTCCAGAAAATGTTGCCCACCGTTTCTTCCCCCAGCCCACGTTCCAGCAGACGCCGGGCAAGGGCAGGCCAGCTCTGAACGCCCTCAAACCCGGCGGGCATTTCGGTAATTCCGTCCAGATCGCCGCCCAGGGCAATGTGCTTTCCGCTGGGGTCAAGCTCCATAAAATGAAGAATGTGGTCGCACATGGTGTCCAAGGTGGGCTTCTCCCCGGTGAACTCCGCGCAGACGTTGTACCCGGCCACGCCGCCGGTCTGGGCGATGGCACGGAACATATCATCCGTCAGGTTGCGGCTGTTGTTCCAGACGGCGCGGCTGTTGGAATGAGTGGCGACAATGGGCGCCCGGGTGATATCCATAATATCCCAGAAGCCCTCGTCACTGATATGGCTGACGTCGATCAGCATTCCCAAATGCTGGGCTTCTTCCACATACGCCCGCCCCTGATCGGTCAGTCCGCCGCCGGTCTCATGGGAGCCTGTGAGAGGGTTCTTTTCGTTCCAGCCAAGGCTGGAGATGCGGAAGCCGATAAGCCAGAGACTGTTCAGCAGCTCCGGGTCATATCCGATTCCCGCTGTTCCTTCCAGCGTCAGGATGGCGGACATCTTTCCATTTTTTCGGTTTTCCTCAATTTCCTTCGGAGAATAGGCAATGGAAATCAGGTCTTTGTTCTTGTCCATTTCCCGCTGGAGCGTGGCGATTTCCCGCTCAAAGGCGACTACGGGCGACACATGATGACGTTTCTCCATAAAGGGCGTGGTGAAGCAGGCAAAGCACTGGGCATAGCCCCCCAGCCGGGACGCCCGCTCCAGATCGATATGGAAGTCGTTCTTCCGCAGGCTGCCCGCCTGATTCATATCGTCGCCCAAAAGTGCCAGAACCGTGTCACAATGCAGGTCGATCACAGGAAAATTCATTGAAAGGCATCCTCCAAATGGTGAATTTCCGGGTGAAGCGTCTGGGTTCCATCCGGTGCGTAGATTTCAATAACATCAAACCGGGGCTGCAAATCCGTGGGGTTTTCGGACAGATACAGTGCGGCGGTGGTGCGGATTCTGTCCTGCTTTCTCCCGTCAACGCACTCCATCGCCTGAGCAAAATCCGCCGATTTCCGAAGTTTTACCTCCACAAATACCAAAAAGGCTTTGTTTTTGACAATGAGGTCGATTTCCCCGAACCGGCAGCGGTAGCCGCTTGCCACGACGGTATACCGCTTTTTCCGCAGGTATTCCGCCGCCAACGCTTCACCCCAAGCGCCTGTCAGCTTACTTTTCCCCATAAAACTTTTTGAGGAAGCTCATCCGGTGGATGGGACAGGCGCCATAGGCGCGGAGGGCGTCGTAATGTGCCCGTGTGGGATAGCCCTTGTGGATGTCAAAGCCATACTGGGGGTACTGCTTCGCCATTTCCAGCATAAAGTCGTCCCGGGAGACCTTTGCAAGCACCGACGCCGCGGCGATATTGGCGCTGAGGCTGTCCCCCTTGACCACGGTTTTTACCGGTATCCCGAAATTCTTTTCCCGGTTTCCGTCGATCAGAACGAGGTCGGGCTTTACGGCAAGCTGCCCCAGCGCCCGCTCCATGGCGAGAAACGTGGCCTGTAAAATGTTGATTTCGTCAATTTCCTTCTCCGTGGCGAATCCGATCCCGTAGGCGATCGCCTGCTCCTGAATGATCGGGAACAGCTCCCGGCGCTTTTTGTCCGTCAGTTTTTTGCTGTCCGTCAGACCGGGGATGTCCAGATGGGGCGGCAAGATCACCGCCGCCGCGTACACGGGACCAGCCAGCGGCCCGCGCCCGGCTTCGTCCACGCCACAGATCGTCCCTACGCCGCCGGAAAAGAATCCATCTTCAATTTCCCACATTTTTCCGTCGCTCATACCATATCCTCCGGCATTTCCAGAGTAAAATTACCCAATTTTCCGCTTCTGAATTCATCCAGCAGGACTTTTGCCATCCGCTCGGTGTTCACTTCCCCGCCGGAAACCAGATAGCCCCGCTTTCTTCCGGCCATTTCCAGCAGCTGCCAGCCGGGCGTCCCCTCCGGCGCTTCCACCTTGTATCGCTCCAGCAGGGTCTGGGGATAAAATTTGTGCAGCAGCTCCATCAGGCGGTACGCCAGCTCCTCATGGTCAATGACGCCTTCCTTGACCGCGCCGGTGTAGGCCAGCATCATGCCGACCTCCGGGTCTTCAAATTTCGGCCAGAGAATGCCGGGGGTGTCCAGCAGCTGCAGCCCGCTGTCCACCGTCACCCACTGCTTGCCCCGGGTCACGCCGGGACGGTTCTCCGCTTTCGCGCTTTTGCGGCCGGAAATCTGATTAATTAAAGTAGATTTGCCCACATTGGGGATTCCAACCACCATCACCCGAAGGGGCCGGTTCATTCCCCGTTTTGCGTCCCGTTCCAGCTTTTCGGCACAGGCCAGCCGTGCCGCAGGGGTAAATGCGGAAATTCCCTTTTTCGATTTGCAGTCCGTGGCGATGACCGCCATGCCTTTGCGCCTAAAATACTCCGCCCACTTCTTTGTGGCAGCAGGGTCAGCCAGATCCATGCGGTTCAGCACGATCATCCGGGGCTTGTCGCCGCAGATGGCGTCAATATCCGGATTCCGGCTGGAAACGGGAATCCGTGCATCCACGATCTCGCACACCGCGTCCACCAGCTTCAGGTCTGCTTCGATCTGCCGCCGGGTCTTGGTCATGTGGCCGGGATACCACTGAATGTTCATGTTGTCTGTCATTGTATCGCTCCGACTCTCTCAAATTCTCTGGGGTACGTCCCATCGTCCGTGCCGGGATACATCAGGAAAATCGCCTTGCCCAGCACTTCCCGCTTATCGATCTGCCCCACGTCGGGGTAACGGCTGTCCTTGGAAATGCCCCGGTTGTCCCCCAGCACGAAAATGCAGCCCTCGGCCACCGTCAGCGGGAAATGAACGCCGCCATCCACGGTGGTCAGCGCGTTGATATAGTCCTCCTGCAGCACCGTGCCGTCCACGGAAACTTCTCCGGTTTCAAAATCGATGTCCACGGTCTGCCCTTCCGTCGCAATGAC